>Ga0209023_10002101_pt1 | contig 25622 bp, 29 predicted proteins | sample LakOneMetagenome_FD_187468 | JGI IMG/M metagenome (GOLD analysis project Ga0209023, IMG submission 187468) | Freshwater and sediment microbial communities from Lake Erie, Canada (SPAdes) (version 2) | ecosystem: Environmental > Aquatic > Freshwater > Lentic | place: Lake Erie, Canada... | reverse complement strand
GGAAGACGCCGGCCGACACCAGCGCATCGAGCACGCGCCTGGCATGATCGCCGCCGCGGCCGCAGTCGATGGTCACGAAATTGGTGGCGGAGGGCAGAGGCGTGATGCCGTTGTTTCGCGCGATGACGGCGATCTCGTCGCGCGCGGCAGCGACACGCTTCACGACGCTCCTGAGGTGATCCTGATCGCCCAGCGCGGCGATACCCGCCACCTGGCCCAGCTTCGTCACGCCGAAATGATTGCGGATCTTGTCGAAGGCGCGGATCAGCTCGGCATGGCCGATGCAATAGCCTAGCCGCAATCCGGCCAGGCCATAGGCCTTGGAGAAGGTGCGGAAGCGCAGCAGGCGCGGGTTGGAAACGTCGAGCGGCGGCAGCGTGTCCTCCGGCGCGAATTCGCCATAGGCTTCGTCGAGCATCAGCAGCGTACCCTCGGGCACCCCGTCGATCATGCGCTGCACGGTGGCCGCGTCCCACCAGCTGCCCATCGGGTTGTCGGGGTTGGCGAAGTAGATGAGGCGGGCCTTTTCGCGGCGCGCCAGATCGAGCAACGAGGCAGGGTCCTCGCGGTCGTTGACATAGGGCGTGGTGACCAGCCGTCCGCCGAAGCCTTGGACATGGAAGTTGAAGGTCGGATAGGCGCCGAGCGAGGTCGCCACCGTGACGCCCGGCTCGACGAAGAGACGCACCGCATAGCCGAACAGCCCGTCGATGCCTTCACCCACCATGACGTTCTCGGGCGCCACGCCGAGATGCCTTGCGAGTGCCGTCTTGATGTCGTGGTTCTCGGGATCGCAGTACTGCCAGCTTTCCGCCGCGGCGGCCGCGATGGCGGCGATCACCTTGGGCGAGGGGCCGAAGACGCTCTCGTTGGCGCCGATGCGGGCGCGGAAGCGCGTTCCCGTCCGACGCTCGAGCGCCTCGGGCCCGACGAAGGGAACGGACGAGGGAAGCCCGTCGCAAAGCGGCGTGAAGGGAAACGGCATCAGACGTATTTCCGCCAGTCGTGTTCCTCGCGGAAGCCCAGGACCTCGCGGATCTTGCGGTTGGAAAGCGGCGCCTCGTTGCCCACCATGGCCCGCTTCAGCGGGATCTGCGGCACGTGCTTCTTCAGGAACTCCGCCGTCGGCTCCTTCGTGGTGATCGTGTCGTTCACGGCGTTGAACACCTGGAAGCCGAGGCCGTCCTTCTCGATGCAGAGATGCACGATCTGGCCGAGGTCGCGTGCGTCGATGTAGCTCCAGGCATTGCGCTTGCGGCTCATCGGGTTGTCGAGGAAGCCGCGGAACATCGGGTATTCATGGGGTTCGATGACGTTGCCGATGCGCAGCGCATAGATGTCGGCGCCATAGCGCATGGCGAAGGCCCGCGCCGTCTTCTCGTTCAGCACCTTGGAGAGGCCGTAGGAGTCCATCGGGTCGATGTCGTAGTCCTCCTCCAGCGGGAAGTGGTGATAGTCCTTGTCGCCTTCGGCGAAGCACACGCCATAGGTCGTCTCGCTCGAGGCGACGATGACCTTGCGCACGCCGAGCTTCATTGCCGCCTCGATGACGTTGTAGGTGGAGACGGTGTTGATGGTGAAGGTGGTGTTGTCCGGCTGAATCAGCACCCGCGGCACTGCGGCGAAATGAACCACCGCATCGGGCGCGGAGGGCGGGCGGCCCTTGTCGTATCCATCGAAGCCGTGATGCATGGTGAGGGCGTTGAACACCTGGCCGGAGTCGGTGACGTCGGTGATCAGCGTGTTGACACCCGGGCAGTCCAGGGGCTTCAGGTCGAGGTTGAGGATGTCATAGCCCCTGGCCTTGAGCCAGGGTACCACGTGCTTGCCGGCCTTGCCGGACCCGCCGGTGAAGACGATACGCTTTGCCATGAAGCCCTCCCTGCAGCATGCCAGCCCTGTTGTTAGGAGAGCGGCCGGGGGCTGGCAAGGGGAGGCGCGTCAGCTCGCCTGCGTCGAGGGCTGGGCGTCTTCGCTGTGGACGATCTCGCGGGCCTTCTCGCGCTGGGTTTCGGCGTGTACGTCGCCGCCTTCGCCCGGCATCACCACGGGCACGGTGAGGCACAGGCTCTGGGTGGGCAGCACGTTGCGCCAATCCTGGATCAATTGGCGGTAGGCCCGGCCGACGTTGCGGATGTTGCGGTCGAGATCGTAGAGGCCGAGCGGGTTCACCCGGTTGTTCTTCTGGCGCAGAGCCGTGTCCCAGTCGACCTGGTCGGTCAGCGAATACCAGGTGAAGCCGACGATGGGCACGCCGTTGTTCCTGACGCGCAGCACGTTGGCCCATTCCTTCCACAGCCAGTTCACCGCTTCCTGGCCGCTGGGCCCTTCATTGTGGTTGGTCTCGGTGTGCATGACCGGCAGCCGGTAGCGGTCAAAATACTGCCGCGTGATCTCGTCGTAGCCGAACACCTCGCCAGCCGGGCGCAGCTCGCCGTCGGCGCAGACGCGATGCTCGTTGGTGACGTAATAGTCGTTGCCCATGATGCAATGCTGCTTCAGGCGGTGCGACAGGAAGAAGCGGTATTCCTCGCGCGTCATGCCGTTGTCGAGCAGGAAGTCATAGACCTCGCTGTCGACCCGCCGGCCATAGTTGAGATCGAGCGGCAGGAAGCGCAGCGAGTTGAGGTGCTCCGCCGGGCCGATGGCGGCGGGGTTCTCGGCGTGGAAATATTCGGATGATTCCGATTGGATGAAGATGGCGTCTGGCCTCACTTTCAGGATCGCCTGCATGGCCAGCACATTGGCCTTCACGATGTGCTTGATGGCCGTGACATAGGCGCGGTCGGAGGTCTCCTGCTCGTTCCACCAGCCATAGCGCGCCGAGAAGGTGGCGCAGATGAACATCTCGTTCACCGGCGTGTAGAGTTGCACCCATGGGTAACGCCTGGCGAAGGCCAGCGCATAGGCCTCGAACGCCTGCGGGAATTCAGGGTTCTGGAAGTTGCCCAGCCAGTCCGGCAGGCCGAAGTGGCAGAGGTCGACGATAGGCACGATGCGCAGCCGGCGGATTTCGGCCAGCGTCTGGTCGGCAAAGTCCCAATCATGCTCGCCGGGGCCGATCAGGGTGCGGTGGATGGGCGGGCCGTAGCGCAGGAAGTTGATGCCCAGATCCTGCACCAGCGCGAAATCTTCCTTCCACCGCTCGTAGAAACCGCAGCTTTCCATTTCATCGACGCGGACCCGGCCATGCTCGATGGTCGGGTTGGAATTCTCGATGCCGGTGCAGAACATGAAGGTGGTGATGGTGAGCGTCCTCCCTCGGATGGCCACGCCGGGGGCAACGTCCGGGCGGCACGAAGGTTTCCTGACGGCGGGGTGCGAGGAACTTTCACTGCGCGTGTCCGTTCGCTCCGCAGCGTAAATCCGGAGACTGCACATGACCGTCTATGACGACACGATTGCCGGGACCGACCGCCTGCGCCGTCCGCGTGAGCCCAACTTCTCGTCGCTCGACGTGATGGCCCTGCTGGTCGCCGCCCTGATGGTCTGGGGACCGCTCGCTGCTGCAACATTGCGGCACTGACTACGTTTCGACGGCAGAGGGCAGGCCTGATCGCTTGCCCCCGCCACGTTGCCACCCATCAATCAAACCGCCGGAGAACCTCCACATGCCCAAGGAAAAGTCGCTCGAGGACCTGTTTCTCGACACGCTCAAGGACATTTATTATGCCGAGAAGCGCATTCTGAAGGCCCTGCCGAAAATGGCGAAAGGTGCGGAAAGCCCCAAGCTCAGGAAGGGTTTCGAGAAGCATCTGGCCCAGACCGAGGGCCACATCGAGCGTCTGGAGCAGGTGTTCAAGATCTTCGGCCAGGCGCCCCGCGGCAAGAAGTGCGACGCCATCGAAGGCATCCTCGCCGAGGGTGATGAGATCCTGAAGTCATTCAAGGGGACCGCAGCTCTCGACGCCGGGCTTATCTCTTCGGCCCAGGCCGTGGAGCACTACGAGATCACCCGCTATGGCACGCTGCGCCGCTGGGCGGAGCTATTGGGCAAGCGCAACGCGGCCGCACTGCTGGAGCGCACGCTGAAGGAGGAATCCGAAACCGACGAAGCGCTCAACCAGATCGCCGAGCAGGCTAACCGCAGCGCCGAAGGCGGCGGCCGACAGGCCAAGCCCGCAACCCGCCGCGGCAGGGCGACTGCCGCTGCGTCAGGAGCAGGTGCCGCAGCCTGATCCGCTAGCGCTTGTCGCTGCCCGGTTCCGAACAGGTAAAGCTGTTGGCGCTGTAGTCGATGCGGGGAGTCCCGCCCGAGGGGAACCGCGAACCACTGCATTCCCTGCGGGCGTCATCGAACAGCCGCTGGTTGGCGGGGTTGCTCGGCCGGCTGTAGCTCAGGCTTCCGCGATCGGTGGGGCCGTGGTCGTTCGGACCGCGGTTCCCGCCGCCAAAGCCGCCGCCTCCGCCGAAACCTCCGCCACCGCCGAAGCTACCCCCACCGCCGCCACGGGCGAAGGCCGGGTCGAGTTGCAATGTGGCGAGAACGGCGATGCCCAATGCCAATGGCATGATGCGCTTTGTCATGGAATGCTCCTGTCTGTGTCGGTCCCGAGGGGTTGGCGCGGAAGGCGCGCGTATCGGCCCTTTCTGCTGATTTAGGCTGGCCTCGGCACAATTCCAAGGTGTTGCAGCCAAGTGTCACTCCCCGCCAAACTGCGCATCTCCCGTGGCAATTGTCGCCAGATGCACTTTTCCAACGTGTTCGGTTGTGTATAGGATTGCCCAACAGGGGAATCGTCACATGAACGTGAAGTCGCTCAAGGCACTTGCCGCCACCGCAATGATGTCCGTCGTCCTGCCCGCCGCGAGCCAGGCCGCCGACCTTCCGCCGGTTCCGGACAGCAGCGACTGGAAGTTCACGGTGGCCGTCTATGGCTGGGCCGCTGGCCTGAATGGAGACGTCGGCGTCTTCGGGCTTCCGCCCAAGCATGTCGACCTGCCCTTCACCGACATCGTCCAGGACCTCAACGGCGCGGTCATGGGACTGGCCGAGGCGCATAACGGCCGGTTCATGATCGGCGCCGATGTCACCTACACCAACGTCCAGTCGACGGTGAAGACGCCGTTCGACCGGGTCGCTCCCAAGATCGACATCACCAACACCGCCCTCATGCTCACCGGCCTCGCGGGCTACGCCGTGATTGATGACGGGGCCATCCACCTCGATGCCGTGGCCGGCGGCCGCTACTGGAACGTCAACAACGACTTCGACGTGAAGGGCGGCGTGCTCGGCGGGCGCTCGAAAAGCGACGGCGCCTCGTGGTTCGATCCGCTCGTCGGCGCCAAGATGCGCATCGATCTCTCCCCCAAGTTCTATACCACGGGCTGGGCCATGATTGGCGGCTTCGGCGTCGGCTCCGACCTGATGTGGGACCTGATGGGCGGTGCCGGCTACCAGTTCAACGACACCTTCTCGATGTTCGCTGGCTATCGCGCGGTGAGCGTCGACTACAGCAACGACGGCTTCGTCTACGACGTCGTCGAGCAGGGCCCGGTGCTGGCCGGCGTCTTCCAGTTCTGAAGCCCCTCCTGCGCGCCGGGGCCACAGTGCTGCCCCGGGCCGCAACCCAACACACCTCGACGGCGAAAGGTCCTATGCGATGCGCAAGTTTCTCACGGCTGCCCTGGCAACGGGCCTTATCGTTCTGGGCCTCGGCAGCGCCCGGGCACAGGAGGGCCTCGGACCCTTCATGCCGAACGAGGGTGGCACCATCACCACCGCATGGACCAATGCCTATGGTCCCGACGCCGAATCCTGGATGACATTCGCCAAGGTTGGCAGCACCAGCTTCGACATCAACTATTCGAGTTCACGCGGCATGCGCGCGGTGCGCCGCATCATGGTGACCGATCGTGCCACGGCGCGCACGCTGGCTCTGGGTTACAACTCGATCATGCCGCTGATCATCCCGAACACCACGACCTTGGGAACCTCGGGCGCGGTGCTCGAGCAGCTGCGCACCACGGGCTCGGCCCCCTCGTCGATCATCTATGATGCGGCACTGAACCGGGTGGACGGCCAGTTCACGCTGGTCGATCCCAAAGCCAAGTTCTCGGTGCAGCTCGGCGACCAGGTGATCGACGTTCCCGCCGTCACCGCCACCGGCACGTTCCAGGGCAAGTCGAAGTCGGCCTCAGGCACCTTCACCTTCCTCAACAACAAGAACAACCCGGTCCTGCTCGAATACTCGATCCAGTTCTCCGGCGAATCCGTTCCCCGTACCGAGCGCATCGTGCGCGCCGTGCCGGGCAAGGCGCTGCAGGGCGAGATGCAGCAGGCGCTGGCCACCGTCGGCATGTATCGCACCTATGGCATCCACTTCGACTTCGACAAGGCGTCGATCCGCTCCGAGTCGCAGCCGCTGATCAACGACATGGCAACCACGCTGAAGAACAATCCGCTGTGGACGCTGCGCATTACCGGCTACACCGACTCGATCGGACAGCCTGCCTATAACCAGAAGCTGTCGCAGGCGCGCGCCGATTCCCTGAAGTCTGCGCTGGTGAAGCTCGGCATAGCTCCGGCCCGGCTGACGACGGCGGGTGCCGGTGCCTCCAACCCGATCGGCTCCAACAAGACGCTGCAGGGCCGTGCCCTGAACCGCCGCGTCGAACTGCAGCGCACCGACCGCTGAGCGGCCGCCGGTACCGCCTTCGCCCGCTGCGTGCTATAGGCCGGAGGAAGGGCAGGGAGTGACCGGTATGGAACAGCCAGAGGACGGGCGGCCCGTTGCCTTCGGCACGGCATCGCTGATGGAGAAGTTCGCGCTTCTTCTGCTGTTCAGCCTGCTTCTCGCCGGCGTCTACCTGGTGCTCAAGCCCTTCCTGCTGGGGCTCGTGTTCGGCGCGATCCTGGCGGTTGCCGCCTGGCCGTTGCGCAGCTGGCTCATCGCAAGAGGCCTGTCCGGCGCAATGGCGGCAGGCGTCATGCTGACGCTGCTGCTGGTCTTCGTGCTGGCGCCGATGGCAATTGCGGCACCCGGGCTCGCTCTCGGCGTCAAGCAGCTCGCCGAGCAGGGCATTGGCTGGATCAGCACCTCCCCGCAGCTTCCCGCATCGATCACCGGCCTGCCGCTGGTCGGCACCTGGATCGCTTCCACCTGGGACGGGCTCCTCTCCCAGACACCGGAATCCAAAGCCATGCTGATGTCCTATGTGCAGCCGGCACGGCAGTTCATCACCGATGCCGCCCTGGGCCTTGCCACAAGCATGCTCGACATCGGCCTGGCCCTCATCGTCGCCACCACCTTCTGGTCGCGCGGCGACCGGGTTGCGCTGGTGCTGCGCGACAGCCTGCACCGGCTTGGCGGCCCGCAGCTCGCGGCGCTCACCGACGTGGCGGCCAGCGCCACGCGCGGCGTGTTCTACGGCATCGTCGGGACCGCCGCGATCCAGGGCCTGCTGATGGCCATCGGTCTGGTCCTGGCAGGCGTTCCGGGTGCTGCTCCCCTCGGTTTCGTCACGCTGATCTTCGCGATCAGCCAGTTCGGCGGTGCGCTCATCAACCTCGTGTGGGGCGGCGCGGCGTGGTGGCTCTATGCGAACGGCGGGATGGGGTTCGCCTTCTGGTTCGTGGTTGCATGGGGGCTGATGGTGACCTTCAGCGACAACCTGCTGAAGCCGCTGCTCATCGGCTCGAGCCTCAAGCTGCCGCTGATGCTGGTCATTCTTGGCGTGTTCGGCGGCTTCCTGTCATTCGGCTTTCTCGGGCTGTTCATCGGCCCGACGCTGCTCGCCGTTGCTTTCGAGCTCCTCGCCGCATGGCGCCAGCGCAAGGCGGCAGGCACCCATCAGTAGGCCGGGTCGTCGATGGCCGGCACCGGCTGCGCGAGATCCTCGAGACGTGCGAAGTCTGTGACCTCAACCGACTTGCCGGATACCCTGACGCCGTGCGCGGCGAGCGCCGCGAAGTTCCGCGACAGCACCTCGGGGGCAATGCCGAGCTTGGCGGCGAGAGTCTTCTTGTCGAAGGGAATGTCGAACTGGGGGTTCGCCTCGTCACGGCGCGCGTGGTGCAACAGCCAGTTGGCAAGCCGTTCGAGACTGGAGCGAAGCTTCAGGTTGCTCACCTCCTTCACCAGGCGACGATAGCCGCGTGCAAGGTCTGCTGCGCAACGTTCGGCGAAGGCGGGGTCGCCCTGAAACACCTCCCGAACCGAGAGGGCGGGCAGCAACAGCAGCCTGACGGGAGTCAGGGCACGTGCCGACTTGAGGTAGGCCCTGTCGAGAAACACCGCGGCGAGAATGAAGCTCTCGCCCTCGCCGAGCACGTCGACTGTCGTCTCCCTGTCGCGATAGCGCGAGAAGACCTCGACGCGCCCTTCGACGACGAGGTGCAGGAACTCCGGGCTTCTGCCCTGTTCGATGAGCACGGCGTGGGCGTGAAAACGTTGGAGGCGTGCGCCCTCGAGCAATTGACTGATACTGCTGTGGGCTAATCCCTGGAGATAGGGCAGGCCCAGGCAGACTCGCTGTTCTTCGCTTCGCACGTTGGAGGTCTCCTGACCGCGGACCGCGGCTTCCGATCCATCGAATTACCCAGAAAATCCAGCCGCGCAAAGCCTTCCTCGAGATCAGGCACTCAACGTCGCGCGTTATGCTTGCGCAGGGTTGTGAAATCATGCTGAGTAACCGGCATTCAATCACCCAGCGGACAGATGACATGAAACTTGGAGCTGTGGCGCTTGGCGCCGTGATGATGGGACTGCTTGCAGTGCCGGCGCTGGCAGACGGCTATCCCGCCATTCCGCTGTTCTCCGGCAACAAGACGGTGATGGACGAAGAGATTGCCTGGCCGATGGATGGCAAGGCGCATGTCAATTCACTGATCGTGGTGCTGGCCCCGGGCGAGAAGACCGTCGTCCACAAGCACGGTGTTCCCACCTTCATCCACATCCTTGAAGGCGAGGTAACGGTGGACTACGAAGGCCACGGCAAACGCACCTATCGCCAGGGCGAATCCTTCCTCGAGGCGATGAATGTGTGGCATTCCGGCATGAACACCGGAAAGGTGCCGGTGAAGATCCTTGCCGTCTACATGGGCTCCGACGGCACCATGGATGTGATCAAGCAGCAGTAGCCCGGGCTAACGCCACAGTGGCGAGCGGCCAAGCGCGCCGCCGTCACGGCGGCGCAGATAGCGGATGTAAAAGAATACGCTGATCCAGCTGACGATGGCGGGATAGAGGGCGAAAGCCGTATAGGCGAGGCTGGGTGGCTCACCATGCCCGAGCATGGGCGCGACGGTCACGCCGCCCAGCACCAGCACCATGACCACTGACATTGCCTGGGCGATCTCGAGCGAGCCGCGCAAGGCCGAGACGGCGACGAAGCCCCAGAAGAACATCATCATGAAGAAGGTGCTCTCCAGCTGACGGCCAACCACGAAGGCATGCGCCGCCAGGCCGGCCGAAATCCAGAACAAGCCCCAGTAGCGCGTGTCGCGCATCATTGCCGTTGCGATCCATCCCGCCACCCGCAACCGACGCGGGCACCAGCCTCAATATCAGAAAGAGATTGAGAAGCCGGTTAACAGCAATGCCGGCACCTTTCTGGCACGGCCTGGATGAGGCGGGATACATCCTGATCAATGCATGCAATCACAGGAAGAAAGTGCGTTCGGTTTTTAAGGTACCTGCAAACAGCGATTGTCGTCTCCTGCCATATGATCGCCTGCCTGTCGCGCCATCCTGTTCCTCTTGAAGGAGTTGTCCAGGTGTCGAATCATGCGTTCTCGTGGCTGCTTGCGGCCACTCCTGTGTGGCTCTGCCTGTGCCTCGTCGCGGCCGGCGCGGCACTGGCTTGGCAGGTCCAGGCAATGTCGAAGCGCCTCGGGCGCCACGCCCAGAGCATCGCCCATATGGATGACTGGGCCGACGGCATTGACCTGACGTTGGCCCAGATCGAAGAGCGTCGGCGGAAGCCCTATGCCGCAGTTGGCCCGCGCGACGACATCAGGAAGTGGTGGCAGAAGGAATCGAGCCGCTGACGCTTGGCCCGGCAGTCAGCGATCTGCCGGATCCTCGCCCGCTCTGGCTGAAACATCCGTCGAGAGTGCGACCTCAGTATCGATTGCAGGTGACGGAAGCTTGGCAGCTACGTCGTTGGCAAAGCTGCGGTTGGCTCGTTCCATCTCGCTGCGGAAGCGCTCGACCGCCAGATAGATGAAGTCTACGTAGTTCTGCAGCACCTCGTCCGTTGTCTCGGACGCCGTCCTGCGGAACTCTTCGCTCAGTCCCTGCGAGCGCTCCGCCATCTCGGAGAAGGACCGCTCGAGACCAGCTTCCAGTTCGCCCAGGGTTTCACGGGTGAGCACATTGAACCGCCCGGGAAGTGCATCGACCGCCGACCGCATCTGGTCCGATATGGCCAGGATGGTGCCCTTGAGCGAGCCATCGACCTTGGCGATCTCGGCTTCCACGCGCTGCGCCAGCATCGAGGGGAGATCCTGCAGAGCCTCGGTAAGTCGGCCCGAGGTGCGTTCCGCCGTTTCCCCGATGAGGCTTTCGAAGCGGGCCGTGTCGGAGTTGACGCGCTGCATGAGTTCGGTCGAACTCGCGGCCAGCCTCGTCTGCAGGCTCATGGTGGAAGCCTCGATGTCGCGGTTCACCGCATTGACGATGCGTTCCGCCTGCTCCTGCAGTTCGGCGACCGAGGTTCTGATGCCTGTCTCGATGCGTTGGTCGAGCCGGGATATCGACTCGCTCACGCTGGCCAGCGCCTGATCGGCCGCGGTTGTGACCAGGGCGACCGGCTGTTGCAACTTGTCGACCACTGCCGAGGCCGTGCCCGCGAGGGCTTCCAGTTCTTGGGAGAGGGTCGAGACGCGTGAGGTCTCCTGCGCCACGAGGTTTCCGGCCATGGCGCGGAATTGAGCGACATGGGCCTCCAGCGCCTCGCGGAACATCGCGGCCGTATCCGGCGCGATGGCTGTGACAAGCGTGCGGCTGTGCGCGAGAGCCGACGTGATGTCCTTTGCCAGCTGGTCGATGACCTCGATGTTGGCCGTCGACAGCATCGCCGCATCCGCCACCGTCTCCGACAGCGGACTGAGCCGTCCGATTGTCGCGTCGAGCTGCTCCGGCAGCTGAGCGATCGAGGCCTCGAACCTGCGCATGCGCCGCTCGAGTTCCGGCGCCACGTTGTGGTTGGCGGAGTTGAACAGCTCGAGGCAGGTCCTGAGTTCCTGCGTGCTCTGCTGCAACTGGCCGCCCACCGCACCCAGGATCCCGCCAGCATTCTGCGATACGGCTTCGAGCGACAGAACGGTGGTTTCGAGCTTTGCGATCACGGGCAGTATCTCGGTCGAAATCATCATGCCCGTGCGCTGGAGGGCCTCACGCTGGATGTCGCTCGCCTCCACGATGCTGCGCATATTGGTGATGTTGGCATCCGCTGCTTCGGTCGAGCGATACATTGCGGCCGCGATCTGGTCGGCCAGCTGCGCGCTCCGCGCGTCGAGCATCGCCATCCGGTCGTCGATGTCCGCGAACATCTGGTCGAAGGAGGCGTTGATGCGGCGGCCGGCATCGTCGGCGATGGCGTTCGGTTCATAGATGCGCTGTGTCGCCAGAAGTATGCGCCGCAGCATGTCGTTGCTGGCAGCCTGGCGGTGGGCCGAAAGCGCCACAAGCCACGGGAACCCGGCGAAGACCGCGATCGCCGCCCAGAATGCCGCGAAGCGGGCCGGGTCGCGCAGCAGGCCTGCGAGGCCAGTGCCGCTGGCAATGCCCGTCAATGTCGCGAACAGCAGGCCCATGCCGAGCATGGCGGCGAAGGCGAGCAGGAAATGAGGAGAGCCGACAAAGGGCTGTGCAGTCCTGCGCGGGCGGCGGGCATCGTCATTCGCGGGTCTTGCCTTCACAGCCGCGAATTCGCCGATATCCTTGCGCGAGGACACCGGCCGAACGGCCATCTCGTCGGTCCAGAAGCCCGCCTGCTCCTGTGCCTTGTCGAGGAAGATCTCATCCAGTTGCAGGCCTTGGCTGTTCTTCTTCCTGGACGCAGACATATTCATGAAATCCCCGAGGTCCATGACGGACCCAATCAACTTCCGGCAATTCTAGTCTTTCGCAGCGCGAAGCAAACCGAAAACCCACCGACTGTGGATAAATCCCCGGCAGCCGATGATGCCTGGCCGCCCTCGCCCTCCAATCGCAGATTGCGTGTCAACATCGCCGGAACTGTGGCGCCCAAGAACGGCCGTGGCGAAATGTCGGGGTCGTCCGCGTCAGCCGCGGCGGAAGCGCTCCGACCAGATCGACAGCAGGCCTCCTGCGACGACGATGGCCGCACCCAGATAGGTCGACAGGTGAACCGTCTCATGGAAAATCACCGGTCCCATCACCGAGGCGTAGACCACGCTGAGATAGGCGAGGGGCTGCACGGCGCTGGCATCGAGGATGTTGTAGGCCTTGATGAGCAGGTAGTGGCTGGTCACGCTGGTGAAGCACAAGGTCGCCATCCAGGCCCAGTCGAGAGCAGCCATGTCGGCCCAGTAGAAAGGCCCGACGAGGCAGACGACGACACAGCCGATGACGCCTGTGTAGAAGAAACTGGTGAGTGGCGGATCCAGCATGCCGGCCATGCGGGTCATTACCGAATAGCTGGCGAACATCGCCGAGCAGAGGACGGCGAGCAGCACCGTGGCATCGAAGAAGTCGCCATGCGGCTTGAGGATCAGCAGCACGCCGCCGAGCCCCAGCACCACGCCGGTCCAGCGCAGCGGCGTGGCCCGCTCGCGCAGCACGACCACCGACAGGACGGTGGCGATGAGGGGAGTCGCCGCGAAGATCGCCTGGGTGCGCGCCAGGCCGATGACGGCAAAGCAGGTGATGGCCAGCACGATCTGTACCGCCAGCAGCATGCCGCGCGCCACCTGCAGCGGTCGCGCCCGGCTCTTCGCCGTGCCGGAGATGCCGCCGCGCGCCCGCGCTGCCAGCACCAGGGCGAAACCGGCGAACGCCCAATAACGGATCATGGTCACGAACACCGGCGGATAGGTCTGTCCGAGGTGCTTCGAGATGCCGTCCTGCAGGGCGAAGATGGTGATGGCCGACAGCGCGAAGGCATAGCCGAGGCGGAGGTCGCGGCGGCCGGACGGTGTGGCGGGTGAACGGGACATCTGCGCCTGCTCTTATCGCCCCGACGCGCGCCAGGGAAAGCGCAGGGCTGCCCGCCGCACACATGGAAGCAATGCGCTCAGCGCCCGGTCACAGCAGCACCAGGCGGATGAGGTAGGCGACGCAGCCAACCACGGCCACCCCGGCAAGATAGAGGCCGAGGAACCACAGCCAGCGCCGCATCAGTGATAGCCTTCGCCCGGCCTCACCTTGCCGCGGAACACCCAGTAGGAATAGCCGGTGTAGGCGAGGATCATCGGCACCAGCACCACTGCCCCGACCAGCAGGAAGCGCAACGAGGTATCGGGCGCCGCCGCGTCCCAGATCGTCACCGAGGGTGGGATGAGGTGCGGGTAGAAACTGATGCCGAGGCCGACATAGCTGAGGATGAAGATCGCCACCGTGGCGAGGAAGGGCCGGTGGGTGAGGCCGTCACGCAGCCCCGTCCACAGCATCCAGGCAGCACCCGCCAGCAGCAGCGGCACGATGGCGCTGTAGAGGCCGGTGGGCCAGCCGAACCAGCGTGCGAGATATTCCGGCCGCAGCAAGGGCGTGGCGATGCTGACCGCGCCGATGAGGGCGAGCAGGGCGAGGCCCAGGGGCTTTGCCATGCGCCGCGCCCGGGCGAGCGTGGCCCCCTCGGTCTTCATGATCAGCCAGGTGGCGCCCAGCGTGGCATAGCCGACGACCAGGGCCAAGGCGGTGAGTATCGAGAACGGCGTGAACCAGTCATAGTTGCCGCCACCATAGGCGCGGCCGGTGACGGTGATGCCCTGCACCAGCGTACCGAGCGCCATGCCCTGGGCGATGGCGGCGACCAGCGAGCCACCCCAGAAGGCGGCCTCCCAGAAGAACTTCATGCGCTCGGTGCGATGCACGAACTCGAAGCCGACACCGCGGAAGATGAGGCCGAGCAGCATGGCGATGATGAGCGGGTAGAGTGCCGGCATGACGATGGCATAGCCCAGCGGGAAAACCGCAAAGAGGCCGCCGCCGCCCAGCACCAGCCAGGTCTCGTTGCCGTCCCACACCGGTGCGACGGTGTTCATGGCGAGCATGCGTTCGTCACGGTCCCTGAGAAAGGGGAAGAGGATGCCGATGCCGAGGTCGAAACCGTCGAGCAGCACATACATCAGCACGGCGACGGCGATGAGCCCCGCCCAGATGAAGGCATAATCGATGACCATGGCTTACTCTCCCGTCTGGGCGATGGGGGTGATGCCGGCCGCGCGCGTCGGGCCGATCTCGTCGATGTCGATGCGGTCCTCGGGCGTGCGCGCCATGAGCCGGAGCGCATAGAAGGCGCCCGACCCGAAGACGAAGAAGTAAATGATGACGAAGGCGGTGAGCGAGTAGCCAACCGCGTCGGCCCGCAGTGCCGAAACGCTGTCGGCGGTGCGCAGCAGGCCATAGACGGTGAAGGGTTGGCGGCCGACCTCGGTGGTGATCCAGCCGCACAGCACGGCGAGGAAGCCGGCCGGCCCCATCACCACGGCGGCGCGGTGCAGCCACGGCCAGTCATAGAGCTGGCCTTTGAGACGCGCGAGGCCGGACCACAGGCCGAGGATGAGCATCAGCACGCCCACGCCCACCATGACGCGGAAGCTCCAGAAGATGATCGCCGCCGGGGGTCGATCATCCTTGGGGAAGCCGTTGAGGCCGATCAGCGGCTTGTCCAGGCTATGGGTGAGGATGAGGGAGCCCAGCAGCGGGACTTCTACCGCATAGTTCGTGGTGCTCGTTGCCTCATCCGGCATGCCGAACAGGATGAGCGGAGCGCGGCCCTCGGGATAGGTTTCGAAGTGCCCCTCGATCCCGGCGATCTTGGCGGGCTGGTATTGCAATGTGTTGAGGCCGTGGGCATCGCCCGCGAAAAGTTGCACCGGCGTCACGACGAGCGCCATCCACATCGCCATGGAAAACATGATGCGGGCGCCGCGGTTGCCCGGCGTCTTCAGCAGGTGCCAGGCGCCCGTGGCGCCGACCACGAAGGCGGTTGTGAGATAGGCCGCCAGCACCATGTGCACGAAGCGGTAGGGGAAGGACGGGTTGAAGATGACGGCCAGCCAATCCTCCGGCACGAACTGGCCCTGGGCATTCACCGAGTAGCCCTGCGGTGTCTGCATCCAGCTGTTAACGCTGAGGATCCAGAAGGCCGAGAACAGCGTACCGCCGGCGACGATCGCGGTGGCCGCCATGTGCAGGCCGTTGCCCACGCGCTCCCTGCCGAACAGCATGATGCCGAGGAAGCCCGCCTCGAGGAAGAAGGCGGTGAGCACTTCATAGCCGATCAGCGGCCCGAGGACCGGTCCCACCTTGTCGGCGAAGACCGGCCAGTTGGTGCCGAACTGGTAGGACATGACGACGCCCGAGACGACGCCCATGCCGAAAACCACTGCGAAGATCGTCTTCCACTGTTCGAAGACAGCCAGATAGGCCTTGTCCCTTGTCCACAGCCACATTGCGTTCAGCACGGCGAGATAGCTCGCAAGCCCGATGGTGAAGGCCGGGAAGATGATGTGGGCGGAAACCGTGAAGGCGAATTGCAGCCGCGCCAGTTCGAGGGCCGTAAGCGTGCTCATCATGAGCGCACCCCAAGCCGGCCGCCGAAACCGTCCGCCACTGTGCTCATGCCTCCGCCCCTTCCGTAGATTGCCGCAATTCTAGCCCCTCGCGCTTCTCGATCGCTAATTGTTTTCCACCGGATCGTTGCGACAAACCGTCATTCCACAGGCTGGAAACTCGCCGGGTCATGGAGCAGTCCGGACGCCCGGATGACGTTCTTGCCGTCGGCGCTGTCCGGGTCGTAGACGGTGTCATGCGGGCCTGTCACGGAGAGAACACGTCCGTCGCCGCGGAACACCGGCTCACCGAACGGCGGCGGCTCGTCCGGCCTTTGCGCGGCATCCCAGACGTCTGCGTCGAAGTAATAGGCCGTGAACAGGACGGTCTTCTCACCCGAGGCCGGCTGATAGTAGACTGTCGTCGCGGCGCGGGCACCGGCGACCTTCGCCTGGTCCGCCCAGACGCCGGCGAGGGGTCCGGTCGACAGATGGGCCGCGATGTCAGGGGGAACGACGAATCCATAGGGGATCGGGCTGAGCGCCACCCAGGCCCTCTCGGCGTGGGCTGGCAGGACGGCGGCGAGCACCAGATACAGGCTGAGCACGAGCAATTTCATGCCAGGCGGCTTAGCGCACGCCGCGCCCGCGGACAATTCGTGGCCTCTCCGGCTCCCGGACACCATTCCGTAAGGCAATCTTAACCATGTGGAGCAATCGTTTGCTAACCACAGCAGAAACGGTTCAGCGCCATGTCAGACCAGGTCCTCGCACAGCTTCCGTGGTTCCGCTCCTTCATCGAATCGGGCAGGGCTCCGTGCTGGACAATGGGTCCGGCCGATCTCCATGGCTTCGTGACGGCACTTGTCATGGGAAGTCCTGCGACCGACCCAGGCTGGACCGGCTGGGTCTGGTCAGGCGAGGCCGTGGAATTTGCCTCCGAGGATGAAGAATCGAACATCCTGGCCGAGCTGCTGGGGTTTGCCGAGCAGGTGCGCCGAAATCTCGGCGGCTACCGCCCTCTCAGCGTCACCGTGCTTCCCCATGCCGGAGACGGCTGGTATTTCGCCGCCGACTGGGCAGAGGGCTTCCTGCAGGCGATCGAGGTCAATCCGCACCCTTGGCAGGCAGCGCTCGATGAAGCCGAGGAGTCGCTCGCCGTGGTACTCGGCACATGCTATCATAATCACGATGACGAGAATTCCGGGCATGTCAGCCTCGAAGCTCTCGACGAGATCAACTATCACATCCGTCAATTGTGCCGCGTGATGCGCCAGGCTGCCGAGAACGGCGTGGCACGCGCTGCCTGAAGGTCCCCAGATCGCTTGAGCGTCAGCCTCGCTTCGCCCTAGGATTACCTCGTGACAGGGGCACCGGAGGATCCGCCGCGCCGGCAGCGCGTGATGCTGTTGGGGGGAACGGGCACCATTGGCCGTGCCGCGGCGCAGGCCCTGCTTGACGAGGGCCACGAGGTCGTCTGCTTCGTGCGCCCCGGCGCCGCCGGCCTTCCGGACAACGCAGTGATTCGCACCGGCCAGGCGACAGACGTGGCATCTCTGCGTGACGACGCTTTCCGGGGCGAAGGCTTCGACGTTATGGTCTCCTGTCTGGCTTCGCGCAGCGGATCACCCGAGGACGCCTGGGCGATAGACCACCGAGCCCACGTGATGGCCCTCGATGAAGCCCGCCGCGCTGGCGTCCATCACGTGGTGCTGCTCTCGGCGATCTGCGTGCAGAAGCCGAGGCTCGCCTTCCAGCACGCCAAGCTCGCCTTCGAGAAGGTCCTTGCGGACTCCGGGCTTGCCTATTCCATTGTGCGGCCAACCGCCTACTTCAAGTCGCTTTCGGGACAGATCGACAGGATACGCCGGGGAAAGCCTTTCCTGCTGTTCGGCGACGGTCAGCTCACGGCTACCAAGCCGATCAGCGATCATGACCTCGGCCGCTATATCGCCCTGTGCCTGCGCGATTCGTCACTGCGCGGCATCCTGCCGATTGGCGGCCCCGGCCCTGCCTTCACGCCACGCCAGCAGGGGCAATGGCTGTTCGAATTGCTTGGATGGCCGCCGAGGTTTCGTTGCGTACCCGTTGCGATGCTGGATGCCATCGTCGCAACACTTGCGGCCCTGGGCACGCTCTCGCCAAAGCTTCGCGAGAAGGCGGAGCTCGCGCGCATTGGCCGCTACTATGCGACTGAATCGATGCTGACATGGGACGCCGGCACGGGGCGCTACGACGCCGACACCACGCCGTCCTTCGGCAGCGACACGCTGCGCGATCACTACGCAGCGATCCTCGCGGGCGCGCCTGAGCAGGACCTCGGCGCCCACCGCGTGTTCTGATCAGACGATGACCAGCTCGACACCCTTGTGCAGTTTCTGCAGGTTGGGAAGTGACTTCGACTGCCACGGGATTTTGGTGGACCCCAGCACCTTGACCGGCAGATCTGCATACTTCCGGAGTTCGATCGTGAACTTGGCAAGCAGGTTGATGCCCGAACTGTTGAGGAACTCGAGCTGGGTCAGATCCAGCACGACGTTCTTCGGCTTTTCCGCCAGAACGCCCTGCATCAGATCGAGAATCGGCTGGTAGGCATCGGTACCCGACAGCCGGAGCGTTCCTTCATAGTGGATGGTGGAACCTTCGTTCCACACATTGTATTCGGGGGTCTTGATTTCCATGGGAGGCAAACCTTTGGAGTTCAGTTGAGGGTGAGGGCCGCGTGGGTGCTGAGCGTCACGGCAGCGCCGGGCGCCATTGAGCGAAAATCCCAGCCGAGACGCGCGCCATAGTCGTTCATGAGGGTAAGCAGCCCAAGGCCGGATCCGGAGGAATTCTCGTCGGCCGCGTTCGCCTCGATGCGTTCGATCAGCAGTTCGCCCGGATCGCGCGAGATGATCTCTTCGATCAGGGTCTGGAACCTGACTGCAATCTCCGGCGCAGTATCGTTGCTCACCGTGAGCTCGAAATTGCCGTCTTGCAGCGAGCAGTCAACACGGATCGTGCCGGGGACCCGGAACTTGATGGCATTCTCCAGCAACTCGTTCACCAGATAGATGATCGAATGGCGAGCATCGTTGTAGTCCGCCCCTTGCCGCGCATGACGCAGCGCGAAGACGTCGCCCAGGAATTCGCAGGTTTCGCTGGCATGCTGCCAGCTCACGCCCAGCGGCCCATCAGAGATGGTGACCCGCATGGCGAAGGCGCCGGACCCGTTGTTGCGCGCAGTGTCTCCGAATTGCTTCATCATTCACCTGTGCTTTAGTACGACGAGAGTGATGTCGTCATGAACCTTCTGCATGCCGATGTGCAGCCGCACGTCGGCGATGATGGCGCCGGCGATCTCCGCCGCGCTCTTGTGGTGGGTGCGCGTAGCCGATGCGATCAGCCGGTCGATGCCATAAAGCTTGTTGTGCTCGCTCTCGGCCTCGGTGATGCCATCGGTGAACAGCACCATGGTGTCGCCGCGTTGGAAAGGAACCGTGATGCTCGACAGGAAGTCGTGGATGTTCTCCTCGAGGCCGATGGGGAACCCCAGATCGATGGTGTCGAAGCGCTCGACGGTGCCGTCGTCGCGGATGATGATCACTTCCTCATGCTGTCCGGAGATGGTCGCTTCGTCGTCGGCATAGTCGACAAAGGCGAGCGACAGATGCCGGTCTGAGCGGGTGCGGCCGACGTTCTTGTAGATCGAGCGGTTCAGCACATCGAGGAATTCGCGAGGATCGTCGACCCCCCGCTCATAAAGGGCGCGGCTCACCGACTGCACCATCAGCATCAGCACGCCGCTCTCGACGCCATGGCCCGTCACGTCGCCGATGCCTATCTTGGCGCCGCCGGGAATGAAGAGCACGTCATAATAGTCGCCGCCCACTTCGTCGGCGGGCTCGGCGTAGCTGGCGATGTCGAGGTCCGGAATGCGTTCGAGTTCCGCCGCGGCAGGCAGCACCATCATCTGGATCTTGCGTGCCACGTCGAGTTCGGCGCCCAGCCTGACGTTCTCGTCCTTCATCTTGTCGTAGAGACGCTTGATCTCGTCGTTCGCCGACGCGAGCTGGCCGGTACGTTCTGCGACGCGCTGTTCCAGCATTTCCGTGTGTTCGCGAATCTCGCGCGCCATAGAATTGAAGGCCGCGCCGACGAGGGCAACCTCATCGCGACCCTTGACCGGCACTTGCACGTCATAATCGCCTCTGGTGAGACGGCCCGCCGCGTCTGCCAGATTGACGAGACCCGCCGTGAATCGCCGTGACAGCGGGATCGACAGAAGCATCACGAGCGCCATGAAGCCCAGAACCGACGCGAGGATGCCTTTGATGATGCGGCTCGTCGCAGAGCCGATCTGCTTCTGGGCACCGTAGAGCGAGGCATAGACCTCGCGCTCGGGAACCACGAAGCCGAGCATCAGATTCTCTTCGCCGATGCCGGTGTTGGGCTGCCACATGTTGATGGGCTGAAGCGGATGCATGACGACCAGCAGCCCCACCGGCCTGCCGTCCTTCTGGATGGTGGCATGCGCGATCGTGGTGGCGCCCGGCCGCGGCATGCTCAGCGATGCAATGTCGGGAAAGCTGCTCTTGAACAGGCTGCGCTCATGGGCGGTGACGCCTGCGCCCGTGGCCGATATCTCGGTGAGGCCGAGAAGCTTCTCGTCCTCGTTCTTGATTGTCAGCACATTGCCGTTCTGTTGGGCGAGAAAGGCGAAGCCCGTGTCGGCGATCTTGACGCCCTGAACCAGCTGGGTGAGCTGATCGAGCGTGATGTCTACTCCCACCATTCCCGCCACGTCGTCTCGCGCCTTGGTGTAGATCGGCTGGAAGTAGCTGACGATGAGCTGGCCCGTGATGGCATCGACATAGGGTGCAAGCACCGTGATGTCGTTGGCGACCGGTCGCGACGCCGGATCCTTCAGCCAGCGCTGCCAGGCCTCATAGACACCGGGAAAGAAGAAGTCCCACCAGTTCTTCTCGTTGTGGCCCGGATAGAGCTTGTCGAAGGTCTGCGCCTGGTCGGAATAGGGCATGGTGCGCATGATGGGGCGGTCCTTCGGCCCCACGTAGTACATCTGCAGCTTGCTCTGGCCCGTTCCCATCAGCGAAGGCGCGATGAGGTCGAAATAGGTTGAATCGCGGACCGCCTGCTCGACATCGGAGCGCATCTTGCCGCTGCCATCGAGCAGGTAGCTCCAGACGCTGATGACCGAGGCTTCGCCCTTGCGGTTCTGCAGCCAGTGCCGGGCCGGATCATAGACCATGGTGTCCTGGAAGCCGGCGTCCTGTCCCAGCAGGGTGCCAAGGTCGTGACCCAGCTTCGGCTCGTCGACCAGGCGCTGGGTGAAGTGCGCCAGCATGTTCACCTGGTCGAAGGTGCGCGCGAACATCAGGTCGGCACGCTGTGCCGTCATGTCGATGTAGCGTTCGAGATACTCTTCGCTCGCCTTGGTGAGGCCCGATTCGATCTCCGTCGTGGCATCGCGGGACAGTTGCGCCACGTTCCACAGCGCAACGACGCCACCCAGCAACAAAGACGCGAGCACGGCGCAGCCAAGAAGAGCAATGAACTTCGTGCGGAAGCTGGTGAGCAGGCTTCCTTTCACTGGGGCGCTGGCAGGAACATCGGTCATTGAGGCTTTCGTGCCGAAGCGGCCCAGATCGGCCAACCGGCGTAGCCCTTGGGATGCAGTGCCGCGTAGATGTGGTCCTGGAAACCCTGGCGGAAACGGGCGATGAATTCCGGGCTGTCGCCCCGGTCGCGTGCCATCTCGCCGGCGTAGACGTTTTCCCAGGCCTGGATCATGTTGGCGAAATCCTGCGGGTCGCCGTCGAGGTTGGTCACCATGAAGCTGTCGACCCGGATGTCCTCGAAACCCGCATCGGCGAGGTAGCGGCGGCTCTTGGGGCCGAGCTCCACGTCCATCTTGAAGTCGGCGAAGAGCTTCGCCACCTCGGTATAGGTCCACTGGATCGATTCACCGCGCGGCTCACCGAGGCAGTGCGAGTTCTTCTCGTTGGTGATGTAGACGCGGCCGCCGGGCTTGCAGATGCGGAATAGTTCCTTGAGGATCAGTTCCGGGCGGTCGAAGATTTGCAGCGAGTGGCGGCAGGTGACGAAGTCGAACTGGTCGTCCTCGATCACCATTTCGGAGGCATCGCCATAGACATACTCGATGTCGGTGATGCCGAAATCCGCCGCCACCTTGCGGGCATAGTCGAGGCTGGTGCGCGAGTGGTCGAGCGCCAGGATGCGTGACGGCTTCAGTTCCTTCTGCACCAGCACGGCGAAGTCGCCGATGCCGCAACAGATGTCGGCCATGGTCATACCGGGCTTCAGCCCGTGGCGCGGCAGCAGATGGCGCTCATGGCGCCACGTCAGCTTGGTCTGGTTGCGCAGGATGGGAATGAACCCGCCGTCCTCCAGGAAGGATTGCCCGGGATAGAAGTCCTTGTCGTATTCGTTGACAGTGACGTTCGGCAAGCGCTGCGCCAGCGGCAGGAACTTGCGTGTCGACCATCCCATGACACTCGACGTCACGACTTCGATGCGCAGGTCGGAGCGCGAGCCACTGACCTGCGACACCAGATTGGCGATCGACCGGAAGGCAACGTTGTTGAGGCGCGCCAGGCGCTTGACGTTGAGATAGAAGGTGCCGCGCACCTGCGCCAGTGCCTCGGCCAGCGCATCGGAGAGAGGCTTGATCTCGGCCTCGTCCTGCGGGCGAAGCTTGCCGGCGATGACGAACTCCTGGTTGTTCTCGTTGAACGACGCTTGATAGCTGTGATCGATGCTCATGCTGACGTCCCTTCGAGCGTCAACTCTGCGGCGAGCTTCAACCGATTGTCCTTCTCCGGCACGATGGAGATGCGCGCCCGGTAGTCGACCGCCACTTCCAGAAGTCCGAGATGCGGATCGGGGTTGCCGGGGGAGAACAGGGCGTTGTGATAAACATCCGCGAGATCCGGGTGCTTCAACCGCTTTGCCGCGGTGCTGTAGTAGCTGAGCGCCGATGCGTCGCAGGGCAGTTCGAGTTCGATCACGTCTGCCTCGCCCGACCGGCATACCCGGCAAGAGAAGTCTCCCTCCGGCCCATGGTGGGCGAAGGCGGTTTCGAGCAGCTCGTTCAGCGCCGAACTGAGAAGGTTCGCGTAAAGCAGCGAATCGGTCCGGTTGTGGCTGACCATCCGGGCCAGATAGGAGGAGATGCGGTCGCAGTGCAGCCATTCCGAAGCGAAGGCCTCGATGCCCATGGAGATCTCGACTAGCGGTCTGGTGCCACTCATTCCCTTGGTCCCGGCATGTCCTCAGGCGGTCCGGCGGATGCAATCCGCGGAGGAAGGTTGCAAAGCTTGAAAGTTACGACAGGTGCCGCCTCGCTAGCGATGCTAGCGGCAGCGTTTTGTCCGAACAAGGAAATTTAGCTTGCACCGGTCACGGCCGCGGCACAGTTTCCGGACCAGATAGATCTCCGGGAGCAAGACGTGATTGCAGACAGCAATGGAAGGAAGGCCAGGCCACCCGTTTTCATTTCCGCCCCGCTGGCCGCCCTGGTGGAAGGCATCTATCGCGCCGATACCACGATCGGGTTGCTGCGCCGGAAGGGCAACCTGGGCATCGGCACCTTCAATGACCTTGATGGCGAGATGGTGCTGCTGGACGGCAAGGTCTATTGCCTGAGGCCGCAGGGCGATGCGGAGGTGATCGGCGATGACGTCCGCACCCCTTTCGCGCTGACCACGGAGTTCGAGGGCGACACCGTTGACCAGTTCGAGAAGGTCAAGGAAGCCGACTTCGAGCATGCGTTGCTGGATCTCGTGCCCTCATCCAACCTGATGTATGCCATCCGCATCGACGGGCGATTTGATTATGTGCGCGCGCGCTCGGTGCCGAAAATGATGAACTATCTGCCCCTCGCTGAGATTGCCAAGCTTCAGACGGTTTTCGAGTTCACCAACGTGGAGGGCACCATCGTCGGCTTCTACACGCCCAATTTCCTGGCCGGCGTTCACCTGCCGGGGCTGCATCTGCACTTCATCACCAGGGATCGCACCCGCGGCGGCCATCTGCTTGCCGCCGCGCCCGACAGCGTCAGCGTGCAATTGCAGCATGCGCCCTCGGTCGAACTTGGCCTGCCGATGACGCTCGATTTCCTCACCATGGAACGGGTGCGCGACATGGAGGCAGACCTCGACAAGGTCGAGCGCTGATACAAAAAAGGCGCCGGTCGGCCCGGCGCCTCCAAGGACGATACACTACGATCAGACGATCACATGTGCGCAGGCGTGGCGAGCGCCATGGCCCGTTCGAAGATTTCGATGTAGTGGTTCACGTTCTGGCCGATCAGCTCCATCTTGGAGAATTTGGCGATCCGCTCGCGTGCCAGTTTCAATTCCGACTGCGGCACGATCTGGCGGATGATGCCGCAGGTTTCGGCCAGCGACATCAGGCAGCAGTCACGCGGGTCGGGCAGGCCGTCGCGCAACAGTACCTCGAGCAGCCGCAGTTTCACCTCGCGGATTTCCTTGCCATCGATCGCCGGATAGCGCCGCGTCTTGAGGAACCACAGCAGGCGGCCCTCGGTCTCCACCAGGATCTTCTTGTCACAGAGGCGCTTCAGCGCCTGTTCGCGCACCGGGTCGCCGAGTTCGATCAGCTGGTTGATCAGGTTTTCAGCACTGTGATCGAAATCGGGGGCCGACAGTCGGGCAAGAACCGGATCCAGCGAGGCATTGCCGGTCGGGGTCTTGTCCACAACCCAGACGCGATTTACGTCGTTGTCGAGGCGACCCTCGAGAGCCAGTTCCATGATCGCGGCTCCCACGAAGCCGGCGCGCTGGTACTCAAGCGGAATATCGACAAAGCCGCCGTCTTCATCCTTGAGGGTGAGGAGGAGGAACTCCTCCGGAACTGTCAGCATGGTTATCGCCTCGTAGCAAAAATGTCCGAGCGGCGTACACCGCCGCGGCGCGCACCATATCCAGTTTTCCCGGCAAGCGAAATCATCATTTGTCCATGCGAGAGTGAATGTGCTGCGTTGCGAGCAACGGGCAGGACTTGACCTGCGGCGGTGACGTGCGATACCCGCCACAGCCAGTGACCCACCGAGGAGACCTGCGGCGTGACCGGCCGGCTTGACATGAGGCTTGCGAACGATGTTCAGGAGGTGGCGCGTGTCATCGATTGCCTGGAGGAATTCGGCGCGGCCAATGGCATCCCCGCCGATCAGTCCCTGCGCTTCGGGCTGGTGCTCGACGAACTGATCACCAACATCGTGTCATATGGCATCAAGGGCCGCAGCGATGCGGTCATGACGCTGGCCATCGAGCACCGGGACGGCCTGTTGCACGCCGAACTCGCTGATAACGGCCCCGCATTCGACCCGCTGGCAGCCGAGACCAGCCCGCCCGGGGGCGACATCGAAACCCGCGAAGTGGGGGGCCTGGGCCTTACGCTCGTGAAAAGCTTCATGGACCGTCTTGACTACAGGCGTGTCGATGGGTTCAACCGTCTGACTATGGAAATGAAATTGAAGGCAGTCTAGGCTGCCTCAGCAGGGAGACAAGCACGTGACCAGCCTGAACCATGAAACCGTGAACGGCGCGCTCGTCCTCAAGCCGTCGCGCCGCATCGACTCGAGCAGCGCCAAGGCTTTCGAGGACGAAGCTTCTGCCCTTCTCGACAAAGGTCCGAAGAAGGTGGTGATCGATGCCACCGACCTCGACTACATCTCGTCTGCGGGCCTCCGCGTCATCCTGACGACGGCCAAGAAGGCCAAGACGGCCGGAGGCGGCCTGACCATCGCCTGTGCCAAGAACAACGTGAAGGAAGTCCTTGCCGTCTCCGGCTTCGACAACATCTTCGGCCTGCACGACAGCGTCGCCCAGGCGATTTCTGCGCTCGCGTGAGCGCCATGGCGGGGGTCGGCGCAGCGGCCGGTCCGGCG
>Ga0209023_10002099_pt1 | contig 25629 bp, 21 predicted proteins | sample LakOneMetagenome_FD_187468 | JGI IMG/M metagenome (GOLD analysis project Ga0209023, IMG submission 187468) | Freshwater and sediment microbial communities from Lake Erie, Canada (SPAdes) (version 2) | ecosystem: Environmental > Aquatic > Freshwater > Lentic | place: Lake Erie, Canada... | reverse complement strand
CGTACACTCACGCCCAGCCTGCTCGCCGCACTGGCCTGGTCCAGCTTCCCTTCCATCACCTGCGCCATCACCTGGCTACGCAGCACGTCCTTGGCCGTCATCTCGATCACTATCCCATCCTCCCCTGAGGGCATCCTAGGGGACATCTCTACTTAGCGGAGAGGGGACATTACTACTTTGCGCTAACAATTTCCGGGACAAGCCTTGCTTAAGCGCCGCGCGCTCCTTATAATGCGGGCATCGGGCGGTTAGTTCAGCTGGTTAGAATACTTGGTCGACATCCAAGGGGTCGCAGATTCGAATTCTGCACCGCCCACCAGATTACTCAGCAGTACATAGGTAAGAGCGAGAAAGGCACCGACGGTTATGACACCGCGAACTACAACCTGGTTGTGGGGGAATCGCTAGACGCGGTATGGTGTTCTTTTGCTCGACACACTGAAACGAACGCGCCTGGTGCGCGTTTTTTTTCGTCCCGAGAATTCAGCTTTCACTTTTCAGTAGTTAACGGCGTCCTGCGCCACATTGGAGAACAGCAATGCTCAACGTTCGACTTCCCGATGGTTCCAGCCGTCAGTTCGATGGTCCCGTCACGGTCGCCCAGGTGGCCCAGAATATCGCGCCGAGCCTGGCCAAGGCCGCGCTCGCCGGCAAGGTGAACGGCAAGGTCGTCGACACCTCCTTCCTGATCGAGTCCGATGCCGATCTCGCCATCGTGACCGACCGCGACGCGGATGGCCTGGAAGTGATCCGCCACTCGACCGCCCACCTGCTTGCCCACGCCGTCAAGGAACTGTTCCCGGACGCCCAGGTCACCATCGGTCCTGTCATCGAGAACGGCTTCTACTACGACTTCTCGTACAAGCGTCCGTTCACCCCGGACGACCTGGCGGCGATCGAGAAGAAAATGGCGGAACTGGCCAAGAAGGATGAGCCGGTCACCCGCAAGGTGCTGCCGCGCGACGAGGCCGTGGAATATTTCAAGTCGATCGGCGAAGCCTACAAGGCCGAGATCATCGCCTCGATCCCGGCGGGCGAGGACGTCTCGTTGTATGCCCAGGGCGGATTCACCGACCTGTGCCGCGGCCCCCACGTGCCTTCGACCGGCAAGCTGAAGGTCTTCAAGCTGATGAAGCTGGCCGGCGCCTACTGGCGCGGCGACTCGAAGAACGAGATGCTGCAGCGTGTCTACGGCACTGCCTGGGCCAAGAAGGAAGACCAGGAGCAGTACCTGCACGTGCTGGAAGAAGCCGAGAAGCGCGATCACCGCAAGCTCGGCAAGCAGCTCGACCTGTTCCACTTCCAGGACGAAGCACCGGGCCTGATCTTCTGGCATCCGAAGGGCTGGACCGTCTGGCAGCAGGTCGAGCAGTACATGCGCAAGAAGTACCAGGTGAACGGCTACGACGAAGTCAAGGCGCCGCAGATCCTGGACGTCACCCTGTGGCAGAAGACCGGCCACTGGGACAACTATCGCGAAAACATGTTCACCACGGATTCGGAGAACCGTTCCTACGCCCTCAAGCCGATGAACTGCCCGGGCCACGTGCAGATCTATAACTCGGGCATGAAGAGCTACCGCGACCTGCCGCTGCGCTACGGCGAGTTCGGCCAGTGCCACCGCAACGAATCCTCGGGCGCGCTGCACGGCATCATGCGCGTGCGCGGCTTCACCCAGGATGATGGCCACATCTTCTGCACGGAAGAGCAGATCGAAGCGGAAGTGACCGCCTTCCATTCGCAGGCGATGCAGGTGTACGACGATTTCGGCTTCAACAATATCGACGTCAAGCTGGCCCTGCGTCCGGAAAGCCGCATCGGCAGCGACGAAGTGTGGGACGAGGCCGAAGCGGCCCTGCGTTCGGCGCTGCGCGCCTGCGGCGTGGAATGGACCGAGCTGCCGGGCGAAGGCGCCTTCTACGGCCCGAAGATCGAATACCACCTGAAGGACAGCCTCGGCCGTCCATGGCAGGTCGGCACCATGCAGGTCGACTTCTCGATGCCGGGCCGCCTCGGCGCGGAGTATGTCGCGGAAGACAACACCCGCAAGGTGCCGGTGATGCTGCACCGCGCGATCGTCGGCTCGATGGAGCGCTTCATCGGCATCCTGATCGAGAACTACGCCGGCGCGCTGCCGCTGTGGCTCGCTCCGGTGCAGGTGGCGGTCTTGAATATCTCGGATGCGCAGGCAGATTATGTGAAAGAGGTCGAGGCCAAGCTGCGCGCGGCAGGCCTGCGTGTTCACGCTGATTTGCGGAACGAGAAGATTACTTATAAAATTCGCGAGCATTCCGTCCAAAAACTGCCGTACATTCTGGTTGTTGGCGACAAGGAACGCGAAGCGAATACGGTGGCCGTCCGTGCCCGCGGCAATGTCGACCTGGGTGTGATGCCGGTCGATGAGCTCGTGGAGCGCCTGGTAGGCGAAGTCGCTGCCAAGGCGAAGTAAGCAAGCTGCTACAATAGACGCCGGCCAAATTCAATACTTTCAAAGGAAACAACATAGCTACTGACAAACAGAATCGCATCAACGGCGAGATTACCCATCCCGAAATGCGCCTGAACGGTGTGGACAACGAACCGCTGGGCATCGTGAGCCTGGCGGAAGCGTTCCGCCTGGCCGAGGAAAAGAACGTCGACCTGGTCGAAATCGCGCCGAACGCGGTGCCGCCAGTCTGCCGCCTGATGGATTACGGCAAGTTCAAGTACTCGGAGCAGAAGAAGGCCCACGAAGCCAAGCTGAAGCAGAAGATCATCCAGGTCAAGGAAGTCAAGTTCCGTCCGGGTACCGATGAAGGCGACTACAGCATCAAGCTGCGCAACCTCATCAAGTTCCTGGAAGAGGGCGACAAGACCAAGATCACGCTGCGCTTCCGCGGCCGCGAAATGGCGCACCAGGACATCGGCATGCGCATGCTCGAACGCCTGCGCGGCGACCTGGAAGAATACGGCCAGGTCGAGCAGTTCCCGAAACTCGAGGGTCGCCAGATGATCATGGTGGTCGCGCCGAAGAAGAAGAAGTAATCCCGCCAGGGGTCTTCGTACCGTCAGAATGCCGGGCCGGGTCCGGATGCCAGCGCAAGCTGCATCCGGGCCCGGCCCGTGTTCGTTTGTGCCTGTTGCGCCCGCGCCTGCTTCGGACGCACACGTGGCCGCCAACCCTCGCTCCCCATAGGCCTGTACTGGCGCCTGACTGTTGCGCCCAGCCGCAGCACAAGCTGGTCAAGGCACACGCCGCTGTGTGCATCCGCTCCTGAACTCCTCGACAAGCTGTTTTCCAATCGCTGCAGATGCGCAGCCGGCCTGTGCACGTCCGTTACGCTAGTGGTCACCAGCCACGCCAACGGTCGCTAGGCGCTCTGCATAAGTAATTTTTATTGCTATTGTATGGAAGTATTAGATGCTATGATCAATTAGCAACGAATGCTTTCTCGATGAGGTAGGCGTTGCCCGGAGCGCTGCACACATTAAAACCCACGAGCCGCAATCAAAGGAAAACAATGAAAAAGAAATGGATCGTCATACCGTGTCTCGTAGTGCTGACCACGATCGGCGTACTCGGCATCCCAATCTGGGGGCATCTGTGGCAAGCGTTCAAGCCGCGGCCGGAGGTGGTGGTGGATCGGGCGATGCAGGTGGAGGCGGTCGACAGGCTGGCAGCGGTGTTGAACGAGCACTACATCTTCCCTGACAAGGCCAGGCAGATGGAGGCGGTGCTGCGCCAGCGCCAGCAGGAGGGCAAGTATGACGGGCTCGAGGATGGCGAAAAGCTGGCGGAGCGGCTCACGGCCGACCTCCAGGGCGTGATCCGTGACCGGCATATGGAGGTTGGATTCCGCCCTGGGCTGGTCTTGCCGCATGAGGGGAATGGGCCGCCGCCCACCACCCGGAAGGAATGGGAAGAGCAGACCAACGTCCTGATCCGGCTGGTCATGCGCGCCGTGGCAAGGCGTGATGTCGAAAAGGTCGAACGCCTGGGCGCGAATATCGGATATCTCAAGATCTCGGGCTTTCCTCCGCCCTGGCTCGTGGCCGGGAAGTTCGGCGCGGCGATGGATGAGCTTGCCAATACCGATGGCCTCATCGTGGACCTGCGCCAGAATGGCGGTGGCGGGACGGAATCGGCCGCTTTGCTGATCAGCTATTTCGTCGACCGGCGCACGCGCCTCAACGACGTCTGGGATCGCCATACCGGCGCCACCATGCATCACTGGACCACGGACGAGCTCGACGGCAAGCGCTACGGCAGCGGGAAGCCGGTCTACATCCTCGTCGGTCCCGGCACCATGTCAGCGGGCGAAGACTTCGCTTACACCATGCAGGCGCTGAAACGCGCCACGGTGATCGGTGCGCCGACCTGGGGCGGGGCCAACCCTGCGATACCACATCGCATTGGCGCGCATTTCTATGTGTCGGTGCCCGGCCGGCGCACCATCAATCCCATTACCCGGAGCAACTGGGAAGGAGTGGGCGTGATTCCGGATATTCCTGCAGCGCCGGACAAGGCGCTGGCCGTGGCCCAGGACCGGCTGCGGCGCCAGCTCCAGGGAGCCGCAGCGCTGGCCGCTGCCGGAGGCTGACGCCGATAGTGCATTTATCGCCGAACCTGTGCTATCATCTGCGGTTCCTGTTTTTACCAACAGGTTGTAGTCGGCAAGGTAGTGGCGCCGGCTGCAAGACAAGTGAAAGCAGGCATCCAAGAGCAGCGTTGCCGCCACCTGCAATCCTGTCGTATAGAGGCTGTCCATAAAAGGGCAGAATACTATGCCAAAAATGAAAACCAAAAGCTCCGCGAAGAAGCGTTTTCGCGTGCGTCCAGGTGGTACCGTCAAGTCGGGTATGGCGTTCAAGCGTCACATCCTGACCAAGAAGACCACCAAGAACAAGCGTCAACTGCGCGGCACCCGTAACATCAATGCGTCGGACGTGACCAGCGTCTACCGCATGATGCCTTCCGCTTAATCTCACTAATCATCTACAAAGGGAGCTAATATGCCTCGAGTAAAACGTGGGGTTACTGCACGTGCCCGTCACAAGAAAGTCCTTGCACTCGCCAAAGGTTACCGCGGCCGTCGCAGCAAGGTATTCCGTATTGCCAAGCAAGCAGTCATGCGCGCTGGCCAGTACGCCTACCGCGACCGTCGTAACAAGAAGCGCGTCTTCCGCGCACTGTGGATCACCCGTATCAACGCAGCATCGCGTTCGCACGGCATGACCTACAGCGCCTTCATGAACGGCCTGAAGAAGTCCGGGATTGAACTGGACCGTAAAGTCCTGGCCGACATGGCTGTGCACGACAAGCCGGCATTCGCCGCGATTGTCACCGCCGCCAAGGCCAAGCTGGCTGCCTAATCAGTCAGTCAGCTAGCAAGACCAGTGCAGGGGCGACCCTGCGCAAAAAGAGCGGGGCACGGTTGAACAACCTGTGCCCCGTTTTTGATTGTGGTGGGGCCTCGCCGAAGCTACTGCGCGCTGCACTGCCGGCCTGCGATGCTCGCTGTACTCTTCGTACAGCTGCGCTTCTCGGCCAGCATTGCTGCCGCTCGCGACGCTTCGGCAAGGCCCTGTGGCGCCTGCCACAAATAAACAGGAAAAGAACAAGCATGAACACGCTGGAAGAACTGGTCGTCTCGGCCCAGGCTGACTTCACCGCCGCCCCTGACGCCGCCGCGCTCGAAAATGCAAAAGCCAAATACCTGGGCAAGACCGGGCAGGTCACCGACCTGATGAAGGGTCTCGGCAAGCTCGACCCCGAACAGCGCAAGGCGCAGGGCGCCCTGATCAACGCCGCCAAGGAAAAAATCGAACAGGCCTTGACCGCGCGCCGCGACGCCCTTGCCAACGCCCAGCTGGAAGCGCGCCTGAATGCCGAATCGATCGACGTGACCCTGCCGGGGCGCGGCCGCGCGAAAGGCGGCATCCACCCGGTGATGCGCACGTGGGAGCGCGTGGAGCAGATCTTCCGCTCGATCGGCTTCGATGTGGCCGACGGCCCCGAGATCGAAACCGACTGGACCAATTTCACCGCACTGAACAGCCCGGAAAACCACCCGGCCCGTTCGATGCAGGACACCTTCTACATCGAGGGCAAGGACAGCACCGGCAAACCGCTGCTGCTGCGCACCCACACCAGCCCGATGCAGGTGCGCTACGCGCGCACCCACCTGCCTCCGATCAAGGTGATCGCGCCGGGCCGCACCTACCGCGTCGACAGCGACGCCACCCACTCGCCGATGTTCCACCAGGTCGAAGGCCTGTGGATCGGCGAGGACATCAGCTTCGCCGACCTCAAGGGCGTCTACCTGAACTTCGTCAAGGCCTTCTTCGAGACCGACGACCTCGAGGTGCGCTTTCGTCCGTCCTACTTCCCGTTCACGGAACCGTCGGCCGAGATCGACATCGCCTTCGGCTCGGGACCGCTCAAGGGCCGCTGGCTGGAAGTGTCGGGCGCCGGCCAGGTGCATCCGACCGTGGTGCGCAACTTCGGCCTGGACCCGGAAAAGTTCATCGGTTTCGCGTTCGGCTCCGGCCTGGAGCGCCTGACCATGCTGCGCTACGGGATCAACGACCTGCGCCTGTTCTATGAAGGCGATCTTCGCTTCCTCAAACAGTTCAACTAACACCGCGGTTACGAGGCAAAAACAATATGCAATTCTCTGAAAACTGGCTCCGTTCCATGGTCGATCCGAAAATGACTTCGGATGAGCTTTCCCACCTGCTGACCATGTCGGGCCTCGAAGTCGAGGAAGTCGAAGCCGTCGCGCCGCCGTTCTCGAACGTGGTGGTCGCCGAAGTCAAGGAAGTGGCCAAGCACCCGAACGCCGACCGCCTGAACGTCTGCCAGGTGGATGTGGGCACCGGCACCTTGCTCAACATCGTCTGCGGCGCGCCGAACGTGCGCGCGGGCATGAAGGCGATCTGCGCCATGGCCGGCGCCGTGCTGCCGCCTGGGCTTGATGGCAAGCCTTTCGAAATCAAGGTCGGCAAGCTGCGCGGCGTCGAGTCGCAGGGCATGATGTGCTCGGCCAGGGAACTCAAGATCTCCGAAGAGAGCAGCGGCCTGATGGAGCTGCCTGAAGACGCGCCGGTCGGCACCAACATCCGCGACTACCTGGGCCTGAACGACCTGAAGTTCACCATCAAGCTGACCCCGAACAAGGCGGACTGCCTGTCGGTGCTGGGCGTGGCGCGCGAGGTGTCGGCCCTGACCGGCACGCCGCTGCACGTGCCGACCACCCGCCTGGTTCCCGTCACCACCGACGAAACACTGCCCGTGAAGATCTCGGCGCCGGACCTGTGCGGCCGCTTCTCGGGCCGCGTCATCCGCGGCCTGAACGCGCGCGCCGCAACGCCCGACTGGATGGTGCGCCGCCTCGAGCGCAGCGGCCAGCGTTCGGTCTCAAGCCTGGTCGACATCTCGAACTACGTGATGCTCGAAGTCGGCCGTCCTTCGCACGTGTTTGATTTGAACAAGATCCACGGCGGCCTGGACGTCCGTTGGGGCCGAAAGGGCGAGACCCTCAAGCTCCTGAACGGTAATACTATCGAAGTGGACGAGTGGGTCGGCGTGATCGCCGACGATCAAGAGATCGAATCGCTGGCCGGCATCATGGGCGGTGACTCGACCGCCGTGACGCTCGATACCACCGACATCTACCTGGAAGCCGCCTTCTGGTGGCCGAACGCCATCCAGGGCCGCGCCCGCAAGTACAATTTCTCGACCGACGCGGCGCACCGCTTCGAGCGCGGCGTCGACTATGCGACGACCGTGGAGCACATCGAGCGCATCACCGCCCTGATCGTCGAGATCTGCGGCACCGAACAGACCAGGGTCGGCCCGGTCGACGACCAGTCCGTCAACCTGCCGCAGCCGCAGCCGGTCGCCATGCGCACCGCGCGCGCCGCCAGGGTGATCGGCGTGCCGCTGACCGACGAGATCGTCGCCGACATCTTCACCCGCCTGCAGCTGCCGTTCACGCATGCCGCCCGTGAGGACGGACCCGGCGTCTTCCATGTGACCTCGCCTTCGTACCGCTTCGACATCGAGATCGAGGAAGACCTGATCGAGGAAGTCGCGCGCGTCTACGGTTTCGAGAACATCCCGGCCAATCCGCCGGTGGCACCGAGCGCCATGCTGATCGAGCCGGAAAACACCCGATCGCTGTTCGCGATCCGCCACCAGCTGGCCGACATCGGCTACCAGGAAGTGGTCAATATGAGCTTCGTGGAAGCCCAGTGGGAGCAGGACTTCGCCGGCAACGCCGAGCCGATCCGCCTGCAGAACCCGATCGCCAGCCAGCTGAGCGTGATGCGCTCGAACCTGGTGGGCAGCCTGCTCGCCAATGTGCGCTACAACGTCAACCGCAAGGCCGGCCGCGTGCGCGTGTTCGAGATCGGCGCCGTGTTCCACCGCAATCCCGCGGCCCAGGATGGCCCGCTCTCCATCGCCGGCTACGACCAGCCGAAACGCGTTGCCGCCATCGCCTACGGCCCTGCCGTGGACGAGCAGTGGGGCGAGAAGACCCGCCCGGTCGACTTCTTCGACGTCAAGGCCGACCTGGAAGCGCTGTTCGCACCCACGACGGTGCGCTTCGTGAAGGGCGAGCATCCTGCGCTGCACCCGGGCCGCAGCGCCTTCGTGGAGCTCGACGGCCGCGGCATCGGCTTCATCGGCGAACTGCATCCGCGCTGGCTGCAGAAATACGACCTGCCGCAGGCGCCGGTGCTGTTCGAAGTGGACGCCGAGGCCCTGTGCCGGCGCACGGTGCCGAGCCATGCCGACATCTCCAAGTTCCCGGGCGCCACGCGCGACCTGGCCCTGGTGGTGAAGCAGGGCGTCGCCGCCCAGGATGTGCTGGATACCTTCCATGCCGAAATTGCCTCCAATCCTGCAGGCAAGATCGTGCAAGCCGTTGTTTTGTTTGATGAATATCGCGGCAAAGGGCTGGAGACGGATGAAAAAAGCCTTGCTTTCCGCTTTAGCTTGCAAGATACTCAATCGACGCTGCAGGACGAGGCCGTGGATGCCATGATGGCCGCCATTGCCGGTGCAGCGGAACAAAAAGTCGGCGCCAAGCTGCGTGCATAGCGATGCCCATGCATCGTTCCAAAACATCGTATTACTTGAAGGTAGGGCTTCAAAATTAATAACAACGACGTTGATTCGGCCGTGTTCCAGGAAGCGCTGGCGGCCGATCTGCATCGCGCGATGCAAGTTGCGCGGGTGCGGAAGGAAGCGGAACAGGAACTCCCGACCCTGACCAAGGCCGAGCTGGCCGAGCTGCTGTTCGAGCAGGTCGGCCTGAACAAGCGCGAAGCCAAGGACATGGTCGAAACCTTCTTCGACGAGATCCGCAACGCGCTCGAACGCGGCGAAGCGGTCAAGCTGTCGGGCTTCGGCAACTTCCAGTTGCGCGACAAGCCGCAGCGGCCGGGCCGCAATCCGAAAACCGGGGAAGAAATCCCCATCACGGCGCGCCGCGTCGTGACTTTCCACGCCAGCCAGAAGCTCAAAGGAATGGTTGAGGAAACCAATCCACCTGGGAACTCGCTGGCACGTGCTGCCTGAGTGCTAGATGACTGATCGACCGAACAAACCTGAACCGGCCGTGCTGCCGCCGATTCCGGCCAAGCGTTACTTCACGATCGGCGAGGTGAGCGAGCTGTGCGGTGTGAAACCGCACGTGCTGCGTTACTGGGAGCAGGAATTCACCCAGCTCAAGCCGGTCAAGCGCCGCGGCAACCGCCGCTACTACCAGCACCACGAAGTGCTGTTGATCCGGCGCATCCGCGAGCTGCTGTACGAGCAGGGCTTCACCATCAGCGGCGCCCGCAACCGCCTCGACGGCCGTGGCCACGAGATCCCGGAACCGGAGGAGCTCGTGCAGATCCCGCCGCCGGCCGCGCCGAGCATCGACGTCGAACGGGTGCGCGCCGAGCTGCAGGACATCCTGGCGTTGCTCAGGCAGGGCGCCGGCGTCGCCTAGCGGCCGGTCCGGAACGGACGCGCGCGCAATCATCAAATAATTGCTCCAGGTTCGTCACGCGGCGCTTTCGGCGCCCGGCGGCCAGCTTCGCGGCATGTAATGCAAACTCAGCAAGTGTGCGCCTTGATGCCATGCGCCGTAGTGTTAGAATGTCACCTGCGGTCATGCTGACATCAACGCATGCAAGCCGGGGCGTGGAGACGGACCTGGCACTTTCCTGAACAGGGAAAACTTAAGGGAAGACAATGATACGCGTTGCCATTTGTGACGATCACCAAATAGTTCGAGCAGGGTTCAAGCAGATTTTCTCGTCGTCGGGCGATTTCGAAGTTGTCGCCGAAGGCGCTACCGGGCGCGAAGCCCTCGACATCGCGCGCCGCGAGATCTGCGACGTGCTCCTGCTCGACATCGCGATGCCCGACCAGAGCGGCATCGACATCCTGCGCACCATCCGCCAGGGCCAGCCCAACCTGCCGGTGCTGATCCTGTCCGGTTATCCGGCGCAGCAGTACGCGCTCAACCTCTTCAAGATGGGCGCGAACGGCTACCTGAACAAGGAATGCGAAGCGGACGAGCTCAAGACCGCCGTGCGGACCGTGTACCAGGGCCGCCGTTACGTGAGCTCGACCGTGGGCGAACTGCTGGCTCAGAGCTTCGACCGCGATCCGAATACCGCACTGCACACCGAGCTGTCGGACCGCGAGTTCCAGGTCTTCCTGCGCCTGGCCAAGGGCGCCACCGTGTCGGACATCGGCAATGCGCTGTCGCTGTCGATCAAGACCGTGTCGACCTACCGTACCCGCATCATGGAGAAAATGGGCCTGCAGTCGAACAGCGACCTGACCTATTACGCCATGAAGAACAACCTGCTCGACTGAGCAGTCCCACCCCGCCCGCGGCCCCGTGCCGCGGCGCGCCCCTGCAATTCCTTCTCCCTTGGGCTCGGCGCCATCGCTGCCGCTTGTATTGACGGCGCAACAGGCGCATACTGCCGTCGATGCCTGCTGTGCAGGCGTGGCGCCTTGTCATGCTGTGGCTTTTTCCCGTGAAAGCGATGTGACCTGTCTGCAACCCAACCGTGACATCCCCCCTTCGCGGCAGTGCAACATTTCGCTAACGCGACTATAATCCCCGGGATGGCATAAGTTGCGCGAAAGGAAGCCCATGTACTTTTCCACCGCCTTCGACGGCAAGCGGCTGCGCGGTTTGCCGCTCTCCAAGACCTTGTTGTGCGTGGCGTGCGTGGTCATCCTCGTCATCAACGGCGTCTTCCTCATCCGCAACCTCGACGACCTGCGTTCGGCGAATGCGCTGCAGGCCCAGACCGCGCGCGTCTCCGACGAACTCCAGTACCTGAACCTGCTCGTGACCGACGCCGAAAGCGGCTTGCGCGGTTATTTCCTGTCAGGTTCCGAGGTCCACCTCGGCGCCCTGCGCGAAGCGCCCCAGCAGATCGACAACCAGCTGCGCGCCCTCGGCGTACTGCTCGCCGACAGTCCCTCGCAAGCGAAGAACCTGGCGCAGCTGCGTTCGCTCGTGCAGAAGAAGCTCGGCCTCATGCACCAGTCGCTCGAAGTCTACCGCCAGGGCGGCCTGGTCGACATCGTCGCCATCTCGGCGGCGGCCGACGCGCGCGGGGAAATGGACGAGATCCGCCTGCAGGTCGTGATCATGACGCGCGAGCAGAACGAACTGCTGGCCGCGCGCACCGCCGCGTTCTACGAACAGTCGCGCCGCACGGTGCTGTCGGGCGTGGGCATCAATGCCGCCGCCATTCTTGTCATTTTGCTGTTCTATAACCTGGTGCAGCGCAGTTTCGGCCGGCGCCTGGAAGCCGAGCGCGCGCTGCAACAGACCAACGACAGCCTGGAAGCGATCGTGGCCGAGCGTACCGAGCAGCTGTCGGTGCTGTCGCGCCACCTGATCCGGGTGGCGGAAGAAGAAAAGTCGCGCCTGGCGCGCGAACTGCACGACGAGATGGGCGCGAACCTCACTGCCATCGGCATGGACATCAGCTCGGTCAGCGAGCAACTCAAGGGCAGCCATCCGCAACTCGTCGCGATGCTGGGCCGCGCCCGCAAGACCCTGGTCGACACCGTCCAGCTCAAGCGCCGCATCATCGAGAACCTGCGCCCGAGCCTGCTCGACAATATGGGCCTGTCGGCGGCGTTGCAGAGTTACTGCGCCGACTATGCGCGGGTCACCGCCCTCGATTGCGACGCCCTGATCGACCAGGAGGCCGACGCGGCCGGCCCGATGCAGGCGATCGCGCTGTTCCGCATCACCCAGGAAGCCCTGAACAATATCGCCAAGTACGCCAAGGCGCGCACCGTGATCGTCAACCTGACGCGCGAACCGGACGGCTGGGACCTGGAAATCACGGACGACGGCATCGGCATTCCGCTTGACGCCATGGCCAAGTCGAAATCGCACGGCCTGCTGGGCATGCGCGAACGCGCCTTGCTGCTGGGCGGCACCCTCAGCGTGCAGCGCGGCGTGAACAATGTCGGCACCTGCGTACGTGCCTGGCTGCCGGGGGCGGCGCCGGGCGGCGAGGGCGTCCATGCCGCGCCGCCGGCATCGATGTCGCCGGGTCCGGAAACAGCAACGCCGCCACCGGCATTACCGGGGGCGGCGTCGACTGGTCTTTCCGGGAAGTCACCGGCTGCCTCGGCGGCAGCCGACGTCCTGCCGATTAACGCGCCACATCCATGAGCAGGCGGTCGTATTCCGACTTGGCGACCTTGTAGCATTCGCCGGCGTATTCTTCCAGCCCTGCACGGTCCAGCACGGTGATGTTGCCGCGGCGGTACTGGATCAGGCCTTCGTCCTGCAGCTTGCCGGCGGCGGCGGTGATGCTTTCGCGGCGCACGCCCAGCATGATCGAGATCAGTTCCTGGGTCACTTTCAGCTCGTTGCTGGCCGAGCGGTCCAGGCGGTCCAGCAGCCAGCGACACAGTTTCTGCTCGATCGAGCTGTGGCGGCCGCCGACGGCGTTCTGGGCCATCTGGGCGAACAGGGCGTTGGTGTAGCGCATCAGCAGTTGCGGCAGGGCGCCACCCTTGTTGAAGGCGTCGCGCAGGTACTGGGTTTTCAGGCGGTAGCCGTAGCCGGCGCTCTGTACCACGGCGCTGCAGGTAGCGCGTTCACCCATGAACAGCGACACGCCGACCGCGCCTTCATGGCCGACCACCGCGATCTCGGTGGTGGCGCCGTCTTCCATTACATACAGCAGCGACACGATTGCCGTGGTCGGGAAATACACGTATTCCAATTTGCTGCCATACTCGAACAACTCCTTGCCGAAGGGCAGTGGGACCAGTTCGAGTTGCTCGAACAGGCTCTCCAGGTCTTGGCGGGGCAGGGCCCCGAGCAGTTCGTTCTGCTGGGTGCCGCTGTAGCTGACAACGGGGCGGGACGCGGATTTCACAGTCTCACTCGTGGCTGGGATCTTGTGCTGCAGTTTCTGCGTACCACCAAGTTGAGTATTGTTCATTTGTTGTCCTCTTTATCTCTAACGTGCATCGGGGGCGATCTGTGCGGCTTGTTTTTCTTTGCCTCATCGCGATGTGTGAACATTAAAGCTATAGTCCGTTGCCGAACATAAGACTGGGAGTTGCCCCAGTGTAGGCTTGTCCCATGGTGTGTTGTCAGTCCAGTCCTACTGGGGAGATGTCGTTCTGATATCGCTTTTTGTTTGGCTGGGGCAACGAAATCGCGCATAATGGGCCTTTCCATTTCTCCCTCTCGCCCATGCCGCTGCCGCTCCTGCTGGTCGAAGACGATGCCGTGCTGGCCGATGGGCTGACCCGCGCGCTGCAGGCGCAGGACATGCAGGTCGAACTCCTGCGCGACGGCCTGGCCGCCGATGCCCGCCTGGAGCCGGCCGGCCACGGTGCTCCCGGCGCCCCTGCAGTCCTGGTGCTCGACATCGGCCTGCCCGGCATCGACGGCTTCGAAGTGCTGCGCCGCCTTCGCGCCCGCGGCAGCGCCTTGCCCGTGCTCCTGCTCACCGCCCGCGACGCCGTCGAAGACCGGGTGCGCGGGCTTGAAACCGGCGCCGACGACTACCTCGTCAAACCCTTCGCCACCATCGAACTGGTCGCCCGCATCCGCGCCCTGGCGCGGCGCCACGCCCCGCTGCCAAGCCAGCTCGGGCTGGGCCAGCTGGTGCTCGACGGCGCGACCCGGCGCGCCCGGATCGGCGCGCGCGCGCTGGAGCTGTCGGCGCGCGAGTGGGCGGTGCTCGAATACCTGCTGCAGCAGGCCGGGCGGGTGGTCTCCAAGCAGCAGATCATCGACACCATCGCGCCCTGGGGCGAAGACCTGACCCTGAACGCGGTCGAGGTCTACGTCTCGCGCCTGCGCCTGAAGCTCGAGGGCGCCGGCGTCGCGATCCGCACCATCCGCGGCTTCGGCTACCTGCTCGAAGCGGCCGCTCCTTGAGTCCGCGCGCCTGCCTGCGATGAGCAGCATCCGCCTGCGCCTGCTCAAGTGGCTGGTGCTGCCCATCCTCGTCTTCAACCTGCTGGCCGCCAGCCTCACTTACCTGCTGGCCTGGACGCCGGCCCAGCTGGCCTTCGACCAGGGCCTGCTCGACGCCGCCACCGGCCTGGCCACCCGCCTGCGTACCGAAGGCGGGGTGCGCGTCGAGGCGCCGGCCGCGGCCGAGCGCCTGCTGGGCGCGGGTGCGCCGGACGCCAGCTGGTTCGTGGTGCGCCTGAAGGACGGCAGCGTGGTCGCCGGCGATCCCGCCTTCCCGCGGCCAGGCGCCGCCGGCCCGGTGCGCGACGCCACCATCCACGGCCAGCCGGTGCGCGCCGCCACGGTGCTGGTCCCCAGCGCCCAGGGCCCGGTCGAGGTCGGCGTGGCCCGGACGCTGGTGCAGCGCCACCAGGTGCGCTCGGCCATCCTGCGCGCGCTGGTACTGCTCGAAGTGCTGTTCAGCCTGGCGCTGGTGGGCCTGGTGTGGTTCTCGGTCGGCAATGGCCTGGCACCGCTGTCGCGCCTGCGCGCCCGCCTCGACGCGCGCGGCAGCGGCGACCTGGCGCCGCTGGACGACGCCGGCATGCCGCGCGAGCTGGCGCCCCTGGTCAGCGCCTTCAATGCCCTGCTCGAGCGCATCGCCGCCGGCAGCCGCGCCCAGGACGACTTCCGCGCCAACGTCGCGCACCAGCTGCGCACGCCGCTGGCCGGCCTGCGCCTGCAGCTCGAATGGCTGGCGAGCCGCCACCCCGACGACGCGGAAACGGGCAGGGTGGTCGACCTGCTGCTGGCGGCCAACGAACGCATGATCCGCCAGGCCAACCAGCTGCTCTCGCTCGAGCGCGCGGGACCGGACCGCCTGGCGCGCGCCCTGTTCGCCCCGCTCGACCTGGCCGATGTCGTGGCCGAAGCCGTGCAGCCTTTCGTCGAACAGGCCGCGCGCAAGGACATCGACCTGGGCTTCGAGCTCGGCCCCGCCCGGCTTGCCGGCGACCGCCACATGCTGCGCGACCTGGTCGACAACCTGGTCGACAATGCGCTGCGCTACACGCTTGAGGGCGGCACCGTCACCGTGCATTGCGGCGCCACGCCGGACGGCGTCGTGTTCGCGGTCGAGGATTCCGGGCCCGGCATCCCGATCGAGAAGCGGGTCCAGGTATTCCAGCGCTTCGTGCGCCTCGACGAGCACAGCAGCGGGAGCGGCCTCGGCCTGGCCATCGTGCGCGACATCGCCGCCCTGCACGGCGCCACCGTGCAGCTCGACAGCGGGCCGGACGGGCAGGGCGCGCGCTTCACCGTGCGCTTCCCGCCGGCCTGAAACACGACGCTGTGCGCTTGTCAGGATTTTGTCAGCTTTTCCTCAGGGAAATGCAAGCTTCCTGCGGTATGATTCCGCACGGAAACATTCCCATCGGAGAACAGCATGACCAAGCGCCAGGCCGGCTTTACCCTCATCGAGATCATGATCGCGGTGGTCGTGATCGGCATCCTGACGGCGATCGCCCTGCCGTCCTACAACGGCTACATGATGCGCGCGCGCCTGTCCGAGGCCTTCACCGGCCTGTCCGGCGCCCAGCCGAAGCTCGAGCAGCACTGGTCGAACACCCGCAGCTATGCCGGCTTCAACGACGCGTCCCTGAAGCTGATGCCGCCGGATTCGCAGAACTTCACCTTCACCCTGACCACGGCCACCGCCAGCGCCTTCATCCTGACCGCGAACGGCCGCAACGGCGCCGCCAGCTTCTCCTTCACCATCGACCAGAACGGCAACCGCGTCACCACCGGCGTGCCGCCGGGCTGGACTTCGAGCGCCACTTGCTGGGTCGACCGCAAGGAAGGCAAATGCGCGCAGTGACGCCGCCAGCCGCCATGCGCGCCGCCGGCTTCACCCTGATCGAAGCCATGGTGGCGCTTGCCATCATGGCCATCATGCTGGCCATCGGCGTGCCGCGCATGAGCGACTGGCTGGCCGCCACCCGGGCCAATGCCGCCGGTGGCTTCTATGCGGAAGGCTTCATCCTGGCGCGTTCCCAGGCGCTGGCCAACAACAGCGCCAGCCGCCTGGTCCTGTCCCGCAACGCCGTGAGCGGCCAGTACGACTGGCAGGTCGACGTCTGCTTCCCGACCCCGGACGCGCCCTGCAGCGACGCGGCCGGCGCCTGGTCCACCACGTCCTCGGCCGTCAAGGCTGCCCAGGATGCGGGAGCAGGGGTGATGTCGGTCGCGCGCAACGCCGATGCGCTGCCCGGCACCGGCCGTGTGGTCGTCACCCCGGGTCCGGACGGCGACACCGCCGTCTACTTCACCCCGCTGGGCTGGGTCGACACCCGCGCCGGGACCCGCATGATGCGCATCGACCTGACCCCGGCGAGCGGCGCCGGCAGCAATCCTTTCCGCGCCACCAGCGTGGTGCTCACCCTGGCCGGCGTCGCCGCGAAATGCGAACCGAATGCCGCCGCCGGCGACTCGCGCAGGTGCCCCGAATGATGCGTCCAATTCCTCCCCTTTCCATGCGCGCCCGCGCCCAGCAGGGCATCGCGATGCTCGAAGCGCTGCTGGCCATCGTGATCCTCGCCATCGGCGTGATCGGCACCGTCGGCCTGCAGGCGCGGTCGGTCTCGGCCCTTGCCGACGCCGGCCTGCGCGCCGAGGCGGCGATCGCCGCCAACAAGCTGCTGGGCGTGATGAACACCGACATCGCCAACATCGGCGCCTACCAGGTGGCCTCCGGCGCGGTGCCGCCGGCACGCCTGGCGGCCTGGCACGCCGAGACCCTGCGCCTGATCCCGGGCGCCACCGTCGCCGTCGCCATCACCGCGGCCGCCGCTCCGGCCTCGCCTTCGGTGGTCGACATCACGATCAAGTGGCGTCGCAAGACCGACACGCCGGAAAATACCCATCGCATCGTGTCCTACGTGGCGGGGGCGGAATGAGATTCCCGCGCACGCAAAAAGGCTTCTCGCTGGTCGAGCTGATGGTCAGCGTCGTCATCGGCCTGCTGGCCGTGATCTTCGCCACCCGCCTGATGACCGATTCGGAGCGCAACAAGGAGGCGGCGCTGGGCGGATCGGACTCGATGCAGAACGGCATGCTGGCGATGTTCTCGATCAGCGGCGACGCCGAGTACGCCGGCTTCGGCATCAACGAACCGCTGATCGCCGGCTGCGACACCGTGCTGGCCGACAGCGAGGACTACCAGCTGGCCCCGGCCCAGCGCGGGGGCGTCACCGTGCGTCCGCTGGCGGCCGCCGTCATCGAGAATGGCGGCGCCGGCTCCGACCGACTCAGCCTGTACGCCGGCAGCTCGCCGTCAGGCACCCCCATCATGCGCCTGCTGCAGGACTACCTCGGCGGCACCCAGCTCACCGTCGACCGCCGTCCCTATGGCTTCGCCCAGGGCGACGTGATCCTGGTCGCGCCCGAGAAAAAGGGCGGCAAATGCTCGATCGCCCAGATCTCGAACGACCTCGACCTGCTGCCGGCGCCGCCGGCGGGCCAGTTCGTAATGATCGGCGGCGCCGGCTACCGCTTCAACAGCGGGGCGCTGGGCGCCCAGTACACGGCCGCCAAGGCGCGCATCTTCAACCTCGGTCCGGCCGCCAGCCTGGCGCTGCGCACCTGGTCGGTGGAGCGCGGCTACCTGCGCCTGCGCGCCACCGACCTCGCAGGCGCCGGCGAGAACGCGCAGGCGGTGGCGGACAACATCGTCTCGCTCAAGGCGCAATACGGGCTCGATACCCGCGCCGGCAACGCCTTCGAACCCGAGACGGGCATGCGGGTGAGCACCTGGTCGAGCACGATGCTCGACGCCGACAGCGATGGCGTGGTGGGCGGCGCCGGCGACTATACGCGCATCGCCGCGCTGCGCATCGCCGTGGTGGCGCGCTCGAAGAACCCGGAACGCGCGAACGCGTCGACCGGCCAGTGCAGCGCCACCACCGCGCGGCCGACCGTGTTCGCGACCCTCGGCGCCGACAACGGCAACACCGCGCCGGTCCAGGTGGACGTGGCCGTCACCGGCGATACGGTCGACTGGCGCTGCTACCGCTACCGTGTCTTCGAGACCATCGTCCCCATGCGCAACGCGGGCTGGAGGCCGACCTCGTCATGATGCCAATCCATCCATTCCCGATGCGGCGCCAGCGCGGGATCGCGCTGCCCGTGATGCTGATCATGCTGCTGATCCTGCTGGTCTCGAGCATCTACCTGCTCCGCTCCAGCAACTCGACCACGCTCACGGCGGCCAACCTGGCCTACGACGCCCAGCTGGCGCGGGCCACGGATTTCGGCCTGCATACCGGCTTCCAGTGGCTCAGCCAGACCGCGACCGCGAACCGGGCCACGCTCAACGGCAATGTGGCGGGCCAGGGCTACCGCGCCACCATGAATACCAAGCTGGGAACGCGTTCCAGCGAGTTCTGGGACGGCTCGCGCCTGGTCAACGACGGCAAGGGCAACGCGATCCGCTACGTGATCCACCGGATGTGCAGCATGAACGCGCCTACCAATGCGCCGGGCAACTACTGCGTCCGGACCACCGCCAACACCGCCGAACTGGGCAACGTGGTTGCCGTCGGCACCAGCATCAAGACCGATGGCGTCCTGTTCAACGGCGTGCCGCAGACCCACTTCGTGATCACGGCCCGCATCGATGGACCGCGCGGCGGCAACGTGATCACCCAGATGGTGGTCCTGATTGCCGTCTGAACGGCCGGTCACATGAAGAATATCAAGAACGGAGCGCGCATGAACCGCATCTCTTTCCGCATCCTGTCCGCGCTGGCGGCATTCCTGCTGCTGGCCGGCCCCAACGCGCCGGCGCACGCCGGACCGACCGAGATCGCCAACCTCCCGCTACTGAACATGACGGGCAGCGGGACGGTGAAGCCGAACCTGATGCTCCTGTACGATAACTCGGGTTCGATGAGCAGCGCCTTCACGCCAGACTACGTCGACGATAGCAGCACCTGCCGCTCGCGCGAGACGATGGCCGGCGGCACCCGCGGCTGCCGCATCGGCGACCCGCCGTTCGCCAGCCCCGACTTCAACCGGCAGTACTACGACCCGCGGGTGCGCTTCGCCCCGCCGGTGCGCGCCGACGGCAGCAGCTACCAGAGCCAGACCCGCGCCGCCACCAACGGCTGGGCCTCGGTGACGACCGACGGCTTCGGCGTCAACCGCAGCGACCTGAACGGCAACGGCGTGAACAACACCAACCTGGTGACCGGCTTCCCGGACCTGCGCTGGTGCGACGGCAGCGACAACTGCAGCGCCAACGTCAGCGGCTATACTTATCCGAACGACGAGCGCTTCAACGCGCAGAGCTTCACCGCCAATCCCTATTACTACCTGATCAACGTCGCCGAGTACTGCAGCGACCAGGCCCTGACCAACTGCCGCGTCACCGCCGTCAACGCTGCCGCGCCCGCCGGCTTTCCCTACCCGGCCCGGGTGCGCTGGTGCGACAGCCGCGCCCTGACGAATTGCCAGGCCAAGTACGTCGGCAACTTCAAGTACCCGCGCTTCTCCGACCCGAACCGTCCGGCCGAGTGGTATGGCACCATCACCATCGGCGCCTCGAGCGGCACCGGCTCGATGACCCTGAACAGCGTGACCGCGAACAGCGCCAGCGGCTCGGTGGTCATCACGAACGTCGGCGTCACCGCCGCGAGCGGCACCAATACCGCCGCCAAGCAGCAAGCCGTGGCCAACGCCCTGGCGGCCTCGATCATCGCCAAGGCCGGCCTGGCCCAGCCCTTCACCGCCTGCGTGAAGAGCCCATCGGGCGGGGTGCCGGCCTGCTCGTCCTTCGGCATCACGCTGGAGAGCACGAATATCGTGGCCGTGGTGCCGATCAGCTGCCCGGCCGGCACCAGCGGCAAGCCGGTCGGCCCGTGCACCCTGGTGAAGGACGGCAGCCGCGCCGGCACCTCCCTGGCGGTGTCCTCCGGGACCGCCGCCACCGCGCTGCTCTACATCAGCGGCAGCACCAATCCGAGCAAGAACCAGGTGCTGTCGCAACTGAGCTTCGGCGGCGTCAACATGTTTTCCAGCAGCCTGACCTTCGGCAAGGGCATCAATGCGGCGTCGGTGGCGACCGCAATCCGCGACAAGATCGGTGTCAAGGGCACGGTGCGCGCCTATGTGGGCGGCACCAGCGGCAGCGGCGCGATCTGCTCGGCGGCGCCGAACACCGCGCTGTGCCTGGTCGACACGGCGCCCGACGCCGAAGGCAAGAACATCGCCGGCAACCTGCCGACCAATAACACCAGCAGCAGGACCACCTACCTGGGCTTTTCCGTGACCGCCGCCGTCAGCGACGGCATCCCGACCTCGAACACCGAGCTGGGCGCCTCGGTCTTCGTGCGCACCGACATCGTCCCGGGCCGCACCAGCTATCCGAAGAGCGTGAACCGCACCGACTGCGCGGCCGATACCTGCAGCTACGACGAGGAGATGACCAACTTCGCCAACTGGTATGCCTACTACAAGACGCGCAACCAGATGATGAAGACCACGGTGGGCCAGGCCTTCCAGCCGATCGGCGACAACTACAATGTCGGCCTGGTGTCGCTGTCGAGCGCGGCGGCCGAAGGCACGATGATGAAGCCGAACCGTTTCTCCGGCACCCACCGCGGCAACTGGTACGACACCCTGTATGCGATGAACGGCAACCAGTCGACCCCGATCCGCCAGGCCCTGCACGCGATCGGCAAGCTGTACGCCAACCAGGCGCCCTACAACTTCGATGCCGACAACCAGGTCGTGAAGTTCCCCTGCCAGCAGAACTTTACCATCGTCACCACCGACGGCTACTGGAACGGCAACGCCGCCGCCACGGTCGTCAGCAACGACGAGGAGGAAGACGTCAAGCGCTTCTGCCTGAGCTCGAAGGGCTGCGTGGACACCAGCGCCCAGAGCGCCAACTCCCTGGCCGACGTCGCCCTGTACTGGTACAACGGCGGCTCCAACGGCACCACCAGCTCGCTGCGCCCGACCATGGAAGACTGGTCCAAGCCGGGCCTGGTGCCGGCCGCGCCGGGCGAGAACACCCGCCTGCACATGAAGACCTATACCCTCGGGCTGGGCGTGGACGGCGTCATGAACTACGAGCCGAACTACGACACCGCGGCCACCGTCGGCGGCGACTTCTACAAGCTGATCACGGGCGTCACCAGCGGCTGCCCGTGGAACGGCGGCGGCCCCTACATCTGGCCCGATCCGAAGACCGGCGACAACAGCGGTTCGGCCGCCTACCAGTCGCGCGTGGACGACCTGTGGCACGCCGCCATCAACGGCCACGGCAAGTACTTCTCGGCCTCCGACCCGCTGCAGGTGGTGGAAGGCCTGCGATCGGCGCTGTCGAACATCGAGGTGAAGTCCGGCGCCGCCGCTGCGTCGGCGACCTCGACCCCGAACGTCTCGCAGTACGACAACGACATCTACTCGGCGACTTTCACCACGGTGAAGTGGTTCGGCCAGCTCGCCAAGCGCAAGATCGACCCCGTCACCGGCGACGTCGGCGCGGCCGAGGTCTGGAACTCGTCGACCATCGTCGGCCGCAAGGTGGGCGAGAGCTCGGACACGCGCCGCATCCTGATGCTCGACGTCGGCAGCAGGTCGCTCAAGGACTTCGACTACGGCGACATGAATGCGGCCGAGAAGGCCTGGTTCGACAACAAGTGCGCGGCGCTGTCGCAGTGCGCCAATCTGTCGAGCGCCAACCGGACGGTCGTCAACAGCGGCGCCACCATCGTCAACTGGCTGCGCGGCCAGCAGCAGTATGCCGACGACACCGTCCTGCGCGCCTATGCGCGTTCGGAAACCATCCCGCAGGGCATGAGCACGACGGTGCCGATCGTACTGGGCGACATCGCCTCGGCCAAGCCGGCCTTCGTGCGCGACCCGCGCAAGCTGTATCCGCGCGCCGGCTACGAGGACTACAAGGTCGACCACGCCGACCGTCCCGGCACCGTCTACGTGGCGGCCAACGACGGCATGCTGCATGCTTTCGCCGCCGAGGATGGCGAGGAGCTGTGGGCCTATGTGCCGCGCATCACGATGAAGAAGCTCTACCAGCAGGCCAGCGTCAACTACGGCGTCAACCACCAGTACACCGTGGATGGATCGCCGGAAGCGGCGGACGTGCAGATCAACGGCGCCTGGCGCACCGTGCTGGTCGGCGGCCTGAACGCCGGCGGACGCGGCTACTACGCGATCGACATCACCGACCCCGAGCAGCCGCGCGCGCTGTGGGAGCTGTGCGCCGACGCGAGCGTTTGCACCGGCATCAACTACGAGGCCGAGATCGGCCTGTCCTTCGGCAATCCGCAGTTCGGCACCTGGAAGAACGCCAGCGGCGCCGAGCGCTGGGTGGTGTTCCTGACCTCGGGCTACAACAATATCCCGGGCAGCGACGGCCAGAATGCCGGCAGCGGCAAGGGCTTCCTGTTCGTGGTCGACGTCGGCACCGGCGAGGTGCTCGACCGCATCACCACCGGGTCCGGCAGCACCGCGACGCCGTCCGGCTTCGCCAAGATCACGGCGATCACCGAGAACCCGGTCATGGACCCGCTGGTCACCTACGTCTACGGCGGCGACAACCTGGGCCAGATGTGGCGCTTCGACTTCACCAGCCCGGGCACGGTGCGCACCATCAAGATGGGCGACGCCGGCAGCAACCAGCCGATCACCACCCGCCCGGACGTGGCGCTGTGCCGGGTCGACCGCGCCAACAGCGACGGCTCGACCACGGCGGACACCCAGCGCGTGGTGACCTTCGGCACCGGTCGCCTGCTCGACATCGGCGACATCGCCAACACCGCGGTGCAGTCGGCCTATGTGCTGAGCGACACCGGCGTGCCGATCAGCGCCGCCCAGTGGCGCGTGTCCTCGAGCATGGTCAAGCAGACCCTGGCCAAGACCAGCGGCGCGGCCGGCGACCTGTACTCGATCAGCGGCAACGACGTCGACCTGAGCAAGCATGCCGGCTGGTACGTCGACTTCGACCGCAACGCGGGCGAGCGCGTCAACCTCGATCCCGCCATCGTGTTGGGCACGCTCAGGATCGTCACCAACATCCCCAGCTCGTCCTCGTCCTGCTCGGTGGGCGGCACGGCCAATATCTACGGGCTCGACCTGTGCACCGGCAAGGCGGTCGACGACTACGCCGGCAAGACCCTGTCGAACAATGCCGGCGTGGTGGGCTTCATCACCATCGGGCTGTCGGACGGCTCCACCCACACGGTGGCGACGCCCGCCACGGGCGGCTTCATCCGCGACCCGGATCCGAAGCCGAAGAAGGTGCCGACCCGCCGCTCGGGCGTGCGCCGCGTGCGCGATTGAGGAAGTGACAAGCGCGCGTTCCCCGGTCCGGTGCGGACCGGGGAGCGAATCTTCACACGGCATGCGCCGGAATCGGTAAAATCGAGGGTTTTCTTACCAGGGCCGCTTTGCAAGGCTCGACTATGGCCAACGATACCGATTTCACCGCCGACGACAGCGCAGCTGGCGCCGACACCTCAAGCAACCGCCAGGCCGGCCAGATCGCGCGCGAAACCGCGCGCCGCCGCACCTTCGGCATCATTTCCCACCCTGACGCGGGTAAAACCACGCTGACCGAGAAGCTGCTGCTGTTCTCGGGCGCGATCCAGCTCGCCGGCACCGTCAAGGGCCGCAAGAGCGGCCGCCACGCGACCTCGGACTGGATGGACATCGAGAAGCAGCGCGGCATCTCGGTCGCGTCCTCGGTGATGCAGTTCGAATTCCGCGACCACGTGGTGAACCTCCTCGACACCCCCGGTCACCAGGACTTCTCGGAAGACACCTACCGCGTGCTGACCGCGGTCGACTCGGCCCTGATGGTGATCGACGCGGCCAAGGGCGTGGAAGAGCAGACCATCAAGCTGCTCGACGTCTGCCGCATGCGCGCCACCCCGATCGTTACCTTCATGAACAAGATGGACCGCGAAACCCGCGATCCGCTCGAACTGCTCGACGAAGTCGAATCGGTGCTCAAGATCGAGTGCGCGCCCGTCACCTGGCCGATCGGCATGGGCAAGAACTTCCGCGGTGTCTACCACCTGCTGAAGGACGAGATCATGCTGTTCAAGGCCGGCGAGGAGAAGTCCGACGGCGCCTTCGAGATCGTCAAGGGCATCGACAACCCGAAGCTGGCCGCGATGTTCCCGCTCGAGATCGAGCAGCTGAAGATGGAAGTGGAGCTGGTGCACGGGGCGTCGCACGTGTTCGACCTGGAGCGCTTCCTCTCGGGCGTACAGACCCCGGTCTTCTTCGGTTCGGCGATCAACAACTTCGGCGTGCGCGAGATCCTCTCGGCCCTGGTCGACTGGGCCCCGGCCCCGCGCGAACGCGACGCCACCGTGCGCGACATCAAACCGGACGAGCCGAAGTTCTCCGGCTTCGTCTTCAAGATCCAGGCCAATATGGACCCGGCCCACCGCGACCGCATCGCCTTCCTGCGCGTGTGCTCGGGCCGTTTCGAGAAGGGCATGAAGGTCAAGCACCTGCGCCTGGGGCGCGAAGTGAAGCTCTCGTCCGTCGTGACCTTCATGGCCTCGAGCCGCGAACAGGTCGAGGAAGCCTACGCGGGCGACATCATCGGCCTGCCGAACCACGGCAATATGCAGATCGGCGACAGCTTCTCGGAAGGCGAGCTGCTGACCTTCACCGGCATCCCCTACTTTGCCCCGGAGCTGTTCCGCACCGTGCGCATCCGTAACCCGCTGAAGGTCAAGCAGCTCCATAAAGGCCTGCAGCAGCTGGGCGAAGAGGGCGCGGTGCAGGTCTTCAAGCCGGTGCTGGGCTCGGACCTGATCCTGGGCGCGGTCGGCGTGCTGCAGTTCGAGGTCGTGGCGAGCCGCCTGCTCAACGAGTATGGCGTCGATGCCGTGTTCGAGAGCAGCAGCATCAGCAGCGCGCGCTGGGTCTCGAGCGACGACAAGAAATCCCTGTCGGACTTCGAGAACCAGCTCGGCCACCAGGTCGCCTACGATGCGGCCGGCAACCTGGCCTTCCTGGCCACCTCGGGCGTCAACCTGCGCTTGACCCAGGAGCGCTGGCCCAAGCTGACCTTCCACGCGACCCGCGAGCACGCAGCCAGGCTCGCGTAAGCGGGACGGCGCCGGCGTCTCACGAC
>Ga0209023_10002098_pt1 | contig 25646 bp, 19 predicted proteins | sample LakOneMetagenome_FD_187468 | JGI IMG/M metagenome (GOLD analysis project Ga0209023, IMG submission 187468) | Freshwater and sediment microbial communities from Lake Erie, Canada (SPAdes) (version 2) | ecosystem: Environmental > Aquatic > Freshwater > Lentic | place: Lake Erie, Canada... | reverse complement strand
GATCTTTTGTCGCGCGAGATGAGCCTATCGCACATTGGCTCGGCGACGCGGCGCATCGCTATGGGTCTTCGTACGACCGAGACGCAATGGACTGGATGCAGCAGGGCGCTTTCGACCTTGGAAGTTTCGCCAGCTTCGTCGGCATACGCCCCTCGCAGGACGGCCGTGGACTAGATGTGACTGCTGTCGGAGACAGCCTGCTCGCCATTCTCGATAGTGACGCCCTGACGCTTACGTTTCCCTACACCAGCGCTGACCAGTTCGACGCATCGCCGCGGCTGTTGTCGACGGACATGCGCCACAACCGCCGAGACTCGACCGAGCCTCTCATTTTGCACCGGACAATCCATCACGGGTCGGGGTCACGGCGTCGCTACCTGTTGATGACGGATGCGCTTGGCCACTGGCTGTTGTCATACCCAGATCGGGTGCCGGAATTGTTAGAGCTAACCGAGATGGGCATCATTGAGTTTGTTGCCTCGGAAAGAGCCAGCGGGCGGCTGAGACGGGACGACACCACGCTATTGGTCTGCGAATAGCCGATGTCGTATCCGGGCATGACGGACTATCAGGACGTTGTTCAGGCCCCGAGGACCGCGTTTACCGACCCGGACTTGAAGTCGGGTAGCGTCGCCCTCTCGCCGCTCGGACTGCCGATGCCCCTGTCTGGCGGCTTCGCGATTACCTATCGGGTCGCGACAGGTGGGCGAGTGTTTGCGGTTCGGTGCTTTCACCGGGAGGTGCCAGGCGTCACGGATCGATATGGCCGAATCTCATCCAGGCTGAGAGCGTTGGCGAGCCCGTACTTTGTAGCCTTCGACTATCAGCCCCGCGGCGTCCTAGTGAATGGCTCCCACTATCCAATCGTCAAGATGGACTGGGTCGAGGGTCTGACCCTAGACGGTTTTCTTGATCGGCACTCAGGTAAGCCGAGCGAGGTAAAGGCGCTTCGGGCAAAGTTCCAGCACCTCCAGGGGTACTTAGAAGCGTCAGGGGTAGCTCACGGCGACCTGCAAAACGGCAACGTACTTGTCCAAGGTTCCGACATCCGACTGATCGACTACGACGGCATGTTCGTCGAAGGCATGGCCCGAGGCGCCGGCACCGAGGTTGGGCATAAACACTTCCAGCACCCGTCTCGGGGGACGAAGGATTTTGGTCCTCTGATGGATCGATTTTCCTTCCTCGTCATGGATGTGAGCTTGCAGGCGGTCGCCCAAATCCCGGACCTCTATCGAAAGTTCCGAGAGGGCGGTGAAGCGATAGTTTTCAAAGCGAACGATTTCCTCGACAACCACGCGTCAGAAGTCTTCAAAACCTTGCGCGCGACCTCCGAATTGCGCGAGGCCGCTGATAAGTTCGCGCGAGTCTGTGGTGGGTCGGCAGACCAGGTTCCAACCGTTGAGGATTTCCTCGCGGGTAAGAACATCCCCTCGGCGGTCGTTCGCTCAGCATCCGCGCCGGTAAGACCCGCGCCCACCCACGCCTATGTTGGCGCCTACCCGGTGCTCTCGGCGGCCGACTTCCCGAGCGTATTGGCGCGTGTAGGCGATCGGATCGAGCTGGTCGGCCGCGTCGTCTCTGTGTTCGAAGGAGTTGGTCGACGCGGTCGAGGCCGTGGCCGGCCATATGTATTCGTGAATTTCGGACTCTGGAATGGTCAGAGCGTGAAGGTGACGATTTGGTCCGAAGGACTGTCTGGATTGTCAACGCCACCCAACCAAACATGGGTCGGAAAATGGCTGAGCGTGACGGGCCTGATCGAGCCGCCATACAATGGTCAGCGATACGGGCGCGCGTACACGAACGTAGGAATCACGGTCACGTCAGACAATCAGATCGTTCAGCTGACTGAGAAGGATGCCCGTTTCCGAATGGGCAAACCCTCAGACGACGGGGATGCGCCTGGTACGAATGCGGAGTTGTTAGCGAGCCTGTCCCGGGCGGGATCTCGCCCACGGTCGACAGGGCGCAGGACTGCGCCCTCGGCCCCCGTTCGCCCGTCGCCCTCACTGACACCAAACCAACGGGTCTTGGCAGAATTGAAACCTGCCTCCCCGAGCGGTGGGAGACCAGGAGGTCAAGTGACGCCCCAGCCGATGCGCCAACCCGCCGGTATTCCAGCCTGGATCTGGATCGGCGGGGTCCTGTTGTTGCTTTGGTTGGTGGCAGCTATTGGATCGCGCCACTGATCATAACTGCCAGCCGCCACTACTCGGATGACGCGTGTTCCGTCAGGGACTACCATCCGGCATATTGATGGCTACCTCAGGTGGTCGGGGGCGCGCATGGCAGATTTGAGTCTAGTTGAATGGGGCGGCAAGCAAGCCGCCTGGGTTCAAGACTCGTTACGCCGCATATCCACAACCGCAGGGTTTGTTGTCAGCGATGAGGACCGTGAGGCAATCCTCGATCGAGTTAAATATGCCGCGAGCGGCATCGGTGACGAGCCCGCGTATGGAACGCTGACGGCTGACCACCTATCTGAATGTTCCAAAATTGGGCCTCGAGCCGTATTGGCTTCGATTGGGCCACTCCAGAACGTCGACCGTCTCGCCAAAAATCAGCGGCTTCGCTTTGCGCCCACCGGGATCACATTGATCTTCGGCGAGAACGGAAGCGGGAAGAGTGGGTATGCGCGGATCGCGAAACGGCTGTGCCGAAGCATTTCTGTCGACGAGCTAAAGGGAGACGCCTTCAAGGCCGAGCCAGATGGGCCACTTCAAGTGAAGCTGCGCTTCCAGATTGGCGACGACCCGGTCATCGAGCTGGATTGGTGTCCGACAGCATCGTCGCCGCCAGCTCTGAAGCAGATCTCGGTCTTCGATAGCAAGAACGCGCGCCTCTATGTCGATCAACAAAATCGAATTGCCTACCTTCCCATCGAGATCGCCGTCTTGGAGCATCATGGGCAGCTGTGCGGCGCTTTCGGAATGGAGTTTTCGACCCAGCAAGGTGTGATTGAGAAGCGCCTGAAGACACCTCTTCCCGCCGGATATACTCCCGGCGGAAAGATTCAGGCGTTTCTTGCACGCTTGGATTCGAAATCCCTGACGGTCCCAACGAAGGTCGAGATAGAGGGACTCGCGGGATTGAGCTCAGACGAGACAGACGAGTTGGGCGCTCTGGAACGTAAACTGCTCCAGGACCCGCTAGCCCAAGCCGCCACGCGTCGGCGCGCGTCCCAACTCATGACGCAACTCGTCGAAGTGCTCACGTCCTTCGAGAGCAGCTTTTCTGACGTCGCGTTGGCCACGCTCGGGAATCTAGCCGATGAGGCAGGCGCGACGGCGAGTGCGGCCGGCTTGGCCGCAACGGCCCAGTTTGCCGATGAGCCCATGTCTGGGGTCGGCGGCGAGGCGTGGCGGCTACTTTATCAGGCTGCGCGCGATTTCGCAGTGTTGTCGGGTGGCCCAGCGGACAAATTGGCGGATCAGGTTGGCGATACCTGCGCTCTTTGCCAAGAACTTCTTGGCGAGTCGGCGGCTGGGCGCGTGGCGCGATTCAATGCTTATGTGCAAAGCGAGGCCACCAAGAGGGCGGACGCCGCGCGCGAAGCCCTCGATGCCGCGAAGGCCGTTCTTGAGGGCTTGGTCGTCCCGGCCACCGAAGTCGTCAGCAACACCCTGAACGGATATGCTGGGATCGATGCAACGCGGGCCGCAATGGTCAGCCAGATCGAAGCCGCACTGATTGCCTACGCCCTCCGGCGAAAGACAATGATTGATCGGGCTAATGACCCTTCGGTCGAAGTGCAGCCCCTTCCCCCGTCTCTATGCACGCTAGTGATGGCCGACGTTGAGAAGCTCGACGCTGAAGCGGTGCAGTTGGAAGCGACCGCCACCCACGCCGCCGCATTGGATGCAGACAGAGCCCGCATCGCCGAGCTGAAGGACCGTAGCAAGCTTCACGACGATCTCGCCACGGTCCTGCAACGGGCTGAAGAGTTGCGCGAACTTGCGGCGATCAAGGCCTGTCAAGCCCAGGTCCAAACCCGAGCGATATCGGTCCAGATCAGCGCACTCCGGCGCAAGCTCGTCACGGAAAACCTTCAGGCGCGCATCCAGGCTGAAATCACGCGGCTAGATCTCGACCACATCCCGTTCCGGGTCAGCGACTCAAGCGAGCAAGGCCAAAGCTGGTTCGCCGTAGGCCTGAAGGGAGTCGACAAGATTCCAAACCAGCAAATTCTCAGCGAAGGTGAGCAGCGTGCCCTCGCCTTGGCGTGCTTCCTCGCGGAGGTCGCCGACGAGGGGGCCCCGTACGGATTGGTACTCGACGATCCAGTTTCATCTCTGGATCAACGCCGAATCCGCCTTGTTGCTGAGCGCCTAGTCCAAGAAGCGGCCAAGGGTCGCCAGGTGATCGTGTTTACCCACAATCTCGTCTTCTTCAACGAGGTGGTTTCAGAAGCCGCGCGAGTCGGCGACGCGGCCCCCTTGATCAAGATGGTGGTGCGCAAGACGGAGGCGGACGGCTTCGGAGTCGTCGACGAGGACACTGAGCCTTGGCTCGCCCGCAGCGTCGCAACCAGGCTCGCCGATCTCCAAACCCGCGCCAAGGCGCTCGCCGGCGAAACTGATTTCACTGGAGATGGCTATCGGCGAAAGGCGAAAGACTTCTACTCAGACTTGCGGGAAACGTGGGAGCGATGTGTTGAGGAGATCGTCCTCAACAAGACCGTACAGCGGTTGGTCCCCGACGTGATGACCATGCGGCTCGGCGGCGTGATCGTCGGCGATGAGGATTACAAGACAATCTATTTCGCCATGAAACATGTTTCCGAGCGATCCGGGCATGACATGCCGGCCGGCCGGGACATCCCCGTGCCAACACCTACGGAAATGGTAGCGGATGTCCAAGCGCTCGACACTTTTCAGGCGGACTACAGGAAGCGGCGTGGCATCGCCGAAACGGCGCGAAAAGCCCTGGAACGACCGGTCAAAGCCGCACTGGTTTGACCGCCGCGAGCTCAGTCGAGCGGCTTGAAACCGGACTCCTCTAGCCAAAAGAGGTTCTCCGCGTAGCGGGTGACCTCGCGTATCGTGTGCACGTCACACTCCGGGAAAATGGCCGCCGCCAGGGTCTGGCGTTTCTCGAACGAGACACGCCCAAAATTGAAGGAGGGATGCCCAGCGAGAACCGCCGCCTTCGCAACGATATCGGCGCTAGCTGCCGAGGCCTCTACGCGGCCACGGCTTTGGGCGTCGTCCGTTGCCGAAGCCAAGGTCTCGTCGACAACCTTGTCAAAGGCATCATGCCACTCGGCCGAGGCAGACGAAGCGTGCAGCACACCGTCGACCATGAAGCCGGCCAGTGTCGTTCGGACTTCACCAGCATGGCCGGTAACGCGCCGGCTGGCAGCTGCTAGAGGCAACGGCACCTTATGCAGACCCAGGGCCGACAACGCTTCGGCGACGGCGGCCATCTCCTCCTCAGGGTCGAACGCAACTTCCATCAGATAAACCACCTTGGGACGAACGGCGGATATGAGGCGGACAGCGTCTTCCTGATCTACAATCACCAAAGGAATTGGAGCACGGTCGGCTGGCTCCGGAAAACTCTCCACAACGCAGGCTTGCGCCACCTGAGCCGCACCTCGGATAGCCGCAGCGAGGTCAACCGCCAGACTTACAGTCATCATCCCCTCCTATCCCCCGAGCCGTTCGCTTACGACGCTGCCTTGTGGTTGGCGGATGACATCGAAACCGATCGGGACTTGTTCCTTCACGGCTTCAACGTGACTGATGATTCCGACGGCGCGATCTTGCGCCACCCGGTCACGCAGGGTGTCGAGAGCGACGTCGAGCGTTTCGTCGTCGAGGTGCCCAAAACCCTCATCGATAAAGATCGCATCGAGTTTGACGCCCCCCGCTTCGGCCTGGACAACATCGGACAGCCCAAGCGCGAGGGACAGAGAGGCCAGAAACCCCTCCCCACCTGAAAGCGTGTGAGCGTCGCGTTTCTGATCCGTGTGGGCGTCGTAAACCTCGATGTCCAAACCCGCCCTCGCCCGGCCGTCGCCACCTTCATATTTCCGCATGAGCGCAAAGCGGCCGCGAGACATGCGTGAGAAGCGCTGGTTCGCTGCCTCCAGAACAAGATCGAAGGTCGCCGCGATCGCAAAATCACGGAGCCTTAGGCGATGGGCGTTCCGGCCATCGGTCAGCTGCGCCAGTTCACCCAGCACGCGGTATCGCTCCGTCGCTGCTGCAAGCTCCTCGGTAAGCCGTGTGACCAGAACGAGAACGGCTTCGACCTGCCCCAACTTGATCGTCGTTGTGGTGAGGACCTCTTCGGCTTTCGCCAACCCGGCGTCGGCGTCGGCGAGCGCTGCCGAAATAGCCTCGAGGTCGGGACGATCAAGGCCGATGATCGCTGACGCGGCCCGATCGCGCCGATCATGCGCGGCGGCAAGTGCTGCCACATGCTCGGCTATGGTGGAATTCAGTTGGTCGAGGTTTGGCAGGTCTGCCTTGGCTTCGGCGTAACTGTCGTCGGTCAAGCCGGACGCGGCTTTGGCGGCCTGGAAGGCTTCCTGGTGTGCGTCGCGCGCTTCGCTGAGCTCCCTTGCCCGAACTTGGGAATGCGCGAGGGCGGAGCGTGCAGCTTGATGAGCTTCGTCGGTCCGACGCTCGGCGTCGATGGCCGATTGGTGTGCGGCGTTCAACTCGTCACGACGCTGGATAGCCGTTTCGAGGTGCCGGACAACAGTCGCAGCGTCTCGCAGGTCAGCCGGTACATCGGCCAGCGAGGCTTCAAGCGCCGATGCATCGGAGCTCGCTGCTTTGTCTGCACTGGTATGCCCCTCTCGCGCCGCGGTCAGGTTCACGAGGGTCGCAGCAAGATGCGTCCGGGCCGCTTCCAAAGCCGCTTGAACCGCATTCAGGTCAGAGCCTTCTCCGAGCGCCGCCAACTCACCTTCAGCGTCGGTAAGGTCTGACGTGATGGCCAAGACGTCCCGATCCGGCGCTTGAAGCTCCGCGAACCGAGCGACCGCTTGCGCCCACTCTCCGTCTGCCCGGGCCGCCACTTCAGCGGCAGATCGTTCCTCAGTGTCCGCGGCTTCTCGTCTGGCACGAGCTTCGCGCCAGGCGTCGTCCAGGCCAAGACCGTCGTCACCATCGCCCGCGGGCTCTGGATGGTCAGGAGATCCGCACACGGGACAGGGCTTACCATCTGCCAGCTTGGCGGCCAGGTGAGCTGCCTGAGCTGACGCCAGGGCCTGCTCAGCCGTCAGCTCGACATCGCGCGCCCGCGTAAGAGCCCGGCGCGTCCCCTCCAGTTTAGTAAGCGCTTCAGAGCGAATAGCGGCCAGACTCTCGACTGCTTCCGTCGAGCTGTTGAAAAGCGACGCGTGCTCCTGCGCCTGCCTCAGGGTCTGAAGCAGACCCTCGAGTTCTGAAATGCGCAGCGTTTTCTTTTGCAGGGCCTCATCCGCGGCGGTCGCCGTGGCTTGAGCGAGTTCCGCCGCGGCTAACGCTGTAGCCGCCTCTACGAGCGTGCGTTCGGCGAGGACCACGCGGGCGCTGCTTTCGCGCGCCGCAACCCGAAACGGTTCCGCGCCTGTGACCCGAGCCTGAAAGCCCCGCACCTGAGTGACATAGGCGATCGCCGCATCCCGCTCGGGGTGGAGGGTCAAAGAGGCCTGAAGGGCTGCCGCGGCCTCGGCGCTGACGTGTTCCTGGTCGACGGCCATCTGTTCCGCCTTGCCCTGAGCCTCAAGGCCCGCCTTCAGGTCCCCCCCGGCTTCGGTCACCCGATTATCAGCCGCCACACAGCCCAAAGCACGATCGGCCGCTGATTTTCGTGCTTGCAGTACCTCGACGTCATCAGCGCGAGAGACGATGTCATTGAGGCCCCCGACCGCACTGTCGTGTTCAGCGAACCGGTCCTCGATCTTCTGGGCGGCCTGAATTGTCAGCCGGGCAGAGTCCCTCGAGGCGCGCGCGCCGTTCCGGCTTGACGTCTGACGGCCGACATCGATCCTTAAGCCCTCGATGAGCTGGGTCAGCGCTTCGGCGTCGGTCGCGCCACTGACTTGCAGATGGCCGTTGATAACCGACCGGCCGAGTTCAACCTCATCACGCAAGGTAGAGGCCTCAGCCTTCAGGCGATCAACAAAGCGCTCGTACAGCGACACGTCAAAGAGGCCACGGAGCACGGCGGAGCGTTCGTCGCTTGACGCCGTCAACAGCTGACGAAATTGCCCCTGAGGTAGCAGCACAACCTGACGAAACTGGGCGGCGTTATAGTTTAGGATTGACCGCATCCGATCGGCGACAACCTCGACCTTGCGCTCTTCCATCACGAAACCGGGATTGTCGGCGTCAATGTCGTCGACATCGATGGCTGTCGCGTCATAGAGGGCCGCCCAGTGTTGGCGCTCGACTAGGGCATCGCCGCGTTTGCCACGAACGGTTTGACGGGGGCGCCGCACGACGTGATAGCGCTTGGCCCCGACCTCAAAGACCAGCCTTGCCTCGGTCTCCACCTCGGGGGTGGCGTGGTGAGACCTCAGGTCGTCGCCTTGGCGCTCTTGACCAGACGACTCCCCGAAAAGGCAAAAGCAGATCCCGTCAAGGATCGACGTCTTGCCGGCCCCTGTTGGTCCATAGATTCCGAACAGCCGGCCGCTGAGGGCACGGCGAAAATCGATGATCTGGGTGTTGGCGAACGGTCCGAAGGCCGTCAGGTTCATTTTGATCGGGCGCACGGGCTACATGTCCTCGCTCTGCAAGTCGGTGAGCGCTTCATCGATCATGCTCGTCTCAACCCCATCGGGTCCGCGCCCTCGGACGGCATCGAGGAAGCTGGCCACCAGCTTGACCGGATCGCGTCGGTCAGCAATCGCCGCCGCAGCGCCCGGGCCCACGGACGCAAGCCGGTTTAGGCGCTCAAGCTGCAGCACATGGGGATACACCGCCCGGAGTTGGCCAATCGCGTCGACGAGCGCGCCCTCGTCGGTCAACACCGCCTTGATCAAGGCGCCAGCACCAAGGGCGCCCGGCGTTCGCCCGGCCGCGACCAAGTCTTCCAGCTGGCCCGTAATGATCCGCAGGGGGCGTGGGCTAGTAAGCGGAATCTCGGTGACCTTCGACACCCCTGCGGCGTCCAGATCGACCAAGGTCAACGATTTCACTTCGTCGGCCTCGTCAAAGCCGAAGCCCATCCACGAACCGCAGTACCTAATATGCGGGGCGCCGGTGTGCTGTGCGCGATGAAGGTGGCCAAGAGCTACATAGGTTGCGCCGTCGAATATCGCTGACGGGACCGTTTCAATCCCGCCCACCTGCGCCAACGGCCGTTCGGTTTCAGTGATCCGCCCACCTTCTACGAAGGCATGTGCGACCACGACCCAGCGCGCGCCTGTAGGGACATGTTGGCCGGCCTGCGCAATTTGGGCGGCTAAGACCTGCGCGGGGCTGGCGATGGTGATGTCGTCGAACGCCTCTCGCGCTGCAAAAATCTCGCAATATGGGAGGGCCGAAAACGCGACCAGGCCATGATCGTCACTGAGGACGAGCGCCTGCGGACGGTCCCGCAGCGGCCCACGGATCAGCACACGCTGGGGATCTTGGAGGGCCGCGTTAAAACTGATCCGATCGGGCGCGTCGTGGTTACCCGCGATCGCGACTATGGCCGAGCCGGTCTCGCCGTAAACCCGCGCCAGAAAATCGTTGAAGAGCTGAACGGCTTCCTTGCGCGGGACCGCGCGGTCGAACAGGTCGCCCGCAATAATCAGCGCATCGACACGGTGCTCCACGACCGCATCAATCACTTGGTCGAGGAGTCGTGCTTGGTCGTCGAGCAAGCTCTCCTGCGCCAAGGTGCGGCCAAGGTGCCAATCCGATGTGTGCAAGATCCGCATCTGCGGCCAGCTTTCTGCGAGCGACGACGCGGGAGTTACGGTTCAGCTACGTCAGGATTGGTCGCAGGTGTCGACGAAGTGAGGCCCCAGCGCCAGTGTGCTTGGCTCAATGGGCACTATCGCCAGCGGCTGGTGCTAATGCCCATCGCTACAGCCGCCCGGCGGCCGCCAACCGAGATTGCACTTCCCCAACGAAGGCGACCTCATCGGAGCCAATACTCCCGTCTGACTCGACGACGCGACGCATCGACCTCATGAGCGCCCTGACATCTCCCTCCCCTGCGCACATGCGGGCCAACGCCCGCTCAAACGCGCGCTCGTCAGGGATCCAGGAAGCGACACGCCGACGTACCTCTGCCTCATCGAGCGGCTCGTCGACCGAATAGAGGACATGCTTCACGATCTCGTCTTGCTCGTTTTCGTCGAAGTCCCCATCGGCCGCACCAACGAAACTCAAAATGATGATCTCGTCGCGGCATGCCTGCACCGCCAACAATTCACTGCTCCGAGCGGCCATGTCACTTGCTGACATATGCTGAAGCAACGGGTGAGAGCGAAAGTAACCCAAGCCGTCTTCGTGAACTTCGCCGGTCGAAAGATCGGTGGCCTCGACGATGCGCGAAGCTACGAATGTCCTGAGTGCATGCCGCATGTGGCAATAGGCAGTCAGCCTAATATCGGCCACCTCATGCAGCAAGTTGCGCAGCGTCACGCAGCGGCCACTCACTCGTTGTCGGGCGTCGGTATACAGGATGTGAAACGCCATCGGCGGGGCTGGCGGATCGTCAGCCTCGACCAGCATCGCGTCGTCATCGAATTCGGAGCCTTGGATCGGACGACCCAGACGGATCGCACGTGCTTCCGTAAGTCGCCGCCGAAGCGCGGCACGAGCCGCGACGAAGTGGTCCATGTTGAGTGTGGTCACTTCACCCCCCGGTGTTGCGACGAGATGATAGTCGACCCCCACGTCGGTCGACTATGCGATCACGGTCGCCGATTTAGATCAACGGCTGAAGCTAGATCATGAAGCGTGTTCGGAATAGCCTCTACCCAGCATAGAACGGGTTGCGTGTGCGGGGTGGGCTGTGGGCTTGTTGTTTCTGCTAGGCCTAGTCGCGTTCGTCGCCTGGCTCTGGGCGAGTGCGCGAGCGCGTGCAAGACGAACAGCGGAGCAGCAGCGCGCGGCGTTTCAAGACTTTAGACCTGAACCCCAAGTAGGGCACACGGATCCAGCTCGGAACTCACTTGCGGGCCCCGAAGGCACCCTAGCTGATTATAGCCGGCTTGAATTGGATCTGGTCGCTGCGGCGTCCGAGTCACTCGGTTCGAAATTCGCTTCCCCGCCTTCTGTTGAACCCGCCGATCAAATCGTGCCTGACGATACAGATGCAGCTGTCATGGCGGAATTGGGTATCGAGCGCCGAGCCGGGCAGTTTCGCTGCCGTGGATATAGCTTTTCTAGCTTCGACCAGGCCGCCGAATACGCTCGGCGTTCCGAGCTAACGAGGCCTCCCGAAAATGCGACGGCGTCCTCGTCTGACGCAAGCCGGACCTCCGGAAAGAACTCGTCGGGCCTCCCACGATGGGTTCCGGCGGGCGAAACGATCGTGGTCGCGGGCGTCCGTATAGGCGGTGGGATGATATACGTAGGCACTCCGAAATCTGATTACTCGTGGAGCCGAGAAAACTGCCTCATCGATCCGACCCTACCGGTCTCTCAATCGAATTTTGATCACGCTGGCGAGAGCCTCGGATATTGGTGCGCCTATGGCGATATCCGGCCAGCCGCCAGGGCCGCCTATCTCGACTGGCTCGCTCGTGGACGATCGAGTCCCGATGTCGGGATTGGCTACTTGTTCCTGTTTTTCTATGGCTTAGAGCGAAGACTCTTTGTCGACAAAGCGCTTGGCGAACTCGATTCGATAGTCACAGAAGTCCGCCGCCTCTTAGATATCTACGGCGAAAACTATTCGTTCTCGAACTACGCCCGCCGCCTCTTGGAAGCCGCCGAACTGCTTGGTGACGCCGAGACGACGCGGCCAGCTATCACCGTCGATATACGCAACGGCTTCGAAATTCCGTTGGCGGTCCGCCGTTACCTGGGCACGCGACTTGCCAGCAAGACCCCGTTCGACGCCGACGATGCATTGCTGTGGCTATTTGCACTGCCCGATACATACCTCCGCACAGCGGCAACACGCTGCCTCGACGAGCTGCACGAGCTTTGGCGAGTGCGCTACGACGAGAGATACCCTGCCGGCCTTTCCCCGAGGACACCGAAGACGCGCATCACTGGGGCATACCGCGCTGCAAGCGGAAGATTTGAGGTGAACATCTCGGTAGGTGATTTACCGGATATCAGCGCTGTGCAGGCGCCCATCGCCGGTTTGCGCGACCTGCTCGCTTCATGCACCGATGACCTTGACGCGTACAGCCGTCTGGTTGGACGAAAACCCGACGCTCGTGGCACGCTCGAAGCTGCAGTGTGTCTCCCGCCCGAGCTCGCCGATAGCCGCTTCGCAGCGGGCGTTCAGGAGGTGCGACAGGGCTTTGATCAGCTCTTCGGCGACTCACGCGTGACGCCCGTTGCCTTGCGCAGGCTCTGCGAGCTTGTCGGGGTCGAGCTATTGGATCCAAAGGTCGTGGCGGCCACCCACCGGCACCTAGCGTCGATCTTGGATCGGCTCGGCATCGGCTTCGAGCCAGACAGACGTTACGGCGGCGGCAGTTTAGCGATCGACGGCCAGACTGTAATTTTCATGGCCGGCGGCGGCGGGCCCGTGGACCCGGATCGACCAGAGTACACCGCAGCTCGGACGATGGTCGAGATTGCCGCACTTGCAGCTACTTCCGATGGTGTCGTTGACCCCGCCGAGTTCGACTCCATCAGCAGAGACCTGACAGCTATGGATGAGCTGTCTGCCGCTGACCGCACGCGCCTACTCGCTCATGCACTCTATCTCCTACGGAGCCCGCCAAAGCAGCAGGCAGCCCTTAGCCGACTGTCCAAACTCAGCAGCGCAGGACGAGGTCGCGTCGTCAGTTCGGCGGTCGCCGCAGTGCTGGCAGATGGACACGTTCGGCCTGAGGAAGTTCGCTTTTTGGAACGACTGCACAAGGCGGTGGGTCTGCCAAAGGAAGACGTCTATGCCACCCTTCACCGTGGCTCTGTCGTGTTCGACGAACCAGTCGTCGTGGCGTCGGCACACTGGTCGCAAGGCGCCCCGATTCCAGCGGAGGCAATCCAGACAGTCGCGATTGATGACGCGCGCCTGGCCCGGATTCGCAGCGAAACGGCCGAGGTCTCGGAGCTACTCGCCAGCATTTTCGCCGAAGACGACACGCCTGGTGTGCCGCCAAAACAGCGGGAACCCAGTGCCGCGGTTCCTGCTCAATTCGCGGGCTTGGATCCTGCTCACGCGAGTCTGCTTGAGAAAATATTGGGCGCGGGCTCGCTCGACCGTAGTAGCTTCGATCAACACGCGAGAGGCCTACGCCTTCTTCCAGACGGAGCGCTGGAAACGATCAACGATTGGGCATTTGGCGCCTTCGACGAAGCCATCCTCGAGGGTGACGAGATCGTCGTGGCCGTCGAACATTTGCGAGAACAACTCAGCGCGGGGGCGCAGCAGCAGTGACTAGCAACCTAAGGCCTCGCGATAGGGATACCATTTTGCAGGCGCTCGCAGCCGGCGTCGTGCCGCGAACGGGCCTGCCACACATCCAGGTAGGCCGGGCTGGCGAAGTCGGGGCATTGGTTCGCGACATTGACCGGATCGCCGACGGTGGGTCGGCCGTGCGCTTCGTGATTGGAGAATATGGAGCGGGGAAGACCTTCTTCCTGAACCTCGTGCGGCTGATCGCTCTTGAGCGACGCTGTGTGACGATTCACGCGGATTTGGCGCCCGATCGTCGGCTTCACGCGACAGGCGGCCAGGCCCGTGGCCTGTACTCCGAAGCAGTCCGCAACATGGCTACACGAACGAAGCCGGAGGGGGGCGCGTTATCAAGCGTTGTCGAAAGGTTTGTCACTGAATGCGTCAGGGATGCTGAGGACCGAAGCCTCCCCGTCGAGCAAGTCATCGACGAACGCTTGGCCAGCCTGCAAGAGCACGTGGGGGGTTATGACTTCGCCGCCGTGCTAAAGGCCTACTGGCGCGCGTCCGAGGAAAGCGATGAAGTGACGAAGGGCGCGGCCCTTCGCTGGCTTCGAGCTGAATATTCAACGAAGACCGAGGCCCGTCAGGCTCTTGGCGTCCGGAACATCATCGATGACGGTGACGTATACGACGCGCTGAAATTGCTTGCCGCGTTCGTAAAGCTCTCGGGCTATGCGGGCTTGCTCATCGTCTTTGACGAGATGGTGAACCTCTACAAGCTACAAAGCTCACAGGCCCGAAACCAGAATTTCGAGCAAATCCTTCGGATCGTGAACGATGTTCTCCAAGGAAACGCTTCGGGCATCGGGTTCTTGTTCGGAGGCACGCCCGAGTTTCTGATGGATAGCCGTCGCGGGCTCTACAGCTACCAGGCACTGCAATCGCGCTTGGTCGAGAATGCCTTTGCGAGCAATGGCCGGGTCGACCTTTCCGGGCCCGTGCTGCGCCTTCAGAACCTGACACCTGAAGACTTGCTAGTTCTCCTCGCCAATCTCCGGACGGTATTTGCCTTGGGCGACCCCGCCAAATACCTCGTTCCCGACGAAGCGCTCGCGCGGTTCATGGACCATTGCAACCGCAGGGTTGGAGAGGCCTACTTCCGAACTCCGCGAAACACGATCAAAGCGTTCGTTCAGTTCCTGGCGGTCCTTGACCAGAACCCGGCCGCCAGCTGGCAAGAATTGTTGGGCGTGGTCGAAATCGCCAACGACACCCAGGGATTGTTGGATGCGGAGGTAACCGCTGAGGAGGGCGACGAGGACCTTGCCACACTCAAGCTCTGAGGAGTCGCCGTCATCTTTTGATCGGCTGCATCCGGAGATCCGTCGCTGGATCCGTGAACAGGGCTGGCAGGAGATTCGCGAGATTCAGGATCGCGCGATCGAAGCCATACTTGGCAATGACGATGACGTCATCATCGCAGCCTCGACTGCCGCCGGCAAAACGGAAGCCGCATTCCTGCCGCTGCTAACCCTAGCCGCGGCCCGCGAAAGCAAAGGCCTGGCGATCCTCTATGTCAGCCCGTTGAAAGCTCTGATCAACGATCAGTTTCGCCGGCTCGACCTCCTGTGTGAGCGGATGGAAATCGATGTTGTCCGTTGGCACGGGGACGCGCCCCAATCCGCCAAGCGTAGGGTGCTGCGCAATCCGCGAGGGGTCGCTCTGATCACTCCTGAGTCGATTGAGGCCCTTTTTCTTCGCCGAAGCAGCGAGGCAAGGGCGCTCCTGGGCTCACTCGACGCAATCGTCGTCGATGAACTGCACGCCTTCCTGCAAGGACCTAGGGGCCTTCACTTGGCTAGCCTTCTCCGGCGCATTGACCTGATGGCCGGGCGACGTGCCCGGCGAGTCGGTCTGTCAGCAACATTGGGGGACCTGAAAGCTGCGGCCGTTTGGCTCAATCCCGCGGCCCCGCAGACCACAGCAATCATCGAGGCTGGGGGCGATTCGCCAGAGCTTCGACTGCAGGTTCGCGGCTATGAGGAACCGCCGGATCATCTGCCCGGGCCGGACGAACTTGAGGTGGATGGCGGAGACCGAGCGCTCGACGACATCGCCGATCACGCTTTCGGCGTCCTTCGGGGCGCGAATAACCTATTTTTCGGCGGGTCCCGACGAAACGTCGAAGCGCTCTCGGACCGACTGAGACGGCGGTCAGAAGCGGCGAACGTTCCAAACGAATTCTACCCCCACCACGGCAGCCTCTCCAAGGAACTACGCGAGGAACTCGAAACACGGCTGAAGGCGGGTAATTTACCTACGACCGCAGTCGCCACCACGACCCTTGAACTTGGGATCGACCTTGGCTCGGTTAAATCGGTCGCTCAGTTAGGCGCCCCGAGGTCCTTGGCATCCTTACGCCAACGCCTCGGTCGAAGCGGTCGGCGACAAGGTACGCCGGCGATCCTCAGAATCTATCTCCGGGAAAAGCACCTGGCCGACGCGTCAGATCCTCTTGATCGACTACGCTCGGAGACGGTTAGGGCGGTGGCTTCCGTTCGCCTGCTGCTCGCCAAGTTTGTGGAAACGCCTCGGCACAATCCGGCCGTCGTCACCGTCGTAATTCATCAGGTGATGTCTGTGATTGCCGAGCAGGGCGGTGTGAGGCTCGACGCCCTATTCAAGGTCCTTTGTGGCGAGGGGCCGCTAGCCGTGCTCGATCGCGCCGACTTCGTGACGCTGCTTCGATGGCTGGCAACGCCGGCGATTGGCCTGATCGAGCAAGCGCCCGATGGCACGATCATGCTCGGCGAGCTTGGCGAACAGTTGACCAGCGGGCGTGACTTCTACGCTGTCTTCCAGAGTGACGAAGAATGGCGGCTAACACACGCCGGTCGCACGCTTGGCTCCATTCCTATTTCGAACATTTTGGGGATTGGCAGCCTGCTCGCCTTTGCGGGTCGACGGTGGCGAGTGCTCGACGTCGATGACCGAGCAAAGGTGCTGGGAGTCACGCCCCATCCGGCAGGACGTTTGCCGAAATTCGAACGTCAATCCTTCGAAGCGATTGATGACCGCTTGGCTGCAGAGATGCGTGCCGTCTATCTCGACAAGGATCTACCTCCGTACCTCGATCAACACGCAACCCGTTTTCTCATTGAGGCTCGCGCTGCATTTGCAGACCTGCGATTGGTTGAGACAGACCTGCTTGAATCTGGCGGCGACACCCACGTTCTGTTTTGGCGGGGCTCGGAGATGAACGGAGTCGTTGCGGCCGCACTGATGGCCGCGGGCCTTGAATGTGAAGCTCACGATCTTGGCGTAACGGTTGCTGGCGCCACCGCAGCCGAAGTCACCGGCATTGTGGGCCAGATGAGGAAGGGGCTTTCTGCCGGCGACCTCAGCGAGTTTGTAAAAAACCTTCAGCAGGCAAAGTATGACGAATATGCCCCGCCCGCCCTCTTACGGGCGATGTGGGCTCGTTCGCATGCGGAGCTTTGCGCAGAGCTTCCGCTGGTAGCCGACGGTCTCCGCACTCGCCTGTTGGATCGCTAGGCCTCCAAAGAAGCCGGCAAACCGCAGATCCCTATTCCATTCCGTCGCCCACGCTCAAGAGCGAGGCCCGTCGGGAGGAGCGCGTGGCGAAAAGCGGTCTCCCGCAACGTCGCCATGAACCAAATTGTGCGGCCGCGAAGACGAACCAAGCAAATATGTGAAGGCGCCGCTCAGAGATGTCGTGAGCGGCCCGCTAGTTGCTCTCGCCGCGCCTTCATGGCCACCAGCCGCCCACGGATTGCCGCGGGATCAACCGGCGGGGTGGCCAAGAGTCTGACCCCATCAACTCCTTCGAAATTGGCGAGCTCTATCGTTAGCTGCAGATCGGCCCTGTTGGAGAACTCTCCCTCCCATGCTCCGAACGGCATTAGTCGAAGCAACGTGGACTCTCCGGGCTCAAGCCCCCCTGGGAAGTCGTGACTAAAGGTGTCCTTGACCCAAGGGAGCGCCCGGCCCGGCGACCTCAAGGTCGCGTAGAAAAAGCCTCGCGAAATTGTGCGGTCGGTATCGTTGGTGACTCTGAACTCCACCATCGGCACGGCGAGGTATCTTCTGTCGATGAAGTAGCGGGCGCCGTCGATCCGGACCTTGTCGAATACCGACCGGTTTTTGTCGCGATCAGCCAATATCCGCTGCAACGTTTGGGCACCCGCGGCGATCTCCTGATCCAGTCCCTCGATCTGCCGCTGATAGCTGAGCTTGATGATCTGCTTGGCAGACTTGCCCTTGATGTCGCCGGCGGCGCCGTAGAAGGCCGCCATGGTACCCGGTGTTGCCAGCGCATGGATCTGGTCGGGATCGGTCGTGCGTAGGGACAGCGCCGCCAACGCCTCCAGGAACTCAGCCCTTTCATTGGGATCCATGTCCTTGGACATGGCCGTCAGGCTGTTGTCGAATGCTTCCAGATTTGACGTGTTAACCCGCGCTTCGCAGGCCCCAAGAGCGAGCGTCGCTAGGGCGGCCAGTATCAACCGTCGCATGTCAGGTCCCCTTTCCACATACTATAGTGGATAAACTCGGTTCGCCGAGACAGTCAAACCCGACCGCATGGACATGCGGCGACTGGTGGGGCGAAACGTCCGCAAACTTCGGCAGGAAGCTGGGCTGACCCAGGAACAGCTGTCAGCGCGGTCGGGGTTCGGCCAGCAGTACATCAGCGACCTTGAGCGCGGCCGGCGCAACCCGACAATCGTGAGCCTCTACGAGATCGCCCAGGCCTTGGGCTCGACCCCGGTGATCCTGCTCACCCCGGACGAATGATCCGCATCGACTGGGCCTCCAAATCGCCCCCTGTGTCGCCTTCGAGGAGGCGGGCAAATGATCGACGCAAACACAGCAAAGGCGGGGGTGGAGGCCCTCGGCACCGCCATCGGCGAGATCATGGAAGACACAATCGACATGGCGCTACGCGGCCAGGCCGAACCGAGGGCCGTACAAACGGACCTGTTGATTAGTGCGGGTCAGGACATCGAGGCGCTCGGCAGGGCCATGGCCGTCCTTGAGCAGCGCGGCAGAGCCGATTAGTCCCACTCCGGGGGTCGATCGAGAAGCTGCCAGCCGATCACGCCGGACATTCGGATGGCCAGCGACTTGGGCAGGTCCATCCATCCTTCTGGGGAGGCCCAATACTCCTTGCCGTCGGCCAGCAGGAGATTGTTGCCCGCTGGCGGACAGATCCTAAGGGTTGCCTCTGGATCCTCACGTCCCTGCATCCGCGCGGTGTCTTGGCGGATAAATTCGAACAGGCCAGCGTGGGCCTCGGGCTTGTAGTTCAGCTCCGCAAGCGCCTGGGAAGTTGAGTCGACCTGGTCGTCAAAGCGTCCATTGGGGAACATGACCATCTCGTGGAGGTATTCGGCGAGCCAGTGCGCCTGTTCTGGGATGAAGACCCTACCGGACTCGATCAGATTGGTCTGACCCTCCATGCGGGTGACCTTGTCCTTGACCGGTTTTACGCCTCGTGCCCTGGCGAATTTCGTTCCACCGAGTTCCTGCAGCAGGTGCATGCCCGCTGAAGCATCTTCGATCAGCACCTCCGTCGCACCCCAGGTGGTCGCGAGGCGCGAGACCTCGCGACGTAGCTCAGGGTATTGCAGGCGCTTGCGGAACACATCGAGCAGGTAGATGTCCTGGCCGGCGATCCCCCATGTCGTGCAGACCGTGTAGCAGGCACGCTCCTGGATCGAAGACGCTGTGTCCCAAGACTGTAACGTCCGATCGAATGACAACGGCCGGTCCTGGTAGCGCCTGAACCACGCTGCCTTGACGAGACCCCCGCCGGCGGGCGTGGGACGCTGCTGGTATTGCGAGGCCCAAACCGCCTCTCCATACGTGCTTCGATCTTGTTCCAGCTTCTCAAGCGGCACCCGGGACTGATCGAGGGGTTCACCTTCGGCGCGGCGGAAAGTGTGCTCACCCAGGGCCGAGCTGAACACGACTTCCTCGTCTTCCTCGGCGATGGCGGGGAAGCGGATGATCTCCCAGTCGTTCTCTAGCCGCGTGATATGGCCGACAAAGTCATCCTCGTGCAGCCGCTGCATGATGCAGAGCATTGGACAGTTCATCGGATCGTTGCGCCGGCTCAGGAAAGTGTTTTCGTAGGCGTGGTTGGTGGCTGATCGGATCGCCTCGGAGAGAACCTCACCAGCCTTTTGGGGATCATCAAAGATCATCAGGTCCGCGCCTGTGCCGGTCGCCGTGCCTTCGATCGAGGTTGCCCGGCGTATGCCGCCCTCGGTGGTCTTGAGCGCGCTCGTCGCACCGCGCGCCGATGCCAGCCGGGTGTCAAACGCCGTTTGATACCAGTCGCTCTGCATGACCTTGCGCACGGCCCCAGCGAATTCATTGGTAAGCTGGGTCCCGTAGCTCACCGCCATGATGTGCCTGCCGGGGAAGCGACCGTGGAAGAAGGCGCTCAAGGCGACATTGGCGCAGATCGATTTCAGGTGCCTTGGCGGCATCATGACGATCAACTTCTTGGTGCGGCCCTCGACCAGGTCCTGGAGCTTGGCGCAGAGGTAGTCGAGATAGGGCGACCAATGGAGCCTCACCCCCGGGTTAAGGGTCGCAAACGTCAGACGCACGAAGGTGGCGAAGTGATTGCGGGTCAGAACTTCGAGGACATCTTCGGGCAGGTCCTCGAACGGGCCACCCAACTCGAAGCTCATCACCCAGTCTCTTTCTTTCGGTGAAGGGTTTGTGCAAGCCAGCCCATGACTTCCTGGTCGCGCGCCTTGCGGGCCGCCGCGTCGACATCCGCAGATTGATCGACCGGCGCCCTGTCTTCGGCAGCGCTCAACATGCCGAGCACCATCTTGGCAGCCACCGGATCGCCGCTGGCGGCCTTGTTGGCGAGCTGCTTGACGGCGGCATCAAGCTTGCTGATTTCGCGCCGGCGGCCGTTCTCGGTGACCGTCACCTTCTCGGCGAGCGCCCTGGCCAGCACCGAAGCGACGCCCCCCGAGCCCTTCGGCCGGCCCGACGGATTGCCGGACCGGCCGGGCTTGAACTGGTGGGTCTTCGGCGGCCGGCCCTTGCCGACCTCGTAGTCACGAGACTTGGGCATCGCGGGCCGCCTCCTCGCGCTGGAGAAAGGTCTGACCGCTCGTGACATGCACTGCCTGCTGGCCGGTCAGCCGCTCCCAACGACGAATCGTCAGGTCGACATAGGCCGGATCGAGATCCAGCCCGCGGCATCGTCTTCCGACCCGCTCCGCGGCGATCAGCGTGGAGCCCGAACCGAGGAAGGGATCGAGCACCAAGTCGCCCCGCTCGGAGACGTCCAGCAGGGCGTCGGCGACCATCTGCACTGGCTTGGGCGTAGGGTGCTGGGCGAGCAGGTCGCCCTCTTCGGAGGAGCGGACGAAGCTGTTGGCGCCGGGATAGGACCAGACGTTGGTGCGGTTACGGCCGTGGCGGCCCAACTCGACGTTATTGCGGTGTGCGGCGCGACCCTTGCGGAAGACAGCGACCAGTTCATGGGCGGAGCGATAAAGCGAGCCCATGCCGCCATTGTTCTTGGCCCAGACGCACAGGTTGATCAGATCGTCATAGGCGCCCCTCGCCGCCGCGAAGAGAGGCGACAGGTGGCGCCAGTCCATGCAGATGAAATGGATCGAGCCGTCTCGGCTGTGCTCTGCCATGTGCTGCAGGGCCCGGGTCAGGAACGAGGCGAACTCCGCTTCCGACATCTCGCCCGACGCCATCGCGAACTCTCGGTGCCTGCGCCGACCCTTGCCGCTGACGTGGCCGTGGACCGGCACGTTGTAGGGTGGGTCGCTGAACACCACGTCGGCGAGTTTGCCGGCGAGAAGAGCGGCGTAACTCCCCGCCAGGAGCGCATCAGCGCATCCCACCACGTGCTGACCGAGGCTCCAGCAGTCACCTAGGCGGCTTACGAGCACGGCCGCAGCCTCGATCGGCGCGTCGTCCGGATCGGCGGCTGAGCCGTCTAGGTCGAGCCCCTCGATCATCAGATCGATCTCAGCGGTGCAAAAGCCGGTCATCTCCAGACTGAAGTCGAGATCGAGTGCGGCCAGCACTCTGAAGTGCTCGGCGAGCACGCGTTTGTCCCACTCGCCGGCTTCAACCAGTCGGTTCTCTGCGATTGAGAACGCGCGTGCCTTTGCAGGAGTAAGATGCTCTAGGCGGATGACTGGTATCTCGGTCAAACCTAGCAGCCGGCATGCCTCCACCCGACCGTGGCCGGAAAGCACCTTGCCGTCACGATCGATCAAGATCGGAACATTATACCCCGTCTCCCTGATGCTGACGGCGATCTGTTGAAGGTGCGCCGGTCGGTGGATGCGTGGATTAAGATCGTCGAGCTTGAGGTTCGAAATCTCCCACGTCTCGACGGCAAGCAGCGGGATCGGATTAGGATGAACGGTCTGCGCCACAGGGCATCTCCTCAAAAGGAGAGGAAGATGCCCGCGCGCCAAAGGGCGACTAGGGTCAAAAAATCGATGCTAGCCGATCAGTCGAATCCGGATGTCGCGTTCGGGATCAAGCTGCACCGTCTGTGCCAGGTCCACGAGCAACTGCTCCGCATGCCCTACGACGTTCCGTAGGGCATCCTCGAAATCCAGCACTTCCAATGGATCGCCCTCCCGGCCAAGTTCGCCCTGTGCGAGCCGCTCGTACTGAGCAAGTGCTGCAGCGAGGTGAAGCACCGACCTTGAACCCCGAAAAGTGCGCTTCTCGACGTTCTCAGAGTCAGATTCGCCAGTCAGTGGCTGGTAGTAGGCCGAGAGTTCGTTGAACGAGAGCCGCTCCACGCCAGGAACCAGGGCGGCGGGCTCGCCAAACCTGATTGCACAAACCATCGGCAGGGCGATCAGGCCTGCGACGATCCGGGTGGCAATCTTCTTGGAGCCCAACCTGGTCCACTCGCGAGCGCGACGGTAACTCGTAGCCCTGAGATCGGCTGAAATTCCCCCTCGATCGCACGCCCTGTCGAAATCAGCTCCCGGGTTCCTTTTCGCGAAAGCCTGCGCCAGACCCACGAAATACCGGTGCCGTTTGAGCTCATCGCCGGGGTAGGCGACCCAGCTCAAGAGCGCCGCGCCACCCTCCCACACCGGCATCGAACGCAAATCGATCACGACTTCGAGCATGCCCCTGTCCCCCGCACGGAACATAAAAAGAACACCCTGCCTGATTCGGGCATCGCGATCCAAGCGCTGCCGGACTGGACTTCCAGTCTGAACGAAGCATTGGTCGCTCCTGTCCTCCTGCCCGGTCCGGTCCCGGGCTCGTCTCAGTAGGGGCGCAGCAGTCGCGCCTCGCGCAACGATGAGGACACCATGACCAAGCCCAAGAACGCGCCGAGCACCAAGCCGGCCAAGACCCCCACCAAGAAGGCGGCGGCCGCTAAGCCTGGCCCTCAGACCCGTCCGGTGGCCGCTGCGGCCCCGCCATCGGTCGAGCGCCCCAAGAGTAAGCTCGCGATGCTGATCGATCTGCTCGAACGAGCCGAGGGCATGACCATCTCCCAAGCCGTCGAGGCGACCTCGTGGCAAGCCCATTCGGTGCGCGGGGCCATGGCCGGATCCATCAAGAAGAAGCTCGGCCATGACGTCTCTTCGGAGAAGATTGATGGCCAGCGCATCTACCGGATCGCCCCGAAGGCTGACTGATGCTCGACACGATCACAATGGAGGTCCAGGCGCTCGAACGCCTGGACCTCGAGGGCCTCCGCAGGGTCTGGCGCGAGCGCATCGGTGAGCCGCCCCGTCTTCGGTCCAAAGAACTGCTCTGCCTCCTCCTGGCCTGGCGCATCCAGTCCAACGCCTGGGGTGACATCCCCCCATCAGTGAGACGCGTCCTTCGACAGCCCACGCCCGCGGCGGGTCCCTCACGGCTGTCTGTCGGGCTGACAATCACGAAGGAATGGCAGGGCCGGCGCCACGAGGTCGAGACTACATCTGAGGGGTTCGTCTGGGAGGATTCGACCTACCCCAGCCTATCCGCCGTCGCCCGGGCGATCACCGGGACCAAATGGAATGGGCCCCGGTTCTTTGGGCTTCGGGAGGAGCAGCCATGAAGGCTCCCGGCCGCGTGCGCTGCGCGATCTACACCCGCAAGAGCTCAGAGGAAGGCCTCGAACAGGGGTTCAATAGCCTGCATGCGCAAAGAGAGGCCTGCGAGGCCTATGTCCTGTCGCAGGCCGGCGAGGGGTGGGTGGCGCTCTCGACCATCTACGATGACGGGGGGTTCTCAGGCGGGAGTATGGACCGCCCCGCCCTGACCCAGTTGATGGCTGACGTGAGCAAGGGTCTGATCGACGTCATCGTGGTCTACAAGGTGGACCGCCTAACCCGCTCGCTCACCGACTTCGCCCGCATCGTCGACATCCTCGACAAGGCCGGCTCGAGCTTTGTGTCGGTCACCCAGGCGTTCAACACGACTACCTCGATGGGGCGCCTGACCCTCAACGTGCTCCTGTCCTTCGCCCAGTTCGAGCGCGAGGTCACCGGCGAGCGGATCCGTGACAAGATCGCAGCCTCCAAGGCGAGGGGGATGTGGATGGGGGGCAACCTGCCCCTCGGCTATGACCCCCCGACCGATCCGCAGACCCGGGCTTTGGTCATCAATCCCGACGAGGCGGAGACCGTCAGGCTCATCTTCGATCAGTACCTTACCATGGGGTCGGTCCATGCCTTGAGGGCCTGGCTTGAAGAGCAGGGTATTCGGTCCAAGTCCTGGACATCCAGCCGCGGCAGACTAGTGGGGGGCGCCAACTTCAGCCGGGGGGCCCTGTTCCACCTCCTGAAGAACCGAGTCTACATCGGTCACATCCCCCACAAGACCCTCAGCTACCCCGGGGCACACCCCCCTATCATCGACCCGGAAACCTTCGAGCGGGTTCAGCAGGGACTTCGGGACAGGACCCGGGAGCGCAAGGGACGCTCAACCACCGTCAGACCCATGATCCTCAAGGGACTGCTGTTCGACGACGGAGGTCGACCCATGTCCCCCTGCTTCACCCGCAAGGGCCCCAGCAAACTCTATCGGTACTACGTCAGTAGCCCCCTCCTGAGGGGTGAATCCCTCCTGCCCGACCCCGAGGCGATCCGAAGAGTCCCGTCGGACGCCATCGAGGATTTGGTCGTCGCGAGCCTTCAGAGGCTTACCGGACAAGGGTCCGGGACGATTGCGGGGCTGATCGGGAGGGTCGAGATCCTACCCCATCAGATCACCCTGCTGATCAAGCGGGAGGCCTTGTCCCGAAAGGGTCCCGGCCGAGAGGCGGCCCTGGAGTTGCTGCGTCCCAACCTGCAGGCGGGGGAGTCCCTTAGGCTGGCGGATGACCCGGGGCTCCTGATCATCACCCTACCCATCCGACTCAAGGTCCGAGGGGGTCGCGTATGGCTCTCAGACCCTTTCGGGAAGAGGGACTCCGCCAAGCCAGACCCTACCCTCATCGCCGGCCTCAAAGCTGCTCACGCGCTGCTGCGCGGGGGGCGGTCAGGGACCAAAGGAGGGATGAGTGAAGCCCCCCAGAGCGCCTACGATCGGATCCTGATCCGGATGGCCTTCCTGGCCCCCGATATCCAGTCGGCGATCCTGGAGGGGCGCCAACCTCGGGGGCTCACCCTGCACGGGCTCCTCAATCGACCGCTGCCGGCGGCCTGGAGTGACCAGCGCGCAGTGCTGGGATTTCCCTGATCTGATCTCGGCCGTTCCCTGATCCAGCGAAAACCGTTCCCTGTTCCGCCCCGAACAGGGAATTGAGGGTTGGGGGTCCGGGACCCTTGCGGGACAAGGGTCTGAGCAGGGGCGGGCGGATCATCAGGCCCGAGAATGGGCCCTTTCCGACGACTCTTCCCTGTAGATTCCCTGATAGCAGGGAAACTCCACTAGATCCGGGACGGGCGGAGACAAGGCAGGGATATTGGCTCCAGAAGCGGGGTTGAATCACGCATCATCCGGGGAGCCACGGCGGTTGTCCTGGAAGAAGTCCCGGGAATTCCGGGGGATTTCCGAGAGCCCCTCAGCCCGGAGAAAATCTCGACGGGTGGGTGGCGGTGAGAGTGGGATTCGAACCCACGATAGAGTTTCCCCTATACACGCTTTCCAAGCGTGCGCCATCGACCACTCGGCCACCTCACCCCACGATC
>Ga0209023_10002097_pt1 | contig 25650 bp, 19 predicted proteins | sample LakOneMetagenome_FD_187468 | JGI IMG/M metagenome (GOLD analysis project Ga0209023, IMG submission 187468) | Freshwater and sediment microbial communities from Lake Erie, Canada (SPAdes) (version 2) | ecosystem: Environmental > Aquatic > Freshwater > Lentic | place: Lake Erie, Canada... | reverse complement strand
CTCCGCCGACAGCGTGATGCCGTAGCGCTTCTGCAGCGCCACGCCGATCTCGAGCGCGTCGATCGAATCGAGGCCCAGCCCTTCCACGAACAGGGGCGCCTCGCTGTCGATGTCGGCGGGGGTGATGTCTTCCAGCTGGAGGACGTCGATGATCAGTTCCTTCACTTCCTGTTCAAGCATGTTGCTGGCCTTCTTCCAAAAATAAGTGTTGCAGGTGTTCGGTGAGGCGGCGCGCGGCCATGACCTCGCTCGTGCCGGACTCCTTGAAGCGCTCGACGCCGATGTCGTCCAGTACCTCGATGCGGAAACTGGCCTGGCGCGGCGGCACGTGCCACCACTTGTCGCCCTTGCCCAGGGTTGGCGGCGTGCAGCTGATCAGCACCGGGGTCACCGCGCGTTCGCCGCGCACGGCGATGTTCGCGGCGCCGCGTTTCAGCTGCATGGCGCCGTCGCGCGGGGTGCGCGTCCCTTCCGGGAACACGATCAGGTTGCCGCCGGCGCGCAGGGAGCCGATGCAGTCCTCGACCAGTTCGGGGCCGCGGTCGTTGCAGATGTAGCGCGCCGCGCGCACCGGGCCGCGTGTGAACGGGTTGTTCCAGAGGCCGCCCTTGACGATGCAGTCGGCGTTGCGCACGAAGGCGATCAGGAAGACGGTGTCGATCAGGGTCGGATGATTCGCCAGGATCAGCTGGCCCTCGCGTGCCAGCTTGTCCAGGCCATGGACCTCGTAGCGCAGCACGCCCAGGGTGCGCATGATGCCGACGAACAGGCGGAAGCTGGCGCGGATGGTGGCGCGCGCCGCACGCATGCGGGCTTGCGGGTCGCGCAGGCACAGCGACAGCAGCGGGAACACGAGCACGCGCAGCAGCAGGCCGCCGAGGCCGAACAGGGCGAAGCTGATGCCGGTGGCGAGGATGCGCCAGCCGTGCCAGAGCCGCTCAAGCATCGCGGCTCCAGGTCCAGCGCATGGCGCCGGTGTGGCGCACCAGCGCCGTGTCGGCGCCGAGCTGGAAGCGCAGGACGTCCAGGCCGCCGGGAGTGCGCGCCGTGTCGCCGCCGTCGGTGGCGCCCTGCCAGGACAGGCGCAGCGGCCTGGCGCCGGCGGCGGTCATGGTCCAGGCAAAGGCCCAGGGCTGTTCGTCGCAATCTTCGAAGCGGGCCAGCAGTTCCGGCAGCGGCGCGTCGCAGGCCACCAGCAGCACGCTCGGGGCGCCATCGGCCAGCATGCCGCAGGCTTCGATGACCGCGTGTTCGACCGTGGCAGTGCCGCCGGCCAGGGCCACGTGGTTGGCGCGGTCGGCGCGCGCGATCGAGAACAGGCCGGCGCTGGCGTTGTGCACGGCCAGGCCGAAGGCGGTGGGCGACAGCGGCTCGCCGCGCGCCAGGTCGGACAGGAGGTCGATCGAGCGCCCCACTTCGCCGTGGCGCGAGCAGAACACGGTCGGCACGTCGGTTTGCCCATCCAGGCATGCGTAGGCCACTTCGAGTGCCATGCGGCCTAGGAAGCCGGCGCGGCGGCGCAGCATGGCGGGCATGGCGGCGACTTTCGGCTCCTCGCCCATGGCCAGCGGCCAGGGCGCGTCGGCCCACGCGGCCCATGCGTCGGACGAAGCCACGCCAGGCGCCCAAGCGGCGTGCCGGGCAATCGAGAAGGCGACTTCGTTTGTGGACATAGACGAGAAAGGCGTTGAAAGTGGGTTGATTTCAATCGTGCGACGATGCAGTGTGGATCAAATTATAATCGCGCGATTTGCCATCGAGAACAATGTCGGTAGTGGCAAGCCTCTTTTGCAACACTTGACAGACGCCCCTTATGCAGCGGGCATGCGGTCCGACATGGTCGTTTCGAAAGCGCGCCATATTGCCACATCGCAAGGCGGTGAAAACTCACACATTCTCACAATCGACGGGATTACAACGGTCTGTGGCGGGGGCTTGACGGCTGGCGATGGAGGGTGTCTTGCGCGTTGTGGCGGGCTAATTCTGGACGGGATGCTTCCCGTATGGTGGGCACGCCGTGCCCACGCGGTACGTGTTTGTCCTTGCACCTGTTGCCGTAGATTGTCGCTCGCCGACTTTGAGCGGAGCCCAATTCATGCACGGTTTTCACCCGATGGACGCGTTTCGAGCGATACCTCGCCGACGCCGACTGGCGGGGACGTGCGTACCGCGTGGGCACGGAGTGCCCACCCTACGGAGACGTCTCGACTCCGATGAGTCTGTGGGTGTATCTGCCTTGACGAGATCAAAAAAAAAGCGCCCTGCAGGGCGCTTCGGTCATGCTGCCGGCAGCAGGCTGCGGATCTCGTCCGGCAGCGGCACCGACTTCTCGGCCGCGAAATCGACCCAGACGATCTTCGCCGCCCCCTCGGCATGCAGCGCACCCGCCTCGCCGTTCGCGTCGACCAGGCGGATCTCGTGCGAAACCTCGAAGCTCGAACGCCCCGGCGGACCGACCCAGGACGTGACCTCGATCTCGGCCGGGTACTTCAGCTGCTTCAGGAACGAACACTGCGCGTTGATCAGGACCGGCCCAGTGCGGGTCGGGTCGGGCAAGGCGCCCACCTGCTCCAGCCAGGCGATGCGCGCGCTTTCGATGTAGCGGAAATAAACCGTGTTATTGACATGGCCCATGGCGTCCATGTCGCCCCAGCGGACAGGCATCCGCATGGTGTGTACCAACTTCTTGTTGCTCATGCTTCCTACTTGTGTGACGAAAAACCCTTACTGCGCCGTCATGCCGTCGTCGGCCGTGATGATGGCGCCATTGATGAAATGCGCTTCCTCGGCTGCCAGCAACAGCAGCAGCCCATCGAGGTCTTCCGGCTTGCCCGGGCGCTTGCGCGGCAGCAGCTCGATCAGCTTCTTGCCCTGCTCGGTCTCGAAATAATCCTCGTTCATTTCGGTGGAGATGTAGCCGGGGCAGATGGCGTTCACGTTGATGCCGTACTTCCCCCACTCCACCGCCATCGCCTTGGTCATCTGCACCACGCCGGCCTTGCTCATGCAATACACGCCGATCTGCGGCAGCACGCGCAGGCCGGCGACCGAGGCGATGTTCACGATGCGGTGCTGCTTGCGCGGGTCGCCCTTGGCGCGCTGGATCATGCGCTTGGCCGCCTGCTGCGCGACAAAAAAGGCGCCGCGCAAATTGGTGTCCATGATGTACTGGTAATCGTCCTCGGTGACGTCCAGCAAACGCTGGGTGCTCTGCACGCCGGAGTTGTTGACCAGGATGTCGATCGGGCCGGCTTCGGTTTCGGCGTGGGCAATCGCCGACTTGATGCTGGCCAGGTCGGTGACGTCGAGGGTAACGACGTGGGCGGCGCCGCCGTCGGCCTCTATTTCGGCGCGCAATTCCTTCAGGCGCTCGATACGGCGCGAGGCCAGCACGACCTGGGCGCCGGCCCCGGCCAGGGCCTTGGCGAAGCGTGCCCCGAGGCCGCTCGAGGCGCCGGTGACCATGGCGATCTTCCCTTCAAAATTCACTTCGATGCCCACGTTGACTCCTGTCCTGGTGTGCGGCGGCACGGATGACTATGTAGGCATATGATGTCACAGAATCACGCCGCCGACTGCCGGGATTAGATTGCCGCCCCTAATAATCGCCCTAAAATGGCGTGCCACATTGCAAACGGCGCGGAAAACCCGCACACTCGTGCTTAAATTTTTTTATCCCTTTTCAAGACCATGACAGAGCCTAATAACATCCTCGAACAATACGGACCGCGCGAAGCAATGGAGTACGACGTTGTGATCGTTGGCGGCGGCCCGGCGGGCCTGTCGGCGGCGATCCGCCTGAAGCAACTCGCCAGCGAAAAAGGCCAGGAAGTCTCGGTCTGCGTGCTGGAAAAAGGCAGCGAGGTCGGCGCCCACATCCTGTCGGGCGCGGTGATGGACCCGATCGCCATCAATGAACTGTTCCCGAACTGGAAGGAACTCGGCGCGCCGCTGAACACCCCGGTCACCGAAGACCAGGTGCTGTTCCTGACCGAGACCAAGTCCTACGCCACGCCGGGCTTCATGGTGCCGAAGTCGCTGACGAACCACGGCAACTACATCATCTCGCTGGCCAACGTGGTGCGCTGGCTGGGCCAGCAGGCCGAAGCCCTGGGCGTGGAAATCTTCCCGGGCTTCCCGGCGGCCGAAGTGCTGTACAACGACGACGGCTCGGTGAAGGGCGTTGCCACCGGCAACATGGGCGTCAAGCGCGACGGCGAACCGGGCCCGGACTTCCAGCTCGGCATGGAACTGCATGCGAAATACACCTTCTTCGCCGAAGGCTCGCGCGGCCACCTGGGCCGCCAGCTGATCGCCAAGTACGCGCTGGACAAGGACGCGGACCCGCAAACCTACGGCATCGGCATCAAGGAACTCTGGGAAATCGACCCGGCCAAGCACAAGCCGGGCCTGGTGATCCACACCGCCGGCTGGCCGCTGCCGTCGGATACCTACGGCGGTTCCTTCCTGTATCACCTGGAGAACAACCAGGTCGCCGTCGGCTACGTCGTCGGCCTGGCTTACCAGAACCCGTATCTGTCGCCGTACGAGGAATTCCAGCGCTATAAAACCCACCCTGCGATCCGCGGCTACTTCGAAGGCGGCAAGCGCATTTCCTACGGCGCGCGCGCGATCACCGCGGGCGGCCTGCAATCCCTGCCGAAGACCGTGTTCCCGGGCGGCGCCCTGCTCGGCTGCGATGCCGGTTTCCTGAACGTCAGCCGCATCAAGGGCAGCCACGGCGCCATCAAGACCGGCATGCTGGCCGCGGAATCGGCCTTTGCTGCGCTGGGCGCCGGCCGCCAGCACGATGAGCTGAGCAGCTATCCGGAAGCCTTCAAGAACTCCTGGCTGCACGAGGAACTGCACATCGCGCGCAACTTCAAGCCGTGGATGAGCAAGGGCCTGTACCTGGGCACCGTGATGACCGGCATCGACCAGCTGGTCTTCAAGGGCAAGGCGCCGTGGACCCTGCGTCACAAGCACGCCGACCACGGGTGCCTGCGGCCGGCATCGGAGTTCACGCCGATCGTGTATCCGAAGCCGGACGGCAAGCTGACCTTCGACAAGCTGTCGTCGGTGTTCATCTCGAACACCAACCACGCCGAAGACCAGCCGGTGCACCTGACCCTGAAGAATCCGGCAGTGCCGGTCGAGGTGAACCTGGCCAAGTACGCAGGTCCCGAACAGCGCTACTGCCCGGCGGGCGTGTACGAGTACGTGAAAAACGATGCGGGCCAGGATCGCTTGCAGATCAATGCGCAGAACTGCGTGCACTGCAAGACCTGCGACATCAAGGACCCGACCCAGAACATCGTGTGGGTGACGCCGGAAGGTGGCGGCGGGCCGAATTATCCGAACATGTAATTTGGCTTTTTGAAAACGAAGACAGCTCGCCTTGGCGGGCTGTTTTTGTTTGTGGCTGTGGAGGTGTGCAGGGGCACGAAAGACCGCGTGGGCACAGGTGCCCACCCTACAACGGCGCCGCGCTTTTCGTAGGGTGGACACCTGTGTCCACGCGGTACGGCGCCTGATCATTCGTCACGCTGGCATCTCACACAACGCCGACATATGTTGCAATTCAACAACATATGTCGGGCGAAACCAAATGCCTGGATCGGCCCATTATCCATATGCAATAATTCGCGCCTTCCATTTCCACCAACCTTGCCCCATGCCAAGCACCCTCCGCCGCGCCCTCCTTTGCACCGCCCTCGCCGCCGTCTTCACTCCCGCCAGCGCCCAGACCACGCCGTCCTACCTGATCACCCGCCTGGCCCAGCTGCCCGAATTCAGCCGCGCCGCCAGCACCACCGTTGTCTACGGCACGGTCGACCTCGGCGCGCTGTACACGACCACCGACCACGCGCCCGGCAAATGGCAGATGCAAAGCGGGGGCACCTACAGCTCGAAGCTCGGCTTCTACGCATCGGAAGACCTGGGCGGCGGCCTGAAGGCGGAGATCAAGCTGGAAGCGGGCCTGAATGCCGACGACGGCACCCAGCAGGCGGCGGCGCTGTTCAACCGCGAGTCCTGGATCGGCTTGCGCTCGGCCACCTGGGGCGCGCTGCGCATCGGCAACCAGATTAATGCGATGCTGCCGCTGTTCATCGATCCCTACGGCCTGCCGGTGACGAACTCGGTCTACACCTGGGTCGGCGGCGGCATCATGCAGACGCCGCGCGGCCTCGGCTCGAACACCGATCTCGGACCTGGCGCCGCCACGATCCCGGTGCGCGTACCGAAGTCGATCACCTACGCCACGCCGCGTGTCGGCCCGTTCTCGGCCCAGTTCATCTACGCGACCAATCCCACCGGCGCCAACGAACCGAAGACCGGCGCGCGCGGCGGCGTTTTGTCGTACAACACCGGGCCGTTCTACCTGGCGGCCAGCCTGACCCAGGGCTTCAGCAGCCCGGTCGTGGTGACTCCGGGCACGCCGGCGCAAAGCGTGCGCACGGATATCCCGTCGGTTGGGGCGATCTTCGACAACGGCAGGCTGGTGCTGTCGACGTCCTGGGTGCAGATCAAGCCGCGCGAGGCGCAGAGCGGCGAAGCGTCGCTGGTGACGCTGGGGCTGATCGTGCCGCGCGGGCAGTTCACTTATCGGGCGTCGGCGGTGTACCGCGATACGGAGCGGGCGCGCGATGTTGCCGGCCAGCGGGCGGAGTCGTCGGCGCTGGGGATCATGCTGGGGGCGGATTACGATTTGTCGCGCCGGATCGGGCTGTACCTGCGCGCGGGGTCGGTGCGCAATTTCGGGGTGTCGACGATTATCCTGAATGGCACGGCCTTGCCGCTGGTGGCGGGGACGGCGATGCCGCAGTTGGGGATCGAGACGCGCACACTCGCAATGGGCGTGACGCACCATTTCTAAGCCACCGACACGGGCGGCCCGTCGCGGGGCGGCGGACCGCTGTGCGCAAGTGCAAGTCAGTACATCATCCGCCGACCATGGGAACCAAAGCGGTGACCGACCACCAGCGTGGTGCTGGCAACCAGGCTCGACAGGCCGATGATCAGCTGCACCAGCCTGTCGTCAGGCAGCAGCCAGTACTGGCCCGGCGGCGGCTCGGCGCCGGTGGCGGCCGTGATCAGCGGTGCGATCCAGGCCGCGTCGGGCTCGACGTCGAGCACGATCGCATCCGCGCCCGTTTGCATGTAGATATCGCCGCCCTCGGCCAGCGTGAACCGGATGCCGACACCGGTTTCCTGCGGCTTGATCAGCTCCTGCATCGCCTGGTCGTGCTCGGCAATCCAGAGCTCGACGTCCTGCGGGGTGTCGAGGTGGATCCAGGGACGGGGGCGGAAGCGCGGCGCGGGAGTGTTGGCGTCGTTGATGTCGTTTGCTGCGGTCATGACCTGCGATAAGAATAACGTAAGAGCCGTATGCTACGGCATTTCGCCGCCAAGGTGTGCCCGCGCCTATGCGATGTCGAGGGTGACGATGCGCGGCTTCACTACATCGCCTTCGATTACCAGTTCGGCGCAGGAGATCGGCAGACTGAAACGCCGCCGTCCGGCACTGCCCGGATTGATGTAGAGAACCCCTGCCCGCTCGCTGCAGGCGGGCTTGTGCGAATGCTCGGAGACGACCACGCGCATGCCCGCCGCGACCGGATCGATGCCGAGTTCCTTCAGGTCGTGGATCGCATACAGCGCCAGTTCGCCGAACCGCAGCGTGGCGCTCACGGGAATGTCGGCGGCCCAGTCCTCGCGGTCGTTGTTGCCGCGCACGACAGTCAGCGGCGCAATCTGCGCCAGGTGTTCGAGGATCTTGGGTTTGCCGATGTCGCCGCCATGGACGATATGGTCGCAGCCGGCCAGGAAGCGCAGTGCTTCCGGACGCAGCAGGCCGTGGGTATCGGAGATCAGGCCGACGCGCACGGCCCTGCCCTGTATCGGCGCGTCAATGGCGCTTGGCGCCGGCCATCTTTGCCGTCGTGTAGATCGAGTACAGCGCGGCCAGGCCGACCACCACGTACACCAGGCGCGTGGCCGGGCTGCCCGGGCCGAAGATGGTGGCGACGATATCGACGTCGAACAGGCCGACCATGGCCCAGTTCAAGCCGCCGACGATCAATAGCGCCATGGCCAGGTAATCGAGTGCCGACATCGCCGAACGGCGGCCTTCGCGCAGGGCGAGGCGGCGTTCCGGGCTGGTACGGCGGTCCATCGTGGGTGCGTTCATCGTTGCCATCGTTTCCTCCTCGAATCGGATGAGTCGGCGCAAGGGCGCGTGGGCGCCGTGCGAACCTACGATAGCAAAAATCCCAACGCGCTGGCGCACTCGCAAGCAGAGCGTCAGGCAACGCCTTCAGGGCAAGGAACAGCGTCGAAGACAGTACGAACGTACGGCCCGGCGCTGCGACGCGGCCATGGAGGCGTTTCCTGGCGCTGTCAGCCCTTCCAGGTGCGGTTCAGGCCAGTATCTGCATGAATCCAGCCGCCCTTCGGCCCGGACCGGTAGTAATACCCGACGCCGCCGGTACGGAAGCTGCGCACGAGGCCGCCCAGCACTTCCTCGTTCAGGCTGGCGATGCGGATGTCCGCCGCCTTGCCCGTCATGTGCAGCGACTTGCGCGCGGCCGGCACGCCGGCTTCGATCAGGCGCGCGTTCGAGGCGGGGGTGCGGTAGCCCGACAGGATCTCGAGCGGCTGCTCGAGACCGTAGCGGGCGATGAAGGCCTGCGTGCTCCACAGGATTTCCAGCAGCTTCGGGTCGATCGGCGCGGTTTCCTTGCCGTTCACGTCGCGCAGCAGGTGGCACAGTTGCTGGTAGGCGGAATCGATCATCTCGCCGTCCTTCCAGTACAGCAGCTTGGCCTTTTCGCCGCTGGCCGGACGGGTCACGGTGAGCGTGCGCGGCTTGACCCAGAAATCGAGGTCAAGCAATTGCGCGTCGAACAAATCGGGAGGGGGAGTCAGGTCGGCCGGCGCTGCCTGCGCTCCGGCCTGGGCGGTACCGACCAGCGTCGGGCTCAGTACGCCAAGTGCGGACAGGTGCATGCCCTGTCGGAGGAAATCTCTGCGGGAAGACATAACGTACTCATCATTGCGAAGGTCTGTACTATAACGTAACAACTTCGCTTAAAGAAGATGGTACGTGTTGCTTATTGACTGCAATTGCAAAAACGTTTGCCCTGTTTCGCCGCAACCGCTGGATCGATATCCAGTGCTTTCCACAACAGGCTGCTTTCCATGCCGAAGCAGGACTTTTCCAGGCCGGCATTCGTGTAGCCATGGCGCTCGAAAAACTGGGCCGCGCTGCGCGGGCTGTGCAGGTGCAGCTTGCGGATATTCCAGGTGCGCGCCTGCGCTTCCAGCGCGGCCAGCAGGGCGCGGCCGACGCCGATGCGCAGTGCGTCCGGCTCGACATAGCACAGCGGTACCTTGCCGGCCTGGGTCAGCAGGGCCAGGCCGAGCAGCTTGCCATCCTGCTCGGCAACGATGGCATAATTGGTCGGCGAAGCGAACCAGGCGCCGACATTCTCCGGCGTCTTGTTGCCGAGCCAGGTGTCGAGCAGGCCCGGCTGGTCGCGATGATCGGCCTCGCAGCCCAGCTCGATCGAGCGGCGTAGCAAGGCGCAGGCGGAAGCGGCGTCGGCCGGTGCTGCTGTGCGAATATCGATACCCATACCATCTAACCTGTCAAACGTTGTCTCATTATTCTCGTGCGCAGCGCTATCCTCGTGTTATCCCATCAGGGTAGCGCAGTGACCGGACTATACACCGAAAGCGGGTTCGTCTGCCGGATGGGATGCATACCTCGGCCCATCCTCGCGGGGCTTCTAAGCATATGACGAAAGTATTCTTCCGTTTCGACGCGAAATTAAGGAACATGCACACTGTCTTCATAGCATACAAAAAGCGAGAACGAAACTATGCCGAACCAACACTTCCTGCCCCTGCGCCGCCTGGCGCTGTCGCTGGGCGCCACGCTGGCCCTGGGTGCTGCGCTGCCACTGAGCGCGAACGCTGCCGAGGTCGAGCTGCTGAACGTGTCCTACGACGTGGCGCGCGAGCTGTACAAGGACGTCAACCCGGCCTTCATCGCCGAGTATAAAAAGGCGAGCGGCGACACCGTCACCGTCAAGCAATCGCACGGCGGCTCGAGCAAGCAGGCGCGCGCCGTGGCCGACGGGCTCGAAGCCTCGGTCGTGACCATGAACCAGGCCAACGACATCGACATGCTGGCCGACCGTGGCCTCGTCGCCAAGGACTGGGCGAAAAAGTTCCCGAACAACGCGGCGCCCTACTACTCGACCATGGTGTTCCTGGTCCGCAAAGGCAATCCGAAAGGCATCAAGAACTGGGACGACCTGGCCAAGCCGGGCGTGCAGGTCGTGATCCCGAATCCGAAGACCGCCGGTAACGGCCGCTACACCTACCTGGCGGCCTGGGGCTCGGTGCTGAAAAAAGGCGGCAACGCAGCACAGGCGCGCGACCTGGTCGCCCGCATCTTCAAGAACGTGCCGATCCTCGACGCCGGCGGCCGCGCGGCCACCACCACCTTTACCCAGCGCCAGATCGGCGATGCCCTGGTGACCTTCGAAAACGAAGTCAGCATGGTGCGCAAGGAATTCGGCGACAACTTCGAGGTCGTGTATCCGCAGACCTCGATCCTGGCCGAATCGCCGGTGGCCGTGGTCGACAAGGTGGTCGACCGCCGCAACCTGCGTAAACCTGCCACGGCTTACCTGAACTTCCTGTACACCCCGGCGGGCCAGGAAATCGGCGCCAAGCATTTCCTGCGCGTGCGTAACGAAGCCGTGATGAAGAAGTACGCGGCCAACTACAAAGCGATCTCGCTGTTCTCGGTGGATGAGCTGTTCGGCGGCTGGCGCAATGCCCAGAAAGTCCACTTCGACGATGGCGGCGAGTTCGACAAGATCTACCAGCCGAAGTAATCGCGACAAGAAGCGGATTGACGAATCAGTCAGCTTCTTGCAACTTCAAAAAGGCCCTGTTACAACGCAGGGCCTTTTTTTCGGGAAAATATGCATATAGAGGTCGTTTTTTCCTGTGCGCCATAGACACACAGAAATGGCGATGCTATCTTTCAAGCTTCGGTGTGCCTTACAGCAAGACTTTGTAGCGTGGCGCCTTCCTGGCGTCCTGGCCCTCAACCCGACTCCCTATTCCGACACCATGATGAAAAAACTGTTCGCTGCCGTCCTATTGTCGATCTCGTCTGCTGCCGCATTCGCGGTGCCGTTCGGTTCGCAATCGGTGCTGGTGGTGGAAGATGACACCGGCAAGGTTTTGCTGGAAAAGAATGCCAGCGCCGTCATGCCGATCGCCTCGCTGACCAAGCTGATGACCGCCATGGTCATCCTCGACGCGAAGCAGGACATGCAGGAACTGATCGAAATCGACCGCAGCGACGTCGACACGCTCAAGCACAGCAGCTCGCGCGTGCCGGTCGGCGCCAGCATCCCGCGCGAAGACGTGCTGCAGCTGGCCCTGATGTCCTCGGACAACCGCGCCGCCGCGTCGCTGGCACGCACCTACCCGGGCGGCGTGCCTGCCTTCAAGGCTGCAGTGCGCCGCAAGATCGCCGCGCTGGGCATGACCAACACCGTGATCGAAGAGCCGACCGGCCTGTCGCCGCACAACCGCTCGACCGCGGCCGACCTGGTCAAGATGGCGAACGCCGCCAGCGGGTACAAGGAAATCACCGACCGCACCACCGATGCCAAGAACCTGATCAGCATCAACAGCCGCGAAGTCGAGTTCCACAACACCAACCGCCTGGTCGGCGCCAAGGGCTGGGACGTTGGCCTGTCGAAGACCGGCTACACCCAGGAAGCGGGCCGCTGCCTGATCATGAGCATCAAGGCCGCCGGCAAGAACGCGACCATGGTGCTGCTGAACGCCGGCGCTTCGTCGGCGCGCATCCTCGACGCCCTGAACATCCGCCGCTACATCACCGGCGAATCGCCGACGGTCGCCAGCGCTGCGCGCGCGCCGACACTCAAGGCCAGCAGCCGCGCTCCGCGCATCAAGGCCTCAGCCGGCCGCGTGAAGGTGAAGGCAAAAGCCTCGACCCGCAGCAAATCCAAGGTCGTGGTCACGCCGAAGAAGAAAAAGGCGGTCGTGACGCGCAAGCGCCGCAACTGATCCGGCGCCGCCAGGGGCGGCCTGCTTCATCGACAAAGGGACTTCCGTTAGCGCGGCAGTCCCTTTTGTTTTGGCATGCGGCAGCGTAGGCCACGCACCCGGCGGGTGTTCGCGATTCCTCACCATCGCGCAATCGCACGACAGCCCACGATACCGCACGATTTACCCGCGAAAGTGCGCGATATGGGTCCGCAATCGCACGATATCCCGACGAATTCACACGCAGCCAACGCGATTGCGCACGATATCCACGGTCTTATCTCGACATATGCTGCTGCGTATAACGGACCTCATCGTGCGAAACCGTGCGGCGCTCGCGTCATGTCGTGCCGCATTCGTGCGAATGCGCGCCGGCATCGCGCGGTTTCGCGCGCATATCGTTCGATATCGTGCGATATCGCGGACTATCGTGCGAAAACGGGGCAATCAGGAGAATAACTACCCTGCCCGGGCGGCCGGCGCCATCAGCGTGAACCCTTTCAACGGCAGGCGCAGCGACACGGCCGCCGCGATCACCAGCAGCACGCCCGACATGCCGAACGCCACCCAATGCGTGCCGAAGCGGTCGAAGGCCCAGCCGCCCAGCCAGGAGCTGAGCATGGCGCCGACCTGGTGGCCCAGGTAAGCGGTGCCGTACATGACGCCGACCAGGCGCACGCCATAGATATCGGCCAGCATCGCCGACGAGGTGGCGATGCTGCCGGCCCAGACCATGCCGCCGATGGCCGCGGCGATGTACAGCTCCCAGTGGGTGCCCACCAGCAGCAGCGCGAAGAAGCCCAGGCCGCGCACCAGGTAGATCGTGCCGAGGATATTCCGGCGCGGCAGGCGGTCCGACAGGCGGCCCAGCACCAGCGTGCCGAGGATCGCCACCAGGCCGATCAGGCCGATGCCATAGGAACTCGTCATCGCGTCGAAGCCATGGTCCATCAGCATCGGCACGCCGTGGGTGCCGAGCAGGTTCATGCTGAAGCCGCAGGCGAACAGGCCGGTCACGATCTTCCAGAACGGCGCCGTCCGGACCGCCGCAGCAAAGCTCAAGCTGACGGGCGCCGCCTGGGTGGCAGCCTTGTGGACGCGGATCTGCTCGGGCAGCAGGTCGGTATGCTCGGGCGCCGCCTCGCGCATGCAGAACAGCGCCGCCGGAATCGTCACCACGGCAAAGATGATGGCGAAGCCGATCAGCGTCGACTGCCAGCCGGCCGCGTGGATGGCGGCGGTAAGGATCGGCGTCAGCAGCGCCATGCCGGCCATCGATCCGGTGGACAGGAAGAACAGCGCCATGCCGCGCTGGCGGGTGAACCAGCGGCTGATGATGGGCGTGAGCGCGACCGGACTGGTGAAGCCGAGACCGACCGACATCAGCACGCCAAAAGCCAGCAGGAAGCTCAGTGGAGTACGCGCGTTGACGGTCCAGAGCACCGAGCCGAACACGATGGCCGTGCCGAGCAGCAGCACGAAACGGGTGCCGTAACGTCCCACCAGGTAGCCCGCCAGCGGCATCGCCAGGCCGTAGCACAGCATGCCGATGGCGATGATCGAGGCCAGCAGGCTGCGGCTGAAGCCGAGGTCCTCGACCATCGGCAGGAAGAAGGGACCGATGCCGAGGCGCATGCCTACGGTCAGAGTGGTAAGCAAGGTGGCGGCGGCAACGATGTTCCAGCCGAAGTACCAGGATTGTTTCGTCATGATGAAAAACCGAAAAGCCGGGGTCAGGTCTGACAATCGGACACGAGTACAGCTGTATAACGGAGCATACTCTTTTTGCCTCCACCACCTACAGCAGAGGCCGTGTCCAAATGTCAGACCCCGGCTGTTTGTTGACCGGTGGGTCGCGATTACTTGCCGATCACAACAGGTGCTTCGAAGCCCAGCTCCTGCATGCGCGGCAACTGGGTCTTGGCGTCACCCACCACCAGCCAGACCATCTTCGACGGATCGAGGTACTTCTGCGACAGCCACTGGATCTGCGGCAGCGTCATGGTCTTGACGATGCCTTCGCGGTCCTTGACGTAGTCGGCGCGCCAGCCGTACTTGCTGATGTTATCCAGCATACCCAGTTTCGCCGCCGAGGTCTCGAAAGCGCGTGCGTTACTCTTGATGAGGAAGTTCTTGGTGGTCTCCAGGTCGGCCGCCGAATAGGTGGACGGATATGCCTGCAGCACCTGCTTCACCAGTTGCGCCGATTCGAGCGTGACGTTGCTGCGTACGCCGCTGGCAATCGTGAACGGCCCGGCGCTCTGGCTGCCCGAGAAGCCCGAATTGATGCCGTAGGTGTAGCCCTTCCCTTCGCGCAGCTGCTGGGTCAGGCGCGAAGCGAAACCGCCGCCGCCCAGGATGTAGTTGGTGACGGTGGCCGGGTAAAAGTCGGGATCGGTCGCCGCCAGCGCGCGGTAGCCGATGCGCAGCACCGATTGCTTCGCGTCCGGCACATCGACGAAATACACCTTCGATGGCGCACGCGCGGCCGCACTTGACGCCGCCGGCAGCGTGACCGGCTTGGCTTTCCAGTCGCGGTTCAATTCGGCCAGGGACGCGCTGATCGCCGCTTTCGGCAAGGCGCCGACCACCTGCATGCGCGCCACCGATGGCGACAGGTTTGCGCTGTAATACGCTTTCAGGTCGTCGATGGAAATCGCGTTCACGCTCGCCGCCGTGCCCAGGATATTGCGCGAACGCGGATCGTCCTTGCCGTAGACCAGCTGGTTGAAGTGGATGCTGGCCAGTGCGTTCGGATCGGCTTCCTGCTGGCGGATCTGGCTCAACACGCTCTGCTTGATCAGCGCGAATTCCTTCTCGTCCCAGCGCGGCTGCAACAGGATTTCCTCGACCAGGTCCAGCGTCGCCGCGTAATTGCGGGCCAGCGTCGTGACGCTGATGCGCACGTCTTCGCTGCGTGCCGCTACGTTGATCGACGCACCCAGTTGCTGTATCGCTTCTTCCAGTTCCTGCGGGGTCTTTTTCGCCGTGCCCTGGGTCATCAGGCGCGCCATCAGGTTAGCCACGCCCACCTTTTCCGGCTTGTCGAGCAACAGGCCGCCATCGATGGCGATCTCGAACTGCACCAGCGGCACTTCCTTGTTCTCGATGCCGACCACGCGCATGCCATTCGCCAGCGACGCGCTCCACACCTGCGGCACCTTCACCACCGGGGCCGGGCCGTACGGCGGCTCCTTGCTGCGGTCGAAGCTCGACGGCGTTTTCGCGTACTCGGCGTTCGCGCTCGGGTCGACCGCGTTCTCGGCGCCCTGCACCACCTTTTCCTCGACCACGTCGGCCTTGCTGGAACCGCTCAGAGCCAGTTCCAGCTTGCCGCGCGGGACAAAGCTGGTCGCCACATACGGCTTGCCCTTGATGTAGGTGTCGTACACGCGGCGCACGTCGGCAGTGGTCACGGCCAGCGTCTTCCGGATGCCTTCCTCGATGTGGCCCGGATTGCCGGTCAGGTAGTTGTATTCGGCCAGCAGCGCCGATTTACCCAGCACGCTCGACACCGAGTTATAGAAACGCGTCTCGAGGCCGGCCTTGATGCGGTTCAGATCGCGCTCGGAGATGCCTTCCTTTTCGAACTTGGCAAAGGCCTTGTCGATCGAGGACGCCACCTGGTCGAGCGGCTTGCCTTCGAAGGCGCGCACCTTTAGCATGAACTGGCCGGCCAGTTCGGCGGTCTGGTTGCCCATCTGGACGGCTGGCGCCAGCTTGTCGTCTTCCACCAGCACCTGATAGAACGGCGCGCGCTTGGTGTCGGACAGGTATTCGGCCAGCACTTCGAGTGCGTAGGAATCCGGATGCAGGTCTTCGACGGTCGGCCAGGCCATGGTCAGCTCGGGCAACTTGGCAAAGTTGTCCTCGTGCGCCAGCTTGACGGTCTGCTTCACCACGCCCGGACGCTTGGCCATGGCCTGCATCGGTGCCCCGCGCTTGATCTCGGAGAAGTACTTCTCGACCCATTTGCGGGCCTGGGCCGGATCGAAGTCGCCGGCGATCACCAGAGTCACGTTGTTCGGCACGTACCAGAGGCGGTAAAACTCCTTGACGTCGTCCAGGGTCGCATTCTGCAGGTCTTCCAGCGAACCGATCACCTGCCAGTTGTACGGGTGGTCCGTCGGGTACAGGGCCTTGTTGATGACGTAACGCGTGTGGCCGTAAGGCGCGTTGTCGACACCCTGGCGCTTCTCGTTCTTGACGACCTGCTTTTCCTTGGCCAGCACCGGATCGGTAACGGTGTTGATGAACCAGCCCAGCTTATCGGCTTCGGCCCAGATCATTTTTTCGAGCGCATCCTTGGGCACCGTCTGCAGGTAGTTGGTGCGGTCCTGCGAGGTCGAACCGTTGGCGCCGGAGCCGCCGATGCGCGCGGTCATCTTGTCGAGGCCGCCCTTGCCCAGGTTTTCGGATTCCAGGAACAGCAGGTGTTCGAACAGGTGGGCAAAGCCGGTGCGCCCAGCCTTCTCGCGCGACGAGCCGACGTGCGCGGTGAGGTTGACGGCAACGACCGGGTCGGAGCGGTCGATGTGGAAGACCACGTCGAGGCCGTTCGGCAGCGTGAACTTCTGGAAGTCCACTTTCAGGCCGGCTTTCGCCGTGCTGGCCGCCGGCTTGGTGGCGGCCTGGGCCGGCGCCAGGGCGGTCGACGCGAAGGCCGACGCGATACACGCTGCCAACAACAGCTTCGATGGAATAGTCTTCATGCAATCAGATCCTCAAAGTAGAACGGTGCGTGACAACGCAGGTTCTGGATAGTATTGCAATTTCCTGATTGCTACAATCTTGACGCCGGGGTCGCTCGTTTGGCGGGCGTGTTGGGGGATTGCCGCGCTGTCCTTGCTGAAAACCATTGAGTTCGCTATTCCGCTACTTGCCAGATTGAAACAGTGCTAATCTGGCTGCTTTCATCACGCGAGGGCGATCATGTTCAAGAGACTGGCAGCGGAAGCACTGGGGTTCAGCGATATCGGCGTCATTGTCGGCTCGGCCGATTACGACAAGGTCGATGCCGACGATTACCTGTTCAGCGAAGACGGCGAGCAGATTTTCTTCCTCATCAAGAGCAAGAAGGACGAGTACTGCTTCACCAACCTCGCCCTGATCCACGTGGACGGCGATTCGGCCGTGTCGTCGAAGCGCTCGATCAAGCGCTACGATTACGCGTCGTACCAGATCACCGATGTCAGCATCGAGACCGCGGGTACGCTCGACATGGACATCGAACTGAAATTCAACCTGGAAGGCACGAAGTTCTCGATCGACGTGAAGAAGAGCTTCATCGAGCAGTTGAAGGACATCTATAAAGCACTGATCACGATCGGCAAGCAGCAAAAGCGCAATGCGCTGTCGCGCGAGAATGCCCTGCGTGCGCTGGATGCGACCGCGTCGGTGCACAAGCTGAATATCGCGCCGGGGGCCGGCAGCCTGGTGAGCCAGTATGGCGAATTGCTGGAAGCGCTGAATACGGCGATGTTCGATACGCATACCAAGCGCGATTTCAGCGATGTGTTCACCAAGTACATCCACAACTAAACAAGCGGGGGACATTCGGACACGCGCTCTATTCCAGGCGCCCGCCTGAGCAGGCGGCCTGGAATTCAAGGCTGAGAGCGTGTCTGAATAGGAGACCTGCCCCCGGTTGCTGTCAATTTCTCGATTGTTGCGATGACAGTGGGCCAATCGTACGGATAGCGGGGGTTCGCCAGCTCATTGTCCAGCTGTCGCTTGCGCCTTTCCTGTTCTTCCGCAAGCGCCGCGACATCGATCCGAACCCCGGTCGCCAATCCGTTGGCCTCCAGTTTCCCTATTCGCTCCTGCATCGCGGCGCACAAACGCTCGCAAAAGTCTCGCAGCTCGGCGATAAAGCACTCGCGCGGCAGGTGACGCGCCGCTCGTATGACGCGCGTGGAAATGGTGCCTTCAGGGACATCGGCCCGATTCTCCCATTTGATGTGGATTTGGCCCTCGAATGACCACATGAGTGTTGTGGAAGAAGCCGTCATATAGCTTGTGTCCAAGGTCCGGAGGCGGCGCATTTCGCTGGCCGCGCGCAGCAAGTTGTTGCCTTCGGCCGTTGGCGGCGCATCAGCGATGTGGTTCCACCAGGCTTCCCGGTAGTTTTGCCAGGATCTTCCGGCTTCACGGGCGAAAAAGGCGTGCAATGGCTGCGGCACCTCCGTCAGGACGAATGGCGCCATCTCGGTCAGATCATCGAAGAGGCGGGCCACCTGGTATTCGCAGACGCTTCCCAATGGCGTAGCTTCGTCCTTATCCGGCTCGCACCTGGACACCTGCGGATCGCCGGCATCGATCCAGAACCAGCCATCCGTCAAGCCGAACCAATTCAACGCCGGGCCATCCGGTTCACTCCATGGAGCGATGTCTTCCAAGGGGCGCAGGCGAAACGCAAACAGTGGATGGGGCATGGCGGGACGGTTTCCTATCTTGTCGAGAGTGGCGCGCGTTCAGCGCTCGATCAGGCTGCGCAGCCCACTGGCCCGGTGCGTCCTGCGCGCCACCGCCTCCGCCAGCACCGACCCGGCCGGCGACACCAGCGTGAACTCCGCACTGGCCCGCGTGATCCCCGTGTACACCAGCTCGCGCGTCAGGATGCCGTGCCGGTCCTCGGGCAGTACCAGCACCGTGTGCCGGAACTCCGAGCCCTGCGATTTATGGACGGTCATCGCGAACGCGGTCTCGACGTTGCGCAGGCGGGTGGCCAGCACCGAGCGCACATTGTCGCCTTCCATGAAATACACGCGCAAGGAACCCGGACGCGCCGGGTCGCTCAGCGTCAGCCCGATGTCGCCATTGAACACGCCGGTGCCGTAGTCGTTCCGGGTCACCATCACCGGCCGCCCGACATACCACTCGCCGCCGCGGCGCAGCAGGCCCGCTGCTTCCAGGCGCTGCTCGATGGCTGTGTTCAGGCCCGACACGCCCCACTCCCCTTCGCGCACCGCGCACAGGATGCGGAAGGATTCGAAGCGCCCCAGCACCGAGCGCACCCAGTCTTCGTGCGCGCTGCCCGCCGGCCGGTCGACCAGCAGCGCCAAGTAGGGCTGGTAGCCTTCCAGCGCCAGGTTGACCACGTGGTGCTGGTGCGCGCGCTCGATCCAGCGCACTTGCGCCGCGTCGCCGTTGCGCAGCACGGCCTCCGCCTCCTCGGCATTGCCGGCGTTGACGGCCAGCGCCAGTTGGCCGATCGGGCCGCCGAAGCGGCGGCTGTGGCGCAGCATCACGGTTTGCTGGGCCAGCGGGCCGGCGCTGCCGAGGAATTCGGCGGGCAGCTCTTCGCCGCTGGCGACGCGCACGTAGTCCGCCGTCTCCTGAGTGTAGCCTCCGGACTGGGCGTTGTGGCACAGGTCGCCCAGCACGGCGCCGGCTTCCACCGAGGCCAGCTGGTCCTTGTCGCCCAGCAGGATCAATACGGCGCCGGGCGGTAGGGCGTCGAGCAGGCTGGCCATCATCTCCAGGTGCACCATCGAGGCTTCGTCGACGATCAGCACGTCGACGTCGAGCGGATTCCCGGCGTGGTGGGCAAACGAACGGGTGTCGGGCCGCGCACCGAGCAGGCTATGCAGGGTACGCGCGGCCCCCATGCGCTCGGTCAGCTGGCGCAGCGGCAGCGCTTCGCCCACGCGCTCGGCCAGTTCGCTCAAGGCCTTGTCGATCGACTGCTTCAGGCGCGCGGCGGCCTTGCCGGTTGGCGCTGCCAGGGCGATGCGCTGGCGCGCGGCGTCGGGTGCGGTGGCGAACAGCAGCGCCAGCAGGCGCGCCACCGTATAGGTCTTGCCGGTCCCGGGGCCGCCGGTGATGATCGCCACCGAGCCGCGCAGGGCCACGGCGCAGGCCAGCTTTTGCCAGTTCGGCTTTTCGGTGGCGCGCTGCGAGAAGAACAGCAGATCGAGCCAGGAGTGCACCTTGGCCGCGTCCACCGCGCGGGTGCCGGCGGCGCGCGCGCGGATGCTGGCGGCAACCACGGTCTCGTCGCGCCAGTAGCGGCGCAGATACAGGCGCTCGCCGTCGAACACCAGCGGCTCGCCGTAATCGAGGTCGCCGACTTTCCACACCTGTTCGCAGGCGGCCAGCTGGGTGGCCCAGGCCTTGGCGCTCTTCGGCAGCGGCGCGACGGTGGCCGCCAGGCCCTGCCACTGTTCCTGGGTCCAGCCCAGCAAGGCGGCCGGGTCGCCGGCCAGGTCGGTCAGTTGCAAGCAGCTGTGGCCATGCCCTTCGAGCTCGGACAGCACCGTGGCCGCCAGCAGCATGGCCGGCGAAGCGCCGCCCAGCGAGGCCACGAAGCGCGCGAATGCGCCCGACAGGCGACGCAGCTCGCCGGACTCGGTCAGGCGCGCGGTCTCAAGCCACAGCGCGTCGATTTTTTCTTGTTCTGTCATGCGAGACTTCCGTTGGCAAGCAGGCGGTCCAGGCCGTCGAGCAGGGCCAGGTCCGGTTCGAGCAGGTAGCAGCCGTGGGTGGCCGTGTTCGCGATCCCGCGCAGGAACAGGAACACGGCGCCGCCCAGCTGTTCGGCCGGGTCGTAGTTGTCGCCCAGGCGGCTTTTCAAGAGGCGGTGCAGGGCCAGCATGTAGATGGCGCCCTGGATGTCGTAGCGGTGGCCGGCCATGCCCTCTTCCATCGCGCGCTTCGTGTAAGCGGCGTCGCCCGTGCCGAGCGCATTCGACTTGTAGTCGAGCACCCAGTAGCGGCCCGCGTGTTCGAACACCAGGTCGGCGAAGCCCTTCAGCATGCCGTGCAGGGCGCGCTCGGGCAGGGTCGGACGCGCGGTGTTGCCGAGCAAACGGCGCCGGCACAGGCGGTCGAGCGCGCCCACGTCCAGTTCTTCGCTCGGGAACCAGAATTCCATCTCCGGCAAAGGCGCGTCGATTTCAAACAGGCTGGCGCCGAACGGCGGCAGGCGCGTGGTGGCGATCATGCGCAGCCAGGCCAGGGCGTCGTCGAGGCGGTTGCCCCAGCCGGCACGCCCGATGCGCTGCGCCAGACGCGATTCGAAGCTCGGATCGTCGATGGCAAAGCCTTCCTGCGCCATCCACTCCAGCTGCTCGTGCAGGAAGTTGCCCGGCACCGAGCCGCGCGGGAAGCGGTGCCAGGGCGCGTCTTCGCCGCGCGGCGCGGCGACCGCCACCTCCTCTTCTTCCAGCAGCGTCTCCTCGGCAGCGCGCTGCGGCGGCGCCATTGTGTGACGCGTGATCGAGGTGAAGGAGCCGACCGACCAGTTGCGCTCGAACCGGGCGTCGAAGGGTGCCGGCTCGATCAGCGCGGCGCGGGTTTCCACGCGTTCGAGCATGGTGCAGCCGTCCAGGTTCTCGTCCAGGGTATGCAGCTCGATGCCTTCGCAATTGCCGCGCAGGCGTTCCAGGTGCTCGGCCAGGTGCGCGGTCGCGACCGGGCTGCCGCCGCTCAGCAGGTAGCCAAGCGCCGATTCGTGCAGGCGGTTCTCGCCCTTCTTGCTGGCCGCCACCGCCGCCACGCCCAGCCACAGGAAGTGGCGCGCGCGCGTCAGCGCCACGTACAGCAGGCGCAGGTCTTCTTCCAGGCGCGCGCGGTCGACGGCCTGCAAGGCTTCGTCGGACAGGGCCAGGTCGATCTTGCGGCCGCCCTCCGCGTCCACGTATTCGAAGAAGGTGCGGTTGCGTTTGTCGGTCTTGCGCGCGGTGACGGCGAAGGGCAAGTAGACCAGCGGGTATTCCAGGCCCTTCGACTTGTGCACCGTGATCACCTTCACCAGCTCGGCGTCGCTTTCCAGGCGCAGCACGCGTTCGTCGCCGCCTTCGCCCAGGCCCTCGACCTGTTCGGCGAACCAGCGGATCAGGGCCTGCTCGCCGTCGAGCTGGGTGGAAGCCTCTTGCAGCAGCTCTGCCAGGTGCAGCAGGTTGGTCAGGCGCCGCTCGCCGCCTGGTTCGCGCAGCAGGCGCGCCGGCAGGCCGAGTTCGTGGATGAAGCGGCGCAGCATGGCCAGCACGCCCTGGCGCTGCCAGCAGTTGTGCAGGTTCTTCAGCTGCTCGACGCGGGTTTCCCAGGCCGTCTCGTCGCTCGAGAGCAGGGCCAGTTCACCCAGCGGCAGGCCGGCCGTACGCGTGGCCAAGGCGGCGCGCGCGAGTGCCCCGTCGAGCGGGTTCGCCACCGCATGCAGCCAGCGCAGCACGTCCTGCGCTTCCTCGCTTTCGACCACCGAGTCCTTGTCGGACAGGTAGACGCTGGCGACGCGGCGGCGCATCAGGGCGTGGCGGATGGCTGCGGCTTCGCGCCGGTCGCGCACCAGGATGGCGATATCGGCCGGCATCAGGCGCGTGAACTCGTCGCCATCGTCGAAGCCCACCGCCTCGTCGTTCAGCAGCTTGACGATGTGCTCGGCGCAGTGGTGGGCGAAGAATTCGCGGTACTCGTCGGCCTTCATGTCCTCGCGCGCGGTGGCGCTCATGGTCAGCGCCTGGTAGGGGCCATCGACGCCGACCAGTTCGGCCTTGCGCCCGGCCGCGCCCACCGGCTCGAAGGGCAGCGGGTTCTCGTCGCCCTTGCGGAAGCGGAAGGCGCCGGTGGCATAGCCCGGATGCGCCGTGTCGCGTTCCGCGTAGTCGAACATGCGGTTCACCGCGTTCACCAGCGCGGCGGTGGAACGGTAGTTGGTGCCGAGCTGGTAGTGCCGGCCCGCGGTGGCGCGCCGTGCCGACAGGTAGCTGTGGATGTCGGCGCCGCGGAAGCCGTAGATCGACTGCTTCGGGTCGCCGATCAGGAACAGGCCGCCGTTCGCGTCGTTCTCGGCCACGCGGTACAGCAAATCGAAGATGCGGTACTGGTCGGGCGAGGTATCCTGGAATTCGTCGATCAGCGCCACCGGGTACTGGTTGACGATGCGGCGGCGCAGGGCTTCGCCGTTCGGGCCCTCCAATGCATCCTTCAGGCGCGCCAGCATGTCGGCGAAACCGAACTGGCGCGTGCGCTGCTTCAGTTCCGCCATGCGCGCGGCGATATGGCCGGCGGCGTGGCGCAGCAAGGAGTGGGCCAGCGGATCGATCGCGTCCAGTGCTGCGCGCAGCGCTTCGGTGCCGTCGAAGCAGCTCGGGACCTCGGCGCTGAAGTCCTTGCTGAAGGCGTCCGCGATGCCGTGCGGCGTGAGGCGCTTCCAGGCGGTGTCGGTCACGTCCGGTTCCAGCATGGCCGGGTCCTGGGCCCAGGCGCGCAAGGCCTCGAACCATTTGACCAGCGAATCGGCACGCATCTTGTTGCCGTTGAAGCACTTGGCGTTGACGGCGCGGTGGCCGGCGATCCAGCGTTCCATGTCGTTGGCGCGTTCGAACCAGCCGTCCTTCAGGCGCGCGAGTTCGGCCTGCTGGCTGCGCTGCACGCGCGCGACCAGGCTGGCCAGCGGCTCGGGGTCGGGTGCGCCCAGCACCGCCGTGCGCCCCACCAGGTCGCGCACCGATGATTTCAAGGCCTCGACGTCGCGCCAGGTGTCGATCACGGCCGCCAGCGCATGGCTGTTCAACGGATACACGTGCTGGCGCCAATAGTCGTGGGCCGCGTCCTCGAACAGGGCGCGCTCGTCGCTCACCAGTTCCTCGTCGAACAGGCTGCCGCTGTCGAACGCGTGTTCGCGCAGCATGCGCTGGCACCAGGCGTCGATGGTGAAGATCGCCGCTTCGTCCATGGTCTCGGCGGCCAGCACCAGGCGGTGGGCGGCGACGAAGCGTTCGCTGTCGTCGCCGTAGCTGTCGGCCAGGTCCTGCAGGTAGGGATCGTCGAGATCGAGTTCGCCACGGAAGTAGGCGGCGGCCTGCACCAGGCGCTCGCGCACGCGGTTCGACAGTTCGCGCGTGGCGGCGCGCGTAAACGTCATCACCAGGATGTCGGACGGCAGCAGCGGGCGAACAAAAGCCGCGTCGCCGCCGTGGCCCAGCACCAGGCGCAGGTAGAGCGCGGCGATGGTCCAGGTCTTGCCGGTGCCGGCGCTGGCCTCGATCAGGCGCGAGCCGTGCAGCGGGAATGCCAGGGGTTCGAGCAGCTGGCTCATGCTTCTTCTCCGTCGAGCTTCGTGATCTGCACGCCTTCCAGCCAGCGCGCCAGTCCGCCATACAATTCGTCCGCCAGCGCCGGCCAGTTGCCGCCCGCCGTGAGGGTGGCGAAATCGGGCCAGAGGCGCGCGAGACACGGGTCGGCCACTTCGCCCGAGAGCTCGAAGCCGCCTTCGTACACGGTACGTGGATCACCGTCCTGCACTTGCGCCAGCGCGGTCTTGCAGGCCAGCGGCAGCGGCGCGTCCAGGTTGCGGCGCCACAAGCGCGCCAGGTTGGCCAGTTCGTCGTAGGCGGCTGCGTTATCCAGAGGCGCCATCGTGACCACCGCATCGCGCGCCACCAGGTAGCCCGTCACTTGGGCGCCGCTTGCCGCTGCTGCCAGCTGGCGCAGCCAGGGGGCGATCAGCTTGTCGCCGCGCGGCTTGCCGGCCTTGTCCAATACCTTCGACGAGATCTGCATCAGCCAGGCGGTTTGCTCACCGTTGCTGCGCAGGCGGTCGATCCAGTCGTCGAGCAGCAGGCCGTTCAGTTCCAGACTCACCGCGAGCTTGGGCGCGGCCTGCGGGAAGCGCGCGCCAAGGCGCAGCCAGCTGCTCCGCACCGGCACCAGCCCTTCGACCAGCTGCTGCTGCCACTGGCGGCCGAGCAGGCCGATCGGCAGCACGCCTTCGCGCGCCAGGCGCTCGGCGCGCGCGTCCAGCGTGGTGCGCACTTCGTCGAGCTGCTCGGGCTTGCCGGCGTCGTCGAGCAGGCTGTCTTCCAGGAAGTAACGTTCGAGCGCATCGAGTGCGAACGGTTCCTCGTCTTCGCCGATCACCTCGGCCTCGCCGAACATCACGCCCAGGCGGCGGCGGAAGAAGTAGCGCGCCGGCTGCTTCAGGAAGCTGGCCAGATCCGACAGCTTCAGGCGGAACTCGGAATCGAGTTCATAAGGGGGCAGGTCGCCAACGACACCGCCCTCTTCCGCACCATGTGCCGCGCGCCATTCGCGCGCATAGGTCAGCAGGCCGCCTTCCTCGAAATAGCGGCGGCTGAAGGGTTGCAGCGCGTGTTCGACGGTGATGTCGTGCAGGTCGAGATGCCAGCCGAGTTTCAGGTAGTCGCGCAGCTGCGACACCAGCACCGATGGCGGCTGCTCGCTGTTGTCGCGCACGTTGCGGCCGACCCAGCTCACGTACAGCTTGTCGCGCGCGGCCAATAAGGCTTCGAGCATCAGGTAGCGGTCGTCGTCGCGGCGCGAGCGGTCGCCGGGGCGGTGCATGCCCGGCAATGCCAGCAAGTCGAAGTCGGCCTGCGGCGCGCGGCGCGGGAAGTCGCCGTCGTTCAGGCCGAGCAGGCACACCACGCGGAACGGCACGGCGCGCATCGGCATCAGGGTGCAGAAGGTCACGCCGCCCGAGACGAACTGGTGGTTCAGGGTCGGCTGGTCGATCTGGCTCAGCCAGGCTTCGCGCAGCACGGCCAGCGGCACCGGCTCGTCGAAGCCGCCCGCCTCCACCATCTC
>Ga0209023_10002096_pt1 | contig 25654 bp, 24 predicted proteins | sample LakOneMetagenome_FD_187468 | JGI IMG/M metagenome (GOLD analysis project Ga0209023, IMG submission 187468) | Freshwater and sediment microbial communities from Lake Erie, Canada (SPAdes) (version 2) | ecosystem: Environmental > Aquatic > Freshwater > Lentic | place: Lake Erie, Canada... | reverse complement strand
GCCGAAAGGTTGTGGTCAAAGCGTCGCGCTCACGGCGGGAACCCGGCTCGCCCGGCGGGACGCTATTTAACCTTGATCCGCGAACAAAGCTGGAACAGGATCGCATCATGGACGTCGTGATCGACCTGCGCCCATCGCGGCCCGAGACCACCGACGCGGTCACCCGAGGGGCCGCGAGGTTCCTGGTGTCGCTGGGCTATGCGCCCCTGGCCGAGGTGACCTTGCCCAATGGTCGCCGCGCCGACCTGATGGCCCTGGGTCCCAAGGGCGACATCCTGATCGTCGAGGTGAAGTCGGGGCTGGAAGACTTCCGCATCGACCGCAAATGGCCCGAATACGCGCCCTATTGCGACGCCTTCTACTTCGCGGTCGCCCCGCAGTTTCCGGACGGCATCCTGCCGGAGGAGCCAGGGATGATCGTGGCCGACGCCTTTGGCGGCGCCGTGATCCGCGAGGCACCGGTCGCGCCGCTGGCTCCGGCCCGGCGCAAGGCCCTGACCCTGGCCTTCGCACGGCTGGGCGCGATGCGGGCCTCGGGCGTCGTCACCGATCGTCTCTAGTTGTCGCGAACCACCTTCAGCACCGCCTCGCCATAGCGATCCAGCTTGCCCTGCCCCACCCCGCCGGCCTTGGCCAGGGCGGGCAGGCTGGCCGGTCTCGCGGCGGCGATCTCGGCCAGGGTGGCGTCGTGGAAGATGACGTAGGGCGGCACATGCTGGGACTGGGCCTGTTCGCGGCGCCAGGACCGCAGGGCCTCGAACAGGGCCTGGTTCTCCAGCGGCACGGTCAAGGCCTTGCCCTCGCGGCGCTTGCGCGGCGCGCCGGAGCGGGTGTCGGCGGCGGCTTCCGGCTCCTGCCGCAGACTGACCCGGCGCTCGCCGCGATAGACGGCCTTGACGCCCTCGACCTCGCCCAGACCGATCAGGGGGCGGCCATCATTGGGGTCCTCGCGCAGCAGCCCCTCGAAGACCAGGGTGTCGAGCAGGTCGCGCCAGGTCGCCGGGCTGAACTCGCGGCCGATGCCGAAGGTCGACATCTGGGCCTCCTGCGGCGTGACGTCCTTGGTCTTGCCCAGCAGGTGATCGACCAGGCGACCGCGCCCGAAGCGTCCGCCCAGGCGGTGGGCGGCCGACAGCGCCTTCTGGGCGGCCTCGGTAGCGTCCACGCCCTTGGGCGGCGAGGTGCAGATATCGCAGACCCCGCAGACGGCCACGCCCTCCTCGCCGAAATAGCGCCGCACGGCGGCGGCGCGGCAGGTGACGCCTTCCAGCATCGAATAAAACTGGCGCAGCTTGCGGGTCTGGACCTGGCGGACCTCGTCGGGCGCCTCGCGGGCCTCGATGCGCTTGCTGGCCCAGGCCATGTCGGCAGAGCCGTAAAGGGTGATGCCCTCGGCCGGCTGTCCATCGCGCCCGGCTCGGCCGATTTCCTGCCAGTAGGCCTCGATGGCGGCGGGCGGGTCGGCGTGGATCACGAAGCGGACGTCGGGTTTGTCGACGCCCATGCCGAAGGCGATCGTCGCCACCATCACGGCGGCGTCGGCCTCGAGAAACTCCTCCAGCCGCCGCGCGCGGACGTTTTTGTCGAGGCCGGCGTGATAGGCGAGCGCGGGGATACCCTGGGCGATCAGCTTCTCGGCCAGTTTCTCGGTGGAGTCGCGGCTGCCGGCATAGACGACGCCGGCCCGGCCAGGGCGCTCCAGCACCAGTTCCACGACCCGGTCATGGCCCTTGCCGCGCTTGCGCTCGGCGTTCAGGGCCAGTTCCGGGCGGGCGAAGCTGTCGACGAACTCGGCCGCGCCTTCCAGACGCAGTTCGGCGCGGATGTCGTCACGGGTCCGGGCGTCGGCGGTGGCGGTGACGGCCAGGCGCGGGACGTTGGGGAACACTTCCGCGATGCGGCCCAGCATCCGGTATTCGGGCCGGAAGTCGTGGCCCCACTGGCTGACGCAGTGGGCTTCGTCGACCGCGACCAGGGCCAGGTTCAGCCGCGACAGCCGGTCCAGCATCGACGGCTGCATCAGACCTTCGGGCGACAGATAGAGCAGGTCGAGCTGGCCCTCGTCGATGCGCCGCCAGATATCGGCGCGCTCGCCGGGCAGGGTGTTCGAGTCCAGCCGCTCGGCCGCGACACCGGCCTGCTGCAGTCCCGCCACCTGGTCGGCCATCAGCGCGATCAGCGGCGAGACCACCAAACCGAGGCCCGGCCGGATCAGGGCGGGGATCTGGTAGCACAGGCTCTTGCCGCCGCCGGTCGGCAGCACGGCCATGGCGCTGCGCCCGGCCAGCAGCTCGCCGATCACGCCGGCCTGCAGACCTCTGAAGTCAGCATGGCCGAACGTCCGGCGCAGGACGTCGCGGGCGGTGTCGAGAGGGGTGGAATCAACGATCGTGGGCACGGCGGACTTGTGACAGCGGGGATGCGCAGCGCCAAGCCATTCCTCGCACGGCGACCGGAAGCCAGATCACCGCACTCAACTCCAAATGGCAACATCGGAAATGCGCTATCGCGCCACAAGAGCGCCGCCTTCGGCGTTCATCTCTCGTCAATCTTGTCGCGCGTTTTGTGGGCTTCCGCTAAACGGGACGCTCGTGCGCGCCCTGTAGACGCAGCTTGGGATTAGAGACGACATGGCCAACGGCACCTTCGGCGGAAACAGGCCGGCGAAGCCGCAACGCACGCCCCTGCAGGCCGCGCTCTATTGGGGCGCGGTCGTGGGCGTGTGGGGCCTGATCTTCATCGTCGCCTTCTTCGCCGTGTTCGCCAGCGATCTGCCCGACACCTCCAAGCTCTATGACGTCAAGCGCCAGCCCTCGATCAACTATCTGGACCGCTCGGGCGCCCTTCTGGCCGTGCGCGGCAGCCAGTATGCGCCGCCGGTCGATATCGACGCCCTGCCCAAATACGTCCCGGCCGCGTTCGTGGCCATCGAGGACCGCCAGTTCTATCGCCACTTCGGGTTCAACCCCTGGGGTATCATCCGCTCGGTCGCCTGGAACATGACCCATGACGGTCCCCAGCGCGGCGGCTCGACCATCACCCAGCAGCTTGCCCGCAACCTGTTCCTCAGCCCGGCCCAGAACTATCGCCGCAAGGCCCAGGAGCTGATCCTGGCCGTCTGGCTGGAGCTGAAGTTCAGCAAGAAGCAGATCCTGGCCCTCTATATGAACCGGGTCTATTTCGGGGCCGGCGCCTATGGCATCGAGGCCGCCTCGCAGCGCTATTTCAACAAGCCCGCCAACCAGCTGACCATCGGCGAGAGCGCCCTGCTGGCCGGCATGATGAAGGGCCCGGCGCGCTATTCACCCGTCAGCGCCAGCGAACGCGCCGCCCGCCGCGCCACCGTGGTGCTGGACGAGATGGTGCGCATCAAGGCCATCACCGCCGAGCAGCGCGACGAGGCCTTCAAGACCCCGGTCCAGGTTTCGGCCACCCTGGCCAACCAGCGCGCCCAGTATTTCACCGACTATATCGACGCCCAGGTGCGTTCGCTGGTCGGCGAGCCGACCGAAGATCTCGTGGTCGAAACCACCCTGGACCTGCCGATCCAGGTCGCCGCCGAACGCTCGGTCAAGCTGGGCGTCGAGGGCCACATCAAGCAGGGCGTCGAGCAGGCGGCCCTGGTGGCCATCGACGGCGAAGGCCGCATCCGCGCCTATGTCGGCGGCGCTGACTATGGCGAGACCCAGTTCGACCGCGCCACCACCGCCCGCCGCCAGGCCGGCAGCGCCTTCAAGCCGTTCGTCTATCTGACCGCCATGGAACAGGGCCGCACGCCCAATGTCACCGTGATCGACGAACCGGTGAAGATCGGCAACTGGGAGCCCAAGAACTACACCAACAAGTATCTCGGCCCGATGACCATCCAGACCGCCCTGGCCCAGTCGATCAACACGGTCGCCGCGCGCCTGGCCAACGAGGTCGGCACCAGCAACGTGGCCAACACCGCCCGCCGCCTGGGCATCACCAGCAAGATCCAGCTGGACCCCTCGATGGCCCTGGGCGCGGTCGAAGTCTCGCCGATGGAAATGGCCCAGGCCTATGCCCCGTTCTCGAACGGCGGCTTCCTGGCCAAGGGCTACGGCATCGAGCGCATTCGCACCGCCAGCGGCCAGGTGCTGTACGACCACGGCGTCGAGAAGGTGTCGCGCGCGGCCGTGATCGGCTCGCCCGCCCTGCAGTACATGAACCAGATGATGCGCCAGGTCGTGACCTCGGGCACCGGAACGCGCGCCAAGGTCGCCGGCTACGACATCGCCGGCAAGACGGGCACCACCTCCGACTACCGCGACGCCTGGTTCGTCGGCTACAGCGGCGGCTTCGTCACCGCCGTCTGGACCGGCAAGGACGACAACACCACGATGAAGAAGGTGACCGGTGGCGGGGCGCCCGCCGAGATCTGGCGCAACTTCATGGCCGCCGCCCTGCCGCGCCTGAAATCGACCCCGATCCCTGGCGGCGTCATCGAGCCGCCGCCCGTGGTCGGCGAGGATCCGATCGGCGATCTGATCGATCCGTCCGCGACGCCCGATGGGCCCGGGGCCGAAGTCCCGGCCTCGACCACGCCCCCGGCGGATAACCTGCCCTACTAAGGTCTCGCCTCCTCCTGGTGAGTGGGACGGCTGAGGGGAAACCCCAACTCGCCCCTCGCAATCCCGCCTGCGCCGCCTTAACTAGGCAGTCGCAGCGCGGGACGTCGGACGTCTCTGCGCCAAGCTGATCCGGAGTCGTCCATGTCGTTGAGAGTCGCCGTCCAGATGGATCCCGTTCTGGGGATCAACATCGACACCGACACCACCTTCCAGATGATGATGGAAGCCCAGACCCGGGGTCACAAGCTGTGGGTCTATACGCCCGACAAGCTGTCGATGGAGGATGGCCGGGTGTTCGCCCGCGCCCAGTCGCTGGTGCTGAGCAACACCAAAGGGGCGCACGCCGAGCTGGGCGAAAGCGTGCTGCTGGACATGAAGGACGACGTCGACGTGGTGCTGATGCGCCAGGATCCGCCGTTCGACATGGCCTATATCACCGCCACCCACTTCCTCGAGAAGGTCCACCCCCACACCCTGGTGGTCAACAATCCGGCCGAGGTGCGCAACGCGCCCGAAAAGCTGTTCGTCACCGACTTCCCCGGCGTACAGCCGCCGACCCTGATCACCAGCGACTACGAGGCCATCTACGACTTCCGCGCCCGGCACGGCGATATCGTGCTCAAGCCGCTCTACGGCGGCGGCGGCTCGGGCGTGGCGCGGCTGCTGGCCGACGATCCCAATCTGGACGCCCTGCTGGAACTGCACGCCATGATCGGCCGCGAGCAGGTGATCGCCCAGAAATTCGTGCCGGCCGTCAGCAAGGGCGACAAGCGCGTGCTGCTGGTCGACGGCGAGCCGGTGGGCGCGATCAACCGCGTGCCGGCCGCAGGCCAGGTGCGCTCCAACCTGCGCGTGGGCGGCCGCGCCGAGGCCGTGGAGCTGACCGCCCGCGACCTGGAACTGTGCGCGATCATCGCGCCCGAGCTGAAGCGACGCGGCCTGCTGTTCGTGGGCATCGACGTGATCGGCGAGTACCTGACCGAGATCAACGTCACCTCGCCCACCGGCGCCCAGCAACTGAAGCGGTTCGGCGGGGCTGACGCCTCGGCGGTGCTGTGGGATCGCATCGAGACCATCCGCGCCACTCAAGCTTGACGTGGGTGAAGTGAGCGCTCCAGAGCACTGATTTCCCGAAACGTTCGTTTTTCGTTCTTGCTACGCTCTTCACGTCATGTTTCGTGTGTGGATAAGTCCAACCGATCCATGAGGCGGGCATGGCCGCGAAGGTCGTCACGGTGGCTTTCGAGGGCGTCGAGGCGCGCCGCGTCGATGTCGAGGTGCAGCTGACCAGCGGTCAGCAGATCTTCGTCATCGTGGGCCTGGCCGACAAGGCCGTGGCCGAAAGCCGCGAACGGGTGCGCGGGGCCTTCGCCGGGCTGGGGCTGTCGCTGCCCGGCAAGCGCATCGTGGCCAATCTGGCCCCCGCCGACATGCCCAAGGAGGGCACGCACTTCGACCTGCCCATCGCCCTGGCGGTGATGGCCTCGATCGGCGTGATCCCGCTGGACGCCCTCGACGGCTGGGCGGCGATGGGCGAGCTGTCCCTGGATGGCCGCATCGTCCCCGCCGCCGGCGCCCTGCCCGCTGCGATGGCGGCCGGGGCCATGGGCTTGGGTCTGATCTGTCCGGAAGCCAGCGGACCGGAAGCGGCCTGGGCCGGCGGCACGCGCATCCTCGCCCCGCGCTCGCTGGTCTCGCTGATCAACCACTTCCGGGGCAGCCAGGTGCTTTCCGCGCCCTCGCCCGGACCGGTGATCGAGGGCGAGCGGGCCAAGGACCTGCGCGACGTCAAGGGCCAGGAGCACGCCAAGCGCGCCCTGGAAATCGCCGCCGCCGGCGGCCACAACCTGCTTTTTGTCGGTCCGCCAGGGTCGGGCAAGTCGATGCTGGCCCAGCGCCTGCCCGGCCTGCTGCCGCCCCTGACCTCGGCCGAGTTGTTGCAGACCTCGATGGTCCATTCGGTCGCCGGGCTGATCGCGCGCGGCGCCCTCACCCGCGCGCGGCCATTTCGAGCGCCGCACCATTCGGCCAGCATGGCCGCGCTCACCGGCGGCGGACACAAGGCCAAGCCGGGCGAGGTGTCACTGGCCCATAACGGCGTGCTGTTCCTGGACGAGTTGCCCGAGTTCGGCGTTCAGGCGCTGGACAGCCTGCGCGGCCCGCTGGAGACCGGCGAGGTGATGGTGGCCCGCGCCAACGCCCATGTGCGCTATCCGGCCAAGGTGCAGTTGGTGGCGGCCATGAACCCCTGCCGCTGCGGCCATGGCGGCGCCGGGCGCGGCTATTGCGGCAAGGCCCCGCGCTGCCAGCGCGACTATCAGGGCCGGGTGTCGGGGCCGCTGATGGACCGCATCGACCTGTCGGTGGACATGCCCGCCGTCACCGCCGCCGACCTGGCCCTGCCGCCGCCCAGCGAAGGCTCGGCCGAGTTCGCCGCCCGGGTGGCGCGGGCCCGCCAGCTGCAGATCGACCGGGCCGAGGCGCTCGATAGCGCCGAGAGCCTGAACGGCCGCGCCGAGGGCGCCTTTCTGGAGAAGATCGTCGCCATCGACGAAGCGGGCCGCGCCCTCCTGGCCCGCGCGGCCGAGGCCGGACGGATCAGCGCCCGGGGCTGGACCCGGGTGTTGCGCCTGTCACGCACCATCGCCGATCTGGAAGGCGCCGACGGCGTGAGGCGCGTGCATGTGGCCGAGGCCCTGGCCCACCGCCGCTCGGCCGCGCCGGGCGAGGAGCAAACCGCCCATTTCGGGCAGTCTGCCCTGTAGTCGAACGCTGTTTTGACCGGCCGTTAAGTCGTGCACGTTAAGGTCGCGGTCCATGAGCAGCCCCCGCCCCTCCGCGCCGCGCGCATCCGCTGGCGTCACGCCCGAGCAACTGGCCACCCTGAGCCACGAGTTCCGCACGCCGCTGAACGGCGTGCTGGGCATGGCCCGCCTGCTGGAGGGCACGCGCCTGACGGCCGAGCAGCGGTCGTATGTCACCGCCCTGCGCGAGAGCGGCGACCACCTGCTGTCGCTGGTCAATGACGTGCTGGACTTCGCCCGCCTGGGCGCCACAGCCATCGAACTGGCGCCGGCGCCGGTCGATATCGAGGGCCTGTTGCGCCAGGTGGCCGAGCTGATGAGCCCCCGCGCCCACGAAAAGGGCGTCGAGATCGCCTGGGCCGTGTCGCCCGGCCTGCCGACCATCCTGGCCGACGAAGGCCGGCTGCGGCAGATCCTGCTGAACTATGCCGGCAACGCCGTGAAATTCACCCAGGTGGGCGGCGTGTTGCTGACAGCCACCGCCACGTCTAGTCCCACGGGCGAGGGCCGCGTGCGCTTCAGCGTGGCCGACACCGGGCCGGGCGTCGCGCCGGAGGCCCGCGCCAAGATTTTCGAGGCCTTCGTCCAGACCGACGCCAGCCACCACAGCCAGCTGGGCGGAGCGGGCCTGGGCCTGGCCATCGTCGCAAGGCTGGCCCGCGCCATGGACGGCCAGGCCGGGGTCGGAGGCGAGGTCGGCCAAGGGGCCGACTTCTGGTTCGAGGCGCCGTTCGAAACCGTCGCCGCGCCGACCCGCGACCTGCCCCTGGCCGGCCGCGTGGTGGTCGTGGCCTCGCCCAACCCCATCGTCCGCCTCGCCACCGCCCGCCAGATCGAGGCAGCCGGCGGTCGCGCCGTGGTCGCCGCCGATGTCGCGACCGCCACCGCTTCCGCCCCATCCGACGCGGTGCTGCTGATCGACGCCGCCCTGGCCGGTCCGCGCGGCGCCCTGAAACCGCCTGCGGGCCACCGCGCCGTTGTGCTGCTGACCCCCGACCAGCGCGGCCGTATCGACCGGCTGAAGACCGCCGGTTTCAGCGGCTATCTGATCAAGCCCCTGCGCGCCGCCTCGATCGTCGCCCAGGTCCTGCAGGCCGGCGCCCACAGCCCCGCCCCCGCCGCCGAGCGTCCCGCCGAGGACGACCGCATCGCCCCGGCCGCCGCGCCGGGCGTGCGTGTGCTGCTGGCCGAGGACAATCCGATCAACGCCCTGCTGGCGCGCACCCTGCTGGAACGCGAAGGCTGCAAGGTCGACCGCGTCGCCGATGGCGCCCAGGCCGTCGCGGCCCTGTCCAGCGACAGCTATGACCTGATCCTGATGGACCTGCGCATGCCGGTGCTGGGCGGCCTCGACGCCACCCTGCGCCTGCGCGCCCAGGGCGTGACCACGCCCATCGTCGCCCTGACCGCCGACGCCTTCGACGAGGACCGCCGCGCCTGCCTGACCGCCGGCATGACCGACTTTCTGGTCAAACCTCTGACCCACGCCGCCCTGCGCGACGTGCTGACCCGCTGGACCGGCCCCAACGCCCCCGGCGTCTGGACGAAAACCGCGACGCGGGCCAAGGTCGCCGGCTAAGCGCGGGGCGGTCCCCGCAAGGGGGACGCCGCATGACAAACCAGCCCGCCGCAGCACCGAAGAAGACACTTCTTCAGACCCTGGCCTTCTTTGGCGAGCGTCGTAGCCTGGCGATGCTGGGTCTGGGCTTCGCCTCGGGCCTGCCGTTCATGCTGATCTTCGACACCCTGTCGCTGTGGCTGCGCGACTCCGGCGTGTCGCTGGCGGTGATCGGCTTCTTCAGCCTGGCGACGCTGTCGTTCTCGTTCAAGTTCCTGTGGGCCCCGCTGATCGACCGCGCCAGGGTGCCCGTGCTGCACAGGCTGATGGGCCATCGGCGGGCCTGGATCCTGGTCTTCCAGACCGCCATGATCCTGGGTCTGTGGACGATCTCGACGCTCAATCCGGCCTCGCAACTGGGCATTCTGGCCGCCGTCGCGGTCGCCGTCGGTTTCGCCACGGCCTCGCACGACGTCGTCCTCGACGCCTGGCGGATCGAGGTGGCCGACAAGGAAGAACAGGGGCCCATGGCGGTGGCCTATCAGTGGGGCTACCGGGGCGCGATGATCGTCGCCGGGGCCGGCCCGCTGCTGCTGGCTGAGCGCTTTGGCTGGAATTTCTCCTACGCCGTCATGGGCTTTGTGGTCGGCATCGGGGTGCTGGCCACCCTGTGGGCCCCGCGCGAGGCCGAACACACCGTCCGTCCGATCCCGACCGGCGACGTCAACCAACCGCGCGCCCTGGAGATCCTGGAATGGTTCGCGCGCCTGGCCATCCTGTTGGTCGGGGCGCTCGCCTTGGGCTCGGGCCTGTCGGGGGATGCGTCCCTGCTGTCCAAACTGATCGGCGGCGAGGCCCTGGCCGAGGCCTGGAAGGCCAAGCCCAACGGCGTCTGGCTGCAGCTGCTGGGCGTACTGACGGGTCTGGCCATCGTGGTCATCGCCGCCTGGCCGATCCCCAGGGTGCGCACCAAGCCCGGCGTCTACATGTCGGCGGCGTTCGGCGAACCGCTGGTCGATTTCACCAAGCGCTTCCACGGCGTGGCCGGCCTGATCCTGGCTGCGATCTGCGTCTATCGGGTGTCGGACTTCGTGCTCAACATCATGAACCCGTTCTATCGCGACATGGGCTTTACGCTGACCGAGATCGCCGAGATCCGGAAGGTGTTCGGCATCATCGCCTCGATGATCGGGGTGTTCATGGGCGGGGTGATCGTGGCGCGGCTGGGCCTGATGAAGGCCCTGGTGATCGGCGCCTTCGCCCAGCCGATCAGCAATCTGTTCTTCGCCTGGCTGGCCATGAGCGGCCACAATGTGCCGGTGCTGTTCTGGGCGATCTGCATCGACAACCTGGCCGGCGGCGTCGCGGGCACGGCCCTGATCGCCTACATGTCCAGCCTGACGACGGCGGGCTTCACGGCCACTCAGTATGCCCTGTTCTCGTCGCTCTACGCCCTGCCCGGCAAGCTGATCGCCTCGCAGTCTGGGCGGATCGTCGAGGCTTCGGCTATCGCGGCGGAGGCCGGCGGGCCCATCGGCGCGCTGAAGGGCCTGTTCACCCGCCTGCCGCCCGAGAGCTTCACCGCCGCCGGCGCCAAGCTGGGCGTCAGCGCCCCGGCCATGGCGGCGGGCTATACGGCGTTCTTCATCTACACGGCCCTGATCGGTGTGGCGGCCATCGTGCTGTCGTTCATGGTCGCGGCCAGGCAGGGGGAGATTGACCGTCGGGCCGAGGCGGAAGCCGAACCGGCTTAAACTCTAAGTCCCCAGACAAACCACCTGCGCCACGCGCAGGTCCCGCCGCAAGCCATCCGCCACACGGCCATAGTTCTCGGTGGTGATCGCCTCGCCCATGGCAAGCTCGCCGCTGTTGCGACGGCGGTGCGGGTCCAGCAGGGTGCGCAGGGTCTCGGGGGCCGTGGTGTAGATGCGGCCGCGACGCGGGCTTTCGGCCACGGTGACGCCGATCACCCGGCCGGCGCTGTCGAGGGCCGGAGCGCCGGAAAGTCCGGCCAGGGTGCCCTTGAGGGTGTCGGTGCGGCCGACCTCGGCCCAGACCAGCACCGGCTCGGTGCGGGCCCCGCGACCGTGGACGACCAGGTTCTCGCGACCCAGCAGGCGCGAGGCGGCCTCGCCGGGATGGCCCTGCGGGAAGCCGGGGTGATAGGCGCGCGCCCCGCGACGCAGGGGCTCTTCCAGGCCCAGGGGCACGGCCGGAGCCCCGCCCTCGGTGGTCAGGATGGCGGCGTCGGCGCGGGGGTCGATGGTGATCCGGGCGGCCACGCCGCGACCGTCCGCCACGACGATGGCGGCCGACTTGCAACCGTCGACCACGTGACGGGCGGTCAGCCAGGTGCCGCTATCGCCGACCGAAAAGGCGGTGCCCGAGCCCGGCTCCGGCTTGTTGGGCACCTGGACCACGATGGACGGATCGAACGGCGAGGCCGGCCCCAGCGGCAGGCCCTCCTCGCCCGGCACCGGCGGCGGCGGCGGCGGGGCGTCTGAGCGCTCCTGCCGGCCGACCGCGACGATCAGCAGGGCGCTGACGGCGGCGGCGTAGACCAGCCAGTCGGGAAGCTTGGGAAAATGCACGGGACTGGCCCTCGCCTTTCCCGATCAGCCCGCCACGGCGGCGGCGAGGATCAGGGCGGTGGCCAGCTTGGCGCCCACCAGCAGGGCGGCGGCGGCGACCTCGCCCTCATGGATGCGCTCGGGCAGGCCCTGCAGCACCATGTCGGTGACGCGGAACACCAGCAGCTGCACGGCGATGGTGGCCGCGCCCCAGATGACGATCTCGATCACCGAGGTCGAGGCGGTCAGCGAGATGGCCAGCGGAATGGCCAGACCCACCATCACCCCGCCCAGCGACAGGGCGGCGGCGGAATTGCCCTCGCGGATCAGCTTGATCTCGCGGTGCGGGGTCAGCATCGCATAGAGCGTGGTGCCGATGATCAGCATGAACAGCGTCACGCCGGCATGCATCAGGGTGACGGGGAAGCCCGTGGCGAAAGCCTGGACCTCGGGCGACTGAAGCTGGGACGGCATGAACGCAAACACCCTCTGAACCTAGAGAATGAAGTCCTATCACGGGTCGGCGAGGGTTGCGTAGGGGGCTCGCTTCGAAGGCGTCTACGCCGCCTCGTCATCCTCGTCGTCGTCGAGCACGCCGGCCATGGCCGCCATCGACAGCTGACGCAGGGCCGAGGCGCGGACCTTTTCGCTCTCGCTCTTCAGCTGACCGCAGGCGGCCAGGATGTCGCGGCCGCGCGGGGTGCGGATCGGCGAGGAATAGCCGGCCTTGTTGACGATGGCCGCGAAGGCCTCGATCGCGGCCCAGTCCGAGCACTGGTAGTCGCTGCCGGGCCAGGGATTGAACGGGATCAGGTTGATCTTGGCGGGGATGCCCTTGATCAGCTTGATCAGGGCGCGGGCCTCGTCGGGGCTGTCGTTGACGCCCTTCAGCATCACATATTCGAACGTCACGCGGCGGGCGTTGCTGATGCCCGGATAGGCGCGGATGCCGGCGATCAGCTGGTCGAGCGGGTACTTCTTGTTCAGCGGCACCAGCACGTCGCGCAGGGCGTCATTGGTGGCGTGCAGGCTGATGGCCAGCATCGCCTGCGTCTTCTCGCCCAGGGCCTGGAGCTGCGGAACGACGCCCGAAGTCGAGACCGTGATGCGGCGACGCGAGATGGCGATGCCCTCGTTATCGCTGATGATCTCGATGGCGTCGGCGACCGAGCCCATGTTGTAGAGCGGCTCGCCCATGCCCATGAACACGATGTTGGACAGCAGGCGGTCGTCCTTGTCGGACGGCCATTCGGCCAGATCGTCCTTGGCCACCTGAACCTGGGCGACGATCTCGGCGGCGGTTAGGTTGCGCACCAGGGCCTGGGTGCCTGTGTGGCAGAAGCTGCAGTTGAGCGTGCAGCCGACCTGGCTGGAGACGCACAGGGCGCCGGCCCGGCCGACCGACGGGATATAGACCGCCTCGACCTCGATGCCGGGGGCCATGCGGATCAGCCACTTGCGGGTGCCGTCCTTGGACACCTGCCGCTCGACGATCTCGGGCCGCGCGATGGTGAACACCTCGGCCAGACGGGCGCGGGTTTCCTTGGCGACGTCGGTCATCATCGCAAAGTCGGTGACGCCGCGATGGTGGATCCAGCGGAACACCTGGGTGGCCCGCATCTTGGCCTTGCCGTGCTCGGCCACGCCCGACTCGGTCAGGGCGGCGATCATCTGCGGCCGGGTCAGACCCGACAGGTTGATCAGCGGCTTGGGAGCAGGCGCTGCGCCGGAGACGCGCGACAGATCGAGGGTAACGCTCAAGGGGCGGTCCGGGGGCAGGGATTTATGGGGTCGAGGGCGGGATATAGCACTTGGCGAGGGTTTTTCCAAAAACGCTTATGGACTCGCCCCCTCCGCGCCTTCGGCGCTCCCCCCCGGAGGGGGAGATGACTCGTCTTCCCCCTCCCGGGGAGGACGGCTGCGCAGCAGCCAGGAGGGGGCAAGTGGTCGCCACACTTCCCCTAGACACCCTCCCCGCTCAGGCCCATATCCGCCTCATGCGCACGCACGACGCCGATGTGATCATCGCGGGAGCCGGCATGGCCGGGTCCACCCTGGCTCTCGCCCTGGCTTCAGGGGGGCTGAAGCCGCTGCTGGTCGACCCCCAGCCGTTCGAGGCCCAGCTGGCCCCCACCTTCGACGGGCGCTCCTCGGCCATCGCCTATTCCAGCTTTCGCCAGTGGCGGACCATCGGCGCCGGTGAAGCCCTGGCGCCGCACGCCCAGCGGATCGAGCAGATCCTGGTCACCGACGGCCGCACGCCCGGCGCCGCCGCGCGGGGCGCCTCGCCGGCCTTCCTGCGCTTTGACTCCAGCGAGATCGCCGACCGCTCCGACGGCGAGCCCCTGGGCTATCTGATCGAGAACCGCCAGATCCGCGCGGCGCTCTCCCAGGCCGTGACCGACAAGGCCATTCCGGTGATCGCGCCGATGGCCGCGAAAAATCTCGAGGTCGACGCCGCCGGCGCGCGCATCACCCTGGCCGACGGCCGGGTGCTGTCGGCCCCGCTGGCGGTCAGCGCCGAAGGTCGCGGCTCGGTGCTGCGCAAGGCGGCCGGGATCGGCGACATCGGCTGGGGTTACGGCCAGAGCGGCGTGGTCGCCACCGTGAAGATGCAGCGTCGGCACGAGGGCGTGGCCCACGAATATTTCCTGCCCAGCGGCCCGTTCGCCATCCTGCCCCTGACCGACAATCGCGCCAGCCTGGTCTGGACCGAGAGCACGACGCGGGCCGAAGCCCTGCGCGGCGCGCGGCCGGAGGTCTTCCACGCCCATCTGATGCGGCGGTTCGGCGAATTCCTGGGCGATGTCGAGATCGTCGGGCCGATCTTCGTCTATCCGCTGTCGCTGTCCCTGGCCGAGCGCATGGTCGCTCCGCGTCTGGCCCTGATCGGCGACGCCGCCCATGGCGTGCACCCGATCGCGGGACAGGGTTTGAACCTGGGCCTCAAGGACGCCGCCGCCCTGGCCGAGGTCCTGATCGAGGCCCTGCGCGGCGGCGAGGATATCGGCAGCGACGTGGTGCTGGAGCGCTATGCCCGCTGGCGGCGGTTCGACACCGTGACCAACGCGCTCGCCTTCGACGGCTTCGTGCGGCTGTTCTCGAATGATAACCCGATCCTGCGCCTGGCGCGGGGCATCGGCCTGGCGGCCGTCAACCGCATCGCCCCGGCCCGGCGGTTCTTCATGCACGAGGCCGGCGGGGCGGTGGGCGATCTGCCCCGGCTGCTGCGGGGGCAGGCGATCTAGAGCTCGCCTACTCGCCGTCTTCCAGTGAGCGGGCCTCTTCCGGCAGCATGATCGGCACGCCGTCGCGGATCGGATAGGCCAGCTTGGCGGCCCGGCTGACCAGCTCGCCCCGCGCGCGGTTATAGTCCAGCGTGGTGCGAGTGACGGGGCAGACCAGCACCTCGAGCAGGCGCGGGTCGATGTCGGCGGGCGGCGGGGTCGGTGTGGCGGTCATGAAGCTTCTCTAACGCTCCGCATTCCGACTGAACAGGGGCTCACTGGAGAGAGGGCGGCTCGTCGTCGTCGCCGACCGCCGCGTCGATCTCGAGCAGGGCCACCAGGGTCTCGCGCCGGTCGGCCATGGTCGGGGCCTCCAGCAGGGCCTGCTTTTCCATGGCGTCGAACGGCAGGGCCATGGACAGACTGTTGATCAGGGCGTCGGACGGGGCGGTCTCGGCGCTGGTCCAGTCGATGGCCAGACCGCGATGGTCCAGATAGCGGCGCAGGGCGGCCAGCAGCGGGGCGGGATCGGCGCCGGAGGAGGACGGACCGTCCTCGCGCAGGTCGGCCTCGAAGGACGAGAAGTCGGCCCGCACCTGGCGATAGGGCGTGCGGGTGGGCAGTTCGTCGCCGGTCCGGAACCGGCAGACCCCGGTCAGGGTGATCAGATAGCGCCCGTCGCTGGTCTCGGCGAAGCTGGTCACCCGGCCGGCGCAGCCGATCGGCGCTAGGCTGGGACCATGCTCGTCCTCTGGCCCCGCTCCATTAGGGCGGGTCTGGATCATGCCGATCATGCGCTCGCCCGACATGACGTCGTCCAGCATGTTCAGATAGCGCGGCTCGAAGATGTTGAGCGGCAGCTGGCCGCCCGGAAGCAGCAGCACCCCGTCGAGCGGAAACACCGGGATCACCAGCGGCAGGTCGCTGAGCTTTCGAATGCCCGGCATCCGCAACTCCCTAGCTGAACAGGATGGAGGACAGCCGCTTGCGGCCGGCCTTGGCGACTTCCGACATGGCGCCGGCCGCCTCGAACACGGTCAGCAGCTGCTTGCGGGCCGCATCGTCATTCCACGCACGATCGCGGGCGATGATGGTCAGCAGATGGTCGGCGGCGGCCTGAAGATGACCCGCGCCGGCCAGGGCCTTGGCCAGTTCAAAGCGGGCCTCGTGGTCATCGGGATCGGCGGCCAGGCGCTTTTCGAACGGCGCGGTTTCCGACGGGGCGTCGGCGGCCAGGGCCAGGGCCGCGCGGACGCTTTCCAGCTCGGGGTCCTTGGCGCCCGCCGGCGCCATGGCGGCCAGCTCGGCGGCGCGCTCGATGTCGCCACCGTCCAGATAGCAGCGGGCCAGGCCGCCCAGGGCCTTGACGTTTTCGGGGTCCATCCGCAGGGCCTCGGCATAGGCCTGGGCCGCGCCGCCCAGGTCGCCCAGGTCCAGCGACTCCTTGCCCATGGCCAGCAGGGCGTCGAGGTCGCTCGGAGCGGGCGGGCCGGAGATGCGGGCGATGAAGGCCTTGATCTCGCTCTCGGGCACCGCGCCCTGGAAGCCGTCGACCGGCTGGCCGTTGACGAAGGCATAGACCGTCGGGATCGACTGCACGCGCAGTTGGCCCGAATAGCCGGGGTTCTTGTCGACGTCGATCTTGACCAGCTTGACCGCGCCGCCGGCGGCCGCGACGTGCTTTTCCAGCGCCGGGGTCAGCGTACGGCAGGGGCCGCACCAAGTGGCCCAGAAGTCGACGATGACCGGCTGGGTCTTGGAGGCTTCGATGACGTCGGCCATGAAGCTGGCGTCCGTGCCGTCCTTGATATGAGCGCTTTTGCCACCGGCTTGAATGGGGGCGGGCTTTTCGCCGATCAGGCTCATCGAAAGTCTCTCATGCAAGTCGAAACGCGTTCAGGGCCAAGATGGTCCCTCGAAGCGACAACCGCAATCGCAGGTTCGCTCAAGAGGCGACCGTCATCGCCTCGAAATCGACGATCATCGGCTCGATCCCCAGCGCCGACAGGAAGGCGCGCAGGCCCGCCTGAGACACCGCCGTGGTGGCGTCATTGCCCAGCGGGTGGAAGTTGACCGGATCGGCCCTGGCCAGGGCGGCGTCCAGCACGAAGCGAACGCGATGCTCGACATCGTTGATCAGGCCAAAGGCGGTGACCGAACCCGGCCTCACGCCCAGCGTCTCGACCATCATCGCCTCGGGCCCGAACGACAGCCGGCCCGAGCCGATCACCGTGTGCAGACGCTTCAGATCGATCACCGTCTCGCCCAGGGCCGAGATCAGCCACAGCTGACCCTTGGCGTCCTTGAGGAACAGGTTCTTGGTGTGCCCGCCGGGCAGGGCCGCCTTGATCTCCAGCCCTTCCTCCACCCGGAACACGGGCGGATGGTCGAGGGTGGAATGGGCGACGCCATGCGCGTCGAGAAAGGCGAAGAGGTCGGCTCGGGTCTTCATTCGCGCTCTTTAGGACGTGGCGCTCAGGCGTTCGAGCACGAAATCGACGCGCGCCGCGACATCGACGCGCGGCAACTCGACGAGGGCGTAGCGGAGCGCGGGATAGACCCGCGCCATGGCGGCGCAGGTGCGTTCGGCCTCGGCCAGGTCCTGCCGTCGCTCGGCGTCCTGGGTGAAGATTTCAGGCCAGGGCGGGGCGATGAAGACCATCGCGTCGTACCGGTAGCGCCGGGCGGCCGCTTCAACGGCGGCGGGGACCGGCAGACCGCAAAGCTCCAGATAGCCGATGATGTCGGGAAGGCCCCGGTCGAAGAACACCGGCCCCGCCAGACCATCCGCCATCCCATGGGACGCCAGCTCCCGGGCCAGCATCCGCTCCGCATAGGCCTGCCTGTCGCCCCAAGGCAGGGCCGTTCCGCCCGCGCGGACCTCGTCCTGGATGATCGCCCGCCCCGCCTCGACCGAACGCGCAAAGCCCCTGCCCTCCAGGGCGTCGATCAGGCTGGTCTTGCCCGAACCGGGACCGCCGGTGACGACGATCCGGCGCGGAGGAAGGACGGACATCGGGCGGACCTTTCGAAAAGGCGATACGGGTCAACTGGACGGCCTCGCCCGTTGGGCGCTAGACCTGAGCCAAGGGTCAAGGAAAACAGGAAGACGCGCGGCATGGAACTGGAGTGCTATCCCACCGAGAACCGCCCGCCGGAGATCGTGCCGGGACGCCCGCAACGGGCCTGGATGGATCACTTCGCCGACCGCCACCCCTATCGCTGCCTGCCGCTGTCGATGGCCAACACCTCGGGCTGGGAAATCCTTTGCCCGGTCGGCTTCTCGATGACCTGGGACGGCGGGGCGCATCAGGACTGCATCAAGTTCCAGCCCGACCACCCCTATCCGGGCTTCAAGGAGTTCGTGAAGTCGCACTTCTCGCGCGGCACGGTGACCTTCCATACCGGCTATCTGTTCCGCACCCCGCCCGGCTGGTCGATCCTGACCATGGGGCCGCCCAACCACATCAAGGACGGCATCCAGCCCCTGGCCGGTCTGGTCGAGACCGACTGGCTGCCCTTCCCCTTCACGATGAACTGGCTATTCACCCGCCCCGGCACGGTGCGCTTCGAGAAGGGTGAGCCGTTCTGCTTCATCATGATGATGCAGGACAAGGTGATGGATGACGTCCAGCCTGTGATCCGCTCGATGAACTCAAACCTCGACCTGCGCCGCCAGTACGACGTCTGGGCCGAGAAGCGCACCGAGTTCAACAGCCTGATCTTCAAGCGCGACCCCGAGGCCACCAAGGAGGCCTGGCAGCGCTTCTACTTCAAGGGCGAATATCCCGAGGAAGTGCAGGCCGAGGCGCCGAGCCACCACGTCAACAAGCGCCGGCTGAAGGCCCCGAAGCTGGGGTAAAGACCGCTCTGTCAGTGACAGCAGGCGGCGGCCGGCGAAGCGGCGACGTACTCGTCCTTGCGCTTGACGAAGCTCAGCGTGCCGGTCTCGTTGCGGCCCAGCGGGGCGTGGTCGAGGATCATCAGGGCCCCAAGCGTCTCTTCGCCGCCGCGGGCATATTGCGAGTAGGTGTGAAAAATCTCGCCCTGCGCATTGCGATAGAAGGCCGACATGCCAGGCAACTCGTCATGGGCTTGCTCGGCGGGAGTTTGCCGGAAGTTATAGGTCACCGCGCCCGAAGCCAGCTGCTCGGGCGTGAAGGACACGTTGAAATCATAGTTGAAGTCGCTTCCGAGCGACGAGACCCAGGGAAAGCGCCAGTTCATGCGCCGCCTGTAGGCCTCGATCCGGTCGAGCGGCGCGCGGGACACCGTGACCAGCGTCACATCGTGATGGTTGAGATGCGGCAGCATGCCGTCGATGTGGTCGGCGAAGAACGAACAGCCCGGACAGCCGGCGTCCCAGTCCGGACCGAACATGAAGTGGTTGACCATCAGTTGGCTGCGGCCGTCGAACAGATCGGCAAGCTGTTGGGGCCCCAGCGGCGTGTCGAAGACATAGTCCTTGTCGACCCTGACCCACGGCAGGGCCAGCCGCTGCGCGTTCACCCTGTCGCGCTGGCGGGTCAGCGCCTTTTCCTGGTCCAGAAGGGCCGTCCTGGCCTCAAGCCACGCCTCTCGGGAAACGACGCGATGTTCCATGAAAGCCCCCGGACTTGATCTTTATGTTGATATCAACCTATATAAATCATGTCAATTGAGCCGGCGATTCCCCTCTCCACCACGATCCATGTTCGGGACGCCTGTCTTTGCCTTCACGCCCAGCGGGCCGCGCGCGCGCTGGCGCGCCGTTTCGACGCCGCCCTGAAGGCGGTCGATCTGACCAACCAGCAGTTCTCGCTGATGATGGCCCTCTCCCAGCCCGAGCCGGTCGCGATGGGCCCGGTCGCCAGACTGCTGGCCATGGACAGAACGACCCTGACGGCGGCGCTGAAGCCGCTGTCAAAGCGCGGCTGGCTTCTGATCGAGCCGGATCCCAGGGACAGGCGTGGTCGCCGCCTGAGCCTGACGCCGTCCGGCCTCGCCGTTCTGTCGGCCGCCATCCCGATCTGGAGGGCCGTCCATGCGGACATCGAGGCCGGCATGAGCAGCGACCCCGATCTCCTGCGCCAGGCGCTACGCGAAGTGACCGCCTGACCCCCGCCGCCCGGGTCAAGGCAAGTCGTCATCAGAGAGCTCGGCTTGACGGAGCACATCGCAACCTTAACAAGCGCCGGCTCAAGGCGCCGAAGCTGGGGCAAGATATGGCCGTGCTGACCTACGTCACGGTGGGGTCCAACCGATTGGACGACGCCAGGATCTTCTATGACGACCTGCTGGGCTCGGCCGGCATTCCGCCGTTGTTCGACCATCCGTCCGGCGGCCGAGTTTATGGCGTCGATGTTCCGAACTTCGCGGTGCTGGGCCCGTTCGACGGTCAGCCCGCCACGGTCGGCAACGGCGCCATGTTCGCCTTCAGCTTCGACACCCGAGCCGAAGTCACGGCGTTCTACGCCAAGGCCCTGTCCCTGGGCGGAACCTGCGAAGGACCGCCAGGCGTGCGCGGCCCCGACTGGTGGTTCAGCTATTTCCGCGACCTGGATGGCAACAAGCTGTGCGCCTATTGCCTGACGCCCCCGCAGACCTCCGGAACCGCCACCACCTAGACCCCCAGAGCACTCTGCTTGACAGAGCGATACGTTCGCCGTAACTCTGTAACTCAGAGCGCTCTGCTCGATCTGGTCGACATCAAACGGGAGGAGACCCTCATGGGCATGACACGCAACGAAGCGGCGGCGGCGCTGTCGGATATCGAACGGACCACCGAGCGCGGACAGGTGCTGGCCGGCTACCGGATCTCAGGTCCGATCCTGATGCTGTGGGGCCTGATCTGGGCGGCGGGCTATGTGGCCATGGGCTTCCTGCCCGCGGAGCGCTGGGGCCAGATCTGGATCGTGCTGGATATCGTGGGCGTCGTTGGCAGCCTGGTCCTGAGTCGGGGCGCAGGGCGGGGTGCAGCGATGGCGATGAACTGGCGGATGCTGGTGGGGGTGGTGGCGACTCTGGTGTTTTTCTTCTCTACCTTCGCCCTGTTCCAGGCCTCCCGGGTTGAGCCCTATCTGGCCTTTCCGGGCCTCGTGACCGGCATGATCTATGTCGGCATGGGTCTGTGGAAGATGACCCGCTACCTCTGGATCGGCGTGACCCTGATCATCGCCACCATGGTCGGCTATCTCTTCTTCCAGCCGTGGCTGACTTTCTGGATGGCCGGCTTCGGCGGCGGCGGAATGTTCCTGGCCGGCCTGTGGCTGCGGAAGCTGTGAGCATGGCGGCGCAACCCGACGACCTGATCCACCAGCCGCTGCGCCTGAAGGTCATGGCCGCCCTCTACGCGGAGCGGAACGCCGAACCGCTGGAGTTCAGCCAACTCAAGGCCGTCACCCAGGCCACCGACGGCAACCTGGGCAGCCATCTGGCGACCCTGGAAAAGGCCGCCTATGTCGAGATCCTGAAAGACCATGTCGGCAAGCGGCCGCGCACCCGCGCGGTCCTGACCCCGACCGGCCGCAAGGCCTTCCGCAGTCACGTCGCCTATCTGCGCGAGGTGGTCGAAGGGGTCGGCGACGACGCCTAGGCTCAGGCCTCGAGCATCTCGCGCACCTTGCCGCCCAGGGCGGCCATGGCGAAGGGCTTGGTGATCACCGCCATGCCGGCGTCCAGCTGGCCGGCCCCGACGGCGGCGTTCTCGGCATAGCCGGTGACGAACAGGACGCGCAGGTCGGGGCGGGTGGTGCGCGCCGCATCGGCGACCTGGCGGCCGTTCATGCCGCCGGGCAGTCCGACATCGGTGATCAGCAGGTCGACCTGCTGGTCCGACTGCAGGATTTTCAGGCCCGAAGGACCATCATGGGCCTCGATGGCCCGATAGCCGCTCTCCTGCAGGATTTCGACGATCAGCATACGGACGGTTGGTTCATCATCGATCACCAGCACCACCTCTCCGACGCCGGGCTCCTGCGGGAGGGGTGAGGCCGGCCCGTCCTCGACCTCGGCCTCGCCCAGATGGCGCGGAAGGTACAGGCGCATCGCCGTCCCCCGTCCCGGCCGGGAGTCGACCCGCACCTGCCCGCCGGACTGGCGTACAAAGCCATAGACCATCGACAGCCCCAGACCCGTGCCCTGGCCCAGAGGTTTGGTCGTGAAGAACGGATCAAAGGCCCGCGAGGCGACCTCGGGCGTCATGCCGGTTCCGCTGTCGGTGACGATGATGGCCAGATATTCGCCGGCCGCCAGCTCCTTGTTGCGGGCGGCGCGGTCGTCCAGCACGGCGTTGCGGGTCTCGATGGTGAGGCGGCCGCCATCGGGCATGGCGTCGCGGGCGTTGATGCAGAGATTGAGCAGGGCGTTCTCGAGCTGGGAGCCATCCACCAGGGCGGTCCACAGGTCGTCGCCCGCGACCACGTCCAGTTCAACCTGCGGCCCGATCGAGCGTCGCAGAAGCTCTTCCATGCCGCTGATCAGTCGGTTGGCGTCCACGGCGCGTGGATCCAGGGTCTGGCGACGGGAGAAGGCCAGCAGCCGCTGGGTCAGGGCCGCCGCCCGCCGGCTGGAGGCCTGGGCGGCGTCCATATAACGGTCCAGATCGGCCAACCGCCCCTCGCCCATCCGTTTCTGCATCAGTTCCAGACTGCCGCTGATGCCGGCCAGCAGGTTGTTGAAGTCATGGGCGATGCCCCCGGTCAAATGGCCGACAGCCTCCATCTTCTGGGACTGGCGCAGCGCCTCCTGGGCCAGCAGAAGCTCGCTCTCGCGCGCCTTGTCGTCGGTCAGGTCGCGGCCCACGGCGATGAAATGCACGCCGCCGGGCTCGGGCGACACCGTCCAGCCGATCGGCTTCCACGCGCCGGTCGCGGTCTGGATACGGTTTTCAAATCGCGTCGGCTGACCGGTATCGCCCATCGACTGCAGGGCCTCGAAGGTCACGTCGATATTCTCGGGATGAATTATGTCTGCATACGGATTGGTTAGAAGATCTTCCTCGCTCCAGCCCAGCACCTTGGTCCAGGCCGGGTTCACGGCCTTCAGGTTGCCGGCGTAGTCGGCCCGGGCCAGCATGTCCTCGGACAGCCGCCAGAGGCGGTCGCGCTCGGCTTCGGCCTCCTTCTCGGCGGTCACGTCGCGGGCGCTGCAATAGAACTTGCCCTCGACCGGCACCGCCACCCAGGACAGGCAGCGCCAGCCGCCGTCCGCGTGCCGATAGCGGTTCTCGAAGCGCAGCACCGGATCGCCTTGCCTGACCCGCTCGAAAGCGTCGTGGCTGCGGGCCAGGTCATCGGGATGCACGAAATCCATATAGGGCGTGCGGGTGATATGCTCGACCGACCAGCCCAAGGTTACGGTCCAGGCCGGATTGACGCGTTCGAACAGGCCGTCGGGGGTCATGACCGACAGCAGGTCGGGGCTGACGTCCCAGGTCCGCCCCAGCTCGCGCGCATGCTCGGTGGCGGCCCGCTCCTTGTCGGCCAGAACACGCTGGCTGGTCTCGACCACGATGGCGATCACGCCGGCCGGTCGACCGCTCTCGTCATAGACCGGAGAGTAGTCGAGGTTCATCCATACCTGCTCGGGCTTGCCGTTGCGGTGCAGGGTCAGTTCCTGGTCCTTGTAGGACAGCGTGCCGCCCGCCAGCCCGACCTTCATGACATTGTCGTTGAAGTCGTCGACCTCGGCCCAGCCCTCACGCACATTGCTGCCCAGCAGATGGGGGTGACGCTCGCCGGCGAACAGCGAATAGGCGTCGTTATAGATCATCACCCCGTCGGGGCCCCACAGCATGACGATCGCGACGGGCGAGGCCACGACCATGGCGGTGGCGTTCTTGAGGCTCTGCGGCCAGTCGGTGATGGGGCCCAGCGGGGTTTTCGACCAATCGAACACGCGAATCCGTTGCGCCAGTTCGCTGGAACCGGGCACGAAACGGGCCGGGTCGGCCGTCCTGTCAAGGGTGTCGCTCAGAAGTCCGCCCCAACCTGGCGCCGATCATGCGGCGCAGCTTGCTGCAACACCCGGCCGACGAAAAGGTTCCTTCGTTGCCTGGATTTTTCGGCCCTCGGGGAAAATGCCGCCTCAGGCGGCTTTCACGGCCGAGACGATCGACTTGACCACCTTGCGGACCAGGGCCGGATCATCGCCCTCGGCCATGATCCGGATCAGCGGTTCGGTGCCTGAAGCGCGCACCACGATGCGGCCGGCGCCGTTCAGTTGGGCCTCGCCATCGGCGATGGCTTCTTTCACCGTCTTGGCCTCCAGCGGCTTGCCGCCGCCGAAGCGGACGTTTTCCAGCAACTGGGGCACGGGTTCGAACTGACGGGCCAGGGCGCTCATCGGCTGGCCGGTCTCGATCATCACCGCCAGCACCTGCAGGGCCGCGATCAGGCCGTCGCCCGTGGTCGAGAAGTCCGACAGGATCAGGTGGCCCGACTGCTCGCCACCCAGGTTGAAGCCGCCCTCGCGCATGCGAGCCATCACATAGCGGTCGCCGACGCTGGTGCGCTCCAGAGTCAGGCCCTGCTCGCCCAGGAAGCGCTCGAGGCCGAGGTTCGACATCACCGTGGCGACCACGCCGCCGGCCTTCAGCTTGCCGGCCTTGGCGTAGGCGGCGGCGATGATGGCCATGATCTGGTCGCCGTCGACCACCTGGCCGTTCTCGTCGCAGATCACCAGCCGGTCGGCGTCGCCATCCAGCGCGATGCCGATGTCGGCCCGGTATTCGCGCACCAGCTTGGCCATGGCTTCGGGATGGGTCGAGCCGCACTCGTGATTGATATTGGTGCCGTCCGGATCGACGCCCAGCGGAATGACCTCCGCGCCCAGCTCATACAGGGTGACCGGCGCCACCTTGTAGGCCGCGCCATTGGCGCAATCGATGACGATCCGCAGACCGGCCAGGGACAGCTGGCGCGGGAAGGTCGCCTTGACGATCTCGACATAGCGGGCCTGGGCGTCGTCGATGCGCTTGACCCGGCCCAGGCCGCGCGGCGGGGCCAGGCCTTCCTGCAGCCCCTCATCCATCAGGGCCTCGATCTTCAGTTCCTGGGCGTCCGACAGCTTGTAGCCGTCGGGGCCAAACAGCTTGATGCCGTTGTCGGCGAAGTCGTTGTGGCTGGCGCTGATCATCACGCCCAGGTCGGCGCGCATCGAGCGAGTCATCATCGCCACGGCCGGGGTGGGCAGAGGCCCGAAGAGGCGCACATCCATGCCGACGCTGGCGAAGCCGGCGACCAGGGCCGGCTCGATCATGTAGCCCGACAGCCGGGTGTCCTTGCCGATCACCACCAGGTGGCGGCGGTCGTCCTGAGAGCGAAACAGCTTTCCGGCCGCCAGACCGACGCGCAGGGCGACCTCGGCGGTCATCGGGTGCTGGTTGGCCTGGCCGCGGATGCCGTCGGTGCCGAAATAGGCGCGCTTGCTCATGGTCGCTCTGGTCTCGAGGCGGATCGCGAAACGATCCGAAATGCAGATTTATGTGGGAGAGGTCTGCACGAATGCTAAAGCCCGGCCGACGACATACCCGCGCGGGTAGCCATAATCCCGGCGGGCGCGATTTACAAAGGACCATGGCATGTGCGGCATCATCGGCATCGTCGGAAACCAGCCTGTCGCCGACCGCCTGGTCGAAAGCCTAAAGCGCCTGGAATATCGGGGCTATGACTCGGCCGGGATCGCCGGACAGGTCGACGGGGTGCTGCAGCGCCGCCGGGCCCCTGGCAAGCTGCGCGAGCTGGAAAGCGTACTGGCCCACGAGCCGCTGATCGCCACCACCGGCATCGGTCACACCCGCTGGGCCACCCACGGCGCCCCCACCCTGCGCAACGCCCACCCGCACATCGTCGGCCGCGTGGCCGTGGTCCACAACGGCATCATCGAGAACTTCGCCGAGCTGAAGGCCGAGCTGATCGCCGCC
>Ga0209023_10002093_pt1 | contig 25672 bp, 22 predicted proteins | sample LakOneMetagenome_FD_187468 | JGI IMG/M metagenome (GOLD analysis project Ga0209023, IMG submission 187468) | Freshwater and sediment microbial communities from Lake Erie, Canada (SPAdes) (version 2) | ecosystem: Environmental > Aquatic > Freshwater > Lentic | place: Lake Erie, Canada... | reverse complement strand
GGGGCCGGTACTGGGATACCGGCCCTTCACGAAGGGTAGCCCAGGCTTACTTGATGTAGCCAGCCTTCGTCATTTCACGCACCGTCAGATCCTGTGCATTCTTGAGTGCGTCGTCAGCCGACGTCGTTCCGGCCAGTGCGGCCGAGAACTGCTGACCAACTGCGGTGCCGATGCCCTGGAACTCCGGAATGGCGACGAATTGAACGCCCGTATAAGGCACTTCGTCGACGGTCGGGTGGGTCGGATCAGCCGCGTTGATCGAGTCGAGCGTCATCTTGGCAAACGGAATCTTCTGGTATTCCGGGTTGTCATAGACCGACTTCCGGGTTCCCGGAGGAACGTTTGCCCAGCCCTCTTTGGCTGCAACAAGATCGATATACTCTTTACCGGTCGCCCAAGCGACGAACGTCTTGGCTGCGTCAACCTTCTGCGAGCCCGCCGGGATGCCCAGCGACCATGCCCAGAGCCAGTTGCCGCGCTTCCCAAGGCCCTTATCGGGTGCCAGTGCGAAGCCAACCTTGTCGGCCACGGTCGAGTCCTTGCCGGTCACGAACGATGCCGCAACGGTAGCGTCGATCCACATGCCGCACTTGCCTTGCTGGAAGAGCGCCAGGTTTTCGTTGAAGCCGTTGTTGGACGCGCCGGGCGGGCCGTAGTTGTTCATCAGGTCGAGATAGAAGTTCAGCGTGTCTTTCCAGGGCTGTTGATCGAACTGGGGTTTCCAGTCCATGTCGAACCACTTGGCACCGAACGAGTTGGACATGGCCGAAAGGAAGGCCATATTTTCACCCCAGCCGGCCTTGCCACGCAGGCAGATGCCGTAGACTTCGCCGGCCTTGTCGGTCATCGCAGCCGCTGCGGCCTTGATGTCGTCCCAGGTGGGCGCGTCGGGCATGGTCAGCCCGGCTTTTTCCATCAGGTCCTTGCGGTACATGACCATCGACGATTCACCGTAGAAGGGCGAGGCGTAGAGGTTGCCGTCAACCGTCAGACCGCCCGCGATGGCAGGCAGAAGATCGGCAGCATCAAACTCCGCAGGCAGATCGTTCAGGCTGACGAGCCAGCCCTGTTTGCCCCAGATCGGGACTTCGTAGGTGCCGATGGTCAACACGTCGAACTGGCCGCCCTTGGTGGCGATGTCAGTCGTGACTTTCTGGCGCAGGACGTTTTCTTCCAGCGTCACCCACTCGACCTTGATGTCAGGGTGCTTGGCATAGAAATCGTCCATGTAGGATTGCATACGGATCATGTCGCCGTTGTTCACGGTCGCCACGGTAATGGTGGTTTCGGCATTGGCAGCGGCCGCCAGCGCGCCGATTGCGCACGCGCCAAATAGCGCGCGTACAGTCAGTGTCATAGTTTCCTCCCTGAGCAATTTGAGCATATGCTCATTGCGTGAGAAATTATTCATTAACTGCCGTGGCTACGTCAACTAGTTTTTCACTGATTTGTTAACGCAAACCGGATGGTGTCAGGCTAATCGTGAAGCAGCGCTTCCGCGGTCGCTTCGTCAGTGATCAAACCGTTGAGGATGTTGCCAGAAAGTGCGGCGCGGATGGCTCCGACCTTGGCGGAACCTGCTGCGATGCCGATGACCATTGCGTCCCGATCAGGCTCCACACGGACGCCGCCGGTCCGTTTGTTTATCCCGAAGTCCATGTAGCGGCCATTCGAATCGTAGACCCACCCCGCTACTTCACCAGCAGCGCCGAGTCTTTGCATGTCGCGCAATTCTTCCAGCGTGACGAAGCCGTCTTTCAGAAGTGGCGCATCATCACTCATCTGCCCGACACCCACGAAGCTTATGTCGGCGGCGCGCGCCAACTCGAACACGTTCTGGACGGCGCGAAGATTGTGGAACATCGCGCGCTCTTCGGGCGTGTCCGAAATGACGGGGACGGGCATCGGATAGTGCGGCGCGCGCACCTTGTCGGCAATCCGCATGATCACGTCGAAGTACGAGGCCGACCCGTCCGGAGCGATGTTGCCGATCAGCGATACGATGCGATGCTGTTCGGCTTCCAGCGGCTCTAGCTCGTCGACCATCGACCTCAAGGCGCGGCCCGTGCCCAGAGCGATGATCAGCGGCTCGGGTTTGCGCAGGAAGCTTTCCAGCACCGCCGCCGCCGTCGCCGCAATCGATCTGTTGGCATCCGCGCCCGCTCCAAGGCTTGGTGCAACGCGGCAGTGCCTGAGTTTGTAACGCTTTGCCAGTTCGGCTTCCTGATGTAGGCAAGCGCCTATCTTGTGATCCAGCCGCACCCGGATCAGCCCTTCGGACATGGCGCGCGAGACCAGTCTCTGCGCGCGTTGCCGCGAAACGCCAAGTTCCGCCGCGATCTGGTCCTGTGTCAACCCGCCCACATAGTAAAGCCAGCCCGCCCGGGCGGCTTCATCCATCAGGCTCGGTTCGCCATCGGCGCGGCTCATGCGGTCGTCCTGCCATCGAGTGCCAAATCCGGCGCAATGTGGAAGAAATCTGCAAAGCTTGCAAATTTTAGATCAGAGCTTGCGTCCTCCGGTTCCGATAGGTCGCGGCCGGTCAGGTGACTGCCGCCGATGAAACGCCAGACGACCATGCCCGCCGCGCGTGCCGCCCTGATGCCATTCAGGCTATCCTCGATGACCAGACACCGCGCAGGATCAGCGCCCATCTTATCGGCGGCATAGAGGAAAAGGTCCGGTGCAGGCTTCCCATGCACAACATCTGCCGCAGTATAAAGCCGCTCCCCCACCAGCCCCGCCAGTCCTGCAATCCCGAGTGATCGCGCCGCGCGACCGGGGCTCGATGAGGTTGCCACGCACCAACGGGTCTGCATTGCGCCCAGAACCCCAGCAACATGCGGCATGACCCGCAAGTCGGTCTCGAATGTCGCAAGAAGGCGCTTGCGGTAGTGTTCCTCGAAATCCGGCGGCAGAGTTAAACCAAAATCCTTGCGGATCACCTTCATCACGGTGGGATAGCTGCGCCCAAGGAAATGCCGCGCCACATAGTCGAGGTCTATCGACACGCCGAGCAACCCGAGTTCGGCAATCAGCATCCGCGCCGAGATGATCTCGCTGTCGATCAGCACCCCGTCGCAATCGAAGATGACAAGCTCGGGCAGACCGTTCACGGACGCGGTTTCTTCCGCCAGGTTCCAAACCATGCCATGATCCGACCCCAGAATCCACGAACCTCAGCGCGCGCAGCATCTGCTCGGGCGTCAATATCGTCGAGAACGTCGCTTGCGTCCGCCATCACTGGATCGACCATCCGTTCGCGGAATTGCAACCACATCCGGCGGATGGTCAGCGCGATCATCGCCAGAACCACAAGGATCACGGTGTTCAGCCACGGGAAGCTCGTGTCATCCGGCCCGGCGACTTCGTGAACCTTAACGGCGTTCGGATAGATCGACAGGAACGGCAGCCGCCAGCCGTAGTGCGTCACCGAAACCCATTTGGGCGCTTCCTTCGAAGATTTCAGATTCGCCGCTTCCGCCTGAAGGTTGGAACTGTCGTATTTGAAATAGGGAGGCCAGACCCAGCCCGTATCCTCGTTGCGATAGACGATCACTGACTCATCCGGGAAAACACCGTTGATGAAGCGGATGTCGCGTGTCGTTGCCGATTCCGCCGTCCCGGTATCGGGCGAGGAATAGAAGATCGAGTTTTCCCAGCCGACAGTCGTCAGCCGATTGTAGGTATCGGTCACGCGCACGATGTCATGCTGCGGCAGCGTATAATTGAGGAACAGCCCGACAAAAAGCGCGATCACCGCCCAGATGCTCCAGCGCAGGTTTCGACGGCCTCGGCTGCCGACCGGATAGCGGAAGTGCAGCACCAGCCCGGCAACGACGATGGCAAGAAGGACCAGCCCCCAGATCATGTAACCCGACATAGCCGCTCTCCTACTGCCAGTTAACGAAGTAAACGATGACCACGATGGCAATCGTCGGAATGATATATACTAGCCAGATCAGCTTCTTGCGAAGCCCATGCTCATAGGCGCGCATCCCAGCTTCTATATGGGCTGTCCGTTCTGCATCGCCAGCCCCCGCGGGAGGATTTGCGTCCCAACCCTTCTCCAGCTTCTCGCGCCTGACCGACCGGGAATAGACCGAGATCAGCAGGTACGCGACCGACAGCAGGATAAAGCCGACCACCGCGAGGCGAATGATTGCGATCATCTGCGATCCTTTCTGGACTGACCCCAAGGACTAATGGGCGGAGGCGTTGCAGCCGCCTTGCGCACCGCACCCCACGGACCAACGGCATCGACAAGATTTCTCCCGCGTGGGGTTGCGTCTGTCATGTCAGGTTCCGGTCCGAACAAGGCTTCACGCGTGCCAACGCGGTCCATCTGGTATTCTCGAGCCAGAAAGTCAGCGACATATGCCTGTTTCTGATCTGACCAGCCGGCATAGAGCCGATAAAACAGTTCCTTATGACAGATGAACAGTTGTCGCACGTCGAGAGGTGTCAGCTCGGACAACAGCATGTTGACCAGATCACGGTCCGGCCCCGCCTTGGCGCGCAGCGTATAGAAGTAGGAGGGATGCAGCGACGTGATGCGCGGCCACGGACCCCCTGCCTCAACCCAATTCAGCATTGCAGCAAGGCCAAGGAACTCATCGGGCAGTTTCTCGGAAAACGTGTTGGCGATCAGCCGCAGTTCACGACGCGATCCGCTGCCCGCGTCGATGCCCAGCTTGGCAGCCAGATCGACAAGGATGAAATCCATCTTCTGCCGAAGTATCGCCGCCGCGTCAGCACCGCGCGCCCGCACGATCGGCTCGGCCAGATCGTTGATCTCCAGAAACTTGGCGATCTGGTTCCGGTCGGTCAGATCGAACACATATTCGATGGGAAGCTTGCCCAGATCTTCCTTGGGGCCGACCGAGATGGCCGCCGGATGCGCCGTGTCGCGAAACACATAGACCCCGCCAAAAAACGAGGTCCAGAAGTTGCCCTGATCGAAGGTCGTGTTCTTCAGGACAATCGGATTGCGCGTCACGTCGCCTGTGGTCTTTGCCAGATCGATCATCTCGCCGATCAGGGCATCGTCAAACCATGCATCCTCTTCCTTGCGGAACCGCTCGATCATGCCGGTCAGCTTCTCGGCCCCGGCAATGTGATGCCCCGTCGTGTCCGCCACCACCGTCACGCGCCGAATGTCGAACAGCTTCGCCGGAGAGGTCAGATCAAAGATCGTGTTCTCCAACTCGCCCGCAACAGCATCCCGCGCTGTCAGCCCGAAAAGCTGCGCTTCGTTCGCCGCGATGAACCGCGTGAGGATGCCCCACGAGGTCGAAAACTTGGCGTTCAGCAGCGGTGCGTCTTTCTGATCGGTCGTCAACAGGATGAACTGCCGGTTCATGCCATTGGGGTTCAGGTAGTTCATGTCGTTCAACTCATCGCCCACTTCCGGCGAATAGCCGGACAGGTCGATGTGAAACTCGGTCAGCTTGGTGACCTTGCCCGTCAATTGCTTGAGCGCCCGGTTGTAGCGTTCGACAAGGGCAGGGGTGTCCACCGCAACAAGGTTGCCGAACATCAGACCTTTTTCGATGAGACGGATCATCTTGCTCATGGCGTGATTGTAACTCTGGATGACATGCGGCCGTTTGATCTGGCACCGGCAACGAGGGTTTTCCTGGCCATCACCCTTTCCCCTCCAGATAGCGCCGCTTGGCTTCCTCCATCCGCTTCATGTCGCGGACCGCGCCATCGATTGCCACCTCGTCCGACTTGTCGGCATAGCGGAACTCGCTGTCGGCGTAGCGGTTGATCTCCTGCACGACCATCTCGACGGTGATCGGGGTGCGTAGGCTCTCGATCATCGATTTCTTGCTGTCATAGTCCTTGAACAGGAACAGGTCCGGATTCTCCATCCACTCGTCGGGAAGTTCGAAATCCATCGCCCGGACCTTGACCGCGTCGGTGATGTTCTTGATCGCGCGGCCGGTAAAACGGTCGTCCGCCTCCTGAATGCTTTTCAGATAGGTGCCAAGCTTGGTCAACGTATCCAGCGGCCCGATCTTTGTGGACACCGCATCCCAGACCCGTTTCAGGCCACCTTCATGCGGCACCGCGTGACCCTCGAAACTGGCCGCCACAGCCTTCTTGATCTCCTGCCCCTCGTAAAGCTTGTGTTCTCCGACAGGGATCGAATGGTTCTTGCCCAACAGAAGCGCCAGAATGTCGATGTAATCGTCCTGCGTCTGCGGTCCATCGACCAGAAACCGCGCGCCCGCCCGCTGGCGCAGCGCATCGTCGACGTTCTCCGGATAGTTCGAGAACATGCCGAACGTGCAGTTGCCGCGCACAACGGTGTTGGCCCCGGCGAAAGCCTCCATCAGCACCGCCGTGATCTCCTGCTGACCGGCGGACGATCCCCGCTCGCCGCGCTTGCCAGCCACCTGATCAATATCGTCGATGGTGCCAAAACCGATCACCGCAGGGTCCATCACGCTGGTGATGAAAGCCTTGGCGTTCTGCCCGGATTTGCCCTGATAGCTGTCGACATTGTCGATCGACAGGTTCTGATAGCGGAACGGATAGCCTGCGACCTTGCAATAGCCATCGATCAGCCCCGCCATCATCTGGATCAGCGTGGTCTTGCCGGTGCCGGGCTTGCCGTCGCCCATGAAGGTAAAGATGAAGCCACCCAACTCGGCAAACGGGTTAAGCTTCCGCTCGAAATCATAGGCCATCACCATCTTGGCCAACCGCATCGCCTGATATTTGGCGATATGGTTCCCGATGACTTCCTCGGGCTTCTTGAACGCCATCGTCAGTTGCGTGCCGCGCGCCTTGCGGGCAGGCTCGAACCCGGAAATCGGGAAGTCGTCTGCCTCGACGCGATAGTTTGCGCCAGTGAACGACGCAAGCCTTGGCGCAGACGCGGCCCGCGCCTTGACCTTGGCCATAAGCTGCTCGGCATAGGCCAGAACCGTCGCCACCAGCTTCGGCTCGTCCGTCGCGAACAAAGCTATGTCCTGATCAAGCTCCCAAAGCGCGCCATGCAGTGCCAGACTGGAATTGTCGGTCAACACTTCCTCGACGGAGCCGACCTCAACGGTTTCGGCCGGCGCGTGTGGCGCCAAAAGGAAAGCCGTCGCGCTGGCAAAGACGTGCAACACCGCCAGAGCTTCCGCCGAAAGCAGTTCCGAAAATTCGACCTTGCGCGCCTCGGGAAGTCGGCCTTCAAGGTTTGCCTTCTTCAACTCGACAAGGCCGGTGCCTTCCGAAAACGCCTCGCCAATCGCAAGGGCAACCGCCAGCGCCCGCCGCAGCGATTGCAGCACGGTCGCCTCGAGCGGTGCCACCAATGGATCGTCGCCGCCAACTGCCTCGATCCGCTCGATCAGACGCACGCCTTCGGGCCGTGCTGTCGACCGCGTAACCAGTCCCGGTGTGGTGGAGCGAAACCGTGCGCGGAACCCGGTGCCGGGCGATTTCTCGGCCTCGACCGCGGCGGCCTGCGGCTTTCCCAGTCGTGGCGTATGGTCCAGACCCGCCAGCAGGGTCGCCGCCGCCGCATAATGCGTGCGGATCGCCTCTTCCTTCAGTTCCATCTCGTCGCGCGGCGCACTCATTCACCAGTTCCCGTCATTTTCCGACCGCAGATATCCCGGGGGTGTGGGGGCAGCGCCCCCGCCCGGCACCGGTCGGACTATCCATAAACCATCACCCGGCCCTCGCGGCCGACGACATATTTCTTCACTTTGCGGAAGCCTTCCGGGTCTTTCTCCGCCAGGACCTGAAATGGCCGCTGTGGCAAGATCAGGCTGCGCGTGACCCGCGTCGCGCCAGTATCGACGCAGCGCCCCGCAAAGGGATCGAGCTTGAACACCTCGCGCTGGGTCTCCGAGAACCAGCCCTTCTCGTATTCCACACGCTCGCTCTCCAGTTCTTCGACAGTCCATGCCAAAGCCCAGTCATCCCCATCGGGCGACTTCGCACCTTCCAGAACCTCGCGGATCGGTCCGGTTTGCAGCGTGAAGGCCTGACTATACATCGGCCCAAGATATAGCCGCCGCAGACGCTTGGGGTGCAGGTCGGCGAAATCCGTATCGAAACCCTTGGCGATAGTCAGTAATTTCAACGCATTGGCGGACTGTGACATCAGATGCATCTGGACCGAAGGCCAACGGCTTTCGTCCTTGGGCAGCGCCCGACGGCCCGAATCCTCAACCTCCATCAGATAGACGACCGGCACGTTCATCTGGCTATCATAGACTGCCCAATGGATCAGGAAGCGCCTGCGCCCACCCTCCACATCGGCAAGCCACTGCGCCTGTGGATGCATCTGCGCAAAGAACAGGCCACCCTTGGCGAGCGCCTCGAAATAGAGCCGCTGTGACATCGCATACTGCAATTTCACCGGCACCGTTCGCTCGCCGACGATCTGGCGCACCATCTCGTCTTTCAGCCGTCCGGCATCCGGGAGGCCATCCAGATGCTGTTGTGCCTGTGCAGCGTCATTTGCCATTGTCACGATTTCCTGAAAAACCGGAAAGCCGCTTTCGTGCAGGTCAATGGTAAGATGACGCTGCCCGACCCCGTCGAGCTTTCCGGCGATCAGGTACTTCAGGCTTAGTGCCCGGAACGTGGCAGAGATGGCCTGCACATAGCCTTCAAGCACATCACTATCCAGCGGTGAGATGCTGCGCTCGGCCTCCATCTCCTCGGCAACGCCGAGGAGTATCTGTGTGATCCGGTCGAATTTGGCGAAGTAACGCCGCGCCGCGACATCGTCGTCCAGAACCTTGTGGTCGGTCGTCAGGTCAAGGTCGGGCACAGGTCACTCGCCGTACAGGTTCTTGTCGTGCTTTTCGACAATCGCAGCGAAGCGGCGGGCGAAGCGTTCGTCGGCTTTGGCCTTCTGCTCCAGCACCTTGCGGGCAAAGACCATGTCGCTCTCGTGGCGCTCCATCATCTCGGCCATCCGGTCGTTCGTGGCCACCCCAATCGCCGCCATCGCCGCCTGCGCTTCCTTATCGGTCTCCACCCCGATCTCGTTGATCCGGTGCGCAACATCCTGTTGCTGCGCCGTCTTCAGCGATTTCGTCAGGGCATCGTACAGCACGACCCGTTGCTTGGTGTCGGTTTGCAGCTTGTTGATCAGCACCATCTGTGTCGCCGCCTGATTTTGCAGGCTGTCGACCCAGGTCTTGCCGGTCTCGATATAGCGCTCCAGCGTCTGTGACTTGGCGAGCTTGACCTGCTCGTCTTGGACCATGGCATTGTGCTGCTTGTTCAGTTCGGCAAGCTCGGTTTCCAGCCGCGTCCGGGCGGCGGCGTCCTGCTCCATCGAGATCTTGTTTTCAAGTTCGATCAGCTTGGGGTCCATCGCCTGAATGTCGCGGCGCAGCGCTTCGAGTTCACCCACCACCGACTCGCGGTCGTTCAGCGTTTCCGTCAGGTTCGTCTCGACGCGCGCCTTGTGGTCGTTCAGCACTGCAAGCTGGTTTTCCAGAAGCTTCACGATCGTGTCCGACTTGGCGATCAGGTCTTGCAGCTTGTCATCGACACTGGCGGTGCGCAGGCGCTCTTGCCGCAGCGATTCCGACTTTGCCGACGAGAACACACCGACAAAGCTCTCCCAACCGGTCTTCGAGCGCATTTCGTCGAAGTCCTTGGAGAAACCGGCAGTCACATCGTCAAGCCCCATGATCAACTCGGCGATATTGGCATTCATCACCTCGGCGTGCTTATGCACATCGGCCAGAGTGGCGTTCTCGATATCGATCTTTACGTCATCGCCAGTTTTCAGCTTGGCCCGTGCCTGGTCGATCTTTGCGGTTAGCTCAGACATCTTGGCCTGCGTTTCCGCAACCTGTTTCTGGCTTTCCAGGATCTGAGCGTCGAAATCAGCCATAAGGGCCTCCGATGTTAATGGTATTTACAATATTGGTAAGGTCTGGACCTTTTCCATCCCTTCACCACGAAATCTTATGCGATGTTTCCGGCCCGCGTCACCGGAGATTCGCTGGCTGGCGGCAGCTCAGCACAATTTCAGAAGGATTCTGGTCAGTTGCCGCCGTTCTTCGTCGGTCAGCGGTGCCACGGTCCGGTCGGAAACCTGCAATGCGGTTGCCCAGGTCTCTTCAAAAAGTTGAGTGCCCTTGGCAGTCAGCTGCACCGTCAGCCTGCGCTTGTCCTCAAGGTTGGAAGTGGTTTCGACCAAACCTTGCTTGCGGAGCCTGTCGACCACGCCCTTGATGGTGGCGGCATCCATTGCGGTCACGCGGCCAAGGTGATTTTGCGACAGCGGCCCTTGTTCAGAGAGTTTTGCAAGCGTGGCGAACTGCGTCGTGGTCAGACCGGGAATGGCTTCGGAAAACAAGGCAAGATGACGCTGGCTCACGCGGCGAAGCACGAAACCGATCTGGTCATCGAGGACATAAGGTTTGTTTGCGTTGCTCACTTCAAAGTGGATAGCCCCCCCGGACAATTCGCGCAAGACGAACTGGCCAACAGATGTCAAACTTGCGTTGACAGGCACCGGGCAAGAAGCGCAAGCTAATTTGTACACATACGATATTGGGTGAGTTGACGGGGTCGACGGTATGGACAGATACGATCGTCCTGACAGTCTTTCGGCAGCCTTCGCGCTTCTGGACGCCGGGCCTCGTGTCATTCTTGCCGGCGGTACTGACCTTTATCCGGCGACACAGGCGCGCAACCTCGCTGGATCGGTGCTGGACATAACCGCGATCCACGATCTGCGTGAAATTGCCGTCGGCCCGCGCGAGGTGCGGATCGGGGCCTGCGTTACATGGTCCGACATTGCCGAGGCGAATCTGCCTCACGCTTGCAGAGCCTTGCAAATGGCGGCCCGTGAGGTCGGTGGCCGTCAAATTCAGAACGCGGGCACCGCCGTCGGCAATCTTTGCAACGCCTCTCCCGCCGCAGATGGTGTTCCGCCCTTGCTGATGCTGGATGCGAAGGTCGAGCTGTCGTCCTCTCGCGGAATAAGGCGGTTGGCGCTGTCCGATTTCATCACCGGCCCCCGCCGCAACGTCCGCTCCGCCGACGAATTGCTGACCGCAGTGATCTTGCCGAAAGCATCGTTGTCGGGCCACTCGACCTTCCTCAAACTTGGCGCGCGCGCCTATCTGGTCATTTCCATCGCGGCAGTCGCCGTCAGGCTGGCAATGCGCGAAGGTGTCATTGCCCACGCCGCCGTGGCCGTTGGCTCCTGCGGTCCCGTCGCCACACGTCTCTTGTCGGTCGAAGAGGCTTTGGTGGGACTGAAGCCCGCAGAAGCAGCGGCCGCCGTAAGGGACGAGGACATATTTGCAGCCCTGCACCCGATCGACGACATTCGCGCGACAGCGAATTACCGCCGCGAGGCCGCCGCCCACTTGGTGCGCCGCGCCGTGATTGCTCTATCGGAGACGGCGGCATGAGCGGTGTCGGGTTCCGTCTCAACGGCCAAGCCCGCAGCGTCGAGGTGTCAGGCGGTCGACGCCTGTCCGACGTGTTGCGCGAAACGATTGGGCTGACCGGCACCAAGGTCGGCTGTGACGCGGGCGATTGCGGCGCATGTACCGTTCTGGTCGATGGCCGCGCTGTCTGTGCCTGCCTGACCCCGGTGGCACAGGTTGCTGGCCGCGAGATCACGACAATCGAGGGGCTGGGCGGCCAAGGTCTTGACCGGCTGCAAGCCTCGTTCCTGCGCCACGGCGCCGCGCAATGCGGTATCTGCACGCCGGGCATGGTGATGGCCGCGACCGCTCTTCTTGCCAACAATCCGCGCCCGACCGAAACCGAGGTTGAAGAGGCGCTGGGCGGCGTACTCTGCCGCTGCACGGGCTACCGCAAGATCATCGCGGCGGTCTGCGATGCCTGGCAAGACCAACAACCCGACCCCGGCAGCGGCAAGATCGGCTCGCGCCTGCAGCGACTGGACGGCAAACCAAAAGTGCAAGGCTCCGACTTGTTCGGTGCCGATGCATGGCAGCAGGGCGGACTCGTCGTGAAGGCGGTTCGCTCTCCCTTCCACCATGCAGAATTTACCTTTGGCAATCTCGCTGCTTGGCAATCGGCGCGCGCGTCCGTCGCAGCCGTATTCACCGCGAAGGACATCCCCGGCCGCAACATCTTTGGCGTCATCCCGCCGTTCGCAGACCAGCCCGCCCTTGCCGAAAGCGTCGCCCGGTTCAAGGGAGAAGCCGTAGCGCTTGTCGCGTTCGAGGATGATGGCCCCGACCCCGATATGGCAGGCTTTCCCATCGAATGGACCGAAAAGTCGCCCCTCATGGACCCGCATGCGGCAACCGACCCGAAAGCAGCGCTGATCCACGCTGGTCGTGCCGCCAATGAACTGACGCGCGGACAGGTCATTCGCGGTGATGCTGAACAGGCGCTTGCAGCGTCGGCCCATATCGTCGAAGGCCAGATCGAGACCGCTTTCGTCGAACATGCCTATATCGAGCCCGAAGCGGGCAGCGCTTGGATGGAGGGCGACGTGCTCTGCATCCGCGCCTGCACACAGGCCCCGATCATGGACCGCGACGATACAGCCGCCGTTCTTGCGCTTTCGCCGGACCGCGTCCGCATTGTGCCGTCTGCCGTTGGCGGTGGCTTTGGCTCCAAGCTCGATGTCTCGCTGCAACCCTTGATCGGTCTGGTCGCTCTGAAGACCGGCAGGCCGGTGCGAATGACCTACAGCCGATCTGAATCGATGGCCTCGACCACCAAGCGCCATCCCGCAAGCATTCAGGCCCGGATCGGCTGCGACGCCCAGGGCCAGGTCACGGCCATGACGTTCGACGGAATTTTCAACACCGGAGCCTATGCAAGCTGGGGCCCAACCGTGGCAAACCGGGTGCCAGTTCACGCAACCGGCCCCTATCGGACCCCGAACCTGCGCGCCGTTGCGCGCGCGATCCATACCAACGGCCCGGTGGCAGGCGCCTTCCGCGGCTTCGGCGTACCGCAGGCCGCCATTGCGCAAGAAACGCTTTACGACCAGCTTGCCGACAAGGCGGGGCTGGACCGGCTCGAATTTCGCTTGCGCAACGCCTACCGAGACGGTGATGCAACTGCGACCGGTCAGGTGCTGGAAGGTGCCGGAATATGGGAGTGCCTTCAGGCACTTCGTCCGCACTGGTCACGCGCTCTCGCCGACCGTGCAGGGGCTAGCGGCCCGATGTTGCGCGGTGTCGGTGTTGCGTCTTGCTGGTATGGATGCGGCAATACCTCTCTGCCCAACCCATCAACGATTCGGGTGGGCCTGCGAGCCGACGGGCAGGTGATCCTCCATCAGGGTGCCACCGACATCGGGCAGGGCGCAAACACAGTCATCACCCAGATGTGCGCCGAGGCCGCAGGGCTGCCGGTCGACGCTTTCTCGCTCATCGGTCCCGACACATTCCTTACCCCCGACGCCGGCAAAACCTCGGCCTCGCGCCAGACCTATGTCTCGGGGCGCGCCGCGCAGGCAGCGGGCGCCGCCCTTCGCGCCGCGATCCTCAGGCACGGAAACTTTGGCGACAGCGCGCACCTGCGGATCGAAGGCACCAACGTCCTGTCCGATGCAGGCGGTCGTATCGCGCTTGCCTCCCTGCCAACCGATGCCTTGGGCTATGTGTTCTGCGCTGAAGAAACCTACGATCCGCCGACCGCCCCTCTTGATGGCAACGGTCAGGGCAAGCCCTATGCCGTCTACGGCTATGGCGCGCAGATGGTCGAACTCGCCGTCGATCCGGTGCTTTGCACGGTGAAACTGCTCAAGATCACCGCGGCGCATGATGTGGGCCGCGCCATCAATCCCACCCTGATCGAGGGCCAGATAGAAGGTGGCATCGCGCAGGGCATCGGACTGGCGTTGATGGAAGACTATGTTCCGGGCCGCACGGAAAACCTCCATGATTACCTGATCCCGACGACGGGTGACGTTCCACCGATAGAAAGCCTCATCATCGAGGTGCCGCACCCTGAAGGGCCATTCGGTGCCAAGGGCCTTGGCGAGCATGTGCTGATACCGACCGCGCCGGCCATCCTCAACGCCATCCGTCATGCCACCGGCGTCTCCGTCACCAAACTGCCGGTACTGCCACACAGGCTATGGGCCGCCATGAGAAACAGGGAGGGCTGAAGGATGCAAAGCGCTGAAAAGATCCGCTGCGACGCCTGCCCGGTCATGTGCTATATCGCGCCAGGCCAGACCGGAGCCTGCGACCGCTACGCCAACGATCAGGGTCGCATCGTCCGCTGTGATCCGGTCACGATCCTGTCGAAAACACTGGAACATGGCGGTCGTGTCGTGCCATTCGCCACCCCCGATTGGGACGGTGAGATCGTGCGTCCGGCCGATGCTTTCGTGACCGGCATCGGCGCAGGCACCACCTATCCCGACTACAAACCCGCGCCCTTCATCGTCTCGTCGGAAATCGACGGCGTCGATATGGTAACCGTGGTGACCGAAGCGATTTTTTCCTACTGCGGCGTCAAGGTGAAGATCGACACCGACCGTTTTCTCGGCCCGGAAGGAGCCATCGTCCGCTCGCAGGGCGAAGCGGTCGGCCATGTGACCACAGCCGAATATGGCAGCCAGATGCTGTCGCTTGGCGGTGTCCACCATCTCACCGGCGGCACCAAATCTGAAGGTCGCGTCACCTGCTCGACACTGCTCGCGCTCTGCAATGGCGACACCGTCGAACTCGCCATCGACGAAGGATCGACCGTCGTCGTGCAGGCCGGTCGCGCGCCCATCGTCGACGGCAAGCCCGAACGCCGGATGCGCGTCGGCTGTGGCTCTGCGACCATCGGCATGTTCGCCGCACAATGGCATGGGCTGGTCGATGAGGTCGTCGTCGTCGACGATCACATCACCGGTGTCGTCTCCGAGCATCAGGCCGGCAAGGTGCTGGGCTGGCAGGAGACCGGAATCAAGATCATCGGCCACCGCTCAACCCCCGGTCGCTATTTCCGCGTGTCGGAGCCCGGTCTTGGCTGGGGCGGCACCCGCCTGACAGATCCGCTTGAAATCATCGGCCCGTGGAACCCCAAGAAGGGCGCACGCCCCGGCCTGACCATGCTGATGGTTTCCACCACCGGCGAGGAATATGCCTATTATGTCCTCAACGACGCCCTTGAACCGATCTTGCAAGACCTGCCCCAGGCACTGAAGGCGACCGTGCTACTAATCGACGAAAACTGCGAGCCATCGCTTTGCACCGTCCTGTTCATGGGCGGCGCGGGCGGTTCGCTGCGCGCTGGCGTGACCCGCAACCCGGTCCGGCTGACGCGGTCGGTGCAGGGGCAGGAGACCCAGCTCACCGCAGGCGGTGCACCTTGCTATGTCTGGCCGGGCGGCGGGATCACCTTCATGGTCGATGTGACCCGCCTGCCCAGGGGCGCTTTCGGCTACGTCCCCACCCCAGCCCTCGTTGCCCCGCTCGAATTTACCTTGCCCCGCGAGGCCTACATCGCGCTCGGTGGCCATGATGGTGCAGTCCGTTCGCTTGGCGAGATCGTCCGCGACGGTGGCGAATACACCACATCGGGTCGGTTCGACCATTGGCCGGCGGAGGAGACATGACCGCGCAGGCAAACCTCATCCCCGGCGACCGACTGCACCTTAACCACGGGCCGATAGATCTGGTGATCCGGGCGTGGGGTCGCGCAGAGGCGGTGCAGACGGCCTATGCCAACGCAACCCAGCGATTTTCCTCCATCCTCGAAGAGCTCGTGGCCGAATTGCCGACGCTGCGGTTGGAAAATCCCACTGACCTTGCTGGCCCGGTGGCGCGGAAGATGGCGCTCGCTGTCGCTCCCTTCCGGCCGACCTTCATCACACCGATGGCCGCAGTCGCAGGAGCCGTCGCCGATGACATCCTCTCGCACCTTGTCAGCAGCGGCGGCATCACGCGCGCCTATGTCAACAACGGCGGCGATATTGCGCTGCACCTCGACCCCGGCGAAAGCCTCGTAGCTGCGATTGCCGGGCGGAGCGGTCTGCCTGACAGTGTCACCCTCCATGCTGCCGATCCGGTCCGCGGAGTAGCAACCTCAGGCTGGCGTGGGCGAAGCTTTTCGCGCGGCATCGCGGATGCCGTCACAGTTCTCGCCAAGGACGCAGCCCAAGCTGACGCCGCCGCCACGATCATCGCCAACGCCGTCGACTTGCCTGCACATCCGGCAATCACCCGCCGCCCGGCCACCGACCTCAAGGCCGACAGCGATCTGGGACAGCGCCTTGTCACCGTTGGCGTCGGCCCACTTAGCCCTTCAGACCGCACTGCCGCCCTCAAGCGCGGCCTCGTCGCGGCCGAAACCGCTCGGCAGCAAGGGTTCATCCACAGCGCGGCCCTTTTCTTGCAAGGCTATGTGGTGACAACCGCATCTCCTGCCTTCACCAAACCCTTTCATTTTCTGACTGCAAATACCCCAGAGGACCCGGAGGGCATCGCCCCCCGCCGGATCGACGCCGCAGGCGGCGACCGTCTTGTCCCCCATTCATCATCGGAGCACTGCCTTGGCTGACTTCAGACTGCGCAAACTCTCGGTCCTGACCGAGGAAATCCACCACGATACCGGCGCTTCCGCCGCCGCTCCCCGCATTCGCGCCGCCATCATGGCGCTGGTCGACAATCCGTTCGCAGGCAAGTTCGTACCGGACCTTCAGCCAGCGATGGAGGACCTCAAGCCACTCGGGCTGATGATGTCGAAGCGGCTCATCGCCGCCCTTGGCGGCCGCGAGGGCATCGATGGCTATGGCAAAGGCGCCATCGTCGGCGCGAGCGGCGAGGCCGAGCATGGCGCGCTCTGGCATGTGCCGGGCGGCTACGCGATGCGCGAGCTTCTTGGCGAAAGCCGCGCCATCGTGCCATCAGCCATGAAGGTCGGCGCAATGGCCGCCACGCTCGACGTACCGCTCGGTCACATCAACGCCGCCTACGTCCGAAGCCACTTCGACGCCATAACCGTCAGTATGCCCGATGGCCCTCGCGCCGACGAAATCCTCTTCGTTCTGGCCATGTCGAAAGGCCCGCGCCTCCATAGCCGCATGGGTGGCCTTGAAGTCTGGCAGGTCAAGGGCGAGGACGGTCTGCGCTGATGAAGGCACGGGTGACCATAGCGACTTCTGCGCTGGTCCCTTCGGACGCGCTGGCTCATGCAAGCGAGCGCGCCGTTATCCTGACCCTTCCGACCGGTCCCTATATCTGGGGCGCGGGTCTTGCCGTGGCAATCAGCGCCGCAATGACCGCTTTCTCCCGCAGATTGCCGACGCTGGCACGATGCCGGATTTTCGAGCGCCCGCGGCTTCTGCCTAAAGGCACGACAAGCTGGATGTCGGCCATCCTCTTTGGCCTTCTCATCCTTGTCGGTCTGCTCGGCACCCGCGACCCCTACGAAAACGCCCTACCTCTCATGGTCTGGACCGTGATCTGGGTCGGCCTGACCCTCGCTGTGGCGCTCTTTGGCAACCTCTGGGCCGACCTCAACCCGTGGACCGGACCCGTCCGCACGTTGCGCGCCCTGCTCGGAAGAACCGGCGGCATCGGCCTTGCCCGCCTCGGCCACCTGCCAGCCGTTGCGGGCTTTTTCGCCTTCGCATGGTACGAGATCGTATCGCTGTCTCCCGACGATCCGGCGGAACTCGCTCTGGTCGCAAGCGGTTACTGGCTGCTCGTCTTTGCGCTGGCTGTCGCAGAGGGAGAGGACTGGCTCCCGCAGGGCGAGTTCTTCAGTGCCTTCTTCGGTTTCGTCGCAAGAATCGCCCCATTCTGGGCGGACTACAATGGCAGCAGGGTCGGGGTTCACGCAGGCGTCCCCGGCGCACAGATCATGTCGCTGCCACCCCTGTCGAAAAGCGCCATCGCCTTTGTCACGCTCATGCTGGCAACGGTCAGCTTCGATGGCCTGCACGAAACCTTCAGTTGGCTCGGCTTCCTCGGCCTCAACCCGCTCGACTATCCCGGTCGTTCGGCGGTGACGCTGCCAAACTCTCTGGGGCTTCTGATGACATGGCTGGCCATGTCGGTGCTGATCATCGGGGCGATCCTGCTGACCTTGCGTCTGGCACGCAGCGACATGCCGCTCTCTGCTATCGCCGGGCCGTGGCTCCTCAGTTTCCTGCCCATCGCCGCCGCCTACCACATAGCGCACTACCTCGTTGCTCTGCTCACTCAGGGTCAATACGCGATAGCGGCGCTGTCCGACCCGTTGGGCAGCGGCGCTGACTATCTGGGTCTTGGCCCGCATTGGGTAGGTTTTGGCTTCCTGTCGCAACAACATGCCGTCTGGACCATCTGGCTTGTCCAGTTCGCCATCATCCTCGGCGCGCATCTGCTTGCGGTGCTTCTGTCCGAACAGATCGCCCGCCGCGCCGGGCTAAATCTGTCACTTGCCGCTCAGGCACCCATCGCCCTCTTGATGGTCCTTTACACCTGCTTCGGCCTATGGCTATTAGCGGCACCTGCAATAGGTTGAAAATAAATGATTTTTTGTTTGCGTACCATCAAATGAAACCCCAAGGCGCACCAGACCGAAAACAAATGCGCCAGACAGCAGAGGAGACGGAGATGACCAAAGGACTACTCACCCCTTCCCGCCGTTCGGTGCTCAAAGGCATCGCCGGCACCGGCGCACTGGCGGCGACCGGCTTCTTTCCCGGCTACAGCAACGCCCAGTCGTCCGAGCCGATCAAGCTTGGCTTCCAACTGCACCGCACCGGCATCGGCGCATCCTATGGCCGCTGGTATGAACGCACGGCGACGGCAGCTCTCAAACGCCTGAACGACGCCGGCGGCATCAACGGTCGCCCGGTCGAGATCCTGTTCGAAGATGACGGCACCGATCCCGCCCGCGGCGCGGAAGTGTTCGGCAAACTCGCCACCCAGTCGAACTGCGACCTCGTCTTCGGCGCGCTCTTCTCGCATGTTGTCATTGGCACCGCCCCGCGCGCAGCCGAACTCAAGGTTCCTTACCTCGTCTGCTCCGAAGGCCACCACGTCGCCTCGGGTATGCTCAACCGCTGGACCATGCAGCCCGGCATCACCGATGTGAAAAGTCAGGTTCAGGCGATGGCGCCCTTCGTCACTGCGAATCTCGGCAAGAAAGTCACGATGGTCTTCCCGGACTTCGCTTTCGGCCATGACCACCGCGACTATTTCACCGCCGCCGTTGCCGCTCAGGGCGGCGAGGTGATCGCCCAGATCGCCATTCCGCCGACTGAAACTTCCTTCACGCGCTACTTCCCGCAGATCCCTGCGGAAACCGAAGTCCTCTATCACGTCATGGTCGGCCCCGCTGTCCTGACCTTCGTCAAGGAAATCGGCGAGTTCTATGGTTCGGGCGCGAAACCCCAACTCTTCGGCTTCATGGACTCGCTCGAAGCGGTGGACATCAAATCGCCGGGTCTGGAATTCCTCGAAGGCTCGCACTTCTGGGAAGCCCACCCCCGCTACAAGCAGGCGGACGCATCTGCTGCCGAAACGGCCTACCGCGCCGCCGTGGGGGTCGATGACAACGGTGCCTCCGCGACCGACCCAGCCGACATTGCGACCTACTCGCACATGTTCTCGGTCTGGGAAACGCTCTCGGTCATCAAGGCCGGGATGGAAGCCTCGGGGTATGCCTCAAGTGCTGATCGGGCGAAGTTCGTCGAGGCCGTCGAAGCAATGACCGATTTTGCCGAGGGCGAAGATCATCCGCAGGGTGCCAAGACCTTCAACGGCAAGACCCACCAGGCCTTCGGCATCCAGAACATCTCGAAAGTTGATGGCGGCAAGCTGACGGTCGTCCACAAGACCTCCATCGAGGATGGCATGTACCCGGACGAGGTCGACTATACGACCCAACCTCTCTGAACCTTACGGCAATGATAACCGCAGGGGCGGCGTCGCCCCTGCAACAGTCAGGGAACAGGCGTGCATACCGGACCACTCATTCTTCTGGCGCTTATGGAGGGCACCGTCACGGCGGCGGTCCTTGCCTTGACGGCGGTCGGCCTCAGCCTGACGTTCGGCGTCATGCGGGTCGTCAATGTCGCGCATGGCGAGTTCTTTATGCTGGGCGCGGTGCTGGCATGGTTCGTCACCCAGTGGCTACCCGGTTCGCCCGCGCTGGCCTTCGCCGCTGCGCTGATCATCTGTCCGCTGATTGTCGCAAGCATCGCCGTGCTGGCCGATATGCTTATCCTCAAACGCCTGAACTATCAGCCCGAAGCCACGATCGTCGCCACCATCGGGATCCTCTATGTTCTGCAACAGGCGGCGCTCAGCTTCTTCGGTCCCGACGCCCGCCCGGTTGCAGCGCCCTTCGACTTCCGCATCCAGCTGCCGTGGTTCGGCTATTCCGGCTACAAGCTCTGCGTGATCCTTGCCGCACTTGTCGTCCTCGGTCTTGTCTGGCTCTTGCTGACCCGCACCAAGATCGGTCTGGTCATGCGCGCCACCCAGATTGACCGGGACACGGCACGGGCCTTTGGCATCAACGTCGATTATGTCTATGCCGGTACCTTCGGCCTTGGCGCGGCCTTGGCCGCCGTTGCGGCCGTACTGGTCGTGCCGATCCAGCAGGCGCACTATCTGATGGGTGGCGATCCGCTGCTTCTGTCGTTCATCGTCGTCATCATCGGCGGCCTCGGGTCGCTGCGCGGCACGCTGGCAGCGGCGCTGTTCATCGGGCTTTTAGATGGCCTCCTGTCCACCGCTTTCTTCTTCCCGCCGACCTTCGCCAAGATCGTGGCTACCCTGCTTGTCGCCCTTGTCCTTGTCTTCCGCCCGCAGGGGCTTTTCGGAAAGCGCCCCGCATGAGAGGGCTGCTGAGGGACAAGCCGCTGGCCTTCCATCTGGGGCTTCTCGCACTTCTGGCGCTGGGCCACTTCACCTTGCCCGAATATCACCATGCCAACATGGCCAAGATCATGGTGCTTGCCATCTATGCGATGGGCTACAACATCGCCTTCGGCTATACAGGGATGCTCAGCCTCGGCCACGCGCTTTTCTTCGCAAGCGGGCTCTATGCGACTGCGATGAGCATCACCGTCCTTGGTTGGTCCGCTGGCCCGGCAATGATCGCGGGGGGGCTGGCTGGCGGAGCGATGGCTGCTGCCGTTGGCGTTCTGGCCCTGCGCACTGCGGGCGTCGCCTTCATGATCGTCACGCTGATGTTTGCGCAGGCGGGCTACCTGACCATCCTCTATCTCGGTCGCTGGACCCGTGGAGACGAAGGTATCGTCATCGCCCAACCGCTCCGCTCCATCGGTCCGCTCGACCTGTCGGACGCCTCCACCCGCTATGTTGCGGCCTTGGCGCTGTTTGCTCTGGCACTCCTCTTCTGCCTGTGGCTCGTCCGCCGACCTTTTGGCCGGGTTATGGTCGCCATGCGCGAAAATGAGGAACGCGCCCGGATGCTGGGCTACAACCCCTTCCGGGTAAAGCTGATCGCGCTGACCCTTTCGGGTCTTTACGCAGGCGCTGCCGGAGCAGCCTATGCCGTGATGTTCGGCTATGTCGGCGCCAGCCTTGCCTCTGTCCAATATTCGATCCTGCCGATGCTCTGGGTGCTTCTGGGCGGCAGCGGCACGGTGGCCGGCCCCTTCATCGGCTGCCTCCTGATGTTTTACCTGATCGACTATGCGTCGAGCGTGACTTCGGCCACGCTCCTTGTTGTCGGCATCGCCCTGATTGCGTTGGTGCTTTTTGCCCCGAGCGGCATCCTTGGAACACTTCGGGAAAGGTGGCTCAAATGGCTGCCGTGACCCTTCTCGAAGCCCGCGACCTGACGCGCCATTTCGGCGGCCTCAAGGCCGTGGACGGCGTCGATTTCGACCTTGTCAGGGGCGAGATCCATGCCCTGATCGGTCCCAACGGCGCTGGCAAGACCACATTCGTCAGCCTCCTCTCCGGGCGCATCACCGCGCAAGGCGGCTCGATCCGCTTTGCGAGCCATGACATCACCGGCCTGCCTGCCCATGCGCGGGTCACAAAGGGCATCGCCTACACCTTTCAGATCACGCAGCTTTTCAGCCGTCTCACCGCGTTCGACAATGTTGCGCTTGCCGTGCAGGGCAGGGGCGTCGCCCGCCGCCTTAGACCCGAGACGATGGCCGCCCTCCGCCGCGTCGGGCTAGAGGCTTTCGCGGACGAAATCGCCGGAAACCTGTCCTACGGCCACCAACGCCTTCTCGAGATCGCCATGGGGCTGGCTCTGAAGCCCAAGCTCCTCATCCTTGACGAGCCGACACAGGGCCTGGCTCTGAGCGAGATCGACATGTTCAAGCGCCTTGTCGAAAGTCTGGTTCCCGAAACGACAGTGCTCCTGATCGAGCACAACATGGATGTGGTCATGGACCTCGCGCATCGCATCACCGTGCTCAATTTCGGCAAGGTTCTGGCTACCGGCACACCCGAACAGATCCGCTCCAACCCGGCCGTGCAGGCCGCCTATCTGGGGGGTTGAATGCTTCAACTCGACGGCATTGGCTCTGGCTACGGCGCGGTGCAGGTCCTGCGCGACCTCACGATCGACGCGCGCCCCGGCGAGGTCTTGTGCGTCATGGGCCGCAATGGCGCTGGCAAGTCGACCATGATGAAAACCATCATGGGTCTGGTCCGGGCATCATCTGGTCAGATCACACTGGACGGCGCGCTCATCTCCAGTCTGCAAGCGCACGAGGTGCCACGCCACGGCATCGGCTATGTCCCACAGGGCCGCAGGCTTTTTGGCGACCTGACCGTGGCCGAAAACCTCGAGATCGGCCTGATGACCCGCAAGCGCGACAACCGGGTGCGCGAGCATGTCCTGACACTTTTCCCACGTCTGCGCGAACGCCTGTCGCAAGTCTCCCGAACGCTCTCGGGGGGAGAACAACAGATGCTTGCCATCGCCCGCGCGCTCTGCCTGGAGCCAAAGGTGCTGCTGCTCGACGAGCCGACCGAGGGTCTTCAGCCATCGATGATCACGCTCATCCGTGACACTGTGATGGATCTCAAGTCGACAGGGGTCGCGACGATCCTCGTCGAGCAGCGCGTCGATGCCGTTCTGCGCGTGGCCGACCGCATCGCCTTCATGGTGTCGGGGCATCTGGCCGAAGTGGTTGATGCAGCAGGGCTGACGGCCGAAGCGCCGCAGTTCCAGAAATATGTGGGTGTGTGATGGCGGGCGCAAAGTCAGGTCTGGTCGCTGGCGTCGATGTAGGCGGAACCTTTACCGATCTGGTTATTTTCGATGCGGCAACCGGCACGGTCCGGCTCGCCAAAGTCCCGACCACGCTGGAAAATCAGGCGTTCGGCGTCCTTACGGCGCTTGAGGAGGCAAAGGCCGACCTCGCCTCGGTCGATCTGATCGTCCACGGCACCACCACCACCACCAACGCCGTGCTGGAGCGCAAGCTTGCCCGCACCGGCCTGATCACCACCGCAGGCTTCCGCGATGTGTTGGAGCTTGGTCGCCGCACACGCCCGCAACCCTACGGCATGAAGGGTCATTTCACCCCGGTCATTCCCCGCGACCTGCGTCTCGAAGTGCCCGAACGAATGGACGCCCGCGGGCGGATCGTGACCCCGCTGGACGAAACCGCCCTCCGCGCCGCCATCACCCAACTGCTCGCCAGTGGCTGCGAGGCTCTGGTCATCCACTTCCTCCACAGCTACGCCAATCCCTCGCACGAGCGCCGCGCCGCCGAGATTGCCGCCGAACTCTGGCCGAACCGCTACATCACCTGCGGCCATGCGCTCCTGTCGGAAAGTCGCGAATACGAGCGAGGGGTCACAGCAGCGGTAAACGCCGCCGTTCAACCGCTCCTCGAACGCTATATCGCGCGCCTGACCGACGAGCTGAAGGGCAGGGGCTACAGCCGTGAACTTTTGGTGATGAACGGCAACGGCGGCATGGTCTCCTCGCGCTCTGTCGCGCGCGAGGCGGTGAAAACCGTGATGTCTGGCCCGGCCTCGGGCGTCATGGCCGCCGTCTATACCGGACGCCGGGCCGGGGTGCCCAACCTCATCACCTACGACATGGGCGGCACCTCCACCGATGTCGCCATGATCCGCGATGGCCGTGCGCCGGTTTCGAACGAAATCGAGGTCGAATATGCCATGCCCATCCATGTGCCGATGGTCGATGTCCGCACGGTTGGCGCTGGCGGCGGCTCCATCGCCCGCGTCGATGCAGGCGGCATGTTGCGCGTCGGCCCCGAAAGCGCAGGCTCGCGCCCCGGTCCGATCTGCTATGGCCGTGGCGGCGACCAGCCGACCATCTCGGACGCCAACATCTTGCTTGGCCGCCTGTCTCCCGACCGCTTCTCTCACGCCCATGAGGCCGTTCGCACCGCGTTCGCCGACAAGATCGGCGCGCCGCTCGGTCTGACGGCCGAAAAGGCAGCCGAAGCGGTCCTCACCCTTGGCAACATTCACATGGCCGGAGCGATCCGCATGGTCTCGATCTCCGTCGGGGCCGACCCACGCGACTTCGCGCTCTTTGCCTTTGGCGGGGCGGGGCCGCTTCATGCCACCGCCCTTGCCCGCGAGCTTGCAATCCCGCGCGTTCTTGTCCCCGCACGCCCTGGCATCACCAACGCGCTGGGCTGCGTCGTCGCCGACCTCCGTCACGATTTCGTCCGCACCCTGAACCGCCCGCTCGACGTGGCCGACATCGGCGAAGTCCATGCGATCTTCGCCTCGCAGGAGGCCGAAGGCCGCCGCCTCATCAATGAGGAACGGATCAGCGTCTCCCACATCCGCGCCGAATTTTCCGCCGACATGCAGTTCATCGGCCAGACCCATCTGCTGCGTGTCCAGTTGCCGGACGGCTCCCCCACGCGCGAGGCGCTGCAATCCGCGTTCGAGCGCGCCTATCACGACCGCTTCCGCGTTGATCTGAAGTCGATCCGCGCCAATCTGGTCAACCTCAACACCTCGGTCATCGGGCGCCGACCCGAAATCGACCTGACGCGCCTGATCGACCCCGATGGCCGCCGTGCCACGGTCGCCGCCGCGCTGACCGGGCGCAGGCAAGTCTGGTTCAACGGCTGGCACGACACTCCGGTCTATTGGCGCGATCACCTGCCCGCAGACGCGGCCTTCCCCGGTCCGGCGATTGTCGAGCAGATGGACACCACTATCGTCATAGAACCCGGCGACCATGTCACGACCGACCGCGAAGGCAATCTTCTCATAGCGATAGGTGCTGGCAATGCTTGATCCCGTCACCCTCGCCGTCATTCAGGCGGGCCTTCAGCAGGTCTGCGACGAGATGGACCTCTCCTTCTCGCGCGCCGCCTTTTCGCCCGTCATTGCCGAGGCAGACGACCGCTCGGACGGCATCTATTCCGCCGCCGATGGCTCGCTTATTGCTCAGGGTTCACGTGGCCTGCCGGTCTTTGTCGGCACCATGCAGTTCTCGACGCGCCACATCATCGAACGCATTGCCGAAGGTCTGACCAAGCCGCCAGAGCCGGGCGACATCTATATCGTCAACGACCCCTATCTTGGCGGCACGCACCTCATGGATGTGCGCTTCGCCATGCCCTTCTATCGCGATGGCGAGATCTTCTGCTGGCTGTCCAACACCGGCCACTGGCCCGACACCGGCGGTGCCGTCCCCGGCGGCTTTTCCGCCTCGGCAATCTCTGCCGAACAAGAAGGATTGCGCCTGCCCCCGGTGAAGCTCTTCAAGGCTGGCGTCATGGACGACGAACTCTGGCAGGTGATCTGCTCGAACA
>Ga0209023_10002092_pt1 | contig 25677 bp, 48 predicted proteins | sample LakOneMetagenome_FD_187468 | JGI IMG/M metagenome (GOLD analysis project Ga0209023, IMG submission 187468) | Freshwater and sediment microbial communities from Lake Erie, Canada (SPAdes) (version 2) | ecosystem: Environmental > Aquatic > Freshwater > Lentic | place: Lake Erie, Canada... | reverse complement strand
TGGCCCCGACGCTGGCCCCGACGCTGTCCCTGACGCTGGCCCCGACGCTGTCCCTGACGCTGGCCCCGACGCTGGCCCCGACGCTGGCCCCGACGCTGGCCCTCATCTTTCGATCCAAGATGATCGCCCGTGTCATCCCCTGCGAAAGTGGCGACCCACACCAGACGATCTTTGATGGCGGCTTAAGCCCTGCCGCCTCATACATCAGTCCAATGGCGCGCTCGGCTTCCGGGCGGTTTGCAGGATCGGTATTGAGACCAATCTTTGTCCATCTCTCCACAAACTCGGGAAAGCGCGCAATTTGCTCGGCGGTGAGACGTTCAATTTTCTTGGCCATGGCTCAATCCTGCACCCTGCGTTCATCGCCCGCCGTCCATTCGCGCTTGCCGACAACAAGGTAAGCGCCAGACGGCAGCGCAAGATCGTCATGCTCGCCAGTTGGGGTTCCTGCCTCGCTGGCATGGCGAATAACCACATCAGTTTCGGCAACGAGATAGCCAAGGACCGGCGCGCCGCGATCCAGACCGAGGGTTTGGGTCATGGAGGGATCATCGAAAAGTCGCGCCGTTATGATCGTTTCCGACTGATCGGCATAGCTGCGGGCCAGCGCATCATCGCGGAGATAAACCGGCTGCGGCACGAACCAGACACCATGATGGTGGCCGGTGATTTCGCCCTCCTGAATGAGGAGACGTTTGTCCGTGGTGCGCAGCGGCTTATCGCGCTTCACATCCGCCGCTGATTTGCCAAACGCCTTGAGCGGCACGAATCCAATGTCGCCCTGAAAATAACTGTCAGTCATGGTCTTTCTCCTTGTGTTGGTCATATCCTTCTCTCCACTGATCCATTCATGCGCTTGCGGATGCCCGACGCTTTCGAGCCAGCTATCGGCCTTGATGTGGGGCGCTTCGTGCCGGTGCTTTTCGCCCTGATGCGCTTCACCTTCGCAATGCGCGGAACGTCGATTGTGCTGGTGTGGATGCGATGGCACTTGCTGCACAGGACAACGCAGTTCTCCAGGCTGGATGCGCCGCCCAAGGCCAGCGGAATGCCGTGGTGATATTCGGCGCGGCCAAGAACCTTGCATCCGCAATGCGCGCACTTGCCATGGTGCAGTTCAAAAGCCTGCGCCTTGATCTTTCCGGTGAACTCGTGAGGGCGGGTCATGGTGCCTCACGCTTGGCGAGGAGGTTGTAAACGCGCGATTCAGTTGTGTTCAGAATGGTGGCGATTTCAGTTGTGTCCATGCCCGCGCGGAACATGGACACAACCCTGCCGATCTGCTTGTTCTCGTTCTTCCAGCCGCTGCGGTTGGCGGCTGTGCGATCATAGAAATGTTCTGGCCCCCGGATCATGCTGCTTGCCTCACGTCCGCGCCGGTGGTCTGCGCCAGCCAGTCCAAAGCCTTTTCGCTCACGTCCATGAATTGCTTTTTCGGGCAATGGCGCTTGGACAGGCTGCGCGCCGTGAACACGGTCACAACCGTTCCGCTCAAGTCCGTGACGGCGTAGCGGTCCAGCTTCTTCGCCATGGCTGCAACCTCAACCGCCGCCGTGCGCGAGCCGCAGGCCACGGTGTTGCTGTCGCACCATCCGACACGGCAGAGCGCAGCCTTGCGCAGGTGTTCCGATGACGGATATTGCGCCGCCAGATGATCGGGAAGCGTCTGCCATGTTTCGCGGATGATGGCGAAGAACCGTCTCCGGCGCGGGTCCGAATGGTCCTTCGGATCGTCCAGAATGCAGCCGCACTCGGGGCAATGGTCTGTCATGCCGCTTGCTTTCCAAACCGGGTTTCGAGCGCTGCAATCTTGCTCGCCAGCTCCCCCAGGAATGTGCGAACCTCGCCTTCAATCTCGGCAATCTTGGCGTCGTCGCGGGGGATGCGTTGGACGAAAAGCTGCATGTCGGCGGGCAGGCGCGGATCGAAGCTCACGAAGTCGCACCACTTCCGGCCCGTGCAGGCCATCTGCCATTGCATCTGCAACAGGTATTTCCCGGCAACAGCCTCGCCCAAGAGGGTTTCAACATGCGTTGCCGTGCTGGGGCACTTGATTTCCAGCAGGCCATCATCGCCCACAAGCCCGTCCGGGCTGGCGTGGCTGCCGGTGATCGACGGGTGCGGCACAAGCGCCACCTGCTGCACTTCGGCGTCCGTGGTGAACTCGTAAGCCGCGCGGGCCTGCGGTTCCGTCTCGGTGCCCCAGCGCATGGCCTCAGAGGTAAAGCCTTCGGTGGGCGCTCCCGTCAGACGCTCGCACAGAAGCTGCGCCATCAGATTTGCACGGGAGGCCGATGGGCCGGATTTCGTCCGCGCCATCAGGTCTGCGATCTGCGAAGCCCCTACGCTGCCGCACCGGGCCAGTTTCCATTCCTCGCTGCCCTGTTCCATCAGTTGGCCCCTTTCTCGGCAATCTTCTTCTTGAGTTCCGCGTCGGCCTGCCGGAACTGCGCTTGCGTCATGTGCTCCAACTGGCCGATGCCCAGCCATGCGCACAGCTTGGCTTCCGTGCGCCCGGATTTTTCGAGCAGGCCCGCGATGTGATCGAACTGCGCCTTGTCGATCAGTTTGGGTGCGGCGAGGGGCGGCGCCGCACCGTCGCTGTCCTTCGTGGCGGCGAGGCCCAAGGCCAGCTTGAGCGTGTACCGCTGCAAGTAGGTCACGGCGCTGCCAACGGCCTGAATGGCGTTCTTGGAGCCGCTGGTGTCGGCCCCGGATTGCAGTGTCGTTGCCTCACTGTGGCCGCGCCGGTGCGAAATGATGCACGTCACCGCGACCGTGCCGCCGTCCTGCTTGGCATTGTAGCGATAGGAAAGGCCATGTGCCACGAGGATCGGATCAATCGTCTCCGCGATCTGGGCCAAGTCCTCGTATTCGTAAGACGCCTTGCCTGCGCCGAAACTGGCGGAGCGGGTTTTGACGATGGGCTTGATCTCCGCCTTTGCGGCAGCCATGGCCTCGTCAAATTCACGCTTGGCCTCTGCGGCGCTCCACCGCTCCTGCAATGCCATCAGGCGTTCCAGCGTTTCGATGTTAGCCCCGCTCGCAATGGCGCGGTCGATCATCACCATGGGCGTGTAGACCGTGCCGCCGTCCTGAATGGTGGGGACCGCTCCCGTTTTCTGCGCGACGAGCGAAAGCTCCTGCATCTGAGCGTCAGCCATTCTTGGCCTCCTGTGTTTCGGGCTTGTTGGGATTGATCGGCGGGCCGTTGAGCCAGCCGCGTGTGGCTTGGAGAGCGGCAAGCTGGGCGCTGAGCGTGTTGGCCTTGCCAATGAGGCGGATCGGGGTCATTGGTTAGCCTCGTGATCCCAGACCAGCGCATCGGTGACCTGATCGTAGTCACAGCCGCAGGCGTCCATGACCATGGCGTAGAGGCGCTCGGTGGAGATATCCGGCTCGGCCATTTCAAAGCGACGCCAAGCGCTCAGAATGCGGCGATAAAGTCCAGAGTGCTTACCCATCTTCACATTCCTTCTGCTGCTGGCTGATCGACACGGCTGCTTTGACGCGCATCCCATCCGGTGGCTTCCGTCACCGGAGGCTCGCATCCGTTCAAAACGCGGTATTCGTGATCGGCGCGTGAGGCTTCGGAGGATTTGCGGGGAACGAGGTCGAAGCCGAGAGTGTTGGCGAGTTCACGCAACTGCGCGTCTACCAAATGAAGCGAGTGACCCGCGATACCCGCAGTTTCATTAGGCTCGGTTGCCGCCCCAAGTAGGAGGTAGAGCCAATAGGCTTGACCTCTCGCGCCGATAAAACATGTATGGCGATCCATCACACCGCATCCCGCAGATAGGCCGCATTGGAGCGCGGGCGGAGAAGGTCAGCAGACGGAGCGTTACAGGCTTCCAGCCTGCCGCGCAGCCAGTCCATATCAAGGCCAGCCTTGAAGGTGGCGAACCACGGGTGCTTGCTGTCGATCTGGGTGCGTTTGCCGAGATATTCGAACTCGAAGCCCCAGAGATCGACCTCGCCGTTCTCAAGTTCAGCAATGGCAATGGCGTCCGTCTCGAACAGGTCTACGCCGTCTTTCCGAAGCGTCAGTGTGCAGGGTATGCGGTACATGATCAGCGAGCCTCAGTGTTGGTGATGATTTCGCGGAAGCGGAGTTGTTCGGCAGCCCACGCGGCATCCCTCGCGGCAGCCCACGCGGCAGCCCACGCGGCATCCCACGCGGCATCCCTCGCGGCATCCCACGCGGCATCCCTCGCGGCAGCCCTCGCGGCATCCCTCGCGGCAGCCCTCGCGGCATCCCTCGCGGCATCCCTCGCGGCATCCCTCGCGGCATCCCTCGCGGCATCCCTCGCGGCATCCCTCGCGGCAGCCAATTCATCATTCGTCGCCTGACCGTTCGCGTGGCGCTCGGCCACATCAAGCGCGGCGAGCGAGCGTTCGTCCTTCATCAGGTGCTGGACCTGACGCGCGCACCACACGGCGAACAGCCGCCATTCCCTCTCGTATTGAGGCTCGGCGCGGCAGCACCACAGGGCGTCATCGAAACCATTGCTGTCCAGAATGGTGATGAATGACACCGGCTCATCATCGGCCTCAGTCTTGCCGAGATGGGCCAGCAGCTTGCGCCAGCCGTTAGAGCAGGGGTTGTGCGCCCTGATCCGGTTTAGCGTTGTGGTGATCATGTCTGTCTCCCTCGTGTGAGAGAGAACCTAACCGCATTTGCGGTAATATGCAAGGGGGTGCGGTAAAAAATGCGGTAAATATTTTCAGCCCATGCTATACCCCTCCCAGCCAAGGAGGGCGGGATATGGCTACGCTGAATGGATGGACGGTGGCAGACTACGGCGGCTATGCCGAAAGCTGGTGCGGACTTATGAAGGCTATTCTTCGCCCTTGCCGCCCTGAATCACCAGTGGAACCCATCCTATCGGGCGGGGCGGCCCGTCATTCGCAATCTGATCTGCAAAATCCCGCAGTACTCTCAAATCCAAGCGGAACTGCCCCTGAAGGCGATCGGGAGGGTTAGCCTCGGAATCATTGGCAAAGTCACGTATGCGTTCGGCAACGCCGTGGCGGCTCACGATTTTGGCGGCGTCTAGGTCTTTCGCCATCGTGACAAGAATGATCTGGAAAGCAGCGATCAACTGCCCCAAGGCTTGCTCATGGCTGATTGTGTTGCCGCTCACCACAGCCTCCCCCTCATAAACCTCTGCCACATCACCACATAGGCGACGGCAAAGGCTGCAAGGCCCGCCGGCACGCCGATAAGGTCGGGGAGGGTCATGGCTTCGCGGACAGAACAGCCTCGCTGGGGTCGGCATAGAGAGGTGCCCATCGCCAGACGAAGGATTCGGGATCGGTCGGCTTGGCGGTTGGCAGAACCTCTTTGATCAAAAGCCAGCTATCGCCTGTGCAGCGGTTGTAACGGATTGGGTTGATATTCGTGGGGGTGACGACAACAAAACAACCCAAGTCGTCCGCCGCCGCTGGCGTGGACAGCAGGCAAAGCACGATCATGGCGCGTTTCATCGGTTGTATTTCCCTACCACAATCTGACAGTTCGGCCATTCGGTCCGCAAAAGGCTGAAATTTTTCTGCGGGTTCCATTGGAGCAACTGCCATTCCCGCTCTGTTGCTCGCACCAGCCGCTTGATCAGCGCGTTGGCGTGATTGTCGCTGCGCTGGAAGATGATGGCATCCCGGCCTGCGGAGGGCGGCAGATTGGGGTTTATCAGCGCAATATCCCCAGGTTCATAGGCGGGCGCCATTGAATCCCCGATGACGTAAATCCCAAAGCCACCCCGGACATTGGCGAGCGGGGCAGGACGGCTGATAAATTCAATTGGCTCGAAGGTCATGACCAGCGATCCGTTGCCGTTGCTGCCTTCCGCTGAAGCATAGATCGGGAAATCCTTGGGGCCAAAGAGGGGCGGGGGCTCCTCCTCGATATGCTTGCCCTTGGGGGCGTATTGCTCGGGGTCCAGTGCTTCGGGCGTGGTGCCGAGCGCATGGGCAAGGTCATGGATTTGCCGGGGCCGGGTGGTGCGGCCCGATTCCACGTCGCCAATGACCTGTTGGGAGATGCCGGAAGCTTCGGCCAACTCCTTCTGCGTCCAGCCCTTGGCCTTCCGGAGCCTGAGAACTTCATGTTTTAGAGCCATGCCAAAGGGCTACCGCAAAAGTTTACCGCGTTCACCTTGGGAAGGGGCTTGCCATTTAACCGCAATCGCGGTAATTAAATGCGGTATGAGCGACATTCCATCCATCATCGCGGCTGCTGTTGGCGAAGGATCGCAGGGCGAATTCGCCCGGCTTGTTGGCTGCGGCCAGCAGACCATTTCCGATTTTATCCGGGGCACACGCCGTCCTTCCGCCTCCATGGCGCTCAAGATCGAGAAGGCCACCAAGGGCAAGATCACCCGCCACGATTTGAGGGCTGATATTTTTGGACCGGCACCACGGAAAGGTGCCGCATGAGCTTTGTCCGCACAGTCTATGTCTATGTGATCGAGGCTCGAAACGGCGTCATCAAAATTGGCCGCTCTGAATGCCCGGCCATGCGGGTGAAGCTCTTTGATCTTTATTCGCCGGTCAAAACGCGGCTCATCGCCATGTGGCCTGACATCATGCAGGCAGAGGCGGAATTGCATCGCCGCTTCCATGCTCAACGGCTACATGCCGAGTGGTTCCTGATCGAAGGGCCGGTTGCGGATTTCGTCAACGAGGTTCGCGGATGCGGCTTGCCGGAAGGTGTCGCTGATTGGAATTTGCCGACAGTCGAGAGCAGGGAAGAAAAGCGCATTCGCAAAAACCTCGCACAATCTGAAAGGATGAAGGCGATTTGGGCCAACCCCGAATGGCGCGAAAACAATCGCCAACTCCGTGAATCATACAAGCGGCGCCGTTCCACCCCCGCCCCCCGAAAGGCAGCATCATAATGGGGTACGCGCTCGCCATCGCCTATCTCGCCGGGGCCGTCTGGTTTTTCCATGACTTCGGAAAGCAGATGCAGGACAGCCCGAACTATCACCCGGCGGCGCAAACGCTTGTCACCTTGGGCTGGCCGTTGATCGCGCTGTACGCCATCACCATGGGGACGCGGGACTGGCTGCGGAGGCGCTCATGACTCACTTCGGCTCATTCTGCGCAGGAGCGGTGTTTGCTGCCGCTGTCATTGCTGGCCTTGGCTTCGGCGTGGGGATTTTCGGATGACGATAACCCTCAGCCATGAATGGCTTTTGGCGCTGACGTTCGCAAGTGGCTTCTTTCTCGGTGTCGCCGCCTTGGGGGTTTTCGCAATCCGCATTCTCGCGAACCCTTGGAAATAAAATGGCCGGGACTGCACCATACAATCCCGGCCCTTCACCCGCGCAACGAGGGGGCAGCACGCGGGCGGAACGCTTAGCGCAGCCGTTCGATCAGGCGCGCCGAAACCTGTCCAATGCTCTCGAAGTTCCTCCCACGTCCGGTCTTATTGGGTCGACCGGGCGCACCTTGGCGCGGGCCATCCATGCCCCGCCTTTTTCTTTCCGCCGCAAGGTAAACGATCCTGCACATTCCGAAGCACTCCCAAGCAAATCCATTCATCGCGGTTTGGAAAATAGGTTGGGAGTGATTGGCAATGTGCCCAAAAGAAATTGGCAACGGGGACAGCATGGGAATTGTTGATGCCCGCGACCAACATCAGGTGTTGCTCTCAAAGCTCATGCGCGGGCCGGGAGATGGCGAGGGTGCCATGCGCCGTGCCGAAGCGATGTTCGGCCTCCCGTACTGGTCACAATGGAACCTGCGGCACAAGAGGCGGGCCAGCCCGTCATTCATGGATCGCGTTCGGGAAGCCTACGTTTCGATGGTTGAGCGGTCAGTGAAGCGTGATCTGGAAGTGCTGAAAACAGAACAGGCGAAAGGCGCTGACGATGCTGCTCTTGCGGGCTTGGTGGCTGAGGCTGAGGCGCTATTGGCGCGCATGGCGGAGAGGGTGAGATGAGCACGTCAGAAGATCTGAAAGCTATCTTTGCAGCGGGCCGTCCGCTGGTTGGGCAGGCGCTCGACATTGCCGAGCAAATCGCCGCCCTTCGGGATGCCGCAACCGAAAAGGGGCTGGACTGGTCGCAGGTGAAAGCCTTGCTCAAAGCCCAGATTCAGGACGAACGCGACGGCAGCGACGGGAAGCGCGTGCGGAAGATTGTGGAGAAGGCGGACTTCGCCACGGCCTACGCTGAAATGCTTGGGCTGGCGAATATGAACGAGAATATTTTTTCTGCCGAACCCCACGATCCCGACACGGGCGAAATCATCGAACCGCAGGCGAGCGTCTCGCGGCCTGCGCAGGCGGAGGAGGACCGGGCGTCGGCGAAATCCTCCTCCGCCGCTCCCATTCAAGAACCCACCGGAGGCACTCCTAGGCAATCCGCTCCGGGGCAGGCTGGGGAGGACGCATCTGTCCGGATAGCGACCGGGCGCGTCCTCCCTGCCGACAATGATCTCGAACTCCCCGCATTTCTCGACCGGCGCGGGAGAGCGGCATGACGGCGCGCACCGGGTATCAGATCGCCAAGGACCGCATGACGGCGGCGCTCCAGGCCGAAGCCGCGCAGGAGCTTGCGTCCGAGGCTCAGATTCACACCGCCATTGTGGAGCTTCTGCAACGCACCGCAGCCCCAGGCGTCGTGTTCTGGCATTGCCCGAACGGCGGCAAGCGGAATGTGGTCGAAGCGAAGAAGCTGAAAGGCATGGGCGTCCTCGCCGGTGTTGCCGATCTCCAGATCAGCATTCCGGGTCGCATGATGGTGTTCCTCGAAATCAAGGGGCCAAAGGGCCGGGTTGAGAAATCGCAGATCGCGTTTCTCGATGCCATGGCCTGCAATGGCCACGTGGCGCACATCGTCCGTTCGGTGAAGGCGGCGGAGGAAATTCTGAAATTCGTCGGCGCCATCCGTGTCGCGGACGGGATCGGGAGGGCGTTTTGACATTCCGCGAGGAAACCATAGGCGATTGCAGGCTGATCCTTGGCGACTGCCGGGAGGTGCTGCCGACGCTTGAAATGGTGGACCATGTTATTTCCGATCCGCCCTATGAGGCCAGTCTGCACGAATCGAAAAACAGTCTACGCGGACGGGTCCGCGTAGATTCTGGCCCAGATCTTCGCGGTCTCGATTTTGCGCCCATAGATGCGATTCGTGGAGATGTGGTGCGGCTCGCCGGAGCGGTTTGCTCGGGCTGGTTCATCGCATTCTGTACGGTTGAGGGTGTTGCGAAGTGGGCAGACATGATCAACGCCTCACCGATGAAATACAAGCGGGCTTGCATCTGGGTAAAGCCCGACTCCACTCCGCAACTCAATGGCCAAGGCCCAGCGCAGGGGGCTGAATGTTTCGTTTGCGCATGGGCCGGCGCTGGTCATGCGAAGTGGTTTGCGGGTGGAAAGCGTGGCGTCTATCGGCATATTGTCAACCCACCCGACAGGCATGGCTTCCATCCGACCGAAAAGCCATGGCGGCTATTCGCGGAAATCCTCAACGATTTTACTCTCCCGCGCCAAACTATCCTTGACCCCTTCATGGGCAGCGGCACGACTGGCGTTGCCTGCGCCAAGCTGGGCCGCAAGTTCATCGGCGTTGAGATCGACAGCGGCTATTTCGACATTGCCTGCCGCCGCATCGAGGCCGCTTACAAACAGCCCGATATGTTCATCGCCCCACCGGCCCCGGCCCCCAAGCAGGAGGCCATGCTTTGATCTACGACTGGCGCACGGATTCCTATGGTTCTTGGCTGTTCTGGCTTCGCTGGAAGGCGCTGACGGGCGGCTTTGCGCGGCCTGAGATGCCACATGAAATGTATTGGGCCGAAGCTGCGGGGGTGATCCCGTGAAATCCTCCGGCAACAGACTCTGCTCGACCTGTAAGCACCACACCACCGAGGACGTTCAGGGCCGTTCTGACGAACGCTGCACCTATCCATGGCGTGATGCGCTTGGCCTGACGATCAGGGACACACCGGCAACCCTGATGCGCCATGACGCAACATACTGCGGCCCGGAACTCAAGAAATGGGAGGGGAGATAGATGCCGTGGCTGCGCGGCCTTTTAGGCGACCTGATTCAATATGATCCGCACACCTTGAAACCGATCAACCCCGTCCAAAAACCAAAGGAGACGATGATGGAAGCAACGACTGGAACGGCAGCCCCGACCATTCCGACGTTCACTGAAAAGCTGGAATATCTCGAAAAGCTCGCTACGGCGGTCGGCGTGGCGGCAAGTGCGGTCGAGATCCTTGCCTACAAGACATACGGATTTTCGGGAAACACCATCGGCGGGGCTATTGCGTCAAACGCCACGCCGCCTAAGCCGGATTCGGCGCTTGGCCGTCTCTCTGACGCGGCAGGCCAGATCGATTATCAGCTTGGCCGCATTTCCGCAGCCATCAACGCCATGAACGACAGGGCGTGAAGGCCAGATGCCCGCCATCCGAAACACATTGCATTCCTCCCCATGGGTTCCCGGCTGGGAGCCTGACAAGACGCGCGTGGTGACGCTGGCGTGGTTCCCTGGCATTCCGGCCAGCACACGCTACAACACCCGCGTTCTTGATCTTGGCGAGGACGGCAGGGGCGAGAACATGAAGCGCAAGGTGAAGCGCCGGGCCAAGGTGTGGAGGCTCGTGGCTTGAACCTCAAGGCCACCATCCAAAATATGCGCGTCTGCGGAATGTCTGCGGACGAAATCTTGCGTGCACTTGAATGTATCGAGCCGGACACCCGCGACGAGCAGGCTGAACGCCGCCGGGAGAAGGATCGCGAGCGCAAAGCGGAGGCGCGTCTGCGGAATTCCGCAGACAACACTGCTCAAAAAGGTTTCGATAAAGAAAGGTTCCATACCTCCAAAGAAATTACTTCCAAAACTATCACCATTGGAACCAACCAGCGCGCGCGCGAGCCTGCCGAAGCGCCTGCTTCACGTGGAACACGCCTTCCCGAGAACTTCACGCCCCTCCCGGCCATCGTGCAGCAGGGCCTCAGCCTGGGCCTCACCGAGGCCGACATCAGCGACCAGCTTGAGCGTTTCCGCGATTGGGCCAACGCGGCAACGGGGCAGGTTTCGATCAAGCGGGACTGGCAGGCGGCGTATCGGAACTGGATCAAACGGGTGGCAGATGATCGAAAAAAACAACAGCGATTCACAGGCAAACAATCTCCCGGCGACAAGATGCGCCAAGCCTTTGACGACCTCGATGCAGAGGTTGCGCGCCGCCGCCAAGCTGCTGGACCATGACACCGCAGCGCCGGTTTCGCGCGACGTTTCGCTGGCCGATGCCGAGGACGTGCTGAACTCGATGATCGGCCGGTACGAGCGCCCCACGGCGGAGGAAGCCGTGTTCATGGCGCGGGCCTTGGTGGGCCTCTATCCGGCGCGCGAGGTCAACGACGCTGCGGCCTACGCCATGGGGGTTTCAGCCGTACTGGCCGCTCACCCGCTCGACTTCTGCCGCCGCGTCTGTGACCCCGCTCATGGCCTGCCGTCGAAACTGAAATGGCTGCCGACGCTGGCGGAAATCACCGCCGCGCTGGTCGAGGAATCCGTCAAGCGGGGCCGCATCGGGGCAAACGCCATGCGCGTCATCAAGGCTCATCAGGAGGCCGAGCAGGAGCGGAAATGGAAAGCCGAGCGCCCCGACGCTGAGACGCGAGCCAAGCGCGCCGCAGAAATCATGGCGCGGTTCAAGCCGAAATCACCTGATGATCTCGACACCCCCGCCGCTACGGAGGCCGCGTGACCCACTGGTGCATCGTCAGGACAGACCTCGCCTATGAGCAGCGTGTCGCAGCAGCCATAGAGCGCACCGGCTATCAGGTCTGGTGCCCCATGGAAACCCGCTCAAAGCGCATCACGGCCAAGAGCCGGTCAAGGGCGCGGGAGTGCTATGACGTGCCGCTGCTCCCCGGAATCTTCCTCGCCGCCGCTGAACCCATGCTCGAGGAGTTTCTCAGCGACGTGAAGGGCTTTGATACGGTGGACCGCCAGCCCGGCAGCTATGCGCTGTGCCTGATCCCGGAGGCCCAGGTTGAATTGTTCCGCCGCTATGTGGATGAGGCCAACGCGCAGACGGCGCAGAGAGCCGCTGCGGGACTAAGGCCCAAGGGCAAGAAGAAATGGCTTCCGATCGGGGACATGAGCGTGGCGGAGGTTCTGGAGCGCATGTTTGGTGTGAAGCGGATCGAGGAGGCGGCTTAGATGTGGAGGCCAATGTTTGAAGCCCCGCGCACTGGGGAGATAATCGTGTGTCTCTATCCTGACTTGAGTGGCGTTGATCTCCAACGATGGGGAATCGACAAAGAGACGGGAGAGGGTGGCTGGTACAATACCAGATACACAAGGGATGGGGTGCAAGACGATTTTTGGACGGCTTGGGCTTGTATTCCTGTGGTTATGTTCGAGGGCCGTGACGTATTACTCGATGATGGCTCGTCTGAGCGCGATGAGGCGACGGCCCGGCGTCCATGAGAAAATCTCTTGCCAACCCCCAACATCTTGTGGCATACGCTGATTTGCACGCATACGGGCTGATTGGTTCACGGCTATGCCGCCATGCCCCGCGAGCCGGTTTCGCGCCGAAAAGCGAAGCATTGCCGAAATTCAGAATGCGCCGGGTGAAACGGTAACTGCCCTCCGAGGCACACCCCATCCGGACCTCCATTCCCCTCCCGCCCGGTCCTGCACCACGCTCCCCCGTTGTCACAGCAGGTTCCCAGCGCGCCGGGAGGGGATACCCACAGGAGGCCAGATGGCCACTCCAGAACAAAAGCAGCCTCCGGTTTATCCTGAAGGCATGACACGCGAGGCATACATCACGCGCTGCCGCCAAAACGCCATCGCCTGTCTCAATAGCCCCATCAATCATCAGTTCGCAGATGTGCACCTCGACCACGCCAAATGGTGGATTGAGCGCGCATTGGAAGAAACCCGATAATGGCCGGTGAAAGCGCATGGGACGATAACACCCGTGCTTACATCACGGAACAACTTGCTCTGGGACGTTCCCTCCGTGACATCTGCCGCGAGAAAGACATGCCCTCCGAAGGCTTGGTCCGCAAATGGGCGAGGACTGAGGACGAGTTCGGTACGCAATACGCGCGCGCGAGAGAGATCGGCATGGATGCGCTTGCCGATGAAATCTTGGAGATTGCGGACGACACACAGCGAGACTTCAAGACGACGGCAGACGGGAAAGAGATTGTTGATCAGGAAGCAATCAATCGCGCCCGTCTTCGCGTCGATGCCCGCAAGTGGATCATGAGTAAGATTGCTCCCAAAACCTACGGGGAAAAGCTTGACCTCAACCATTCTGGAAGCATCGCCACCCTCTCCGAGTCTGCCGTTGACGCTCGCCTCGCTCAGCTACTCGGAAAAGCTGGAGGCGATGCAGCTTCTGGAGCGGAAGGCGAGAATCCTGGCGGAGACAAGGCTTAGGCGGTACCACCCCTATCCCAAGCAGATTGAGTTTCACTCCGCAGGCGCAACCTATCGCGAGCGCCTGTTCATGGCAGGAAACCAGCTTGGCAAGACGCTGGCGGGCGCTGCCGAGGCTGCAATGCACCTTTCGGGTCAGTATCCTGACTGGTGGCGGGGCAAGCGGTATGACCGGCCCATCGTCATGCTGGCCGGTTCTGAATCCTACGAGCTGACGCGCGACGGCGTTCAGCGGTTGCTCGTCGGGCCGCCGGAGCAAGAGGAAAACTGGGGCACCGGCTTCATTCCAGGCGCTGCCATTGTCGGCACTGATCGCCGTGCGGGCGTGCCAAACGGGCTTGAGAACGTCGCGGTGCGCCATGTCTCGGGCGGCATCAGCGTTTGCCAGTTCAAGGCATACGAGCAGGGCCGCAGCAAGTGGCAGGCATCAACCGTCGATTATGTCTGGTTCGATGAAGAGCCGCCGGAGGATGTCTATTTCGAGGGCATCACCCGCACCAATGCCACGAAGGGCCTGATCGCGATTACGTTCACGCCGCTCAAGGGCATGTCAACCGTGGTGGCGCGCTTTCTCATGGAGACTTCACCGGACCGCCACGTCATTTCGATGACGATTGATGACGCCGAGCACTTCACGCCGGAAGAGCGGGCCAAGATCATCGCCAGCTATCCGCCGCACGAGCGTGAAGCGAGAACCAAGGGCATCCCGTCGCTGGGAAGTGGGCGCATCTTCCCGATTGCCGAGGAACAGATTGTCTGCGAGCCATTCTCGATCCCGGCTTCATGGCCACAGATCGGCGGCATGGACTTCGGTTACGACCATCCGTTCGGGGCCGTGCGTTGTGCTTGGGATCGGGAAAACGACTGCTTCTATGTCATCTCGAATTACCGCGAGCGCGAATCCACGCCGATCATTCATGCCGCAGCGGTGAAGCCATGGGGCGAGTGGGTCATCTGGGCTTGGCCGCACGATGGCTTGCAGCATGACAAGGGCAGCGGTGAACAGCTTGCGGAGTTGTATCGCAGGCAGGGCCTCAAGTTGACGCCCGAGCGCGCCACTTTCGAGGACGGCACAAACGGCGTTGAGGCTGGGCTGCTCGACATGCTGGAGCGGATGCAGACCGGACGCTGGAAGGTGTTCACGGGCTGCCGGGAATGGCTGGAAGAGTTCCGGCTTTATCACCGCAAGGACGGCAAGGTTGTGAAAGAGCGCGATGACGTGATCTCCGCCTCCCGCTACGCGCTGATGATGAAGCGGTTCGCTGGCGTGAAGCCTCAGAGCACGAAAGACACGTTCAAGCCCCGAAAGGTGGTTTAGCCATTGTCAAAAGACATTGAGGCCATCGCGGCGGCGGTTGAAACCTTCGCAGCGGATGCAATCGCATGGAACGGCGAACGCTCCACGGATCGCATACAGGCCATCGAATATTATGACGGCACGATGCGCGACACGCCTTCCGATGATGGCCGGTCCAGCATTGTCAGCCGTGATTTCCGCGCCGCCACCAAGAAGGTGCTGCCAGCCATTGTGCGCACCATCCTTGGCAGTGACCGCGTGGTGGAATTTGAGCCGGTGGGGCGGGAGGACGAACCCGGCGCGGCGCAGTCCACCGATTTCGTCAACGAGGTCGTGATGCCGGAAAGCGGCGGCGAGAGTGTCATTCATGACGCCGTGCATGATGCGCTCCGCGTCCGTAACGGCATCATCAAATATTGGTGGGACCAGAAGAAGGACACGAAGGTCACGCGCCATTCCGGCCTGACACCGGAGGAAGTCGCAGTTCTCGCCAGCGTTGACAGCGTGCAGGTGTTGGAACAGGAGCCAGCGCCGGACGGCACGATCAGCCTGAAACTGCGGCGCACGATCAACGATGGCCGTGTTGCCATGGCCTGCATCCCGGCAGAGGAATTCTTCATCGATCGTGACGCGCGGTGCATTGAGGACGCCTATTTCTGCGCGCACAACCAGCAGCTTCGCCGCTCCGCTCTCATTGCCATGGGCTACGACAAGGACCGGGTCTGGGATTTACCGGCATGGCAGCGCAAGACGAACGATCAGCAGAGCGAGGAACAGACACGGCGCGATGATGCCACGGATGGCCGCTCGACGGACAACCGCAAGGAACTGGACGAGATTGATTTCTGGGAGTGCTTTGTCCGCATTGACGAGGACGGCGACGGCATTGCCGAATTGCGCCGCATGGTGTTCGTCGGCGGGTGGCAGGCGCTCAACCTGTTCGAGGATGAGGAAACCGACGAGGCTCCGTTTGCGGATATCGTGATCGAACGCAGGCCGCATGAGTGGCTGGGCCGCAGCCTGTTTGATGACATCTACGAGGTCCAGCGCGTCAAGACGGTGCTGACCCGCAGCACGCTCGATAACATTTACTGGCAGAACAATCCGCAGCCCATCGTGGCGCGGGACACCATCGAGAACATGGATTCGGTCAACAATCCGGGCTTCGGCCAGCCCATCGTTATCAAATCAGGTATGGACGCCACCAAGGCCGTGGGCTTCAACACCGTGCCGTTCGTCGGGGCCCAATCCTTCGAGATGCTGGGCTACATGGACAACATGCTCAAGGACCGCACCGGCATTTCCGATGCGTCTGGGGGCCTGCCGCCCGATGCGTTGCAGAACGTCACGGCCAAGGCTTCGGCGCTCTATGAGCAGGCCGCGATCAGCCAGGTCGAGTTGATGGTGCGCAATGTCGCCGTGGGCCTGCGCCGCCTGTTTCGGGGCATTCTCAAGCTGGTGATCCAGCATCAGGACAAGCCGCGCACGGTGAGGCTGCGCAACACATGGGTCGAGGTCGATCCGCGCTCATGGAATGCCGACATGGACGCCATGATCAATGTCGGCCTTGGGGCGGGCACGCGCGAGCGGGACATGATGGCAATGCAGGTCGTGACCGGCGTGCAGACGAAGTTTCTGGAAAGCCTTGGGGCGGCAAACAATCCCTTCGTGACGCCAGAGAACCTTTATAACGGAGCCGCCAAGCTGTTTCAGGCCGCAGGCATCCGCAACATCGACATGTTCCTGACCAAGCCTGATCCGCAAGCGGTGCAGGCGCTCATTGCCCAGAAGGCGCAGCAGCCCAGCCCGGAACAGATCAAGGCGCAGGCCGCCATTCAGGTCAAGCAGGTTGAGGCGCAGGTTCACACGCAGACCGAGGCGGCGAAGGCAGCGGCGAACCGCGACAAGGAACAGTCCCAGATGCAGGCCGATCTTGTGACGACGCAAGCGCAGACGGAGAGCGACGAGCGCATTGCTAATCTTGAGGCGCAGAACAAGATGGCCATCGAGATGAACAAGATTGCGGCGCAGCAGCAGATCGAGCGCGAGAAGATGGCCAATCAGGCCAGCATCGCACAGGCCCAGCGCGAGCATGAGGCAGCGCACCCCAAGCCGGTGAACAACAATGGATGACGCCCAGCGCCGCGCCCATGCGGGAATGCTGCTAAGCGATCCGGTGTTTGTCGAAATCATGGACGATCTGGAGCGCACGGCCATCAATCGCCTGCTGGCCGCGCCTGCAAAGGATCATGAGGGACGGTTAGCGGCGGCGACGGAGGCTAATGCCATCCGCGCCGTGCGCAGCCGCCTCACGGCACTGACAGAACAGCCGCAGAAGAAGCGCGCGGCAGCCTAATCATTCTCTTGCATGTTCTGGGAGATGTATTTTTCCAACGCCGCTCGAGGATAGCGCACGGTTTTCCCAAACCTGCAGAAGGAAGGGCCACGGCCAAATCGACGATCCCTTTCAAGGGTGCGTGGTGAAATGTTTAGGAATCGCGCCGCTTCTTCCGTGTCCATGAGCGAGGGGGAGTCTTTGCGAATGGTCATGTCTATTCTCCTTTGCCTGCCGCACCTCATTGTCGGCGCGGTCATCATCACGGGTAGCAGATCGCAATAGGGCGTTTTTGCATAGCGTCCCTAAATCAAACGATAGGCCATTTAGGCCCATTTTCATCCAATCGGCTCGGGAAGCCTTGACGCCAATCCCAAGCCTGATCCGCCCGGAATGATCCGCGCGGCCATCCCCTGAAAGGGAAATCACATGCCACCCGAAGCAGCCGTTAACGCGGGCCTCCAGCCTGCGAACGATAGCGTTCAACCCTCCAACGACCTCAACGACCCCGCCAACCTGAACTTTGCCGATCCCGACGAGGACAACGAAAGCCAGGAACAGCCGGGGATTGATCCCAACGGTGAGACGGATGAGGCAACGGCGGAAGCCGACAGCCAAGAGGCCGACGACAGCGAGCCTGCACAGGAAGCCGACGACGCCAAGGATGAGGCAGAGGAAACCCCTGCCGCCAGCGACTTCAGCGTTCCCGAGGATGCGCTCGTAACCCTTGAGAACGGCGAGAAGGTGCGCTTCGGCGACCTTCGCAAATCGCCCATGTTCGAAAAGGACTACCGCCACAAGACGCAGGAGCTGGGCAACCAGCGCCGGGCGCTTGAAGAGCGGTCAAACCGGACGGTTCAGGTGATCGAGAACCTCTCGAACTTCCTGACAGAATTGCTCCCGCAGGAGCCTTCCACCCATCTCGCGCTGACGGACCCCGGCGAATACACCCGCCAGAAGGCCGTCTATGACGCTGCCGTGTCGCGCGTGTCCAGCCTCATGCAGGTGAAGGACACCGCCAAGGCCGTCGTGAAGGAACTCACCGAGGAACAGCGAGCCACCGCCGTACGCGAGGCCAACGCATTTCTCGAAGCACGCCTTCCGCAAATCCGTGATCCCAAGGCCCGCGAGGCTTGGGGCAAGCAGAATTGGGACACCGCGCTGCACTTCCAGTTTACGCCGGAAGAGTTGCGCGCCAACACCGATCCCCGCCTGCTTTGGATGGGCCACTACGCCGCTCTGGGCCTCAAGGCCGAAAAGGCAGCGCAGACCGCGAAGGCGAAGCTTGCCGCCGCCCCCGTTGCAACACCGGCCAAGAAAGCCACCGCATCGAAGGGCGATCCACAGTTCCTGCAAAACAAGGAAGCAATGCGAAGGCTGGCCAAGTCGGGGTCGATCCACGACGCGATGAAAGTCAACTTCTGAAAACCGTCCGGGCTGTCTCCAACTCAACCTTAGAGGAGCAAGCCCATGGCTGCCGTAACCAACACCTTTGTCGCCGCGAGCGCGAAGGGCAACCGCGAAAAGCTTTCGGATGTCGTGTCCCGCATCGATCCGGAAGATACCCCGATCTACACCATGCTTCCGAAGGAAGATGCCACGAACGTGTTTCCGGAATGGGAAACCGACTCGCTGGCGGCTCCCGGCGCGAACGCACAGGCTGAAGGCGACGATTATACCTTCGGTGCAACGCTCGCCGCCGTGCGCATGCGGAACTACACGCAGATTTTCCGCAAGGACGGCATCATCTCCAAGACGCAGGACGCGACGAACAACGCGGGCAACGTCGAGCAGGTGAAGTACCAGAAGCTCAAGAAGGGCGTCGAGCTTCGCAAGGACATCGAATACACGCTTGTGGCCAACACCGCATCGGTGGGCGGCTCCACGCGCTATCTCGGCTCCCTGCCGTCATGGATTACCTCCAACGTGTCCCGAAACTCCGGTTCCAACGGTGGCTACAACACCGGCACGAACCTGACAGTTGCGGAAACCCCTGGCACGCAGCGCGCGTTCACACAGACGCTGCTCGATACCGTGGCGATGTCCGGTTTCAACAATGGCGCGAACTTCAAGAAGCTCGTCGTCTCGCCTTACGTGAAGTCGGTGTTCGTGACCTTCATGTCCAACTCCAACGTGGCGACCTATCGTTACAATGTGGACGATGGCCGTGAAAACAGCATCGTGTCGAATGCCGATTACTACGAGGGACCGTTCGGCAAGCTGATGGTGGTGCCGAACCGCGTCATGGCCGGTGCTGCTGGTCTTGCCCGCCGCGCCTTCTTCTTCGATCCCGATTTTGCGTCCTTCATGTGGCTCCGCAAGATCGCCGAGGACAAGGACATCGCCAACACGGGTGACGCGCAGAAGTTCGTCATCCTCGGCGAGGGCACCCTCAAGGTGAAGAACGAGAAGGGTCTCGGCGTCGTGGCCGACCTGTTCGGCCTGACCGCCGCGTCTTAACGCGCATGGGACGGGGCGATTGTGCTCCGCCCTTTTCACATCATCAGCACAAGGAATTTCTCCCATGTCCACCCATTTCCGTCTTGGGTCTGGCACCGCCACGGCAACGTCCGGCGCTGCCACGCTCGCCAACCGCTTCGGCGCGATCACCTCTGAAACGCTCTCGACTGCGGCGGGTGGCACCTACACGCTCACCATCACCAATACACAGGTTGCCGCTGGCGATCTGTGCATGGCGTCGGTGGCCTATGGCACGTCCACGACCGGCACGCCCAACGTGGCGCGTGTGCAGGTCAGTGCGGGCCAGATCGTGATCATCATCCAGAACATTCACGCATCGGCGGCGCTCAACGGCACCATCGTCGTGAACTACGTCTGTTTTGGCCAGTAACGCGAAACCGGGGCGAGGTTTCCCCCGCCCCTCTCCCAATCCGCAACAGGGAATCCCCATGGCAAAGCCCAACGACGCGCCGGAAATCATCGAAGCCCAGCCCGAAGCACCGGCTGGCCCCAAGCTGCTGACCGTCAAGCTGCTCTATGATACCTGGATCGGCGAAACCCGCGTGCCAGGCCCCATGCCGCAGGAGACGGAAGACGGCAAGCCGCTGATCGACCCCACGACCAAATTGCAGGTCATCAAATACAACATCGTTAATCTGCCGCTTGATCTGGCGAAGCGCCTCTTGGCCGACAAGAAGGCCGAACGCGCCGACCCGCTTCCGGAGTAAGCCCCATGCAGATCATGGACGGCGACTGGCGGCTGCTGAACTACAATCCGCATTCCGGCAAGTCCACATGGGTCATGTGGGACGAGCGGGGCCGTGAGGTCATCCGCGAAATCCAGCCCGTGGATACCGCCATCGAAACCAACGCGGCCATCCGTGGCGACGTGGCGGGCAAGCGGTTCGGCGACTATCACCATGTCGCGTCGATTCCGCTCCAGCTTTACCATTCCAGCGGCTTGGCGCGGGCGCATGATGAAGGCGACGACAAGTACGTCTCGCGCTTCTTCAATGACAGCGACAACCGCGCATGGCGGACCTCAGAGGCCAAGCTCTGATGACGCAAGGCATCGGCACATACCACGATCTGCTGTTCATGGCCGGGGAATATTCAGGGCGTGACGACTTCGCCCAGATGTTTCCCCGCTTCGTGGCATTTGTCGAGCAGCGCCTCAACAAGCGCCTGCGCGTCGGCGGCATGGAGAAATGCTGCACGCTGACCACAAACGCGGATGGTTGCGCCTCGCTGCCGTCCGACTTTCTGGAGCAGCGCATCGTCAAGGACACATCCGGCAATGTGATGAAGCAGATCAGCCCTGAAGCCGCCGCTGACCTCTATGCCAATCGCGGCGGCTGCGCGGTGTCCTATGTCATTTCCGGCAATGTCCTGACCGTGCGCCCGGCGGGCATCGTGCCGTTGAGCGTGAACTATTACGGGGCCATCCCGGCGCTCACCAACAACAATCCGCAGAACTTTCTCCTGACCGATGCGCCACTGATCTATCTCTATGGCGTCCTCGCTGAAATCTACGGCTGGGCCGTGGCGTCGGGGCGCGATGACAGCGGCGACAAGGGCGCTGCGGCGTCAAAACTGGCCGAGGCCGAAATCACCGCCTATGAAAGTCTCGACCGCACGCGCCGCTATTCCGATCTTCGCATGATCCCGCGCGGGGCGAAGCCGTGAGCATCAAGACCATCCTTGATCGCGTCTGTTACGAGGCTGGCCTGCCGTCGCAAAACGGCTATGCCGCCAACACCGGACGCACCGCGAAGGAACTGATCGTCCATGCCCATGAGGCGGGCGAGGAAATCATGCAGCGCGCGGAGTGGTCGAAGCTCTGGCAGGAAACCAGCATCAACGCAGGCACGTCGATCATTCTGCCCGATGATTTTCACCGTCTGGTACGCGGCGGGGCCGTGATCCGCGAGGGAGATAACTACCAGTCCGCACCCTATGCCGCCGTCAAATCGGCCGATATCTGGAACGCGCTGAAGGCAGGAGGTGCCACGGAAGACCTGTTTTTCGCCCGCAATGGCGCGCTGGAATTGCTGGCAGCACCTCTCCTGGGTGAATCGATCACGGCGCATTACATCTGCAAGAATTGGCTCGATGGCCCCGCAGGCCGCGCCTTTCAAATCGCCAGCGATGACGACGCGCCGCTGTTCTCAGATATCCTGATGGCCAAGGGCGTCTTGTGGCGGTTCAAGCGCGCCAAGGGCCTCAAGGCCGACGATATCATGGGCGAGTTCGAGGCGGAGTTTAAGCGCGAACTGGCGGCTGATCGGGGGTATATGTGAACATCCTCCCGGCGCGGCTGCCATCGCAACAGGACGGCGAACCGCTGGCCCAGCCGACGACGCAACCCTATACCTTCGCGGCTCCCTCGCGTGGGCTCACGCTGGCCGACAACATCGCCATGGCAAAGCCGGGCGGGGCACTGGTGCTGGACAACATCTTTCCGCAGGACCAAAGCGCCAAGGCGCGCGGCGGCCTGACGCAGCGGGGCCGGATCGCCACGGCGGAGGCCGTCAAAGCCTTCATGTCCTACCAGTCCGGCGGCGTGCAAACGCTGTTCGCGGCCACGGCGACGAATGTCTATGATGTGACCTCGCCTGTTGATCCCAATGTCATTCCGGCGGCCTCTCTTGCCAGCACGACGAGCGGGGATTGGTCCTGCCTCAACTTCACGAATGCGGGCGGCAATTTTCTCATTGCCGTGAACGGCAGCGATCAGCGCCAGTTGTTCGATGGCTCAAGCTGGAGCACGTCGCCTGGCATCACCGGAGGGCCGGGCACCAATGGCAACCTGTTTTGCCATGTGTGGGGCTATCAAAGCCATGTCTGGTTCATCCAGAAGAACACGCTTTCCGCATGGTATCTCGGCGTCGATGCGATTGGCGGGGCGGCGACGGAACTTAATCTCGGCGCTATTTTTGAGCGCGGCGGCAAGCTGGTGTTCGGCACCAGTTTCAGCTTCGACAGCGGCGCTGGCGTCACAGAGTTCTGCGCTTTCGTCACCGATCAGGGCGAAGTTGCGGTTTATACTGGCATCAGCCCGGATGACGCTTCGACATGGCTCAAGGTGGGCCAGTGCTACATTGGGGAGCCGATGGGCAGGCTTGTGGCGATGCGCGCCGGGTCTGACGTGCTGATCGCAACCAAGCTGGGCGACATTCCGCTTTCGGTGGCCATGTCCAAGGACGTGGCCTCGCTGTCGGCCATCACGGTTTCGCGTCAGGTCATGCCGCTCTGGCGGAACTACGTGGCGAACCGGCTGGGCGACTGGTCCGTGGTGAAGGTTGCGGCGCTCAATATGGGCATCGTAATTATCCCGGCGACGGGCGGCCAGCAATGGGAACAGCTTGTCGTCAACCTGCAAAGCGGGGCGTGGTGCCGGTATACGGGCTGGAAGGCAACATGCGGCATCGAGTTCAACGGCAGGCTTTACATCGGCACGGCGGATGGACTGGTCTGCGAGGCCGAAAGCGGTGGCTCCGACCTGGGAGCAAACTATCAGGTCGCCTATGTGGGCCTGCATGAATCGCTTGGCTCCTCGGCGGTTGAAAAATCGGTGCGCATGGCGCGCGGCACGTTCCGGGCATCGACCAATTTCAACGCCACGGTGTCGATCTCGACCAACTATGGCCAGAACCTCGAGAGCTATCCATCGGTCGCCACGCAACTCGTCGGTGACGCGTGGGACGCGGGCCTCTGGGATGTTGCGGTGTGGGATAGTGGCGGCGTGCAGGCGATCCAGACCGATTGGGTGGCGGTTGCCGGCGAAGGTTTTGCCATTGCGCCCAATGTGCAAATCACCTGCGGCAGCGTTGTGAAGCCCGAGATCGAGATTATTGCGATTGACGTTCTGTACGAGGCCGGAGCGGTGATGGCGTGAAGTGCGTCTATGGGCTTTCGGTGCCGGTGCGCAATTTCATCGCGGAACATATCGCCCACGTCGGGCCGGGCGGACTGCCGGAAGGCTCATATTCCATCGGCGTTGCGGATGACGCCAACCAGATTGTCGGCGGGTTTTGCTATCATGACTGGCGCAAGGAAAATGGCGTCTGCGAGATCAGCGGGGCATCTACGGACAGGCATTGGCTGACGCGGCAAGTGCTTTTTGAACTGTTCGCATTCCCCTTCAACAAGCTTGGCTGCCAGATGGTGGTGATGCGCCACAAGCCAGAGGACAAGGCTCTGGCGCGGATGCTCGGGGCTTATGGCTTCAAGACAGTGCGCCTGCCCCGGATGTTTGGCAGGGATGCGGACGGACTGATCAGCACGCTCACGGTCGAGGACTGGCGGGCGAACGGCTTTCACAGGAATTACGAAGGAGGCTCTGATGGGCGACAAGGCTCCAGAACCCACTGATCCGCACGAAACATCGGCGGCGACAACCGGGACCAATGTGTCCACGGCAATCGCCAATGCCATGCTCAACAACGTGCAGGAGAACACCCCTGACGGCAGCACGAAGGTGACGCAGACCGGATCGTACAACATGTATGATCCGTACACGAAGGAAAACTATACGATCCCGACCTTCACGCGGGACACCACGCTTTCGGCGAGCCAGCAGGCGATCAAGGACCAGCAGGACGCCGCGAAGCTCAATCTTTCGACGCTGGCGAATGACCAGTCCTCATTCCTTCAAGATTACATGTCGCAGCCGTTCAGCTATGACGAAACGGCGCACACTGGCTGGGCGAACGACCTCTATCACAAGGTCAACGATCAGAACCTCGCCAACGCGGACGAGAGCCTGCGCTCAAGGCTTGCGGCACAGGGCATCAAGGAAGGCTCGCAAGCCTACGACCGCGCCATGCAAAGCCAGAGCACGGCGAACCAGAACGCGCAGAACCAGTTCCTGCTCGACAGCTACAACACCGGCCTGCAATCGGCGCTGGCGCAGCGCAACCAGCCGATCAATGAAATCACGGCGCTGATGAGCGGCAGCCAGGTTTCGCAGCCGAATTTCCTCGGGGCCAACGAGGGGCAGATTCCGACGACGAACAACGCCTCGATCATCAGCAATTACGATCAGCAGCGCCAGCAGGCGGCGGCGGCGAACAACAGCAATCTGTGGACCGGCATCAGCACGCTTGGCGGCTTGTTCCTGTCCGATGAGCGGGCGAAGAAGGACAAGCAGCGCATCGGCACGCATCAGGTGGCGGGCACCGATGAGGACGTTGGGCTTTACAGCTTCCGTTACAAGGGCGCTCCCGCCGGTTCTCCGAAACAGACCGGCGTCATGGCGCAAGACATTAAACGCGTGAAGCCGTCCGCCGTGAAGAAAACGCGCGGCGGCCTTTTTGCCGTAGATTATCGAAAGGTCTAGCGATGGCAGGGCTTCTCGGACTGCTTCTTGGCGGCGATTTCAAGAACTACGGCGGGGCTGACGGCTTTGTCTCGCCCGATGATCTGGACCGTCGCAAACAGGTTGCGCAAGGGCTGCTCGGGCAGAGCGGGCTTCTGCCGGTACTGCTTGGCGCGGGCATGAAGCGCGGCGTCGATCGTGACACGACGCGGATGCAGAGCGGCGCGTCTGACCTGTGGTCGCGGGCCTTCGGACTTCCGGCCAATGGCGCTTCACGTGAAACAGCCTCAGCGCCTGCCGTGACCGGCGGAGATGCTGCCTCGCTGATCAAATCCTTCGAGGGCTTCCGCAATACGCCCTATTGGGACGTGAACGCCTTCCGCACCGGCTATGGCTCCGACACGATCACGGACGCCAACGGCAATGTGCGCCGGGTGCAGCAGGGCGACCGCGTGACGCGCGCCGATGCTGACCGTGATCTTTCCCGCCGCGTCGGGGATTTTCAGAAGGGCGTGATTGATCAGGTCGGGGCGGACAAGTGGGCCGCGATGACGCCGAACCAGCAGGCCGCGTTGACGTCGATTGCCTATAACTACGGCTCGCTACCGAAGCGGGTTTTGAACCCTCTCGGCACGCCGGGGACAGAAGACGACATTGCGGCGATCCGGGCGCTCGGAACGGACAATCATGGCGTCAATGCCAAACGCCGCGCGCAAGAGGCGACGGTTTACGGCCAGCCCACAGTCCAGCCCGCCGCTGACACGCCTGCCACGGCTCAGCCTCCCATGGGCATGTCTTTCAACGGCCCGGCCAGCGTTGCCCCGCCGGTTCAGAGATC
>Ga0209023_10002091_pt1 | contig 25682 bp, 23 predicted proteins | sample LakOneMetagenome_FD_187468 | JGI IMG/M metagenome (GOLD analysis project Ga0209023, IMG submission 187468) | Freshwater and sediment microbial communities from Lake Erie, Canada (SPAdes) (version 2) | ecosystem: Environmental > Aquatic > Freshwater > Lentic | place: Lake Erie, Canada... | reverse complement strand
CGGCGGCCTGCGCGGCGTCGAGCGCGATCTTGGAGAACGGCTCGGACTTCTTCTGCTCTTCCATGAAGCGGATCGCGTCCTGCGCGTTCGGGGTTTCCCAGAACGTGCTGACCACGCGGTCCGCGCTACGGCGCAAGCCCACGTTCTTGAAGAAGTTGATGACGATCCAGTAGATCGACATCGCGGACATGATGGTCAGCGTGATGAGCACCGCCCAGGAAACCGCATAGGCTCCCGGGTTGGAGGTCATTTCGCTGAGCAGATGGTCGACGCCCATCTGCGTCAACGCGGCGGCGGCGTTGCCTCCGGTCGCAGCAGCGGCTTGAGTGGATTCCTGCAGCATGACGCTTACCTTTTGTAGTGGATGTTTTTGGCCAACTCTAAATTTGGAACGCTAACGATGTTGCTTGACGCTGTGAGGCTTGTTCCCGCGATCACTGGTTGGAGAACGAGAAAGGCAGGATTCCTTCGCCCGCCGCTCCCGGGCACAGCTTGACGCCCCGGGCCCAGGTCTGTGCAGCGCGGTCGAGGTCGCGAATTCTGCTGCTCTTGGCGATGCTCACGTTCGTCACCGAACCATCGGCCGTGAAGGTCAGGCGCAGGGACATGTCGGCCGAATCGGCGCCAGATTGCGCAAGCGCACGGATCAGCGCGCCCTTGCTTGGCTGGGAACAGATGCTGGCGCGCAGGTCGTTCGCGTTGTACGAGGGTCCTGGCGGCGGCTTGGGCGCCGGCGGCGCCGGCGGCGGCGCCTGCGTGTCCATCGGCGAGGGTTCGTCGAACACCACCGGCGGCTCGGGCGGCGGCGGCAGCGGCGGCTGCGGCGTCGGCGGCGTCGGGGTCATCTTGATCTGCTTGGGCGGCTGGTCCGGCGGCGGCGGTGGCGGTGGCGGCGGCGGCGGCGGCGGCTCGATGAACACGACCCGCGTGACGTCCTCATCCTGCTTTTCCGCACCGGGCGGCGTGACCGGGGCCAGCAGCAACAGGAGCGCCGCGGCATGGACCGCGATGACAAAGGAGATGCCGGCGATCCGGGCCCAGTTCAGGCCCAGCGCGTCATCACGGTCTTCATGCTTGTCCGACGGCGGCAAGGGTTGCGTCATGCGGAGAGAACTCGAAAAGGACCGGGCAATCCGGCGTAGAGGCCGGCCCGCCGCCAATATCGGCGGCGGGAATCTACAAGCTTATACCAACGCGTGGCGGCGAGACCAATGCTGCCGCCTCATTTGGCGACGCTGAGGATCTTCTTCGCATCGGCCGGATTGCGCACCCCTTTGTCGAGCGCTTTCTGGGCGGCCTGCCCGGCCTCGGCCGAATGGCCCTCGTTGAGCAAGGCACGCGCCAGATTCAGATAGGTCTCGCCGTCCGGGGCCAGGGGCGCGGCCTTGCGATAGGCGGCGATGGCCTGGTCGGCCTGACCCGAGAACCAATAGGCCTGTGCCAGGGAATTCATGGTGTCGAAATCCTCTTTCAGTACGCCCTTCTGCAGGCCTTCCTGGATGACCGCGATGCCTTCCTTGTTCTTGTTGTGGTTGAGGTACATCGCATACAGGTTGCGATAATCCTCCGCCTGGTCGAGCGCGCCGGTCGCGCGCAGCTTTTCCAGCATGGCGGCGGCCTTGTCGTCCTGCCCCGCCTCCATGTAGCTGGCCGCCAGATTCAATTGCAGGGCCTTGTCGCCGGGGTTCTTGGACATCAGCCCTTCGGCGATGCGCGCGGCTTCCTGCGGCTGGTTGGAATCGAAATAGGCGCCCATCAGCAACTGCAGCCATTCCGCCTTCGGTTGCGGGCTGGACTCGACCGCTGCCTTCATCGTGGCGATGGCCTCGGGATAGCGCTTCAGGCGATACAGGGCATTGCCCTTGAGCGCGAGGTCGTCGCCGGCCTGCGATTTCGTCTCCTGCAGGAACCGGTCCATGGCCGCCAGCGTGCCGTCGTAGTCCTGTTCGTTGAGGTCGATCTGGGCGATCAGGCGCAGCGACTCGTAATGTTCGTTGTTGTTCAGCCCGTCGAAATCCACGGCCTTCTGCAAATATGCCTTGGCCTTGTCGTTGTCGGTATTGAGCAACGATGCGCCGGCCAGGCGCGCCGCGATGGCGTGGTCGTAAGCATTGCCGGCCGGATTGGCGATGACTTCATCCGCGATCTTGACGGCCGTGGCACTGTCCTTGGCATTGAAGGCGTCGAAAAGCTTCGCAAGCGTGTCGCGCAGCTTGGCTGAGGGTTGAGCGTCCGGTTCCTTGCGCGTCGCGTTCGGATATTGCGCGGCGGCAGGCTGCGACGCATCGGCGCCCTGTTGGCCTTGCTCGGCCGCCTTGGCGCGGCGTTCGGCCGCGCGTTCGGCGGCGGAGTTCGCGAAAGCCTGGCCACTAGCGATGCCTAGCACGGCGATCACGATCGCCGCGCTCAGGATTCGGTGGGTGGAACGCCTGTGTTCGGTACGGATCATGGTGTTCTCTGGGGCTTGAACGAGCGGTGGGAACCGCCCCTGGGGCAATCACGCTAGCAGAATCGCCGGGCATGGACGACGTGCGGATTCAGGATGCGATCATCCGCACTTCGGCGCGCGACCCGCGGCGCGGGCCTGCTGGTACGCCGGCATCAGGCCCGCGGCACGATCGGACATTTCCTTGAGCCGGCTCTGCGGATCCGGGTGGGTGGACAGCCACTGCGGTGGGCGACTGCCGCTGGCGGCGGCCATGTTCTGCCACAGGCCGACCGCCGCGCGCGGGTCGAATCCGGCCTGCGCCATCAATTGCTGGCCAACCACGTCGGCTTCGCTTTCCTGGGTGCGGGAATTCGGCAGCACGAACAAACCCTGCGCGGCCATGCCCCCCAACTGGTTGGTGGTTTGCGCCACGCCCTCGCCGTAACGCGCGCCGAGCAGTGCCCCGATGAGGCCCAGGCCCGTTTCGGTCTGCATCTGGCGGGTGATGCGTTCCTCGTGGTGGCGCGAGATGACGTGACCGATCTCGTGCGCGACCACTGCCGCCAGCTGGTCCTGGTTCTTGGCCACGGTGAAGATGCCGGTGTAGACGCCGACCTTGCCGCCGGGCAACGCGAACGCGTTGGGCTCCTTGTCGACGAAGACCGCGTATTCCCAGCCCGTCGTGCGCCATTGCGCCGGCAACTGGGCGACGATGGCATTGACCACGCAGCCGACGTAGGCGCGCTGGCGCGCGTCGGTGGTCTGCGCCTTCTTCGCCTTGACCTCGGCGAACGCCTGGGCGCCGAGCTGGTCGAGCTGTTGCTGCGAGACTGCGCCGACATACTGCGTGCGGCCGGTCGGCGAAGTGGTGGTGGCGCAGCTCGATACCGCCAATGCGATGGCGGCCGCCAATGACAAGATCCTCATCGCACGCATGATCCCCTCCGGTCCGGTCCTTCCGTTGTAGGGGACCGGACCTGAAAACGGCGTCAAGCCGGATCAGACGTCGAGGTTGGCGACCTTCAGCGCATTGTCTTCGATGAACTCGCGGCGCGGTTCCACCACGTCGCCCATCAGGGTCGAGAAGATCGCGTCGGCGGCGACCACGTCCTCGATCTTGACCTGCAGCAGGCGGCGGGTGTCCGGGTTCACCGTGGTATCCCACAGCTGTTCCGGGTTCATTTCGCCCAGGCCCTTGAAGCGCTGGATCTGGCGTCCCTTTTTCGCCTCATCCAGCAGCCAGCCCTGTGCTTCGGCGAAGCTCGCGACCGGTTGCGCGCGGTTGCCGCGCACGATCTGCGCGCCTTCGCGGATGAGGCCGTGCAGGACCGCCGCGGCCTCGCGCAACGGTTTGAGTTCGCCGTGGTCGAAGATCGACAGCGGCAGGACCTGGATCAGCTCCTCGCCCATGTGCAGGCGCGTGATCAGCAGCGCGGCCGGGCGGGACTCGCTGGCAGGCTGCAACGTAAGCGTGTAGCGCGGCTTGCCGAGGCCACTGCGGTTGAGTTTCACCGCCAGCGCGTCCAGCTCGTGCGCCTCGTCGGTGTGCTCGGCCAGCGAGGCGGCATCGAGCGGCGCGAAATCGATCAGCGATTCGAGCACGATCGGGTCGAAGCGGTGCGCATTACGCGCGATCGCCTCGCGCGCGCCGGCGAACGCCAGCAACAGCGATTCCAGCGCGGCGCCTTCGATCGCCGGTTCGCCTTGCGCGGGAATGAGCTGCGCGCCATCGACCGCGTTGTTCGCGAGGTAGGCATCGAGCGCCGCGTCGTCCTTGAGGTAGAACTCGTTCTTGCCCTGCTTGATCTTGTACAGCGGCGGCAGGCCGATGTAGACGTGGCCGCGCTCGATCAGCTCCGGCATCTGCCGGTAGAAGAAGGTCAGCAGCAGCGTGCGGATGTGCGAGCCGTCGACGTCGGCGTCGGTCATCAGGATGATGCGGTGGTAGCGCAGCTTGTCCGGGTTGTATTCGTCCTTGCCGATGCCGGTGCCGAGCGCGGTAATCAGGGTGCCGACTTCGGCGCTGGCGAGCATGCGGTCGAAGCGCGCGCGCTCCACGTTGAGGATCTTGCCCTTGAGCGGCAGGATCGCCTGGGTCTTGCGGTTGCGGCCCTGCTTCGCCGAGCCACCGGCCGAGTCGCCCTCGACAATGAAGAGTTCGGAGAGCGCCGGATCCTTTTCCTGGCAATCGGCGAGTTTTCCGGGCAACCCCGCGATGTCGAGCGCGCCCTTGCGCCGGGTCAGGTCGCGGGCCTTGCGTGCGGCTTCGCGGGCCCGCGCGGCGTCGACGATCTTGCCGGCGATGGCGCGTGCCTCGTGCGGGTGTTCCTGCAGGAACTCCTCGAGCTTGGCGCCGAAGGTGGATTCCACCACCGGACGCACGTCGGAGCTGACCAGCTTTTCCTTGGTCTGCGACGAGAAGCTCGGGTCCGGCACCTTCACCGACAGCACCGCGATCATGCCTTCGCGCATGTCGTCGCCCGAAAGCGCGACCTTCGCCTGCTTGGCGATGCCGTTCTGCTCGATGTAGTTCGTCAACGTGCGCGTCAGCGCGGCACGGAAGCCGATCAGGTGGGTGCCGCCATCCTTCTGCGGGATGTTGTTGGTGAAGCAGAACATCGTTTCCTGGTAGCTGTCGGTCCACTGCAGGGCGACATCGACCGTGATCCCGTTCTGCTCGCCGCTGACCGAAATCACGTTCGGGTGCAGCGGCGTCTTCAGTTGCGCCAGGTGCTCGACGAAGGAGCGGATGCCGCCCTCGTACTGGAACACGTCGCGGCGCCCTTCCCCGCGCTCATCGACCAGCGTGATCTTGACGCCGGAATTGAGGAAGGACAGTTCGCGCAGGCGGCGCGCGAGGATGTCGTAGTGGAATTCGGTGTCGGTGAAGATTTCCGCCGCCGGCCAGAACCGCAACAACGTGCCGCGCTTGTCCGAATCGGACATCCGCTTGAGCGGATACACCGGCTCGCCCAGCGCGTATTCCTGCTCGTAGTGGCCGCCGTCGCGCCAGATGTTCAACGTCAACTTCGACGACAACGCGTTGACCACGCTGACGCCGACGCCATGCAGGCCGCCGGAAACCTTGTAGCTGTTGTCGTCGAACTTGCCACCCGCGTGCAGCACGGTGAGGATCACCTCGGCCGCGGAGACACCCTCTTCCTTGTGGATGTCGACCGGGATGCCGCGGCCGTTGTCGGCCACCGATACCGAACCATCCTCGTGGATGGTGACGAGGATGTCGTCTGCGTGCCCGGCCAGCGCCTCGTCCACCGAGTTGTCGACCACCTCGAACACCATGTGATGCAGACCGGTGCCATCGTGCACGTCGCCGATGTACATGCCGGGCCGCTTGCGGACGGCTTCGAGGCCGCGCAATACGGTGATCTTGCTGGAGTCGTAACTGCTGGGTTGGCGGGAAGCCGGGGTGTCGTAGGGAGGTTGTTCGGACATAGGCAGCGCGTCGCGCCGGCATTGTTTCCGGACGACACATTATCTATTGGGATTGGGACGTCAAGTATACCATTTCTCAGCTGGCCCGGAGGCGCCCCTTTTCCATCTGGAAATGTGTGAAATCCGCATCTCCGAGCACTTCCGGCGGCTCGGTCCCGGTTGCGAACACCTGCCATCCCTCGGCGCGCAGGACCTCGAGCAGAAGGTGTTGATGCCGCAAATCCAGTTCCGCGGAGAAGTCGTCCAGCAAGAATACCGGCGCTTCGCCGCGAACTCGCTGGAAGTGCCGGCCTTGTGCCAACAGGCAGGCCAGCGCGCACAACTTGGCCTGCCCACGCGAAGCCGCTTCACCGGTTGGCCACAACGATGACCGCAGCTGCCAGTTCGCGCGATGTGCGCCAACCGTGGTGAATCCGGACACCCGGTCGCGGTCTCGCGCCAGCAGCAGGGCGTCGGCGAAAGACAGTTCCTGGTCCCGCCAACCGCTGGCGAATTCCAGGGCCAGTGGGCCAAGATCCGGCGCCAACCGCGACGACATGGTCGCGAGATCGTCTTCCAGTTCCGCCACATAGCGCTTGCGCGCAGCGGTGAGTTGTTCGCCCGCCTCTGCCAACTCCACCTCCCACGCCTGCAACTGATCCACCGAAGCACCCTGTTTCAGCAAGGCATTGCGCTGTTTCAAGGCGCGCGCATGGCGTCGCCATTGCGAAAGGAAAGTTGGTTCCACGTGGAACAATCCCCAATCGAGAAACCGTCGCCTGGCTTCGCTGGGGCCGTCGATCAAGGCGTGGCTGCCGGGTTCGAAGGTCAGTACCGCCAACGCGGCGCTCAGGGTTCCGAGCAAATCGGCCGTCTCGCCATCCAGCCGCCCTTCCCATTGCGTGCCCGTATGGCGCAGCCCTGCCCGACGATGGGGTTGGGCCTGCTCGCTCCACTCGACGAAAACCTCCAGCGCTGATGCGCCTGTCCGGATCAAGCCATCGCGCACACGGCCGCGGAAGCTGCGTCCGTAGGCAAGCAAATGGATGGCTTCGAGCAGGCTACTCTTGCCGGCACCGTTCGGGCCGGCCAGAAGGTTCAGGCGGGGATGGGGTTGGATCTCCACGTCCCGCAGACAGCGAAGATCATGGACGCGAAGGCGATTGAGATGCATTGAAATGCTGCCGGCTGCGTTCCACGTGGAACATCGACGCGGCGGTCGCGGTCACAGGCGCAGCGGCATCACCACGTGGCGGCAGCGTTCGCTGGCGGCTTCGCGGACCAAGGCCGAGGAATTGGCATCGCGCAGCTGCAGCACGACATGCTCATCGCGCAAGGCGGTCAGGGCTTCCAGCAGGTAATTGACGTTGAAGCCGATCGCCAGGCCTTCGACCTTGGTGTCGGCTTCAACCTCTTCCTGCGCTTCTTCCTGCTCCGGGTTATGCGCACTGATGCGCAGCAGGTTGGGCGAAGCCTCGACCCGCACGCCGCGGTACTTTTCGTTGGACAGGATCGCGGCGCGTTGCAGGGCGGCGCGCAGGGCCTCGCGGTCGACGCGGATCTCGCGATCCGCACCGATCGGGATCACCGCCTCGTAGTCGGGGAAGCGGCCGTCGATCAGCTTGCTGGTGAAGGTGACATCGTCGCGCTTGACCCGGATATGCCCGCGGCCCAGTTCGAGTTCCACATCGCGGTCGCCGCCTTCGAGCAGGCGCTGCAGTTCGGTCACGCCCTTGCGCGGGACGATGATCTGGCGCTTGGTCCCGCCACCGCCCGAGCCCAACGGGGCTTCGCACAGGGCGAGGCGATGGCCGTCGGTCGCCACGCAGCGCAGGGAAGCCTCGCGCAGGTCGAACAGCAAGCCATTGAGGTAATAACGGACATCCTGCTGCGCCATCGCGAACGCGGTGCGCTCGATCAATTCTTTCAGCGCGGCTTCGGGCACGGTAACGCGCTCGGTCGCCTCGACCTCGTCCACCGATGGGAAATCATTGGCCGGCAGGCTGGTGAGATTGCAGCGACTACGCCCGGACTGCACCAGGATTTTCTCGCCCGACTGCGACACCGAGATCCTGCTGCCATCGGGCAGGGCACGCACGTAATCGAACAGTTTGCGCGCCGGGATGGTGACCTCCCCGTCCTTGGCATCCTCCACCGCAACCCGAGCCACCATCTCCACTTCCAGATCGCTTCCGGTGAGCGAGAGCTGTCCGTCCTTGACCTGCACCAGCAGGTTCGCCAGGACCGGCAATGTCTGCCGACGTTCGACCACGTTGACGACCTGTGCCAGTGGCTTCAGGAAAGTTTCGCGCTGCAGGCTGAAACGCATCTGGCGGCTACCCGGTTGTTGTTTGAAGGACGAATATTCAGATCAATTGCGGTGGAGCTAGTGACGCCTCGTCGGCGGGAAAACTCAGTTAACCAATTGAATTACAACATGTTTCCTTGAGTTAATTCGCCCGTAAAAACCGCGAACGGAGCGGGGACAAGCTGTGGATCATTGCCGGATCCCGAGACCGGCGCGGCGTTGTCCAAGCGGCGTCCGCCGGTTGTCCACCGGCTTATTCACTGAGCTTGCGAATGAGCTTATCCCAGTCCTCGCGCAGCTTGCCATCGATCTGGATCAGGTTGCGGATCTGCCGGCAGGCATGCAGCACGGTCGTATGGTCGCGTCCGGCGAAGGCGTCGCCGATTTCCGGCAGGCTGTGCTCGGTCAACTCCTTCGCCAACGCCATGGCCACCTGGCGCGGCCGCGCCAGCGAGCGCGTGCGGCGCTTGGACAGCAGATCCTTGATCTGCAGGCCGTAGTAGTCGGCCACGACCTTCTGGATGTTGGGGATGCCGATCGCCTGCTGCTGCGCGCGCAACAGGTCGCGCAGCGTCTCTTGCGCGAATTCGAGCGTGATCGCGCGGCCGGTGAAGCGCGCGTCGGCGGTGAGCTTGTTGATCGCGCCCTCGAGTTCGCGCACGTTCGAGCGCATCTTCTTGGCGATCAGGAACGCGACGTCGTCGGGGATCGTCGCGCCGCGTTCGCGCGCCTTGGCCAGGACGATCTGAGCGCGGGTTTCGAAATCGGGCGGGTCGATGGCCACCGACAAGCCCCAGCCGAGCCGCGATTTGAGACGTGGTTCCAGGCCTTCGACCTCTCGCGGGTAGCGATCGCAGGTGAGGATGATCTGCTGGCGGCCATCGAACAGCGCGTTGAATGTGTGGAAGAACTCCTCTTGGGTGCGGTCCTTGCCGGCGAAGAACTGGATGTCGTCGATCAGCAAGGCATCGATACCCTGGAATTGCCGCTTGAACGCCTCCATGCCGCCGCTGGACTTGTCGTACAGCGCCTTGGTGAAGGCGTTCATGAACTGCTCGCTGCGCAGGTACATCACGCGCATCATCGGGTTTTGCCGGCGCATTTCGTTGCCGGCGGCGAACATCAGATGGGTCTTGCCGAGTCCGGTGCCGCCGTAGAGCAGCAGCGGGTTGTGGGCGCGGTCGCCGGGTTTTTGCGCCGCCTGCCACGCGGCCGCGCGCCCGAACTGGTTGCTGCGGCCCTCGACGAAGGTGTCGAAGGTGAAATGCGGGTCGAGGTTGCCGTGGAACGGCTCACCTGCGGCGGACGCGGCGGGAGGAACCGCGACCACCGGCTTGCGACTGGCGCCGATTTCGAGGCTGACCGTCCCGGTTCCGGCGTAGTGGGCGAGCAACTCGCGAATGCGTTCGAGGTAGCGGCCGCGCACCTCTTCCATTACGAAGGCATTGGGTGCGTACAGCACCAGGCCATCGTCGCGCAGATCCGCCTGCAGGGGTTTCAGCCAGGTGTGGACATCCTCGGCCGGGAATTCGGCTTGCAGGCGTTCCAGACAGCGGGGCCAGGCGTCCATCCTTGAATCTCGTCGACAGAACAGCGGCACGGACGCGCCGTGGGCTGTGGATAACATGGGTTGGCCTGCAGCCTACCATCGCGTCCCGGGCGCGCCAACGACCGCGATGCGGTGAACGGGACAACGGCGGCGTTCGAATGTCGGCATTGACCGGGGCGGCAGTGCCCGCTATGCTTCCGAATCTTTTCCGCTGCTTTTCCCTAGCCGCCATGGCCACCAAGCGCACTTTCCAGCCCAGCAACCTCAAGCGCAAGCGCGACCACGGCTTCCGTGCGCGGATGAAGACCGCCGACGGCCGCAAGGTACTGGCGCGCCGCCGCGCCAAGGGCCGCAAGCGCCTGTCCGCGTGACTGGACGCGGCCCCGTCGCGGGGCCGCCGCTGCGACCGTGACCACGGCCGCGCCCTCTAGGAATACGTTCCCCAAAGCCTCCCGCCTGCGCCACCGCGGCGATTTCGTGCGCGTGTTCGACGCCGGGCGCCGCGTCGTCGCGCCCGCGTTCGCATTGCACTGGCTCGCTTCGTCGCAGCCGAGGCTGGGCATCGCGGTGTCGCGCAAGGTCGATCCAAACGCGGTCGGACGCAACCGCATCAAGCGTGCGTTGCGCGAAGCGTTCCGCAACCTGTGCCCGCAACTCACGCCCGCGGACTACGTCGTCGTCGCCCGCCCGCCGGCGGCGACCTTGGGCAATGTCGAGTTACGAAACGTCTTTTCGGAACTGCTGCAGCGCGCCGGCGCTTTGCCCGTAGTCGCCCCCGCCGGCACAATGCGCGCGGCTTGCACGCCTGCACCCCAAACCCCATCCAAGTCGGACACCCGATCCGGCTGAGCATTCCTGCCCGATGAACCAGACCCGCAACCTCCTGTTCTTTGCCTGGCTGATCGTGGCCACCCTGCTGTGGATGCAATGGAGCGCCGACCACGCGCCCAAGGCGCCGGCCACCGCGAAAGCGACGGCCGCGCAAAGCGTTCCGGCGGCAAACGCGGCCATTCCATCGCCGAGCGGGGCGATCCCGAACGCCCCCGGCACTGCGCTCGCCCAGCCCGCGCAACCGGCGGACGCGCAGGCGATGCCCGCGGTCGAGGTCCGCACCGATGTACTCCGCCTGCAGCTCGCCGGCGATGGCGTGCAGGTCGCCGACCTGCTGCAGTACCCGCGCAGCGAAGCCGCGAACAGCGAACCGGTGCGCCTGCTCGACACCACGCCCACGCAGTTCTACGCCGCGAATAGCGCATGGATGTCGGGCACGGGCGCTTCGGCGAAGCCGCTGGCATTCGCGCCGCTCGACGCCGCGCGCAGCGTTGCGCTCGCGCCGGGGCAACAGCAACTGGTGGTGCCGTTCGAAGCGCGCACCGCCGAAGGCGTCGTCGTGCGGCGCGAATACGTCCTCACCCGCGGCAGTTATGTGATCGCGGTGCGCGACCGCGTGCGCAACGAAGGCGCTTCCGTGTGGCAGGGCTACGTTACCCGCCAGCTGGTGCGGGTGCCGCAACCGCTCAAGAGCAGCATGGTCAACCCCGAGTCGTACAGCTTCCACGGCGCGACCTGGTTCGGTCCATCCGACGGCTACGAACGCCGGCGCTTCGACGACAAGTACCTCAAGGACGGCCACCTCGACAAAACCATCAGCGGTGGTTGGCTGGCGATCCTGCAGCATCACTTCTTCGTCGCGTGGATCCCGCAAAAGGACCAGGGCGCGCTGTACGCGCTGGCGCAAAGCGGCGCGCAGGACAGCATTTCCGCGAGCGGCCCGCAGTTCACGCTCGCTCCAGGCCAGAGCGGTTCGAGCGATGCGCGCCTGTGGGTCGGCCCCAAGCTGGTGTCGCAGATCAAGGCGCAGGACGTGCCCGGACTCGATCGCGCGGTGGACTACAGTCGCTTCGCGTTGTTCGCGATGCTGGGGCAGGGCCTGTTCTGGATCCTCTCGCACCTGCACGCGCTGATCGGAAACTGGGGCTGGGCGATCATCGGCCTGGTGGTGCTGCTGAAGATCGCGTTGTTCCCGCTGTCGAACGCGCAATACAAGTCGGCGGCGCAGATGCGCCGTTTCCAGCCGCGCCTGCAGCAGCTGAAGGAACGCTACGGCGACGACAAGCAGAAATTCCAGCAGGCGATGATGGAGCTGTACAAGAAGGAGAAGATCAACCCGATGGGCGGCTGCCTGCCGATCATCCCGCAGATGCTGATCTTCATGACCTTGTACTGGGTGTTGTCCGAGGCGGTGGAGCTGCGGCAAGCGCCGTGGATCGGCTGGATCCACGACCTCACCGCGCGCGATCCGTACTTCATCCTGCCGCTGCTGAACGCGGCGATCATGTTCGCCACTCAGCACATGATGCCGGCGGCGCCGGGCATGGACCCGACCCAGCAGAAGATGATGAAGTTCATGCCGCTGATCTTCGGCGTCGTGTTGATGTTCCTGCCCGCGGGCCTGGTGCTGTACCAGGTCGCGAACGGCGGGCTGGGCCTGCTGCAGCAGTGGTACATGTTGCGCAAATACGGCGAACCCAAGGCGAAGGCCGCGTAACGCGATCTTCGCCGCGCGGCATCATTGGCGCATGCACGACCGCGACACCATCGCCGCGATTGCCAGCGCCGCCGGCCGCGGCGGCATCGGCATCGTGCGTTTGTCCGGGCCGCGGGCCCGGCGCATCGCCGAACGCATCTGCAATCGCAAGCTGCGTACCCGCCACGCGCACCACGTCCGATTCCACGATCGCGGCGGTGAAGTCGTCGATGACGGCGTGGCTTTGCTGTTCGTCGCGCCCGCCAGCTACACCGGCGAGGACGTGGTCGAACTGCAGGCGCATGGCAGCCCGGTCGTGCTGCACGAATTGCTCGAAGCCTGCTGCGCGCACGGCGCACGGCGCGCGCGTGCCGGCGAGTTCAGCGAACGCGCCTGGGAAAACGGCCGCCTCGACCTCGCCCAGGCCGAAGCCGTCGCCGACCTGATCGCCGCCGCCGACCTGCGCGCGGCGCGCGCGGCGCGACGTTCGCTGGAAGGCGAATTCTCGCAACGCATCGATACGCTCGCGCAGGTGCTGCTCGCGCTGCGCGTGCAACTCGAGGCCTCGATCGATTTCAGCGACGAGGAACTCGATGCCGACGGCGAAGCGGCATTGCGCCGGCGACTCGATGCCGCGCGCGAACAACTCTCCGCACTGCTCGCCGCCGCGGAGCAGGGAAGGCGCCTGCGCGACGGCCTGCACGCGGTGATCGTCGGCCCGCCGAATGCGGGCAAGAGCTCGCTGCTGAACGCGCTTGCCGGCAGCGATCGCGCCATCGTCACCGACGTGCCCGGCACCACCCGCGACCTGCTGCAGGAAACCATTCGCGTCGATGGCGTCGAACTGACCCTGGTCGATACCGCCGGCCTGCGCGAGGAAGGCGACGCGATCGAGCGCGAAGGCATGCGCCGCGCGCGCGGCGAACTCGCGCGCGCCGATGCCGCGCTGGTCGTGCTCGACGCGCGCGACCCCGAAGCCGGTCGTGCGACGGTCGAAGCCGCGCTGGAAGGCGTGCCGGAAATCGTGTGGTTGCACAACAAGCGCGACCTGCTTTCCTCCGACGCGGCGCCGGCCGCAGGAGCGATTTACGTTTCCGCGCGAACCGGGCAAGGATTGGATGCGCTGCACGCGCGCTTGCGCATCCTGGCCGGTGGGGGCGGGGAGGGCGCGTTCAGCGCGCGTGCGCGCCACGTCGATGCGCTGCAGCGTGCGCGCGCGTTGCTCGACGAAGCGGCCGACGGCTTCGTCGCGGCGCGGCCGGAACTGGTCGCGGATAGCCTGCATCGCGCCCACGATGCCCTCGGCGAAATCACCGGCCGTGTGCTGCCGGATGCGCTACTGGGTCACATTTTCGCGACCTTCTGCATCGGGAAATGAGGCAAAACCGCCCGATCACGACCGGAACAGTTGACAAATCCTGCCCGCTGACGCGTCCTAATGGGTGGAGGCGTCCGTAGGACGCAACGGGGGAGTGGTGCAGATGTCGAAGTCGAAACAGGATCCGCGGCGGCCGGACATGCGGTTCGTCGCCGGGGCGATGATGCTGGCGTGCGCGCTGGCCGCGTGCAAGAAGGACAACACGGCCGAGCAGGCCGCGCCGGCCGCCACCGGGCAACAGGCCGCGCCGGCCGCGCCGCCCCCCGTCGCGGTCTCCGCCGAAGTCGCGGCGATGGGCGCCGAGCAGCTGCGCGAAGCCGCCAGCGCCGCGTTGCGCGAGCAGCGCCTGTATGCGCCTGCCGGCAACAACGCGATGGAGTACTACCTCGCGCTGCGCGACAAGTCGCCGAACGACCCGGCGGTGTCGAGCGCCTTGACCGATCTCATGCCGTACACGCTGATCGCGACCGAGCAGAGCATCAACCGCGACGACTTCGCCGAAGCGCAGCGGTTGTACGCATTGATGGAAAAGACCAATCCGAAGGCTCCCGCCTTGCCGCGCCTGAAGCAGAGCATCGCCGACGGACAGGCCAGCCTCGCGCAGCGCACCGCAGATGCCACGGCCAAGACCGAGGAAGACGCGAAGAAGCAGGCCGACCTCGAGAAGCAGCGCCTGGCCGACCAGCAGAAGGCGCAACAGCTCGCCGCGCAACAGCTTGCCGCGCAGCAGGCCGCGGACGCCAAGGCCGCGGCGGACAGGGTCGCCGCCGACAAGGCCGCGGCGGACAGGGACGCCGCCGATCGCGCCGCCGCGCAGCGCGCCGCGCAACAGGGTCCCGCGCAGGCCGCGGCGCAACCTGCGGCCGCGACCTCGAACGAACTGCGACCGATCAGCACGCCGTCGCCGCGGTATCCGCCCGAAGCCTATCGCGACAGGACGGCCGGCGAGGTCCAGGTCGAATTCACCGTCGGTACCGATGGTTCGGTGACCTCGGCACGGGTCGTGCGCGCCGATCCCCCGCGGGTGTTCGACCGCGAGGCGCTGAACGCCGTCAAGCGCTGGAAATTCCAGCCGGTCGGTTCCCCGGTGACCAGCCGCCGCACGATCGGCTTCAACCCCGGCAACTGATCGCCGCCGCACGCCACGAAAAAGCCCGGCATTGCCGGGCTTTTTTCATTGCGCGCGACGTGGGCTTCAAGCCGAGATCGCGAGCTTCTCCTGGTGGTAGCGGCGTACCGCCGCGAACCACAACAGCGCGGCGATGCCGAAGCCCGCGCCCAGGTACACCAGCCATTCCAGCGATGCGATCGCCTCGCCGCGCACCACCTTCACGATCATCTGGTTCTGCGACAGGAACGGCACCGCGAACATCCACAACTGGTTCTTCACCGGGTGGATCAGCAGCAGGATCGACGGCAGCATCGGCACCAGCATCAGCACCGAGAGGTAGCTCTGCGCTTCCTTCACCGATTTCGCGCCCGAGGCGATGAAGGTCAGCAATGCGTTGCCGAGCGCGACCATCGGCGAAATGATCAGCAGCAGCATCGCGACCGCGGCGAAGCTCAGGCTCAGTTGCCGGCCCATGCCCTCGGACAGCTGTCCGCCGATCTTGAACGCGATCAGGCTGAGGAACAGCGAGGCCATGCCGAGCAGGCAGGCGGCGAGGATCTTGCCGCTGACGATGGCGCCGCGTTTCGCCGGCGTCGCCAGCAGCGGTTCCAGCGACTGGCGCTCGCGTTCGCCCGCGGTCGCGTCGATCACCAGCGCCGCGCCGCCGAGGAAGCCGCTGATCAGCAGCAGGTAGGGTATGAAGAACGTGGCCAGCGACTTGCGCGCTTCCGGCAACGACAGATCCTTGTCCGCGACCGCGAGCGGCGAGGCGACGCCGGGATTGATGCCGCGCGCGAGCAGGCGCAGCGCGCCGACCTGCTGGCCGTAGAGCTTGAGCGCGGACTGCACGCGCGCCACCGGGATCGCCGCGTCCTGGCGCGTGCTGTCGCTCACCACTTCCACCAGCGCCGGCTGGCCCTTCTTCCAGTTCCCCGCGTATTCCTCGTCGATGCGGATGTAGACGTCCTCGTCCTGGCTGCGGATCGCGGCGTCCGGGTCGGCGACCTGCTTGCGCGCGATGCCCTGTCCCGCCAGCCACGCGACCAGGTTCGGCGCGCGTTCTGCGCCGACGATGGCGACCGCGAGCGGCTTCTCCATTTCCGACTTGGCCTTGCTCTCGCCCATCTGCTGGATGCCCAGCATCAGGATCGGCCCGAGCAGCGGCGAGAGCAGCAGCGCCAGCATCAGCGTCTTGCGGTCGCGCGAGAGTTCGCGCAACTCCTTCATCAATACCGTCGCCAGCGTCTTCATGCGTGCAGTCCCTCTTCGCTGCCGATCAGTTTCACGAATGCGTCCTCGAGGCTGTCCGCGCCGGCGTGTTCCCGCAGTTCATCCGCCGTGCCCTGCGCGACCACGCGGCCGTGCGCGATGACCACGATGCGGTCGCAGAGCGCCGCGACCTCCTGCATGATGTGGCTGGAGAAGATCACGCAGCGCCCTTCCGCGCGCAGCTGCTTGAGGAATGCGCGCAGGCCGCGCGTGGTCATCACGTCCAAACCGTTCGTGGGTTCGTCCAGGATCACGTTGCGCGGGTCGTGCACCAGCGCGCGCGCGATCGCGGTCTTGGTGCGTTGTCCCTGCGAAAAGCCTTCGGTCTGGCGGTCGAGGAAATCCTCCATCTGCAGCGACTCGGCCAATACGCGCGTGCGTTCGGCGATCTCGCGCGGCGACATGCCGTGCAGTTCGCCGAAGTAGGCGATGTTCTCGCGCGCGGTCAGGCGCTTGTACACGCCGCGCGCGTCGGGCAGCACGCCCAGAGCGCGCCGCGCGGCGACCGCGTCGGCGGCGACGTCGCGGCCGTCGACCAGCACGCGCCCGGTTTCCGGCTGCATCAGCGTGTAGAGCATGCGCAGGGTCGTGGTCTTGCCGGCGCCGTTGGGGCCGAGCAGGCCGGTGATCTCGCCGTCGCGCGCCTCGAACGAGACATCGTCCACGGCGACGACGGGCTGCTTGTCCTTGCCCTTGCCGGGGAAGGTCTTGCGCAGGTGTTCTGCGACGATCATGGCTGCCACCCGTTGAAGGAAGTGAAGGGTTGCGCGTAGGCGAGGGTATCGAGGCACTTCGCGTCGAGCGACTTCGCGTTCGCGTCCTGCAGGAACTGCGCGAACAGCTTGGGCATGCAGCCGGCGCCGATCACGTTGTGGCCCTGTCCGCGCAGCACCAGCAGCCGTCCGTTCTTCAGCGACTTGACCACATCCTCGCCGTAGCGCGGCGGCGTGACCGGGTCGAATTCGCCTTCCAGCACCAGCGCCGGCACGCCGGTCGCGAGCGGCTTGTGGAAATCCGCGGGCACGTCGCCCTTCGGCCACACCGCGCACATCGCCGCCATCGATTCGGTGAGGCCGTTGCCGAGCAGCGTGTCGGCGTCTTCCTTGCGCGCGACCAGGCTGGAGGCGTCCTCGCTGCAGATCACCGACATCTGCATGCCCATCGCCATCGCGTCCTTCATTTCGCCGGTCATCATCCGGCTGAGCGCGGCGAGGCTTTCGTAGTGTCCTTCGTTGGCGTCGTGGATCAGCACCGGCAGGATGGTCGCGATGAGCGGCATGTAGGCATACATGCGCACCATCCCGGCGATGTTCTCGGGCTTGAGTACGTCCTCGCGCCATTCGCCGGTGCCGGCGTCGCGGTAACGCACCGTCGGCGGATTGGCGCGCAGCGTCGCCATCAGTTTCGACAACTCCGCGCGCGGTTCGCCGACGCGGCCCTTGCAGGCGGGCGATTCGGTGCACTGCGCGAACTGCAGGGCGAGCGCATCGTCGAGGTTGCGGGCGAAGATGTTGCCGAGGCCGAGCGTGTTCGGCGCGACCGAATCGAGCACGATGCTGCGGGTCGAGTCCGGGTGGCGCATCGCGTACTGCTGGGCGACGCGGGTGCCGTAGCTGATGCCGATGAGGTTGAGCTGCGCGACGCCCAGCGCCTTGCGCACGTCCTCGAGGTCGGCGACCGCGTCGGCGGTGGTGTAGAAGCGCAAGTCGGCCTTCTTCGATAGCGTTTCGACGCAACGGGTAGCGAACGCGGTCGCGGCCGCGGGCGAGGCGTCGTCCTGGTCGTTTTCGTCGTCGCCGCAGGAAAGCAGGTTCGAACCGCCGGTGCCGCGCTGGTCGACCAGCACCACGTTGCGGTGCTTGAGCACGTCGGTGAAGGCCTGCGCGACTTGCGGGTAACTGTCGCGCGCGGACTGGCCGGGGCCGCCGGCGAGCATGAACACCGGATCGGGCGCGACGTCGCCGTTGTCGCCGGCCGGCACCCAGGCGAGGGCGAGCGCCAGCTGGCGGCCGTCGGGTTTCGCGCGGTCCTCGGGCACCGACAGCGTGCCGCATTGCGCTTCCACGCTCATCGCGCCGTACTGCGGTGCGAGCGTGCAGGGATGGAAGGCGATGCTGCCGAACATGCGCGCCTTCGCCGGCGGGGCGGCGGTGGCTTTCGTCGCGATGGGCTTGTCGGGCGCGTCGCTGGCGCGATGCGCGTGGTACCAGCTCCATCCGAGCCAGCCCAGCGCGGCGACGACAAGGCCGATGCGGAAAATATTGCGCGGTGACATCCAGGAGACTCCGGTTGCGAAAGGGTTAGCGTTGGCCGCCATCGGGGCGACGGCGGGTGCGGGCCAGGAACACGACGCCCAATGCGATGAACGAGGGGGCGAGCAGGGTGAAAACGAGCTGCTTCGTGGCGAGCCCCACCCCGAGGAAGACAACGCCGCAGCTGAGGAAGACGATGCCCTGGCGGCGCATGCGGTGTTCGTCGTGTTCGGACGGTCGATCGTTCGCGGACATGGCGGGCCTCAGGCGTGGTCGGGAAGGAAGATGCGTTCGATCGACTGCCCGAACAGCTTCGCGATGCGGAACGCGAGCGGCAGGCTCGGGTCGTACTTGCCGGTTTCGATCGCATTGATCGTCTGGCGCGAGACCTCGAGTTGTTCGGCGAGCTCGCCCTGCGACCAGCCGCGGCGTTCGCGCAGTTCGCGCACCCGGCTTTCCATCAGCTGTAGCGCCGGGAAACCACGACCTTGACCACGCCATAGGCGAGGCAGGTCAGCGGAAACACCCACAGCATCGCGTCGGTGGCGCGCACGTCGATCACGCGCGCTGCCTGCAGGAAGCCGCCGGTGAGGTAGGCGAAGGACACGAAGGCGGTGGAAATCGACACCGCCTCGAGTTCGATCCGCCGCTGCAGTTCGTCGGCGTCGCGGATGAAACGCATGATCGCGCGCAGCGCGAACGCGATCGGCGGCAGCGGCAGCAGCGCGACCAGGGCGCGAAGCAACGGCGCATCGATGCGTTTCAGCAGCCACACCGACAGGAACACCAGCACGACATATGCGGCCATCGGTGGCAGGAATTCGCGCAGGTAGCGTCGGCGCAGGGCGGGAGTCGCCGAATCGCAGGGTTCGGGCATGAACCAGCGGATGGCGACCCCGAACAGGCAGCCCGCACCCATGCCGTACAGCATGCCGACCAGCGTGTCCGAAAGGGGCAACACGTGCGGCAGGCCCGCGGCGCAGGCGAACAGCACGACGGCGGCGATGAGGAAGTTGCGCGAAGCCCGCGGCACGGCGATGGCCTGTCAAGGAAGGTTGACAGGCACGATAGGGCGCGAAAAACGGCTTGTCAAGCGTGCTTGACAGCGTCGGTTCTTCCTTCTCCCCGCGTGCGGGGAGAAGGGACAAGATCATTTGTTGCTGACGTACTTCTCGCGGCGGATGTGCGGCACCGGCAGGCCCGCGGCCTTCAGCGCCTCGAAGCTGGCATCGACCATGTTCGGGTTGCCGCACAGGTAGGCGATGTCGTCCTCCGCGTCCGCCGCGAATTCGGCCAGCGCATTCTGCACGTAGCCGTGGCGCGCGTCGGCATGCGCGTGCGCGGAACCGGCTTCGGGCATTTCGCGCGAGAAGCAGGGGACGAAGCGGAATCCCGGGTGCGCGTCGGCGAAGGCGCGGAATTCGTCGCCGTACAGCAGTTCGCCCGGCGTGCGCGCGCCCTGCAGCAGCACGACTTCGATATTGCGTTCGCGCATCAGGGTTTCGATCTGCGGCAGCATCGCCCGGTACGGGGTGATGCCGGTGCCGGTGCCGATCAGCAGGTAGCGGCGGTTGGCGTCCGCCGGCAACAGGCAGAAGCGCCCGTACGGGCCGCTGGCGTCGATGGTGCCGCCTTCCGGAAGGCCTTCGAACAGCGCGGTCGCGGCGCCGCCGGGGACGTAGCTGACCGCGATGTCCACCGCTTCGCCCGGCCCCATCGCGTGGTCGTGGATGGTCGCCAGCGAATAGCTGCGCCGCGCCGGGCTGCCGTCGGCGTACTGGAAATGCACCTGGATGAACTGGCCGGGCACGTAGTCCAGCGGCAGGCCATCGTCGCGCCGGAACGACAGGTGCGCCACGCTCGGCGCGATCATCCGGCGCGCGGTCAGTTTCAGCGGGAAGTGAACGATGGCCACGCGGTTCCGCCCGGAAATGCAACGCAGCGTGGCAGGAGCGCCCGCATGCGGCCGCCTATACTAACCGCTCCGGATTTCCCCCCTCGACCCGATGCCTGCGGCCCGCTGCCGCAGCGGAGCCACGATGAGCCAACCGTCGAGCGACCTGCTCCCCGCCCCCGCGTTGCGGGTGCGCGACCTGCGCAAGACCTACGACAACGGCGTGGAAGCGCTGAAGGGCGTCTCGCTCGACGTCGAACCCGGCGATTTCTATGCGCTGCTCGGGCCCAACGGCGCCGGCAAATCCACCCTGATCGGCATCGTCAGTTCGCTGGTGAACAAGAGTTCGGGCGAGGTCTCGGTGTTCGGCACCGACATCGATGCCGACCGCGACGCGGCGATGCGCCTGCTCGGCCTGGTGCCGCAGGAAATCAACTTCAACATGTTCGAGAAGCCGCTGGACATCTGCGCCAACTACGCCGGCTTCTACGGCATGCCGCGCGCGCAGGCGCTGGTCCGTGCCGAGGAAGTGCTCAAGGACGCGCAGCTGTGGGACAAGGCGGACAAGATGAGCCGCACGCTGTCGGGCGGGATGAAGCGGCGGCTGATGATCGCGCGGGCGATGATGACGAAGCCGCGCCTGTTGATCCTCGACGAACCCACCGCCGGCGTCGACATCGAGATCCGCCGCGGCATGTGGCGCACGCTGCGCGAGATCAACGCCGCCGGCACCACGATCATCCTGACCACGCATTACCTGGAGGAAGCGGAGAGCCTGTGCCGCAACCTTGCGATCATCGACCACGGCCGCATCGTCGAACGCGGGCCGATGAAGTCGCTGCTGGCCAAGCTCGACGTCGAGGGCTTCCTGTTCGACATCGACGGCGCGCTGCCCGCGCAGCTTCCGGCGATCGCGGGCGCGACCCTGCTCGCGACCGACGGCCACACGCTCGACCTCGACATGCCGCGCGCGATGGACCTGAACCGCGTGTTCGCCGCGTTCGAGGCCGCCGGCATCCGCGTGCGCTCGATGCGCACCAAGACCAACCGCCTCGAGGAGCTGTTCGTGCGCCTGACCGGCAAACAGGAAACCGCGGCATGAACGCACCGACCGCCACCGGCGAAGCCACCGTCGCCAACCGCAACCTGGTCGCGCTCGCCACCATCGCGCGCCGCGAGGTGATGCGCATCCTGCGCATCTGGACCCAGACGCTGATCCCGCCGGCGATCACGATGACCCTGTACTTCCTGATCTTCGGCAAGCTGATCGGCTCGCAGGTACGCGAGATGGACGGCGTCCGCTACATGGATTTCATCGTCCCCGGCCTGGTGATGATGAGCGTGATCCAGAACAGCTACGGCAACATTTCCAGCTCGTTCTTCGGCGCCAAGTTCGGCCGCCACGTCGAGGAACTGCTGGTCAGCCCGATGCCGAACTGGGTGATCCTCACCGGTTACGTGGCCGGCGCGGTGCTGCGCGGGCTGATGGTCGGCGTCATCGTGCTGTGCATCGCGATGCTGTTCACCAAGGTGCGCATGCCGCATCCGCTGGTGATGTTCACCTCGGTGTTGCTGGGCGCGACCATCTTCTCGCTCGCCGGCTTCGTCAACGCGGTGTTCGCGAAGAAGTTCGACGACATCGCCATCGTCCCGACCTTCATCCTGACTCCGCTCACCTACCTCGGCGGCGTGTTCTATTCGACCAGCCTGTTGCCCGGCTGGGCCGAGGCCGCTACCCACGCCAACCCGATCTTCTACATGGTCAATGCCTTCCGCTACGGCCTGCTGGGCATCAGCGACGTGCCGCTGTGGATCGCGTACGGACTGATGCTGGCCTTCGTTGCCGCGCTGGCCACGCTCGGGCTGTGGCTGCTGAAGCGCGGGGTCGGCTTGCGCAGCTAGGGCGTCTTGCGCGCCGGCGGCGCTGGCGGCAACACTTGCGGCCACGGCGTGGGGACGCCGTTTCAACGAACAGGGGAACACGATGTCGGGAACCAGGATGCGTGGCCTGTGCGCCGCGCTGGCGATTGCGCTTGTCGCGCCGGGACTGGCGTTGGCGCAGGACAACAATGAAGACGCGCAGGCGGCGCAGCTGGTGTCGTCGCTGCATTTCCGCCAGGGCGACGTCGCCTTGGCGCAGGCGGATGCGCACCTGAACCTCGGATCGCAGTTCCGCTTCCTCGACACGCCCGACGCGCGCAAGGTCCTCGAGGACCTGTGGGGCAATCCGCCCGACGACAGCGTGCTCGGCATGGTGGTGCCGGCGTCGGTGCCGCTGGACAGCGAACATTCCTGGGCGGTGGTGCTGACCGAATCCGACGACGGCCACGTGTCCGACGAGGATGCGGCCGAAACCGACTACCCGAAGCTGCTCAAGCAGATGCAGGAAGAAACCGAGGACGCGAACGCCGAGCGCACCAAGTCCGGCTATCCCGCGTTGCACCTGGTCGGCTGGGCGGAACCGCCGCATTACGATTCGGCGAACAAGAAGCTGTACTGGGCGCGCGAGCTGTCGGCTGATGGCGCCGACCAGCATTCGCTCAACTACGACATCCGCGTGCTCGGACGCAGCGGCTACCTGAGCATGAACGCGGTCGCCGGCATGAACGACGTCACCGCGGTGAAGGCGGGCATGCAGGAGCTGCTGCCGATGGTCGACTTCGACGCGGGCAAGCGCTACGCCGACTACGACGCGAAGACCGACAAGCTCGCCGCCTACGGCATCGCCGCATTGATCGGCGGCGGCATCGCGGCCAAGGCGGGGCTGTTCGCCAAGCTCGGCGCGCTGTTGCTCGCCGGCAAGAAACTCGTCGTGCTGTTGCTGGCCGCCATCGCCGGCGTGTGGCGCAAGTTCTTCGGCAAGAAGGGCGGCACGGTCAGCTGAGCATCAGCGCTTCGTGGCGAGCCGTGCGCGGATCTGGTCGAGGCTCAGCGCATCGCTTTCGCTTGGCGGCGGCAGGCCGAGCTTCTTGCAGAAGGCGATGAAGCGCGGATCGTCGCGGAAGCGCAGGAAGAAGGGATCGGCGAGGAGGAAACGGGTGCGCACGAAGCTGTTGGCCGTGCTTTGCCCCAGCCATTCCAGCGCACGGTCGGCATCGCCGCGCAACGCAAGGACCTGCGCGATGTAGTAACGATGGCTCCAGGAGTCGCCGTGCTCGATCCAGGCCTTGTCCGCGAGCAGCTCGGCCAGCGCATGGTCGGCCGCCGCGTCGTCCGGCCCGACCTGCATCGCCATCGCCATGAACAGCCTGCGATCCTGCAACGGCGCTTGCCGGGCGAGTTGCAGCGCGGCATCGCCATCGCCACGCAGCACAGCGAGTTTCACGTGGACCAGCGGGGAGAACGCCCCCAGTTCCTCGCTCGTGCGCAGGTATTTCTCCGCCGCATCCAGATTGCCGGTGGCCATCAGCAGATTCGCGTACTGGTAAGTGTTGACGGCGTAAAGCGGTTCGATTGATAGCAGGCGTTCGCGTAGACGCAGGGCTTCGGCGAGTTTTCCGATCCCGGTCAGTACGAAAGCGCAGCCATTCAGGACCATGGGATCACTCGGCGACAACTGCACGGCACGGCGACACTCGGCCAGGGCGCCTTGGTCATCGAGCGCGGCGAACTGCAGGTAGGCGTTGGCCGCGTGCGCCGAACCCAGTGCAGGCGCCAGTTGCAGCGCCTTGTCCGCCGCCTCGCGCGCGAGGCGCATGTGTTCGCGGGCCTCCGCGGGGGGCTCGCCCCAGAACGCGGCCACGGTGCTCCACGATCCCGACAGGTCCGCCCATGCCACGGCATAGTCCGGGTCGAGCTGCACGGCCCGGGCCATGAACCCGGCCGCCTTGGGGAAATTCTCCTCGTGCCAATACTTCGAGCCCTGCAGATAGGCGGTATAGGCCTCGATATTGCCGCTCGGCGGCCGGTCGTTCGGCTTGATGGCGCTGGTCGGAAGCAGCCGCGCCTGCAGGGCGCGGGCGACGGACCGTGCGATGTCGTCCTGCAATGCGAACAGATCCTTGTACGGGCGGTCGTAATGTTCTGCCCATAGCGTGCTGCCGTCGGCGGCCTTGGTCAGTATGGTGTTGATGCGCACCACATTGCCGGCGTGCTGCACGCTACCGCTGAGCAGGTAGGTCGCGCCGAGCTTCTCGCCGATGGTCTTGCTGTCGTCCTTGCCGTCGCGGAAGTGGAACGAGGACATGCGGCCGATCACCTTGAGGCCCTCGAACCGGGACAACGCAGCGATCAGGTTGTCGGACAGTCCGTCGGAAAAGAACTGCTGGTCCGGATCGCGGCTGGCATTGGCCAGCGGCAGCACCGCGATGCTGCGATCCGAGGCGGGCGTGGCCGGTGCCGCCGCCACGACCGGCGCGGGCGTGGCGCGAGGCCACCATGTCCATGCGGCGATGGCGAGGGCGGTCAGCAACGGCAGCGACCACAGTGCAACCCGCGCGAACCGGCGCGGTTCATCGCTGGCGCGGCGGCGCGACAGCGTTATCGGAGCCGCGGCGGACTCGCCGTCAGGGATTGCGCCAGGGGTTGATTCGGGCGCGGCTTCGGGCAGGTCGAAGCGGTAACCCACGCCGTGCACGGTATGCAGATAACGCGCGCCCTGCGCGTCCTCGCCCAGCGCGTGCCGCAGCAGGGTCATCACCCGGTTCAGCACGCCCGGGGTGACGTGGCGATGGCCCCAGACCGCGTCGAGGATCTCGTCGCGGGCGAACACGCGACCGGGTGTGCCGGCGAGGAGGGCCAGCACGCCGAAGGCCTTGGGCTCCAGCGGCTGCTCGATTCCGGCCCGCAGCAGCCGATGGCCGGCGAAGTCGATGGCCACGTCGTCGAAGGCCAGCGGTTTCGGGTCGTGCGGTTCCATGCGCTCCATTCCGGGGGCAGGCACCTTCAAGCATACGAAAACCGCTGCCCGAGGCGGCCCAAGCTTTTCCCAAGCTTTCCAAGCGAAGCCTAGCCGTGGCCTCAAGACCGGCGGCACCGTGCCCGCGAGCCTGATCGCACCGGAATCCCCGGCTTGTTTGCTCAAGGAGAGCTCGCATGAACCGCAAGCGCCAATGTCTTGCCCTCGCCCTCGCCGCCGTCGTGTTCGGCGCCGCTGCCGCACCGCACTACGGTGCATGGCAGGACCCGGTGTCCGCGCCCGGGGTCAATACCACCGCCGCCGAAGGCTGCCCGATCGAATCGCCGGACGCGCAATACCTGTACTTCATGTCCACCCGCGAGGGCGGGCTGGGCAGCCTCGACATCTGGCGCGCCCACTGGAATTCTGCGCTGCAGCAGTGGGATCCGGCCAGCAACCTCGGCGACGTGGTCAATTCGACCGCGGCCGAATACTGCCCCACGCCATTGCCGGGCAAGTGGTTGCTGTTCGTGAGTTCGCAACAGAACTCCGAAGACTGCGTCGAATGCGCGCCCATGCCGGTTCCGCCCGCCGGCAGCCCGCCGGCAGCCGACCTCTTCCTCACCCGCGAAAACCCGGCGCACGGCTGGGCGACGCCGGTGCACCTGAACAGCTATCCGGATGGCCCGAACACGCG
>Ga0209023_10002090_pt1 | contig 25686 bp, 28 predicted proteins | sample LakOneMetagenome_FD_187468 | JGI IMG/M metagenome (GOLD analysis project Ga0209023, IMG submission 187468) | Freshwater and sediment microbial communities from Lake Erie, Canada (SPAdes) (version 2) | ecosystem: Environmental > Aquatic > Freshwater > Lentic | place: Lake Erie, Canada... | reverse complement strand
GGGGTTCCCCTGTGACACGTGAGCGAACCCAGCCCTGACTCTGTGACTTGGCCCAAATCCGTTTCGCTCAAGGGCCGGTTTCCTAGAGGGGAAATCGGTTTGGGATACAAGGCGAGCTACTGCGAAAATGCAGCACTTTGTTCACAGAAGTCGACTCCAGGCGATTTCGTATTGCAACTGTCGCGCTTCAGAGAAGTTGCGAACCTGGGGCGTTGACCCGAGCGTCTACTAAATTGCTGTCAGCCAAGTTGCAGCCGGATCGCTCGCTCAATCATGAAGATCACGCCATAGACGAGTCCGGGGCCGGAGATCAAAACCGCGCAGCCGCCTAAGAGCACGCCCATCAGGGATCGTCTGCTACCTCTAAGGGCAGGGTCCTTCTTTAGATGCCGTCTGGCAGCTAAGCCGATGACAACAGCCGCAAGACCAAGAGCGAATGAAGCGGTCGGTGCAGGGAGTAATAAAACGCCAAGGAGACCGATTATGGGAGCAAGAACTGCCATGCCAGACGTCGGAGAGTGGACATCAGTTCCAGATCTGCCTTGGGGTTCCATGTCTACAAATGTACTGTCAACAATGATTCCCCAGTCGGACTTCACAAAACCCATGCGCCCTCACGGGTGCAAACCTCCATTTCGTCATGAACGCGTCGACTCGAAGCTATCGACAGTCTCGGATGCGTACGTCGTTCCAGATTCCCGTAGAGGGTTCCCCACTGAAACGGTCTCAGCCTGTTCGGCATTTCGTGGATCGGCCCCAGGTCTGTCGCGGTGGCCGTCCGTCTTGCGGGCATTGGAATCATGGTCATTGCGTCTGCTCCTAATTTGTTTGCGATCCGACCGGTCCGTACTGGGCGATCAGCGCGGCTAAAAGCGGCACCCCGGCGCGGTGCGCACCGTGATCGAACGGCAATCGACCCGCTCGCGTCGGCGCGATTGCGGCTCATACGCCGATCGGCTCGCCCGCATTCCGAAGATGTGCTGGGTGGCTGCGATCTTCGTCGTGAGCCTGGCGATCATTGGGTTCAGTTCGCAGTTTCTGAGCCTGTACTGCGTGGTGCGTGGTGTGTAACGTGTGGCCGGGGCAGAATGAGGGTGTGGCTACCGACTCGATGTTGCCTGGGCATCCGATTTATGCCCGCTATGGCATCAGACGCAATCTCTTGCGATCGGATGTCTCGGAGCGCGCCGAGCGCGTCACCTACATTGAGCTCTTCTTCGACCTGATCTTCGTGTTTGCGCTGACGCAGTTGTCGCGGTACCTGTACGAGAACCAGTCGTGGGTCGGGGCGCTCGAATCTGCCGTTCTCGTGCTGGCCCTGTGGTGGGTGTGGGTGTACACGACTTGGGTGACGAACTGGCTTGACCCGGCGCGGCTCACGGTGCGCGGCGTTGTCATCGGTCTTGCTTTGGTTGGACTCGTCGTCAGCACTTCGATCTACGAGTCGTTCGGTGACCGCGGACTCGTCTTTGCCATTGCCTACGTCGTGTTGCAACTCGGACGCACGGCCTTCATGCTGCTTGCCGTCGCCCGACACGACAGGGAGCTGCACCGCACCTTCGTGCGCATTCTGGTGTGGCTCGGCGTCGCCGGAGTGTTTTGGATCGTCGGGGCGCTGGTGCCGCTCGAGTACCGTCTGCCCCTCTGGTTGGCTGCGCTCGCCATTGAATATGTCTCCGCGAGCCTCGGCTTTCGGGTGCCGGGACTCGGTCGGTCCGGAGTCGAAGGCTGGGAACTTTCCGGACCGCACATCGCCGAGCGCAGCGCCGTGTTTGTGATCCTCGCCCTCGGGGAGTCGTTTCTCGTTACGGGATTCGCTTTCGTCGCCCAGGAATCGTCTCTCCTCGGCACGATTGGACTGATGTTCGCGTTCCTCAGCGCCCTGTCGATGTGGTGGCTGTACTTCGACTACAGCGAACGCGCCGGCGCAAAGGCACTTGAAAGATCAGCAGAACCTGGTCGCGTCGCGCGCACCGCGTATGCCTACGTGCACGCGGTCATCATCGCCGGCATTGTGCTCTGTTCCGTCGCCGACAAGGAAATTTTGGAGCACCCGGCCGACGCGATGACCCTGTCCACGGCCGTCATCGTCTGCGGCGGGCCGTTTCTTTATATTTTGGGTATGTTCCTGTTTCGCCTTCGAGTGACCGGCGAGATCCTCGTGTCCTACCTAATGGGCCTAGGCATGCTCGGGCTGGTATTCAGCCTCGCAGTGCTCGGTGAGCCAGCCGTGATATCCCCGCTTGCACTCGGCGCTCTCAGCGTGGGTGCACTCGTCATGGTCGCCGCGTGGGAGACCGTGGTTCGGGTGCGCAGCGGGAAAACGGATGCAGCCTCCGGCTAACCTCAAGCGTGGAACTGGATTTGTCGGCAGTCACCTCACGGAACGATCCTGCGTTTGGTCCGTCGCACGTTTCCGTGTCCGTGAAAACGCGGGCGAGCAAGGCAGCGGGCCTGGCTCGCCCACGATGCCGGGACAACGCACTTCGTTCAGGCAAAATTTGGACTCGGGCAAAACGTTGCCGTCACGCTCCACGAGTAGGACGCCGCGATCGTTTGATTGATCGGAGTGTGGCTATGCAGCGACCCGTCGTTTCTCTTGTGCCGTCGATGTGGCGCGCCGCGATGGAATCGATTTCTTGACCCGCACGCTCACCAGTGTGTATCCGCGCCAAATGATGACGCCAAGTGCGAGCGACAGCAGAGTGCCGAGCCATGGCGCGCTCTGCTCGAACGATGGGTACACCTGCCAATGCGTGAGATAGATGAACATAGACGCCCCGGCGAGTGCTGCGACGGTGGGTACGAGCCACCGAGGAACGCGAACAGCAGGTATCCAGATCAGCACCAGAGCACCGCACGCGAGGATCGCCCATCGCAACCATTCATCGAAGAACCCGACCGAACTCGCGACGGCGAGCACCGACACAAGCGCGCGGCGCGCCGTGGTGTCGGCTCGTGCGATCAGCCAGCCGAGCGCGATCAGCCACACCACTACCGGGATGCTGTAGCGCTCCACGTCCTCGACGTGAGCGCCGGCGACGACGAATCGCATCCCCAGGGCCGCGGCGAAGCCGCCAAGAGCGAAGCAGAACGGCCACCGACGCTCCAACCTGTCCACGGGGCGCAGAGCGAAAACGGCTGCCAGGCCCACGAGGGTCCACAACAGTGCCTCGAGAAACCAGAACTGCCACTGCTCATTCCATCGGCCGTCGCCCGGCACCAGGTTGTTCACGAGGAAGACCGTCGTGACGTGGTATTGGCCGGTCAGCAGGGAGACGCCACCGATCCAGACCACCGCGGGCACCGCAAGTTCGGCAGCGCTCTGTGCAAGTCCACGGAATCTGGCGTTCCCAGGCACTGCCGCGAGTTGGAAGCGGGCAAGGTTGTACCCAGCGACGGCGATCAGCAGGTGCGCGCCGCCCTTCAGCCCGAACAAATCGGCATGGGTGCCGACGATGAGCACGATGGCGATGGCCCGCAGCACGGCGGGCGTCTCCAGGCGTTGCAGATTCGTGAAGAAGTGGGGACGCTGTCCACGTGGCGCCGTGCGGGCAGCGGGGTGATTGGCCGGGCCCCGATCGCCTCGTGTGTTCTCGCGCCCCTCTGCGGCGAAGGCAGCCAGCTCCAGCGGAGTGCGGGTCGGCCAGTCGCGGGGCAATTCGCCGAGCATCGTTTCTAGCCTGAGGGACACCTCGATGTAGCTGAGTGAGTCGCCGCCGAGCCCAGCAAAGGAGTCCTCAAAGCTCACCTCTGGACGGGAAAGCAACGTCGAGAGCAGATCTCGAATCATTTCGGGCGAGACTCCGGCGGCACCGGCCACATCGGGACCTGGCCCCGCGCTGTCGGGTGTGGAGGTGCGGTCGTGATGCGCGGCAAACCGCACCAGGGCTGCTACGTCGGGTTTTCCACTCGAAGTGCGGGGAAACTCCGTAACCGCATACGCACCGATGACCCTCAGAGGAATTCCCGCGAGGACGGCGGCGCGTTCACGGGCACGTCGGGCCGAGCGGTCTGAGGTGGCGAAGAGCAGCAGTCGTTCATCGGCGCTGGCGACCCGCACCTCGATTCCCTCGTCGGTGAGGAGACTCTCAACGCGGTCGAGGTCGATCCGCAGTCCGAAGATCTTGACGAAACGGTTCATCCGTCCGACGATCTCGTACAAGCCGTCGTCCCGACGGCGCGCGAGGTCACCCGTTCGCAGTTCGTAGACGGTTCTACCGAGTTCAAAATCCGCCGGAGTGCGTGCGTAACCCAGCATCACGTTCGGCCCCTGGTAGACGAGTTCCCCGGGACTGCCCGGAGGAGCCTCCGTGCCGTCGTCGGAATCGATTCGGAAGCTGCCGCCGGGAATGGTTCGGCCGATGGCGCCGGCGGACTTTTCGATGAGCTCCGGAGGCAGGTAGGCCATTCGAGCGGTGGCTTCGGTCTGGCCGTACATGACAAACAGCTGGAAACGGCGGTCCTCGCCCAACCGGGCGAACCGGCGAACCAGCTCGGGCGCCAGTCGGCCACCGGCCTGGGTAAGGTACCGCAAGCTCGGCAGCGCCCGTTCAGCGAACCGGCCGGCTTCGAGCATCTCGAAGGTGTGGGGCACTCCCGCGAACGATGTGATTCGATGATCGGCTGCGTCCTGCCAGAACTCCTCCTCGGTCACCGACCGCTCGGTGAGAAGAATGCTGGCACCTGCAAACAGATGACTGTTCACCACAGACAGTCCGTAGCAGTACTGCAACGGAAGGGTCGTCGCCGCGCGATCATGAGGGTTCAGACATAGATACTCGCTGATGGCTGAGGCGTTGCTGCGTAGGTTGTCGTAGGACAACCGCACGAGCTTCGGAGATCCCGTCGAGCCCGACGTGCTCGCGAGCAGGGCCAGCTCCGGGTTAAAAGTGTGTCGACTGCTGGGATGAAGTTCGGTAATCCTCCACCCCTCTGGGCTACGATCGGCGATGACATCGGGTCGGAAACGCTCGGTGAGAGCGGATCGGTGGGCGACGCTTGCCTCGTCTTGGCCGTTGGAGACGAGAAATACCGGGTGCCCGCCCTCGAGCGCGGCCAGATAGGTCACAATCGGGTCAAGCGCGTTGGCCGCGGCGATCATCACCAGACGTCGGGTCTGACCGAGTTGGAGCCTGCGCTGGTGGATGAGCCGCGCGAGTTCGGCATAGCTGATCGCCTTGTCGTTGGCGACCAGAGCTGTTGCATCCGGTCGGCCGCCGAGCAGGGACAGGCTGGGCGCAGAAACTATCGAGGGCATGGCTGGTATGACGACTTTCGGCTAGCGCGCGATACCCAGGAACGGGTTAGGTAAGTCTAACCTAACCTCCGTGCAGTTCGACGGCACAGACCTGAGCACCAGGTCGGGGTGGCCGAGCCCTTCGGTGACGGATTCGTGTCCCATAGCGGTTAAGGGCGGCGGGACCCCAGCTCGAGAACGTGTTGAGCACGCGAGTTCTCGTTGCGTCTTCCAATCAGAGCGACCTGGTCGAGGCGTGGACGGTCGTTCGGGAGGCTTTCGGTGGGCATGACGTGCCGAGCGCGCTCATGGGCGTCACTGTTCTGGGCTGCACGAATCAACTGGTCGAGATCGAAGCCGTCGCGGCGATAATCGACTGACAAGACCCGCCTGGACTTCATTCACGCCAGCGCAAGGAGAAGCTTGTTTTTCAGCCGTAGCGCACGCTGAGGTGATCACTCTTGTCCACGCGGATGGCTGATCTCTGCGAGAGGTACCGTGATTACATGATCGCGACAAAGGACTTCGCCCGCCGTTTCGGTGTCGATGTTGGCTCGGGCGTCCGAATCAAGTGTTTCGACACCGGCGGCGACGGACTGCCGGTCGTTATCCTGCACGGTTTGGCGGGAAGCTCGCGCGAGTTCGCCGCTACGGCTGAGGCCCTTCCGGAATACCGGACCATCTTGATCGATCAGCGTGGACATGGCCAGAGCACCACGATTCCCGACGACCTGTCGCGCGAAGCATTCGTGAGCGATGTTGTGCATGTCATCGAAGCGACGGTGGATATGCCCGTCATCCTGATCGGCCAGTCCCTGGGTGGCCACACCGCCATGCTCCTCGCCGCGGCGCGACCGGAGCTCGTCGCGAAGCTCGTGCTGCTCGAAAGTGGTCCCGGGGGCGGCAGCACGGCCGAGCATGAACGGATGGGTGATTTCTTCCGGTCCTGGCCCGTTCCCTTCGCAGGTCACTCGGCCGCCCGAGAATTCCTGGGAGACGGGCCTCTGGCGCGCGCGTGGGTGGCCGACCTGGAGGAGAAAACGGATGGACTCTGGCCGCGGTTCAACGCAGACGTTATGGTCGCGACGATGAACAACGTCCTCCGACCGCGCTGGGCTGAATGGGAGAGCGTCACAACCCCGACTCTTGTCGTCTATGCAGAATCAGGCATGTTCACCGCTCAAGAAGAGTCTGAGTTCATCGACCGCGGCCGAGACGTGAAACGAGCTGATCTCGCCGGGGCGTCCCATGACGGACACCTCGATTCCTTCGACTCCTGGATCATCGCGCTGCGTTCATTCCTCCTCAGCTGACATCGTCTTGATCAAGGTTCTGCACGCGGGACGCATTGGAAGGCTTTGCTCTTCACCAAACTGCTCGTTGTGAGCATGCTAGTGCGACAGAGTGGGCGGCTGCCGATGACAGTTGAGGCCCGCGGAATTCTGCGATTTTGGTCGGGGAAGCCTTCGCTTCCCGCTGTGGCTCACACAATATCGAATGAACCCAAGCAACTATTCACTGTGTGTATAGTTGCGGTTGTGGACAACTCTCTGACCTTGCTCGGGCTGCTCAGTGTCGAGCCCAGCTATGGCTACGATCTCAAGCACACTTACGATCGCTTCTTTGGCGTGCGCAAGCCTCTTGCTTTCGGCCAGGTTTATGCGAGCCTGGCGCGCATGATCCGCGACGGGCAGATTCTTGCTCTTGCCGACGAGGCCGGCGGGGGCCCCGATCGCAAGAAGTACGAGGTCACCGAACTCGGTCGAAACCGCGTCTCGGAGTGGATGTTCACCGCCGATATTCCCTCGGAAACGCTGCGTAGCAACCTCTTCGCGAAGACCATCATCGCCCTGCTGGTCGACGACAACGCGGACCGGCTGCTCGATGTGCAACGCACCGAGCATCTTGCCCGGATGCGGGAACTGACGCGGGAGAAGCAGGGCGCGGACCTGATGCGCGTGCTGCTGTGTGACCACGCGTTGTTTCATATCGAGGCCGACTTGCGCTGGATCGATCTGACCGGCGCCCGACTGACCCAACTACGAAACGAGATCAGACTGCCATGACCGCCTTCATTCAGGCCCGAGGCCTGCGCAAGTCTTTTGGAACCACGGATGCCCTCCGCGGCATTGATCTGGACATCCAGCGCGGTGAAGTTGTCGCGGTCATGGGCCCGTCGGGCTCCGGCAAGTCGAGCTTGTTGCACTGTTTGGCTGGTGTGATGTTGCCAGACAGCGGCACGGTATCTGTTGGCGGCGTCGTGGTCACTTCCCTCAGTGAGGCTCGCCGATCAGCGCTGCGTCTGAAAGAGTTCGGGTTCGTTTTTCAGTTCGGTCAGCTGCTGCCCGACCTGACGGCGGTTGACAACGTCAGCATTCCTCTGCTGCTCGGGGGCATGAAGCGCAGGCAGGCGTTGACGGCCGCGCATGGATGGCTCGACCGCCTCGGCCTGGAGTCCGCCGCCGATCAGCTGCCCGGGGAACTTTCCGGCGGCGAAGCCCAGCGCGTCGCGATCGCCCGTGCTCTGGTCACGAAACCGTCGGTGCTCTTCGCGGATGAGCCCACCGGATCCTTGGATTCCCTCGCTGCCGAGAACGTGCTGACGGCGATGCTCGAGCTGGTCCGTGACGCGGGAACGACGCTGGTGATGATCACCCACGATCCTCGCACGGCGGCCTACGCCGACCGCGAGATCATCGTGCGGGACGGTCAGCTCGCGGCACCTGACCGGGTCGGCATCCAATGAACCCGAGCGTGCTGCGTCTGGCTGTGATCGGCAGTCGTTCGTCCTGGGGGCGGCTCGTGGGCATCACCGCCGGAGTCGCCGTCGGTGTGACCCTGGCGCTCCTGCTCGGCGGCGCTTACCAAGGACTGGGTGCCCGCGACGCACGATCAAGTTGGATGCATGCCTCGGGGGACTACGTGGCCGGCGGCGACTCCGGCCCTGGGGCAGTGACCGCTGATACGGCGTCGCTCGGCAACAACCGCGTGCTGCTGGCCCCAACGGCTGACCGCTACGAGGCGGCTCGGATCGTGCTTCTCGATCTCGCTGCCCCAACAACGTCGAGCGTGACGATACCGGGCATCAACGACCTGCCACAGCCTGGGGAATACTACGCGTCGCCCGCGCTCATTGACCGCATCGCGCATGTTCCAGCTGACGAGCTCGGCGACCGCTTCGGCACGCTCGCGGGAACCATTAGCGATTCTGCGCTCTCGAGCCCGGACTCGCTCGTTGCTGTCGTCGGCGCGGAAGCGAGCGCTCTGGTCGAGCGACCGGCAGCACAGATCGTAACGAGCTTCACGGACGTTCCCTACCGTCCCGGCACGAATTACCAGACCGTGGCGATCGTGGGTGCCATCGCGGTACTGTTCCCGGTGCTCCTGCTGGTGAGTATCGTCACGGGGCTGGGCGCCGCAGCCCGGCGGGAGCGATTCTCCACGCTACGTTTGATCGGGGCCACCCCGCGAACAGTCGCCTCCATCGCCGCGTTGGAAACGGCCGTCACGAGTCTCATCGGGGCACTGATCGGCGTGCTCCTAGCCGCCCTGCTGGGCCCGGTCGCAGCGCTCGTTTCAATCAACGACGGCGCGTTCTTCCCCTCAGACCTCGCTGTGACACCGGTCACCGCGGCCGCAGTCGTCGCTGTGACCGTCGCGGCAGCAGCGATCACCGCCAGTTGGCGCATTCGTCGCGCGGGCATCGGCCCGCTCGGACAAACTAAACAGAGGCAGGAGAAGCCCCCTTCACCTCTTCGCCTCCTGCCTCTTACTACTGGGCTGGGCATGCTCATCGTCACCACCGCGGCCGTGCTCGCCGGCCTGCCCGTTCCGCGCATCGGATCTCTGGTCATCATCGGTTTCACCATCACCACCGTCGGCCTGCTCGTCGCTGGCCCCTACCTCACCCTGCTCGCGGGCCGCATCATGGCGAAGCACAGCGGGACGGCGGCCGGAGTCATCGCCGGCAACCGTATCCGCCGCACGCCCGTGGCGACCTTTCGATCCGTGAGTGGCCTCGTCGTTGCCGTGTTCATGGTCAGCGTCTTCGCGGGCGCCGCAACGACCGCCGACCTCGATGCTGCCCCGGAGGATGGGCCAGGGCTACTTCCCGTCAGTACCCTCATCCAGTACCTGGATCCAACGCTCGACGCGGCCAACCCCGCTCGCACCGAACCGCTTCGCGAGCGCCTGGCCGCGATCTCAGGTGTCACCCACGTGACCACGATATTCACGAGAGCTTCAGGTGACGGCCCCGACGCGAACCAGCTCCTGATGTCAGCCGATGCCGCGACCGGCCTCGGCCTCGGGCCGGTTCCTACCGCCTCTGTCGTCTCTATCAACAGCGATGCCCTGAGCGGCGCTCCCACCGTCTTCACTCCTGCGGGAGCGACCGACGTGTCCGAGCTCACGCCGACTATTCTGCTCGTCGGCACAGACGGATCCTCTGCCGCGATTGAACGGGCGAGAACCGCGTTGCAGGTGGACGCGATCGCTGGTGCTGGATGGATGCCCGCCGGCACCCGGACGGATCTCGCCGACGATCGGTTGCAATCCATGGCCGCCAGTTTCGCCATTCTCGCTTACCTGGGTATCGGCGTTGCCACGCTCATCGCCGGGCTCTCACTCGCGATCGCGACCGTATCAGCCATGATTGACCGCCGCCGGTTGCTTGCCCTGCTGCGGTTGCTCGGCATGAACCTCTCCGGACTTCGCCGCATCATTACTCTTGAGGCGGCCACTCCGCTGCTGGCTGTGATGGCACTGTCAATCGGACTCGGCTTTCTCGTCGCCGACCTCATCCTCGTGGGATTGACCGGCGGTGGCCGCTCGGTCGGCTGGCCCGATGCGCGCTACATCGGGGCGCTTGTAGCCAGTGCAATGCTCGCCCTCGCAGCGGTAGCTACCGCCGTCAGCCAGCTGGGGAAGAACACCGATTTGACCGCGATCCGCTTTGAGTAGGCGATTCCCACCGGCATGACGACGGGGGATGCCGCCAAAACGCGGCGTCAGCCTCTTGGGCAGTTGCCCTGACTGGGCCTGGATCTGTCGGAGTCGCCGTCCAGCTTGCGAGCACCATGAGTGGTTCAGGAACCGGCTCAAAGTCTTGTCCGTGTGAGCGGAAGTACTGCTCCTGCTGCGACGACCACGAGGCCGAGGGTGGCGACAGCGAGTATTGGCCTTAACGTGATTGTCGGAAGAGACGACCCCACGGCATCGCGCAGGGCCAACGCTTCGATCGCAACGATCACGCCAATAATGACGAGCGCGATGAGCACCGCGGTGACGACGTAGATGACAGCCTCCAGCAAGGCCGAAATTAGCAGTGAGATTCGGGTAAGGCCCATTCGGGAGAACACGCGTGCGGCGTTCTGGCGGTGTTCGGTTCCTTGAAAGACCGAGGTTGCTGCTCCGCAGGCCGCGAGGATGAGTGGGCCTCCCAGCATGATGATGACTTGATCATTGGCGAGTTCCATTTGGTCGACGGGGATTCCGCTTGCGAGCATGGCGTTTCTTTGGGTGTAGGCGGCGGAATAGATAGAGCCGATCAGCGTCACTCCCACCAGCAGAGGAGTGACGCAGGAGGAGCTGTATGAGAGTCGTTCGAGAGCGTTCGTGCGTGCCAGAAACCAGGAGATCGAGAAGCGGTCGGGCACGAGCCGTGGCCAGAATGCGATCACCGGCGGGAGTATGACGGGGGCCGCGGATGTTATTGCTCCGGCGCCGAGGGTGTACGCGAAAATCGTATTGAGTGTGATGATCTCGACGCTGTTGCCGATCGTAGAGGCAAGGAGACCGACCGTCGCGGCAGCGCACAACCCTGCTGCTTTCTCACGACCATTCTGATCGCCGCTATAAGCGTGCCAGTCGTGGTTCTTGGGCTGCTGTTGTTCCCCTTCGTTGCCAGACCATTCGCCACGATCGAGCGCTATCGGTACTCCTTCGTCAGCGGGCACAATCTCCGCCGTGCACAGCCAACCCCCCGCGGCAGTTGGCGGGAACGGGTGAAGGATGCGGCAACCTGGCGGGAGAGCTCGCACTTCATCGTGACTCTCGCACTCGGAATCGGGTTTGCGATCTTGCTGCCGATTGAGATCGCGTTCGGAATCAGTTTGTTCCGAATTCCTTTCGTCGACCGCGACCAGCAGGTGAGTTGGAGCGGCTGGTTTCTCTTTGTGCTGAAGATCATCGCCGCCGTCGTGAGCGTGCTGCTGAATACGGCGCTCGTGTTCGTTCAGTTGCGAATGTCGCGCATCTTGCTCGACACACGTCAGGAGGAACTCGAGAAGAGCGTTGAGTCCCTCTACGGATCCCGCACCGTTCTCATCGATTCCTTCGATAACGAACGGCAACGAATCGAGCGAGACCTGCACGATGGGGTGCAGCAGAAACTCATCGATCTCACCCTGATGCTCGGTCTTCTCCGCCTCCGCCTCGACCATGACGACACCGGCGCGAAAGAGTTGGCAGCGAAGGCCCACGTGTAAACCCGGGACACAATCGCCACACTCAGAAACACGATCCAAGGAATCCTGCCCCCTGTCCTGCAGGACTACGGGCTCCACGCCGCCGTCCGGGATCTCGCCGATGCCTCCAGCCTCGATATCGTGCTCGACCTCGCTATCCCGTCCTCGACGCGATGGCCCGAACGCGTCGAACGAGCCGCGTACTACATCGTGAGCGAAGCCCTCGCGAACGTCGCAAAACACAGCGGAACAACCGCCGCCGTGATCGGCATTCGATTCGATTCCGAGGCTCTACACCTGACAATCGCTGACACCGGACATGGGGGTGCCAACGCTGCCAAAGGCAGCGGGCTACGCGGAATGAACGAACGTGCCACATCGATCGGGGGCACGTGCATCGTGTGCAGCAACGCGAATGGCACCGTTATCACTGCTGCCGTTCCCACGTCCTCTCCCGATCACGCACGAACCAGCAGTGCCCCCGAAGCCTCAATGGCCATTTCGGAGGATTCACGGTGAAGATCATTGTTGCCGACGACTCCGTCCTCTTTAGAGAAGGCCTCTCCTCGCTGCTCACCCACTTCGGGCACAACGTCATCGACCAAGCCCCGGATGCACCAAGCCTCAGCAGCCGCGTCAGTAACCGGCTGAAGCCGGCACCGGACCTCGTGATCACCGACATCCGGATGCCACCACATCGTGGGAACGACGGACTCAACGCTGCTCTTCACATCCGGGAACAGCAACCACACATTCCCATCATCGTGCTCTCCCAGTACGTCGCCGACGCATATGCACTGCAGTGGATCACCGCTTCAAGCAAACACCAGCGGCCTGCAGGCCTGGGGTATCTGCTGAAGGAGCGCGTCGGAGACGTGAGCGATTTCATGCACGCCCTCAACGCGGTGGCCGCGGGTGGAGTCGTCATCGACCCTGATGTTGTTCAGAGCATCCTGAAACCAGGAAAGAGCAACCGGCTTCAACTCCTCACCCCGCGTGAGGAGGAAGTCCTCGCGCACATGGCCCGCGGACTGACCAACGCCGAAATCGCAAACGCGATGTACCTCTCAACGGCCGGCGTCGCCAAACACATCTCAGGGATCTTTACCAACCTCAACCTCGACGCAGAAACCGGGAACAGGCGTGTACTTGCAGTGCTCGAGTACGTCGCCCAGCGCGAAGCCCGGGAGGAACGCTAAATTCGGTTCTGAATTCGGTCTGCCTGGGCTTGACGGTCATCCATGCAACACAATTCGGTGCAGGACCCGGGTTCAACCCGTGGACCATCCGAGAGGTGACGGAGGGATTTCCAGGCGAGACGAGCCTGCAGAGTCTCGACGTCGTTGTGGAAAGCATGTGGGCGACGCGAAACTTCGGCCTGACAATAACTAGCGGGAAGATCGGAGACATCGAGTGGTCCGGAGGCGGCTCAGACGGGCCCGTGAACACAAGCAAGCTGCTCCCCGACGCGGACGCTCTGCGCCGAGCGCTGCGCACGCACTATCCGGACCTCGAAGGCCACGATCACGATGACGTGGACGTGGACGTGGACGTGGACGTGGACGTTTCACCTGGTGACTGCTTGAAGCGGTAACGGTTCCGCTTGCGGGCCCGTTTTCCTGGCATGTTCTGACGTTATTGAGGGGGCGGCCTGGAAGGTTGCAATGTGGCCAAAGGGTTCCTAGTCTGGTGCCATGAAGGATCCTGGAAGCAAGCTAACACCTAGTTCGAATCAGGTGAGCAAGCGTGACACGGGTGTTCGGGTGCGCTACGTCGGCTCCTACGAGCCAATCGATCAGGTGGACGTGGAGGCGGTCGAGCCGGAGGACATCGTTCCGAGCCCGGAAACACGCGATACCGATGTGTGGTTCACCGAATGGCAGGTCGCCGAGGACGGTTTGGACGTTGCACTTGACCAACGCGTCGACTGGTCGCTGGTGCCCATGGACCAGAACTGGGCTTCCCGCCTTTTCGCGGGCCGACGAACGATTCCCTTGCAGCTCGACACCTATGCCGACGCTGTCCGTGACCCCTCGGACCGGTCGGAGTGGACGCAGGTGTCCGGTCGCGTTGCCCGAATCGATCAGATCTCTGTGAGGTACCACCCGTCGAAGGATCCAGAGGAACGCGGTGTACTGGTGCCGGAAACAGCGGGCGCCATGCAACACAGTGTGCGGAGCTTTCGCCAGACGCGCAGCCATCACGGAAAGATCGTCGGCTGGATAGTCCGCGTGCGTGAATAGGCGTTTCGCCGCTTTTTCCTGTCTCCATGGGGCTTGGGCTGAGAAGCAGGGGGACGTCAACTCCGACATGGATTATTGATTTCGATAGTCGCTGCTGACGGCACTGGAGCGAGTCGGTCGCTGCCCTAACTGTGGAACGAGGCAGCCGTTCCCAGACGAGTGGCAGGTCCTCAGGTCTGAGTGTTCTCTGGAGGCGCGGTGAGGGCGCGCAGTGTCGATGTCACGAGCGCCCTGGTCGTTTCTTCATCGATCGGGTCGTACAGCAGTTGCGAGGCCAGTCCTGCCGCGAAGGCGAGGACGGAGCGTGCCAGGCGTTCACCGTCGATACGTCGGTCAAGTTCGCCTTCTGCGTGGGCGCGACCGGCGAGCATGCCGAGCCTCGTTCTGAGTTCTTGGTCCCAGGCCTGCAACGATTCAGCGATGTTGGGGTCGAACGGTGCCCGATCAGAGAATGCGATGCCGATGAGACAAGCACTTCGTCGGTCGGCGTCAAGAGGCAGCGTCGCCATGACCAGGTTCACCAGCCACTCACATAATGTCGGGCGCCCAGGCTCTACGCTCACTTCCGCGGACACCCTGTCTTGTGCGTACGTGAGGGTGGCACCGATCAGCTCGGTCTTAGATCGAAAGGTCTTCTGGACAGCGCCGAGCGACCAGCCAGACTCTGCAGCAACGCCACGAAACGTGACGGCAGCGAGCCCATCTCGAGCAACGATGCGCAGAGCGGCCGAGGCGAGCTCATCCGTGCGTTTCACCAGTGATCTCCTTGACTATCTCCCCGCCATAAGAATACAGTCGTATTCTGCATGAATACACTCGTATTCCGGCTAGAGGAGTTCAACTATGACCGTCCGCCCCATCACCGTTCGACACCCCCGAATTTTCGTGACCGTCACCACGCTCGCGCTCATCCTGCTCCTCGGACTCGTCGGCACAGCTATCTATCTCTCCGAGTTCCCCCTGTCGTCGCCCGTTCCCGTTGTCTTCTTGCCCATCGTCATCGGAATTGCGATTTGGGCAACGCGCACGAAGCGCTGGCATGTGCTGGGCTACCGGCGACTGGATACTCGTGGAGTCGGATCAGCGGCAGTATTGCTCCCACTGATTCTTGTTCTGATTGTCGCTGCGGCAACCACGGGCGGTCCAACAATCCTCTCGCCAGCCACGTGGCTTGGCATCACCGGGCTCGTGATACTCGTCGCCCTTGTCGAGGAAACACTTTTCCGATCCATCTTCCTTGCCGTTCTCCGACCACTCGGAACCACCCAAGCAATCATCATTTCAACCCTCGCCTTCACCCTGGCTCACTCGGTGAACGTCCTGACCGGCCAGGACATAGGCGCCACCATTCGCCAGCTCGCGTTCGCTGTCGCGTTCGGACTCGCCGCATCATGCATCTACATCCGAACCGGAAGCATTTGGCCGACCCTCCTGTTTCACGTCGCCTTCAACTACATCCAACTCACCAGCCAGAGTCAGACCCCGGCTGTCGCGGACTGGATGATGACCGCGATCCTGCTTCTGGCAGCAACCGGGCTCTGGGCCGGCATCAGAACAGCAGCAGCACGGCCACGCGCAGAACTCGTCTCCGTCTAATTCCGCACATTGCGCAACCGGCGCAGAACGCGCGCGCAAACGCACCACATACCAAGGCACGCTTTGGGCAGCGGCGTCCGGTAGAAGGTTCCGTGTCGGGATGCTCGGCCAGAACGCTGCATGGCCGATAGCGTCCTCGGGTCCGGTTGGTCGGCTGTACAGCGACACAGTCGCAGGTTTTACTCGTGCATGTCCTTGGTTGAGCGACCTGTCCCCGGACGCTCAACCAAGGCGTACTGCTCCTGCTCAGGCTGGCGGTGAGAAGAATTCCAGCGGTAGCCCATCGGGGTCGCGGAAGGACAGTCCTGACCCGTATCCGGCGTCCTTGATGGTGTCGTGGCTGACGCCGAGCTGGTCCAGGTGTTTCTCCCACAGCTCTAACTCGGACCGGTCCGCGACGCCGAATGCGACGTGATCCAAGCCCGGACGGCGCTCACTGAACGGCGTCGTAACGTCCGAGTCGGGGAACTGGTGCAGGCCGACGAGGGTGCCGCTGACCATCCAGACGACGTGGCGGAAGGGTCCGGTGTCCTCGTCGATAACTGGCTGGTCGTTGAACAACTCCGTGTACCAGGGGATGCTCACCTCGAGGTCTCGTACCGTGAGCGCCACATGGGCGATGGGTGGGAAAGGGGTCATCGGTGGTTCCTCCTGGATTCTAAGAAGCACGATCGTTCGTGTGTTCATCAACCCTATGTTCGTTTGTCTCGCAACAGTCGAGGCAATCGGCCGGCTGTCGATCGCGAGATTGGCCGACATCTGGGGATGAGCAAGAGCGTGCGGAACATCGATTGGTAGAAAGCTGAGGCATATCCGAGTGCAGTGGCCATGCCTCAGCAAGCATGTGGTGGGGGTGAGCTCGGCATTGGTTTGTCGGGACCTCCCTCGTGGCCTCCGACTGGAATCGTGCCCGGTCCTATATCGAGGCGACGCTGGCTGATTCAGCCAAGGGCCTCGATAGCAGGGTCAGAGCGAGCCTTCGGCGCTAGTAGCTCTCATGGAGTAGCTTCGGCTCGGGTCGACCTCTCGCCCGGGGACCGTCGGACGCTATCGTCGTGGCATCGATAGCGCGCTGCCACAGTCCGATGACGACATTCTCGCCGTCGCGGTCGAGTCGACGACAGCCGTCGCTACCGTGTGGCGATCCCTGACCGCCGACTGTGGCCAGTGGTGGCCAGGGATGCGGTTCGACGCACTTCCGGATACGCTTCTGCGTGAAATCTGGATAGAGAACGGCGTCGAATACCACGCCTGGGGGACACGTCAGAGACCTGCAGGACGGCGCGAGCAGCAACAGTTGTACGTCCTCTACGCGGTCATCGACCGGACCGTATCTGCCGCGCTCTGGGTCGCTGACCCTAACCCTCCCGCACAAACCTTCTATCGAAAACATGGTTTCTTACCCGACGGTGCGGTCAGGACCGACGACGACGTACGGGAGCTTGGAATGGTCCGAGCGATCAACACAGCAGACGCCCCCCTAAAAATTGGTGACCCGGACTTGAGCCTATGTGTCAGCGCACCTCCGGCACGGCGTATTTGAACCCGACGTGCGATGCCGTAAATCCAAGCCGTTCATAGAATCGGCGCGCATCCACGCGTGCGGCGTCAGAGGTGAGCTGAACAAGCTGGGCACCGAATGTCGGTGCATTGTCCACAGCCCAAAGAATCATTGCCCCGCCAAGTCCGCGGCTCCTCTGATCAGATCGAACCCGGACAGCCTCGATCTGTAAACGTGAGGACCCGACTCGAGCCAGTCCCGGAATGACGGTGAGCTGCATCGTTGCAATCACCTCGCCCTGAATCGAAGTTGCGACGAGCAGTTGCTGCGCCGGATCTGCGTCGATAGCAGCGAACGCACGCTCGTAGGCGGGAAGGTCCTCCGATCGACCGGTGTCGCCTCGGGAGGCGCTGATCGTGTCATCCGCGAGCAGTCCAAGGATTGCCGACAAGTCTCCTCGTATAGCGCGCCGGAGAAGCGCCGAACCAGAGGACAGGGTGAGAGTGACGTCGACCATCCTTTGAGTATTCCAAACGTTGCGCCGCACTGCGGACAGGCTTCAGACGAACCTGCCGTCTGAAGGGTTCCCCTGCGACACGGCATCGGCATCGGCTCGCTCCGTCGCGTCGTGGTTTGGCCCCCGGTCCGTCGCGTTGTAGGTCCGCCTTGCGGGATAGCGGTGTCTGGCTTGGATAGGATCGGCCCATTGCGCAAGTTCACGATAATTGCCGTCCCACCGAAGGGCCTTCCTCCGGGTGCCGCAAGATCCACCCCTTCAGGTTTTGACATTCGACCCGCACCGACTTTCCGGATCTTTCTGCCGGAAGAGGGCAGTCATGTCTTTGGTGAGGCTCTCCTTTACTTCGAGCCACCGCTCGGAGACAGCTGAGACCACGAACGCCGCCGGCGCGCATTTTGACCCAAGTAGCCGACTCTGATGGCTCGGAGGCGAACAGTCCACAGCATCGCTGGATGGGGTGGGGTCGAGGCCGGCGTCTTGGTAGTCGGGGTTATTCTCTACCAGGTCATGGATCGCGCATTTAGAGGGCCACCGCTAACCTCACATTTCTGCGGCATGCCTCCGTGTGCTCTCGACAGAGGCCATTGATGCGAGCTTCGACGGGTTTGCGTCAGCAGATGCAAGAATGGGGCATTCGCGCTCGGCAAGGGGAAGGTCAAGCCATGAAGAAACCAACCCTGGGCAAGGTTGCTCAGCTTCTCCTCGGCGCCGGGCTTCTGCTGATCGTGAGTCCGGTCGTCATCTACTGGTTCATTCACGGCGATGCGGAACGTTACCTCTGGATAATCAACGGGCCCGCCCCCTTCGATAGCCTGGGTAGCGGACCTATTCAGCTCTACTTGTACGCCGGTCTGGTCATCTCCGGTGGCATCGTCATCGCAACAGTCCTCGTCGCGAAGAGGCGCTGACGGGGTCGAAGAGTTTCGTCTCAGCCTTCCCTTGCGACGCGTCGAGCGAGCGCTGCCCTGGCTCTGCGGATTGTTGCGAGCTGATGTCGACCGGCCCAGGAACCCAGGCTTACGTTCGTGCTGCCCGTACCTTTTTTCGCGGTTTCTTCTCGCTGGTCGATTGCCTCAGCATTTCAGTGACGAACGGTGTGATGTCCATCGATTCCGTGGCGATGGTGTCGACCGCTTCGGGCAGGACCGGAAGATCCCGACTGTTTTCATGTCCCATATGCGTTTTCCTTGCTTTTGGTGGTGGCGTCCTGAGCCCGCAGTGCTTGTCAGGCAGCGCCTGCAGTGTGGGTGGCGTCGACGCGTGAGATCGACTCAAGAACACGAGTGGCGTATGCGGACTCGATCTGGTCTATCGATGCGCCCACTCCCAGAAGGGATGTGAGGTGACTCACATCACCGTTCTGAGATAAAGGCCGACAAGGATGCTTCAACGCGGTTGGGCCAGAGACAGACAGCGGTTGCGTCGCCGGAGCAGACGAGCTCGGCCACCGATCTGGGCGCGTATGGAGCCTGCCCGATGCCGGCAACGAGCACGTTCCCCACGAGGAGGGCCGTAGTCACCAGCACGGCTCCTACGGCGCATCCGACGACGGCGCGGCGGAGAAACACTACAAGGGCGAAGGTGGCGATGATGGCCCCCGATAGGAGGATTGGAGCGAGCAGCGCCCCGCTCGCGGGAACAAAGGAGTAATCGAATGAGGATTGGGGAAGCCGAAAACCAGTGATGTTGAGCCAGGCGGGGTTGCTCCCACCCTGCGCCGACGGTAACGCGAACCAGAGGTAGCTGGCCACCAGGGCGGTCGGCACGGCGATTGCGGTGGGGGAGAGACGGCCGAGCAGCGCTCCGAACGCGAACGCCGAGAGCAACACGGAAAGGGACGCAGCTGGCACCAACAAGTTCGGAGCACCCGCCCTGGGGACTCCGCTGTTGTGCACGAGGATCGCGAGCGTCACCAGATAACCGGCGATCGACCCCGCAAACGTCGGCCACACCCGTCGCGACAGCTGGGCGAGATATGCCGTCGCCGGAACCGGGTGATCCGTGCCGGCGTAACGTCGCATTCTGCTCGACTCCCACGCGGTGACGACCGCCGCCGTTAGCACTGCGATCGGAAGACCGTAGCAAGCGACGGAGACAAGGGCATTCCACGACGGCAGGGCCGTCCAAGTTCCGTTCGCAGTTCGAGTGCCCCACACCATGAGCGCGATGAGTATCGGCGCGGTCCAGACGGCCGGTGCGCTCACCACGCGGGCGAGTCGCCCGGGCACGGCGATGCCGCGACGACGAAGCCACACGTAAAATGCGCCTGCGCTCGCAGCAACGAGAGTCAGCCCGGCCACGAAAGCAGCCGAGACGAGGGAACCACCGATGTCCTCGACAAAATATCCGGCAAACCAGAGCACGGCCCATGGCAGTGTGGCAGCGGCAAGCCCTGCCGCCGCGACCCTCAAGCGCACCGCAGCCAGAATTCCCACCGTCGCCAGCGCGAACACCAGCGCGACGCCAACGTTAGTTGGGGACAGGACCGTCTCGAAGACCCACCGCTCAGAGTGATACCGGCCGCCGAAACCGCCCGCGACCGCGACGCCGCCCGTGAAAACAGCGAACGCGAGCGCTCCTATGGAGGCAACACCGCGGGCACCTCGCCAGGCGAGGGGCGAGGCGATGAGAACCATAACCGCGAGGGACAACATGAAAGCCAGCGCGATCCAGCTCGGCAGTGCGTACGTTGCTTGCGTCGTCAAGCGCATGACGGCCAGCGCGGCCACGCTGGCGAGCGCGGCGACCATAGACCAACGGGCCGTGCGACGGTGGCCGGCCGCGGCGAGAACAAACGCAATCAGCCAGAGGACATAGGGCAGGGCCGCAGCCGGATCCGACGGGCCAACCCACCACGGCGGGACAACCTGTGTGACGAGTGGGCCGAGATAGGACACGAGCAAGATCGTGAGCGAGAGCGCCGCACCGCAGGCGAACGACACAGTGGAGGCCACCTCCCGCACCTGCGCCGGCAGCACCGGTTCGATCCGTCGCAGGAGACCGCACACTGCGAGATTCAGCAGCTCAGCCGCCTGTGGGCGTGTTCGCTGCTCGGCGTCCGCGACGTCAAGCAGCGTTCCAACGACGGCGTCCTCGTTGTCAAGGCGCCACCGGCGCGGATACCAGCGCAACGTTGCGCGATAGGTGGCCTCAAGGTCCGCCGAAGGCGTGCTCATCCCTGTGCAGTCATCGGTGCCGGACGCAATCGAAGGCGCGACAATGCCTGCTCGGCGTTGGCCTGCATCCTGGCAACCTCGTTCCGCAACGCCGAGGCGCCATCATCCGTCAGCTCGTAATAACGCCTGAGTCGACCGTCGACAACTTCTTCACCGGCACCGATAACCAGCCCCTGCTGCTTGAGGCGATCAAGGGCTGCATACAGCGTTCCTACCTTCAGGTGCACTCGCCCCTCTGACAACTGCTCGGCATCAGTAATGAGTGCGTATCCGTGCTTGCGCCCATCGGCCAGCGCGGCGAGTACAAAGAACGTCGGTTCGCGCATTTCTGAATCAGCCATAGCAGCAGCATAGTACGGACATCGATATATAGCGGTCACTTGCATTGACGGACCGGCCTTTATACGATGATCGACATGATATTACGATCATCTGACTATGCTTCTTGTTGAGACGCCGACTGGCCGCGATGCGCCAGGTGCCAGCGCAAGATGGCGCATGCGGTGGTCACATCGGGTCCACAACAACAACTTTGACTCCTTACGCCTAATCGGAGCACTACTCGTCCTGACCGGGCATGCCTTCGTGCTCACCGCGCATTTCCCGGTACCCCGGTTATTCGGCATCCCCATCCACACACTCGGAGTCGCCGTGTTCTTCTGTGTCAGCGGGTATCTGGTGCAGGGAAGCTGGCTCCGGCGGCGGAACCTCAGCGGCTTCCTACGAAACCGCTGTCTGCGAATCTTTCCAGGCCTTGTCGCCGTAGTGCTGGCCACGGTGTTCATCGTGGGCCCGGTGGTCACCAGTGTGGGGCCGGAATATTTTCACAGGCCGCAGACGTATCACTACCTTCTCTCCATCACCTTGGATGCCCAGTACCTCCTTCCTGGCGTGTTCGAGGGCGCTGTCCACAGCAGCCAGGCTGTGAACGGTTCGCTGTGGAGCCTCGGAGTCGAATTCATCTGCTACCTCGTAGTTCTGGGTGCCGGCCTCGCGTTGCGGGAGCGCGGATACGTAATATTCGCGACCCTCGCTGTCCTCTGCGCCGCCGCGACATTCGCACCAGCGCAATCGCCTCTTGATTCGCTCAAGCCGGCTGCATCCATGGTCGTCTTCTTCGCGGCCGGGGCCATCCTGAGTGCAGTCAAGCCCGGCATGCGAACGCTCGCGAGCATGACCCTTGCCGGTCTCGTCGTCTGGCTCGGGATCGCGGTCGCAGTCCCGTCTGTAGCAATCCTTGGCGCATGGGTCACGCTTCCCGGATTGGTCATCTTGTTGGGGCGCACGACCACGCCCGGTCTCCGATCAGCGGCGCGGTTCGGGGACCTTTCATATGGAATCTACCTGTGGGCCTTCCCCGTGCAGCAACTCGTCGTCCATTGCTTCGGACACGTAGCGCTCGCGTTGAATCTCCTTCTCGTCTTCGCGTTCACCCTGCCGATGGCTTTCATCTCTTGGCATCTGATCGAACGGAGAGCGCTCGTATTCGCGCTGACATCAAGCAGAACCCATTCTGTCCCCGCCAGCATCCACGCTGACGCGGAGGAGCAGCCGAGGGCACTACCGGCAGCAGTGGACAGACGAGCTTGAGCGAGAACGCATCAGAGGGTCCGACCGGGCCAGGAGCGCGGTGATCCGCTCCTCGGTTCCGCCACATTCCCACTACGTCCAGTGGGATCACATCGAAGATGTACTCGCAACACGGCGCGGTCGAACCGTCCCTCAAGACCTTCCCCTCTGACACGGCCCCAGAGTACTGGGCAGATAAATGGATGAACGCTAAATCTGTCGTATTGGCCGCCCGGCTTATGGGCACCCTGGAATAAATAGTGGTGAAAGCCAACGCCAGGGTCTCTCACTGACCTCCGACAATCGATCAGGCGTTGGCATGTCGGCGGTCGTATTGCCTTTTTTGCACAGACTGAATCGCCCTCGGCTTGGAATTTGTGCCAGCGTCTTGTGTTGCGTGGCACAGGCGCTGCTTGGGTTGTGGAGCAACCCGTCGAAGTCGAGACGCACCGGGCTTGGCATACTGGGCGTCATGGCTGTTAAATTGTGTGTGTTTTGTGTGGGAATTCAGACCGGTGAGCTGGATTTCGTTGCGGCTGGGCAGCTCGTCGTCGCGGTCTATGATCGTCACCCGATCAACCGGGGCCACGTACTCGTCATTCCCAAGCGTCACGCCCCTGACCTCTCCTCTTTGACCCGGGACGAGCTCGTTGAAGCGGCGATTGTTGCTCAGCGCGTGGATCGGGCGCTCAGGGTTGTTCTCGGCGTGGAAGTTGAGGGCACCAACCTGCATATGTCTAATGGTTCGTCGGCGGGCCAGGAGGTCCTGCATGCCCACCTTCACGTCATCCCTCGTTCTGCGGGCGACGGTCTCGAACTTCGTGAAGATCTCTCCCGGTACCCTCAGCCACCGCTGACGCCAGACGAGCGCTCCGCGATTGCCTTGGCAATTTCTGACTGATAGGAGGGAGCTCAGCGAACCTGCCGGATCTGGTCACGATGTCATCCCCTGAACTCGGTCCGTTTCAGCACGCAACGTCGGAGGCTCAGGACGTTGAGTTGGAGAAACCAAACAAGCGGGCCGCTCAAGGTTGGGTTTGAAAGGTTGTACTCGGAAGTGTCTTGGCGGTGAGGGCAGCCCCGACAATGGTTAGTGCAGCGAATACAAAGACCAACATGTCTCGGTTTGAGGAATCGAAAATGAACCCCGCGGTGAGAGTTCCCATTGCCCCACCGAGGAGGCTGCTGATTTGAACTCTGCTGAGGGATCTGCCGATTGTTGCGTGATGGGATCCCTCGGTGGCCGCGGCCTGTTGCAGGGGGACGATGATCGCCCAGCCGACGGCAGCGAGTATCCATAAGATAGCCAGTATCGCGGGGCTGCTGGCTTGCAAGACAAGGACAGCAAAAAGGCTGGTCAGGGTGCCTGCGACGACGATCATGCGTTTGCGCCCGAATCTGATGACCGCTCGATTCAGGAGTCGCGGTAAGACGCTCATGGCTATGGCTCCCGGGAGGAAGACTAATGCGGCGCCGGCGGCGCCTAATCCGAACTGTCTTTGAAGCTGCAGCAGCAACAACAACGAAACACCCGATTCAGCGAGAACCATGGCGGCTACGGCTATAAGTAGTGGAAGCTGCGCGCGAAGCTTTCTTGATGATTGCCCGAGTGGCGCAGGCCGCAGCCTGGACGGCGGCGCCGGAAGTTTGGCGAGGTAGACCACGGCAACCAATGCTGCCACCGCCAATGCGTAGAACAGCGCTGTGTAGTTTGTATACGCGAGCAGGATGATGGCTGGTGTGAAGATGACCCAGTTGCCGGCTTGCTGGGATGAGAAGAGATCGACGAAGCCGTAGGGTTCGATATGGAGTCGGCGCCCGACGACGGTGGACACGGAGACCCAGATGAGTGCGCTGGCGACGCCGGATAGAGCCGCGAAGGCAAACGCTGAGGCGAGACTGGCTGTGGCATAGCCGGCACAGGCTGCAGCATAGATCAGCGCTCCGGCGGCAGCAATCACCTGGGGTGACTGCCGGTCGACGAGGCGACCCACGAGGAAACGGCTGATCACGGATGTGACCAAGGCGGTGGCGACTAATTGTCCCGTTTGAGAGGCGGTCGCGTCCAAGGCCGCACCCACGTAGAGCGGGACGACGAATTCGATGACCGCGGTGGTACCGCTAATGAGTGTTATCCCTCGTAGGAAGCTCCGTGAGGCATTGTCTTTGCGGGGTGCCGCTGTCGAGGTCGATGCCTCGGGCTCCTGTGGTGCTGTCATTAGGGGATCTCTGTCAGAGTCTTCTCGATTGTGGCGATGCGGGTTTCAATACGCGCGAGTTGTTCCAAGAGTTGCTGGTTGGCGTCCGCTGTACCGTGAAGTAGCTTGACGTATTCGTCAGACGGGGTCTCGGCTTCGGCAATCTTGCGTTTGGTTCGATTTCGGTCATTCAGGATGGAGTAAACAACGCCGCCGACGATGGCGACGATTGGTATGAGCAGAATCAAGTCAACGTCCATGGCGCTCTTCCTTTTCTTCAGTTGTGTCGGATCCTGAGTCGGTCCGTGGTTCTTTGATGGCCGCAAGAACAGTGGCGATATCTACTGTGAGCGAGAAGGGTTGCAGCGCGACAAAATTCATCGCCGTTCCCGATGCTGAAAGCTCGAGTCGGGTTGAAATGAAGCCAGCGGCTTCGAGTTTCGCCACATGCATATACAGAAGTGCGCGTGACATCTGGACTGTGCGGGCGAGTTCACTCATGTGCAGAGGTCCATCGGCCAGAGACGCCAAGATATGTAGTCGCTGCACGCTGCCCACAGCCTGCAGCGTCACGGTAAGTTGTTCGACATTCACGTGAATCACCCCCCCTGTCATAAATAAGTTACAGGTATGTGGAAGGAGCTGCAAGAGCCAGTGGCGTTTCACCGAACTTATCGGCGGATAGCCGCTTGGGAATTTCCGGGGCGACCTCCGGGGCCCGCCGCGTCAAGAAGCCGGCTTGCCGGGACGGCCGCCCGATGATGTATCAGCCATACTTCCGACGTCGACGGTGATTCGGATGTGCTGCAGGTTCGGACCGGGACTAGCAGATTTGCTGTGGATTCACTTGAGAGCCGTCTGGTTCGGGCCTAACGGTCGTTCTGCTTTCGTTGTGGGGAGGTCGTTTCCTCGGCATGCTAATAGTGCAGCGGTCTGCACCAGCACGGAACCCGATTCGAACGATGATCGGCTCCGATGTTGTCCGGTTTATCGCGCAGGCTGGTCTGCTTGCCTGGCTGGTATTGGACGGGGCTGCAAGTGGGGATCCAGGGCCGGCCATCGCGGCAAGCGACTCTGGTGGGGGAAGGCGCACGGTAACAATCGTCGTTCTCCGCTCGTTTTGGTCATCGGGTTCGTATTCATCAAACCATCGAATCGTGTTGATACAACCTGGGCT
>Ga0209023_10002089_pt1 | contig 25690 bp, 19 predicted proteins | sample LakOneMetagenome_FD_187468 | JGI IMG/M metagenome (GOLD analysis project Ga0209023, IMG submission 187468) | Freshwater and sediment microbial communities from Lake Erie, Canada (SPAdes) (version 2) | ecosystem: Environmental > Aquatic > Freshwater > Lentic | place: Lake Erie, Canada... | reverse complement strand
AGGACGCCCCACATACCCACACGTCACACCATCGCCAGCCACATACAACTCACCAACCACACCGACCGGCACCCGCCGCAACCAACTATCCAAAACAAACAGCGCTGCTCGCGGCACGGGCGAACCAATCGGCACAACTTCCACCCCTGGCGTCAGCGGCGAACTGATAGCCACACACATGGTGGTCTCCGTCGGACCATAGGCGTTGATCATCACCCGTCCCGGCGCCCACTGATCGACCACCCCTGTAGGACAAGCTTCGCCGACCACCGCTAGCGCCGCGGATTCCAAGCCGTCGGGGTTGAGCATCGCCACCGCCGAAGGAGTCTGGGTGAGGACCGTTACGCCCCCATCGACCAGGACCTTGTGGAGGTCTGCCGGCGAAGCCGTGACCGATTCCGGTATCACTACCAGCCGCCCCCCGCGCAGCAGCGCACCCCAGATCTCCCACACCGAGACATCGAAGGCCAGGCTGTGGCACAACGGCCATGTGCCCGGCCGCGGGAGCCCAGCATCGAGCGAGTCCATGAGCTGAGTAACGTTGGCATGCGTAACAGCAACACCCTTGGGCGTTCCCGTGGTACCCGATGTGTAGATGATGTAGGCAATGTCGTCTGGAGTCGGACCCGGCAGCGGATTGCTCAGCTGGGCACGGACCGAGGGATCGTCGAAGTCAACGATCGTCACGTCATGACCCGCCAGTCGCGCCTGCAGGTCCAACGTCGTGATCACGGCCGTGGGATTCGCGTCCGCCAGGATGAATTCCAACCGAGATGGCGGTACAGCCGGGTCGATCGGGAGGTACGCCGCGCCGGCCTTCAGTACTGCCAAGATTGCGACGGTCGGCCGCAGCGATCGCTCCATTATCAGCGCGACTCTGTCCCCGGGGCTGACCCCACGTGCGACGAGGACATGGGCCAGGCGATTCGATTCTTCATCGAGTTCGCGGTACGTCAGAGACTGAGCTCCGAATGTCACCGCTTCCGTCTCGGGTGCGTTGAGAACCTGCGCACCAAACAGCTCGGTGATGGATGTCCGGGTGTAGTCACCATCTGCCAGTACCGAATCATTGGCGAACTGGGCCAATACGGCGGTCTCTTGTCCGGCCAGCAAGTCCAGTTCGGACAACGGACGGTTGGGATCTTCGGTCATCAGGGTCACGAGCTGCTCGATGTGCTCAGCTAGTTCAGCGACCTCGAAGTCCGCGTACGGCTGTCCCGCACCGGCCGTACTCAAAAGAAGCTCGTCCCCAACTCCTAGGAAGAACAACCCGAAATTACCGAGCGGACCGAAGTTGGTGTACGACGCGGTTACCGGAATCCCGGCCAGATCCAAGGTGAGTCGGGCCGGAATGAAGTTAAGAGCGACTCCACCCATTGAGTGCCGCAATCCACCCTCACCCAGCAACGTCTGCACGGGGAATCTCTGATGCTGCAATAGTTCCCTGATTCGCACGTCCGCGTGCCTACAGAAGTCGGCCACCGTAGTCTCCGGTGCGCAGTCCAGCACCAAAGGGACCACTCCGGCCATCATGGCGGGGACTGCTTTCGCCTCCGGCCGAACCCGCCGGCTGACTGGGAAGTCAAGCGTTACTTGTGCCCCGGCCCTTGACCACGATCGCACCAATAACGCACATGCCGCAGTAGTGACCGCGTAGCGACGAATGCGCAGGCTCTTGGAGAGGTCCTTGATCCGGTTTACCGTTGAGGCGTCAATCTGTACGGTGGAGGAAGGACGATATGCGTTGTGCTCGCTGGCCATCCGATAGGAACCTTGGCTTGTGTCATCTTCCGGAGGAAGGTGACTGCGCCAGTACGCGTGATCATCCTGAAAGTCCTGGGACGACTCGTATCCTGCCTCGAAGTCGATCACATCCTGCAATGAACCGAAATGAGAATCCGGTACGGGCTTACCGGATGCCAATGCCGTGTAAACGGTCGCGATTCGACGACTGACCAGCGCCATACCCAACCCATCCAGTGAGATGTGGTGGCATACGCCAAACAGATAGAACACGTCGTCCCGCGTCTGGAATAGGGCGAACCTCAGCAACTGTTCCGAAAGAACCATCGGCGTGCCCTGAATGACCGACGCCATCTCGCGGACCGTCTCGTCGGGATCGGCCGCGCAACGGACATCATGAAACGCCAAGTCGAGATCCGGGTAGTCGATCGCCTTTTGAACGACCCGCCCGTCTACCTCGAAAAATACTGCGCGAGCCGCCTCGGAATCCTGAACTGCACGGCGAATCGCCTGCTCAAGCAGATCTCGGTCTACTGGACCATCGATGCGACCAAGTAAACCAAGTTGCCATTCCGTGCCCGCAAACCCGCTCTCATGCGAAAGCCAGATATCAAGCTGCGCACGGGAAAGCGATAGCCCCCCCGTTTCTTCCATATATAAACCCCCTGTATCTGCATATCCCTTGCGCTCCCCAGCACAGGGACCCCCCTCAGCTCCTATAGGTGAAAACGAATCCCGGGCCCACGGCCCCCTTCCTTCGCCGAATACTGCGCAGAGCCGCCGAGATCAGACCCGAGCACCATTCCTTTCGACGAAGGCCCGGCAGGCACACCTCACCGGCAACCAGAAGGAGGCAGCTATCGCTTCCATCGTCACGCGATCTCTTTCTCATAGAATCCCCCTGTCGTGCACGTCGAGGCGGGCTGATTGCCTGACATCAGCCAATGTACGACAAATCTCCCCCGCCTGTCGGTCAACGACCGTCCATACTGATAATCCCCGTTGGCCGCCCCCGGTCCGCGCTCTCCAATCGAGGTCGCGAACTCACCCCATCACGCTAATCGATCGCCTTCATCGTACCCCCAGCAACACCAGGCACCGAGGCGCAACCTGCACTGAGCTAGCGAACCTGCAGGTCACGGACCTGTCATGGGAAGGCGCAGGAGCGCTACCCAGCCTCCAAGCGTCCAACCTCGCGCCTTCGCCACAACCACGCCGGCGAAGTTACGCTTCGTCCACCGATTTATTCGAGGCTGTCGCCGGATCCGCTACCGGTGACGAGCCACGGGGAAGCAACGTGACAAGCACCGGCAGACTCAGCGCGGCACTGGACCCCGGCCACCGCACCGCAACAGATACCACTTCTAGCTCGAAACGCCGACCACGCTGAGTATGCATCTCTAGGCGGGTTGCAAGTTTCCTGGGAGCCGCCAGCCAACCCAAGGCGCGTTCCACGCTCGCGGCGAGGTTCATGTCTAGGACTATACGCATCCATTGCGCCATCTGACGCCACGATCGGGACTCCCTGCGGGGTGAGATCGAACGAATCCAGGGTCTCCAGGATGCTCAGCCAAACGCCGAACTCGGGAAGGCCATAGCGGCATAATGATCAAATGCCCCTATCCTCGTCTGGACATCGATGCCCGGGGGACGGATCAGTATGAAGTTTGCACTCGCAAGTTACGGCACGCGCGGAGATATAGAGCCGTCCATGTCCATCGGTCGCGAACTGCAACGTCGAGGCCACCAAGTCCGGTTGGCAGTACCACCCGATCTAGTCGACTTCGTCGAAGCCGCTGACCTCGCCGCTGTTAGCTACGGCCCACAGTTGCAGGAGTTCATGCGCGAAGACTTGGCCCGAGATCTATGGACGGAGATCATCCACAACCCGCTGGGCGCATTGCGCGAACTGTGGGAACCCATTGCCGCACACTGGAACGCTGCGAGCGCGATACTCGAAGAATTGGCCGGAGACGCCGACCTACTGGCTACCGGGCTGAACTTCGAGCAAGCCGCATCCAATGTCGCGGAGCATTACAACATTCCGCTAATTGCGCTGCATCACTTCCCGATGCGTCCCAACGCCCAACTCGCCCCGTCCTTGCCGGGGCCGCTGGTCCGCGCGACCAGCATCGCTTCAGAATGGCTCATGTGGCGAACAACCCGAGACGTCGAGAACACCCAACGTCACGCGCTTCACTTGCCTACGGCTAACCATCGCTCGCCACGTCGAATGACAGAGCGACACACCCTTGAAATTCAAGCGTACGACGCCAGTTGCTTCCCTGGACTTGCCACCGAGTGGGCACATTTCGGTGACCGGCGCCCCTTCACCGGAGCACTCACGATGGAGTTGGATACTGATGAAGACGCCGGAGTCGAGGAATGGATCGAAACTGGCCAACCGCCCGTCTGTTTCGCAACCGGAAGCATCGCAGTCGTTTCGCCCTCCGACACGATAAGACTGTTCGCGACAGCTTGCGAAGAGCTTGGGCAACGTGCCCTAATCTGCGCCGGTGGAACCGATTTCAACGGCATCGCGCTCCCCAACCATGTGAAGGTTGTGGGTGCCGTGAACTACAGCCGCGTGTTTGCCAAATGTCGCGCTGTAGTCCATCACGGCGGTGCTGGTACCACCGCGGCTAGCCTACGAGCCGGCGTACCGACCCTTATTTTGTGGAGCACCAGTGATCAACCATACTGGGGCAGCCAGGTCAAACGACTGCACGTTGGAACCGCACGTCGTGCCTGCAAGACCACGGCAAAATCCTTGGCCGCAGATCTACGTAAGATCCTTTCCCCGGACTATGCGTCCCGTGCACGCGAGTTTGCAGGTCGAATGAGTACGCCAGCCCAAAGCTCCATGCGCGCAGCTGATCTTTTCGAAGGCGAAGTACTTGGTTAGGTTGCGCGGCTGATCAGCCGCCTAGGATGTGCACCTGTGGCACGTACACTATCCACTTCCCGCCGCCGTCTTGAAACGATTGCTCCTTGGCCATGATCTCCTCGGCATGGTTCCACGCAAATAGCAGAGCATAGTCCGGATAGGGGTTCGAAAATTCCGCCGAAGGCCTCACCGGGATCATCGATCCCGGTGTAACGCAGCCCTGCTTCTCGGCAGTCGAGTCACATACCATCGGAAGCAGATCGGGACCTATCCCGCAGTAATTCAGTACTGTAGCGCTCCTCGAGGTGGCCCCGTAACCCACGACCCTCCGGCCATCAGCTTGCAGGTCACGAAGAAGCGAAAGAAGATCTGCTTTGACACGATCAATGTCAGCCGCGAATCGGACGAATACATCGGCGCCCAGCAAACCTTCGGCTTCCTCTTGCGCCACAAACTCCGCGACTGCAGCCGAAGGTTCCCTCACCGCTTCGCGGGCAACAGTGTAACGAATAGAGCCACCATGAAACGGAAGATGTTCAACGTCGACCAATTCAAATCCGAAATGGGCCGCCATCGCCTTAACCGACACCACAGAGAATAGGTAAATATGCTCATCGTAGATTTGATCAAAATAGTTGTGCCTCAGGATGTCCGCAAGCGATCGATCTTCGAAAACAAATAGCCCGTCAGGCGCGAGTAGCGCATCGATCCCGCGGAAAATAGAGTCCAGATACGAGATATGACTGAAGGTATTGGCAGAGAAGATCAGGTTCGCATGCCCGTATTCGGCATAGATCTCCGCTGCGGTTTCAGCGTTGAAGAAATCCGTGCGGACATTAACGCCGTGTTCGCGCGCAACCTCATCGGCGCAAGCTGCCGGATCAACCCCGAGGTGACGGACTCCCGCGGCAGAGAGGGTCTTCAACATAACCCCATCGTTGCTCCCAATCTCCACGACGAATCCGCTATCCCCGCCTGGACGTGTCTCAATGATCTGACGCGCGACCTCTTCGAAGTGCCGACGGATCATCAGAGATCCTGATGCACGGTATGGGTAGTCCGCACGATACATTTCATTGGGTGGAACCGTCTCGAGTTGCTGGACCATGGCACACGAGTCGCACCGACCAATCGCCAACCGAAAGAAGGGCACCTTTGGTGCATCTTCTCGCTTTGCGAACGCATTCGATACCGGCTGACGTCCCAAGTCAAGAACTTCGCGGAGGATGCCCCCGCAAATACGGCAGAACTTGTCAGCCATGGTGATTCCCCCTTCTCCCGCCATATACACGCGTGTGCGGCCATTCCCATCGAATCTGCCAGCACCGCAGGCTGCTATCGCTGATTATCTATGAATTTTGCTCACCCGCATCTGCCCGGAGCCCCCACGCGATGCGCTGCCCGGAATTCTGCCCCATCGGCGCCCTCGCCGCGGGAAAACTCCGCAGATTCTTGAGACCGAGGGCGGACCAGTTACCTCCCTCGGTAGCCGGCCAGGGCGGGAGACGTCAGGTCGCCGGCTTGATCAGTAGGCCTTGGCCCGTCGGCAGCGCACAAATCACCACACCGAGTTCCTCGGCAACAGCGTCCATTGCAACACGCTGCTCGTCACGCCCCCGATTCGCATAGTCATCCAGCAACACAAACGCACCGGGAGTCAACCGAGGCCAAAAATAGCGCAGGGCCGCAACTTCCGGCGGCGCGCAATTCATATCGATGTGTAGAAACGCCACCGCATCCGACTCAACCTCGTCCAGCGTGTCCGGAACCGCGCCCACAACAATCCGATAGTTGGACCACTGCGCGAAATTCGCCTTCACCGTATCCACAGAATTACCGTAGATCCCGGTTTTCACCATCTGGTCGCTCTTCTCCAGTGCGCCCGCCTCCCGCTCGGCGGCACTAACATACCGAGGGTCGACGCCGGCGAAGGTGTCGAGTAGGTAGAACGTCTTCCCCAACCGGTCCCAGTCGAGATACTCCATTATCGAGCTGCTCAGGAATCCATGGCTCACACCACATTCAACGAAGTCACCGTCCAGATGCGCCGCACTCGCCGCCGTCCACAACCCGACATGCACGCGCCATTGCCACTGGTACCAGTCGAGATCGTCTCCGAGCGCACGAACCCCCCGCTGGTAGGCACGCTGAAAGGCCGGATCTTGCACAAACGCATGACTGTTGAAACAGACGAGGCCGTCATTGGCATACACCTTGGGCAACAGCGCACGGGCCAGCGCATACTCCGCGCGCACGGCCCGTAGCCAGATCCTGGTCTTGATATCAAGTTTGCTCACAGACTTTGCCTCCTTTGGTCAAGGTTTCCAGTGGGTCCATTTGGAGGCAACGTCATACTCGCCTCGATTGTCCGCTCCACCGCATCAGCGGCTAGAGCAACACTCTCGGTAGCTGTTCGCATGCCGGATCCCACCGCGCGGGCACGAGCGGCACATTCGGGCCTCAAAACTTTCCGAAGATCGGCCACCAAGGTGGCTCGAGTGGTCTTCGCATAGCTACGAACGGCGCCGACTCCCAAAACCTTTACCCGGGTGGCCCAGATCGGCTGAGCACCGTCAATCCACAGTACAAGCGTCGGCATTCCTGCACGCAATCCCGCAGCCAGCGTTCCCACTCCACCGTGGTGCACTACCGCGCGACATGTTGGGAAAACGGCCGCGTAGTTGATCGCACCGACCACCTTGACGTGATCGAATACCGGTGCCTGGCTGAAGTCGCTCCTGCCTGCGCCCACCAGGGCCCTCTCGCCCAGTTCAGCGCACGCTTCAGCAATCATGGTGATTGTTTCCGTTGGAGATTCGATAGGCATGCTGCCGAACCCGAAGAAAACTGGTGGGCGCCCAGAGGCAATCCACTGGGACACCTCGCCATCCACCGCGGTCTCTTGCTCCAGGGTCAAGGTTCCCACGAATGGGCGACGTTCAGACCAATCTGCCCATTCCTCGGCCAAACCAGGGAACCATGATGCGTCGTATGCTTGCAATTCCAGCGATCCGCGTTCTGCAATCCGCCTCGATACCGGGCCTTTTACCGTCGGCAACCCCAAACCACGACGCTGCGAATCCTCGATCTTCTTGTTGAGCCGCCAACCGAGCCAGTCATAGCCCCGCATGACCAACCTCGCTGCTGCAGCCGGCAGGTTCGACAGGAGCTGTGAATTCACCCGAACCGGGGTGTTGTGCAGCGTCGCGAATAGGATGTCGCGATACTCGGCCACATTGGCGGCGGGTTCCTGATAGCTCTGTCCTGCCACAAGCAGGTCGGCCCCCTCCGACGCGGCAGTCAGCGTGGTACTCATTTGGGTCCATGCCTGGTCGCTTAGACGCCACATTTCCCGCCACAGCTGCCGAACCTCGCGCACCCTCCAAAATCGGTGCAGTACCGTGAACCACAACTCGCGGTAGACATCAAGCCAGGTATTGGTGTCCAATCCCATTGGTACTGCGGCCAGCCCCTCGGACTCTGCGAATCCAATCAGGTCTGGGGGAAGCGCTATCAGTACGTCGTGACCGCGCTTCTTCAGCTCACGACCGACTGCGACCGACGGTTCGATGTCGCCCCGCGTCCCGTAGGCGCTGAGTACCAATTTCAATGCCAACGCAACCTTTCACTTCCACAATCGACAAGTTTGCCGATGCGACAAGACAGGGTGCGGGACGCGAAATCCTTTGTACGTCCCATTGGGTGAACATCCCGTTGGCCGGAACACTCCACGACGGCCCCCTCGGCGTACGCGGTTCCAGCACCCCCGCCTCTCCCCACTAGTAGACTGCTGCCAACGGGGTGCGATGTCAAGATTGGGGCGAGATATTTCGAAGGTTTCAGCGATACGGTAAGCACACCGAAGTTGGTTCGTTCCACGGGGTCCCACCAGACTGACGAATCCAACAGAGACGCGGTCACCGTCGACTCGGTCGACAGCTGCGGGGTTGAGCGTCGTCCAACGTTCAAATCCGGCGAGTCGTTCATGCAGTTCGGGGAGGAAATCCATGCGCGGTATAATCTTGGCCGGCGGCTCGGGGACGCGGCTTCACCCGATTACCAGGGGGGTTAGCAAGCAACTGCTCCCTGTGTATGACAAGCCTCTTGTCTACTACCCGCTGTCCACGCTGATCATGGCGGGAATCCGCGACATTCTGGTGATCACGACTCCCGCCGAGGCTCCGGCGTTCCAGCGTCTTCTCGGTGACGGCGCGCATTTCGGCATCAACATTCGGTACGCAACGCAGGACAGGCCGGAAGGTCTAGCTCAAGCGTTTGTCATCGGGGCCGAGCACATCGGGAACGACTCGGTTGCACTTGCCTTGGGCGACAACATCTTCTACGGACCCGGGCTGGGCACCAGCCTGCGCCGATTCCAAAGCATCCGCGGTGGCGCAATTTTTGCCTACTGGGTAGCCGATCCTACCGCGTACGGCGTTGTTGAGTTCGACCAGCAAGGGAACGCTCTTTCTCTGGAGGAAAAACCGACGGAACCGAAATCTCACTACGCGGTGCCCGGACTCTATTTCTATGACAACGAAGTGATCGAGATCGCACGGTCACTACGAAAGTCGCCTCGCGGTGAGTACGAGATCACGGACGTCAATCGGGCCTACCTCGAGCGGGGGCAGCTCGCTGTAGAGGTACTGACACGCGGGACGGCCTGGCTGGACACTGGGACCTTCGATTCGCTCCTGGATGCCAGCGACTTCGTCCGCACGATCGAACGTCGTCAAGGCCTGAAAGTTGGTGCGCCTGAGGAAATCGCTTGGCGCGCCGGATTCATCGACGATGACCAGCTCGCGGCCCGCGCGCGAAAACTACTCAAGTCCGGCTACGGCCACTACCTCCTACACCTGTTAGGCCGCGGGTGAAGTCCAACCCCAACAGGGAAGCGCAGAACTGAACTATCCTGGAAGTCACAAGGATTAATCGTGCATGCGCGACTATCACCCGACCGCCGTTGAGGAGGAAATAGAACATGAATACGTTTACAAAGATCGCAGCTGTCGCGGGAACCATCGCGATGGCCTTCACGGTGGGGATCGATGTCGCCGCCGCGAATCCGGACCTCAGTTCTTTGGCCGACACACCATGCACCTACAACCAGGCTATGGCCGCCGTGCACGCCGAGAACCCAGTTGCTGCGAGTTTCCTCGATCAGTCACCGGAGAATCAGCAAGCGCTGCGCGTATTCCTCAGTTCCTCCCGCGCTGAGCGTGTAAAGCAGCTCGGCTCTTTCTATGACAACCCGGGCGCGGACGTAGCAGGCCCGGTCTTCCAGCAGATGTTGACCAACTGCGTCAACTACTGAACGCTGCCCGATATCGGCCGCTCCCCCAGCAGCAATTCACGAACCACCGGTCGCGGCGCCGTATCGCGCAGCAGGAAACTCGCCGGCCGCGGGCGCACCCGCTGTGGCCACCAGAACCATCTGCCCAGCAGAGCGGCAATCGACGGCGTGATGAAGGACCGGACGATGAAGGTGTCCACCAACAAGCCTAGGCCGATCGTGGTGCCCACCTGGCCGATGATCCGCAGGTCGCTGACCACCATCGACATCATGGTGAACCCGAAGACCAAACCTGCCGAGGAGACGACCTTGCCGGAACCTCCCATCGCGCGGATGATTCCGGTGTTGATCCCGGCGGAGAGTTCCTCCTTCATTCGGGACACCAGCAGCAGGTTGTAGTCCGAACCCACCGCCAGCAGGATGATCACCGACATCGCCAGCACCATCCAGTGCAGGTCGATGCCCAGGATGTGTTGCCAGACAAGTACCGAGAGTCCGAAGGAAGCACCCAACGACAAGGCAACGGTACCCACGATCACCAACGCGGCCACCAAGCTGCGCGTGATGATCAACATGATGATGAAGATCAGGCAGAGCGCAGCAATCCCGGCGATCAGCAGATCATAGGTGGATCCGTCCTGCCAGTCCTTGGCCGTCGCCGCTGCCCCGGCCAGCGACACCTGACTGTTCCCCAGCGGCGTCCCCTTGACTGCCTCCTCGGCCGCCGTCTTGATCGCGTCGACCCGCTTGATCCCCTCCGGCGTTGCCGGGTCACCGCGGTGCGAGATGATGAACCGCACGGCCTTGCCATCCGGGGACAGAAACAGCTTCATCGCGCGCTGGAAGTCCTTGTTCTTGAAGACTTCCGGCGGCAGATAGAAGGATTCATCGCTTTTTGCCTCATCGAACACCCGCCCCATCTCGGTGGCATCCTGAGACATCTCATCGATCTGGTTCATGCTGCTGGTCATGGTGCTGTGCATGGTCAGCACCATGGACCGCATAGACTTCATGAAGGTGATCATCTTCGGAAACGTGGCCACCATCTGCGGCATGAGTGCATCAAGAGCTCCGTAATCAGCAACTGTCTGCTTGAGGTTTTCTCGCATCGACACCGTCATGTCGATCACGTCGAAAATCGCGCGAGTAGACCAGCAGATCGGGATGTTGTAGCAGTGCGGCTCCCAGTAGAAGTAACTGCGGAGCGGCCGGAATGCATCATCAAACGCAGCGACACTCTCAACCATGTCAACCAGCAGCGCGTACGACTCTTGCATATTGCCATACAGTCGGTGACTGACGTTGGCCAGCTCTGTGGTGACCGCATACTGATGTTCCATGACGGCGATCATCTTGGTCATGTCCGCGGCCTGAATCAGCATGTCGTCGTTGCGCTTCTGCTGGAATTTCAGCGACTGCGACTGCCCGGCGGTCTGCAGGCTAAGTAGGAAGGGAATCGATGTCCGCTCGATCGGGGTTCCCTCCGGCCGGGTGATCCCCTGTACGAGCGAAACGCCGTGTACCCGGAACACCGACTTCGCAATCTTGTTGAGCACCAGGAAATCCGTGGGATTGCGCAGGTCATGATCGGCCTGGATTAGCAACACGTCCGGCATCAACCTGGACTGCGAGAAGTGACGTTCCGCTGCCTGGAAGCCCTCGTTCGCCGGGATGCGGTCCGGTAGATAGTTCCGATCGTTGTAGCTGGTCTGGTAACCGGACAGCGCCAACAACCCGACCATCAACACCGCGGAAGAGGCGACCAGAATCGGTGCGGGCCAACGCACGATAGCGGTACCGATACCCCGCCAGCGGCGCCCTGATGCTGCGCGCTTGGGATCCAACAAACCGAAACGACCGGCGAGGACGAGCACGGCCGGTAGCAATGTAATGCCGACGAGCACCAGCACGGCCAGCCCGATGGCGCACGGCACGGCGATGGTCGAAAAATACGGCAGCCGAGCCAATTTGAGGCACAGCAAAGCTCCGGCGATTGTCAGGCCAGATGCCAGCACGACGCGCGTGACACTGCGATACGCCGTGAAGTAGGCGGCCTCCGGATCCTCGCCGGCGCGCCGGGCCTCCTGATAGCGGCCGAAATAGAAGATGCCGTAGTCGGTGCCGGCGGCCATACCGAGCGAGACCAGCAGGTTAACCGAGAACATCGAGAGCAGGATGAGGTCATGGTGGCCGAGGAGGGCGATAATCCCGCGCGCCATGCCCAATTCGATTCCGACGGTCGTGAGCAGTAGCGCCGAAGTGACCAGCGATCGGTAAATCAGCAGCAGCATGGTCAGGATGATCACCACGGTGACCACGGTGATTTTCATGATCGAGTCATTGCCGCTGTGCTGCATGTCCGACATCAGCGGCGCGGCCCCGGTGACGAAGACGTCGACGCCGGCCGGCGGAGACAGCTGGCCAACAATGGCGTGCAGCGCCGCCAGGGATTCTTCACCGGCCGGGGTGCCCTGGTCGCCGGCCAGATTCAACTGCACATACGCGGCCTTATCGTCGGGGCTCTGCATACCCGACGAGGTAAGGGGATCACCCCACAGATCTTGAACGTGCTCGACATGTGCGGGATCGTCGTGCAACGCGCGGATCAGACCGTCGTAGTAGGCGTGGGCCTCCGGACCGAGCGGGTCTTTGCCCTCTAGCACGATCATCGCGGAGCTATCCGAGTCGGATTCCTGGAAGTCCCGGCCGATCTGTGCCAGCGCCAGCGCCGACGGGGAGTCCTTGGGGATCAGTGCCACCGACGTTTCCCGCTCGACCCGCTCCAGCGACGGGACGGCGAAAGTCAGGAGCAGTGTCAACCCGACCCAGGCCAAGACGATAGGAAGCGCGAATCGCCGGATGAACCGGGCCATGAATGATGAGGCGGAATTCGTGGTGGTCATGGGCCTGCCGCTAGTCCCTTAGCAGCAGGGCACGCACCAGCGGCCGGGGCCCGATCGGTCGGAGCAACGCACTGGCAGGACGCTGGCGGACCCGCTGCGGCCACCAGAACCAACGCCCGAGCAGAGCCGCGGCCGAGGGTGTGATGAACGCCCGCACGATCATGGTGTCGAACAGCAGGCCCATGCCGATGGTGACACCCACCTGGCTAATGCTGCGCAGGTCGCTGACCACCATCGACATCATGGTGAACGCGAACACCAGGCCCGCCGCAGTGACAACCTTGCCGGTACCGGCCATGGCCCGGATGATGCCAGTGTCGATACCGGCCGACACTTCTTCCTTCATCCGGGACACCAGCATGAGGTTGTAGTCGGATCCGACCGCCAACAGCACGATCACCGACATTGCCAGCACCACCCAGTGGATCTGGATGCCCAGGATGTGCTGCCAGAGCAACACCGAGAGCCCGAAGGAAGCCCCGAGGGAGACCGCGACGGTAGTGACGATAACCAGGGCGGCAACCAGGCTGCGTGTCACCAGCAACATGATGCAAAAAATCAGGCAAAATGCCGCGACCCCGGCGATCAGCAGGTCGTAGCGCGAGCCGTCGACCAGATCCTTGACATTCGCTGCGGTTCCCGCGATGGAGATCGTTGAACTCTCCAACGGCGTTCCCTTGAGCGCTTCTTCGGCCGCATCAAGGATCGGTTCGACGCGCGCCATCCCCTCTGTCGTGACTGGATCGGCGCGTTGGGTGATCAGCAAGCGTGTCGCTTTTCCGTCCGGCGACATGAAGATCTCCATGACTCGCTTGAAGTCCTTGTTCTCCAGCATCTCGGGCGGCAGGTAGAAGGAGTCTTCATTGTGTGCGGCGTCGAATGCCTTGCCCATGGCGGTCGCGTTGTCGGTTGACTCCTCCATCTGGGAGAACATGCCGTTCATGGTGCTGTACATGGCCAGCATCATGGTCCGAGAACTGCGCATCGTCTCGATCATCGGCGGGAACTGGACGAGCATCTGCGGCATGATCGCATCCAGTTGCTTGATGTCGACGACGACGTTGTCAAGAACGTCGGAGAGGGTATCAATACCATCGAGTGCATCGAATATCGACCTCGTAGACCAGCACAGCGGGATGTCGAAACAGTGCGGCTCCCAGTACAGGTAGTTGCGCAGCGGGCGCCAGAAGTCATCGAAGTCGGCGATATGATCACGCATTTCCTTGGTGGTTGCCACCAACTCTTCCGTCGTTCCGGTCATCCGGTGCGTGACGTCCGCCATCTCCGTCATGGTGCCGTACATGCGCTGCATGGTGTCGATCATGTTGGACATATCGTTAGCCTGCGTCAGCATGTCTTTCATGCGTTCCTGCTGGAACGGCAGACTCAATCGCTGACTGGCGCTTGACATGCTGAGCATGTAGGGAATCGACGTGTGCTCGATCGGCTTGCCTTCGGGACGCGTCACCGACTGCACGTTCGCAATCCCCGGAACCGCAAACACACCCTTGGCGAGTTTGTTGAGCACCAGCAGATCTGCCGCATTGCGCATGTCGTGATCGGACTCAATTAGCAAGAGATCCGGGACCGCCATTCGTGACGCCGGGAAATGCCGCGACGCGGCGGCCATTCCCTGGTTGGCCGGAATGTCTTTGGGGATGAAATCCCTGTCGTTATAGCTGGGGTTGAACCCGACCAGGGTCAACAATCCGATCAGTGCAATCGAGGACGATGCAACGAAAACGGGCCCGGGCCACCGGACGATCGCCGTCCCGATTCGCCGCCACCCCCGCGTCCGGATGACACTCTTCGGCTCGAACAGACCGAATCGGCTACCGAAGGCCATCACCGCCGGAATCAACGTCAGCGCGACAGCGACGGCAACCAGGATGCCCAATGCACCAGGTACACCTAGTGGCTGGAAGAACGGCAGCCGGGTGAAATGCAGGCAGAAGACGGCACCGGCGATAGTGACGCCGGACGCCAAGACCACCTTCGCCACGCTGGTGTATGCCGTGTAATAGGCGTCCTCACGGTCCTCGCCGGCTTGGCGAGCCTCCTGATAGCGCCCGACGAAGAAGATCCCGTAGTCGGTACTGGCGGCGATACCGACCGATACCAGCAGGTTCACCACGTAGGTAGTGAGCCCAACGATGCCGTGCAAGCCAAGGAAAGCGACGATTCCCCGCGCAACCTGCAGCTGAACGAAGACCATCAGCAGCAATACCATGGTGCTGCTGATCGAGCGCAGGACGATCCACAGCATCACGAAGATGACCGCGAAAGTCACCAGAGTGATCAGCAGAACCGTGCGGTTGCCGCTCTCACCCATATCGGCCACGATGGCGGCCGGCCCTGTGAGGTACGCCTGCACTCCCGCTGGCGCCTGGGTGTCGTTGACGATGTGTTGTACCCGTTTGACCGATTCGGTTCCCGCCGCATCGCCCATCTTGCCGACCAGATTCAGCTGGACGTAGGCGGCCTTGCCATCGGCGCTCTGCGCGGCGCCGGCCGTCAGCGGGTCGCCCCAGAAGTCCTGCACGTGTTGGACGTGCTCGGGATCGGCCTTCAGCTGGCGGACCAGCGAATTGTAGAACTGATGCGCGGCATCACCGAGTTCGTCCTGGCCCTCGATTACGAGGACGGCCACGCTCTCCGAATTGGATTCATGGAACAGCTCGCCCATGCGCGTCATGGCCCGGTACGACGGGGCGTCCATCGGCGTCAATGACACCGAATGCTCCCGCTCGACCTGCTCTAGGGGAGGCACTCCGAAGGTGAGTAGAGCAGCAATCGCCACCCACGCCAAGATGATCCAGACCGCGAACCGCCGGATCACCCACGCCGCACGAGGTCGCCCGCCCATGCCGTCGGTCGTCCCCAGGGAACTCATGCGGCCTTCAAGAGGCAGTAGGTCAGGGCGGTCGGCTGATGTGTGGTCCGCTCGGCCTTGACTTCGTCATCAACCGTAATGCGGCAGCCAATTACGTCGGAGTCACCCTGTGCCATCAGACTACCGACCGCGGTGGTCTGACTGATGGTGAATGTCTCCGTCCACGGCAACGACACACCCCTCAGCGTCCGGGGTTCGCCGTCACCGTCGAAAAAGCTGATCATGGCCACGGTCCCAGGCAGCCCAAACACCTCGTACGTCAGATGCTTCGGATCGAAAGTCTTGCTATCAGCGATCGGGGTGTCAGAGTAGACCGGACGTGTCTCCGAGCCGAAGACACCGTGCAACCTCGCCACTGTGAAACCACCCGCAGCCAGCACCAAAACGATGACTAGTGGCACCCATATCCGCCCCAGAGCCCTAAAAATGGGATCCCCCTCCGTCCCGCACCTCGCCCCCTACGGCGATCGGCCCACATCCCAGCCTAGCCAGATCACTATACGTTGGCACCAGCGTGCCAGTCCGCCGAAGGCTCATCTCAGCAGCCATGACAAACGGTGACCGCGCTTTGCGCAACCTCCGGCACCTGCCGTTAACCCCGGTGTGATCAATGAAATTGGAGCGACCGCCGGGCAACTGAGCAAAGTAGCTCTGGAGCGCCCCTTGATGATCAGGCCCGCCGCCTAGGTACGTAGCGACCGCCCGGTTCTGCGCGCGAAACGCGGTTAACGGTCGGAATTCTCCCCCTGAATCCATCCCGTATCCCCCTTATTTCGTTAGACCCCCGCGGCTCCGTTGCGTGCCAATCTGTCACGCAAGGACTTTGGCCTGATATCCGGCCAGTTCTGTTCGATGTATTCCAGGCAGGCGCCCCGATCAGCTTCCCCGAATACCGAACGCCAACCCGCCGGAATATCCGCGAAGCTCGGCCACAAACTGTGCTGCTCTTCGTCATTCACCAGGACGATGAATCGACCATTCTCATCATCAAACGGATTAACCGCCATCCCACATCCCTCCCTAGACGATGGGACTGCCACTCTATCGAAGGCCGGTGGAGACCGCAGACGGAACCTATCGATCCGTACCAGAATTATTTGAATCTGCAACATGTTCTCGTTATTGATTTGATTGCATATGCAACCGTTACCGCCGAGTATTGTTTGCATTTGCAATGAGTACGGCGGCGAAATGGCGGGTGAACCGCTGGTCAGCGGCAACCCAGCCCCCGTAACTCGAATTACCTTGTGCTACTGGGGAACTTTGGTCCAGGTGCCCGCGTCGCCGACGATGCCGACCGGCACGGCACCCGTCAGGCTCACGCCCTGTACCGACGGGCCGGCCGCGACGATGGTGGTGTCCTGGATGATCGGCAGCACCACCGACAGGTCCCACAGCTTCGGCTCCACGGCCGCCAGCACCTCGTCCAAGCTGCCCGAACCGCGCAGCGCGGCCTCGATGCTGGGCTGAATGTCGTGATCGCAGATCTGTGTCAGGTTCGACGGCGCCTGCACTAGCTCCCCCGGTGACGGCGCGGGCACCGGGGCACTGGTCTGCGCGGTCGCTGTCGTTGTACTGGGAGTGTGCTGGGAGACAGTGGTTTTCGGTGTCTGCGTGGTCTTCGGCGCCGAGGTGGCCGTCGTCGTCGACACCGGGCTGGTCGTCGTCTGCGGTGCCCCGGAGGTGACCACGGTCGTTGTCTCCAGTGACCGGCAGCCGTACCGCGAGGCCAGTGACGTCGCCAGGTCCCCGCCGGCGGCATGCCAGCCCATGATCGCGTCGACCCGGTTGTTCACCAGCGCGTCCCCGTAGAGCGCCACTGGGTCCAGCGCCGACACCGAGGCGTCGATGCCGACGTTGCGCAACTGGTCGGCCGCGGTGTTGGCCACCGCCACCGCCGTCGGGTCGTTGGCCGCCGCCCCGATCACCAGCGTCAGCTGCTTGCCGTCCTTACTGATGGTGCCGCGCGTCGGCGTCGCCCCCGGCTCGGCCGGCTTGGACTCGTTGGTCACCGTGTAGCCGGCCTTGGCCAGCAGCTCGAGTGCCGCCGGCTTGCCGATCTTGGGCGGCGCGGTCGGCACATAGCCCGGATCCGAGGGCGAGCGCACCTGTGCCTGCGCCAGGGTCACCGTGTTGTCGCTGCCGGCGCCGACGGCGGCCAGCAGGTCGGTGTCCAGCAGGCCCATGATCGCCTTGCGCACCAACAGGTCGTCGAGATGCGGCTGGCCGCCGCGCAGGGTCAGCTGCATGACCCGCGGTGTCACGATGCGGTTGGTCCGCACATCCGGGATGGCCGAGAGCTGCGCGAACGCCGCCGCCCCGCCGTGCACCTGGGCGACCTGGGTGTCCCCGATGCGGATCGAATCGGCCAGCGCCGCCGTCGCACCGGCGCGGCGGAACAGGATCAGGTCCGGCACCGCGGGCGGCCCCCAGTACCGGTCGTTGCGGGCCAGCAGAATCTCGTCACGCTGCGGGTCGATGGTCTCCACCCGGAACTGACCGCCGGTCACCGGCATCACCCGGGCCAGACCGGCGCCGAAGCCGCCCGGAATGTCCTTGACGATGTGGGCCGGCAGCAGGTCGGCGAACAGCTCGCGCCACGCCGGATAGGGCTGGGAGAACGTCACCACCGCGGTCTTTCCGCCCTCGATGGACTGCACCCCGGTGATCAGGTCATAGCCCGCCGGGTCGACCACACCGGGCTGGCTGACCATCTGACGCCACAGGTACCAGAAGTCGTCGGCCACGATCGGGGCGTTGTCGGTCCAGGACGCCTCGGGGCGGATCTTGTAGGTCACCGTGAACGGGTCCTGCGAGGTCACCTCCGCCGACACCAGCAACGTCGGGTCCATCTCCCAGCGCGACCCGGTCGACGTCTTGGGGTCCGGGATCGGCCGGAACGCACTGGGCAGCACCAGGGCGCTGATCGCGGCGCTGACCGGTGACTGGTCGGACAGCAGATGCGGATTGAACCCCGGCCCGATGTTGTCGATACCGACGATGATCTGCGTCGCCTTGGGCTTCGGGGTGGCCGTGCTCACCGGCGTATCGGTGCTCTGCGGGGCCGGCGGCGGGTTGACGGTGCACCCGACCAGCAGCGCCACCGACACCATCGCCGCGGCTCCACGAGCGCGGCGGGCGACGTTCGGCACGGCTATCAGGGTATCGGCACCGCGGCGGGCCCTCCGACCTGGAGGTACCGGCCGGCGCGGCGGCTCGCAGCGGGACACCGACCGAATCCGCTACGCCTTGGCGGCCTGCTTGGCCCGGTTGCGGTTGCGGGCCCGGGTGTTGGCGTCCAGGTCGACCTTGCGCACCCGCACGATCTCCGGGGTCACCTCGACGCACTCGTCGGAGGCGCAGAACTCCATCGCCTGCTCCAGATCCAGCGTCAGCGGCCGCGCCAGGGTCTCCATCACGTCGGCCGTCGAGGACCGCATGTTGGTGAGCTTCTTCTCCCGGGTGACGTTGACGTCGAGGTCCTCGGCGCGCGGGTTGATGCCCACCACCTGGCCCTCGTAGGTGTCCTCGCCGGGCTCCACGAAGAACTGCCCGCGGTCGGCCAGCTGGATCATGGCGAACGGGGTGATCGAGCCCGAGCGGTCAGACACCAGCGAGCCGGTGTGCCGGGCCCGGATTTCCCCGGCCCAGGGCCGGTACCCGTCGAACACGGCGTTGGCGATGCCGGTGCCGCGGGTCAGGGTGAGGAAGTCGGTGCGGAAACCGATCAGGCCGCGGCTGGGCACGATGAAGTCCATCCGGACCCATCCGGCGGCGTGGTTGGTCATCTCCTCCATCCGGCCCTTGCGGGCCGCCATCAGCTGGGTGATGGCGCCGACGAACTCCTCGGGGCAGTCGATGGTCATCGCCTCGAAGGGCTCGTGCACCTTGCCGTCGATGGTGCGGGTGACCACCTGCGGCTTGCCGACGGTCAGCTCGAAGCCCTCGCGGCGCATCTGCTCGACCAGGATGGCCAGCGCCAGCTCACCGCGGCCCTGCACCTCCCAGGCGTCCGGGCGGCCGATGTCGACCACCCGGATCGACACGTTGCCCACCAGCTCGGCATCCAGGCGGCTGCGCACCATCCGGGCGGTCAGCTTGTGCCCGGACACCTTGCCGGCCAGCGGCGAGGTGTTGGTGCCGATGGTCACCGAAATCGCCGGCTCGTCGACGGTGATCCGGGGCAGCGCGTGCGCGTGCTCGGGGTCGGCGAGGGTGTCGCCGATCATGATCTCCGGCAGCCCGGCGACGGCGACGATGTCGCCCGCGACGGCCTCGCTGGTCGGGGTGCGCTCGACGCCCTCGGTGGCCAGCAGCTCGGTGATCTTGGCGCTGGTGATCACCGGCGCGCCGTCGACCTCGCGCATCCAGGCGACCTGCTGGCCCTTCTTGAGGCGGCCGTTGTAGATGCGGATCAGTGCGAGGCGGCCCAGGAACGCCGAGGCGTCCAGGTTGGTGACCAGCGCCTGCAGCGGGGCCTCCGCGTCGCCCAACGGTGCGGGGATGTGCTCCATCAGCACGTCGAACAGCGGGTCCAGGTTCTCCCCGTCGGGGTTCTCGCCGTTCTGGGGTTGACTGGTGCTGGCGATGCCGGCGCGGCCCGAGGCGTACAGGGTCGGCAGGTCCAGGGCCTTCTCGGCGGCCGCCTGGGCTTCCTCGTCGAGGTCGGAGGCGACGTCGAGCAGCAGGTCGTGGGATTCCTCGACGACCTCGGCGATGCGGGCGTCGGGCCGGTCGGTCTTGTTGACGACGAGGATCACCGGCAGGTGCGCGGTCAAGGCCTTGCGCAGCACGAACCGGGTCTGCGGCAGCGGGCCCTCGGAGGCGTCGACCAGCAGCACCACGCCGTCGACCATCGACAGGCCGCGCTCCACCTCGCCGCCGAAGTCGGCGTGGCCGGGGGTGTCGATCACGTTGATGACGGTGACCGTGCCGTCGGGGTTGTGCCGGTGTACCGCGGTGTTCTTGGCCAGGATGGTGATGCCCTTTTCCCGCTCCAGGTCACCGGAGTCCATGATGCGCTCGGTGGCGTCGTCCCCCCGGTGGTGCAGAGCGCCAGACTGCCGCAGCATCGCGTCGACGAGAGTGGTTTTGCCGTGGTCGACGTGAGCGACGATCGCGACGTTTCTAAAGTTGGGGGCAGCAGTCACGGCCCAATTGTCGCAGCGCGGGCCCCCGATCACGAAAACGAGACCCCCGGCCCGTGAAACCCAGCAAGCTCGCCAAGCTCAAGCCGAAGAAGAAATGCTGCCGTTCCAGCACCCGTTGCGGCCGCTGCCCGGTGGTGGTCAGCAAAGTTCGGCGGGCGTCGGAGGCCGGTATCACGGGCAAGGAATTGGAGCGGGTTTTCAAGCAGTCCCGCAAACGCTGAGCCCGCTCGCGTTAGGGTCGACGTCGTCGCACACCGACGGTTTTACCAGGACTGACCTGGCACACGAAACGATGACGAACACGAGGAGGACTCGTGAGCCCGCGCACGCATCCCGACCCGGCACCCTCCCTGCGCGAACGGGTGCTGCGGCCCTGGCGCAGCATCGAACCGGCCGTCTTCGTCCCCGCCTCGGTCATCATCGTCGGGCTCATCGCGTTCGCGGTCATCTACTCGGCCTCGGCCGCCGACGCGTTCGGCAAGCTCAACCGTGTCATCACCGGCGGGGTCGGCTGGTGGTACGTCCTGGTAGCGACGGGGTTCGTGGTGTTCGCCGTGTACTGCGGGGTGTCGCGGGTCGGCACCATCCGTTTAGGCCGTGACGACGAGACACCGGATTTCAGTTTCCTGGCGTGGCTGGCCATGCTGTTCAGCGCCGGGATGGGCATCGGAATGGTGTTTTACGGTGTCGCCGAACCACTTTCGCACTACATCGGCCCGCCGCGATCGTTGGGCGCGGAGGGCGCCACGGATGCCGCGGCCAACCAGGCGATGGCGCTGACCCTGTTCCACTGGGGCCTGCACGCCTGGGCCATCTACATCGTCGTCGGCCTCGGCATGGCCTACATGACCTACCGGCGCGGACGGCCGCTGTCGATCCGCTGGCTGCTGGAACCGCTGCTGGGCAAGGAACGCGTCGAGGGCTGGATCGGGCACGCCGTCGACGTCATCGCCATCGTCGGCACCCTGTTCGGCGTCGCCACCTCGCTGGGCTTCGGCATCACCCAGATCGCCGCGGGACTGGAGTACCTCGGCTGGATCACCGTCACCAACTGGTGGACGGTGATCCTGATCGCCGCGATCACCGCGTTGGCGACGTTCTCGGTGGTCAGCGGCGTCAGCCGCGGCCTGAAGTGGCTGTCCAACATCAACATGATGCTGGCCGGGCTGCTGGCCGGATTCGTCATGCTGGTCGGGCCCACCCTGTTCCTGATGCAGGCCTGGGTGCAGAACCTGGGCAACTACCTCACCTCGCTGCCCGAATTGATGCTGCGCACCGGACCGTTCACCGACGGCCAGTGGCTGGGCAGCTGGACCATCTTCTACTGGGGCTGGTGGATCAGCTGGGCGCCGTTCGTCGGCATGTTCATCGCCCGGATCTCCCGGGGCCGCACCATCCGCGAGTTCGTCGCCGGTGTGCTGCTGGTGCCGACGGTGATCGGCTCGCTGTGGTTCACCGTGTTCGGCGATTCGGCGATCCTGCGCCAGCGCAACCACGGCGACATGCTCGTCGACGGTGCCGTCGACACCAACACGTCACTGTTCCAACTGCTGGGCGGTCTGCCGCTGGCGACGGTGTCCAGCGTGCTGGCGATCTTCGTGATCGTCTTCTTCTTCGTCACCTCCTCGGATTCCGGGTCGCTGGTGATCGACATCCTGTCCTCGGGCGGTGAGCTGGAACCGCCGGTGGCCACCCGGGTCTACTGGTCGTTCCTGGAGGGCATCGCGGCGGCGATTCTGCTGATCGTCGGCGGCGCCGGGTCGCTGGCCGCGTTGCAGACCGCGGCGATCGCTACCGCCGTGCCGTTCTCGGTGATCATGGTGATCGCCTGCGTGTCGATGCTGCGCGCGTTCCACTACGACCTGGCGACCACTCCGCGGCTGCTGCGCATCTCGGCCCCGGATGGCCTTGTGCCCAAGGCACATTCGCTACGCGATGCGTCCGCAACGCTGGCCGGCCTGGTGGAGGTGCGACGGGTCGCCCCCGGTGACTGTTCGGTGTCCCCGGACACCGGGGAACTCGTCATCATCGAGCGCACCGACCCGCTCGGCGATTCCCGCGGGACGTAGCGGCGTTTTCGCTGGGGTTCCCGGGAAATCCGGCGTTGAAGCCGCCCACAACGATCGGAGGGCAGGCGTAGCGTTGAAGTGTCCATTGGAGGTACTGGTCATGACCGGTTTAGAAGTCGTTGGACTCTTCACAATCACCGTGGTGGGCGCCCTGGCGGTCGGCGCCCTGTTCCTCGGGCTGGCCAACTGGGTCGGCGCGTTCTATATGGTGCACTGCCGGCGATGTCACCACCTGACCGGATCGAACCGCGACCAGCCGGTGGACACCTGCGTGCACTGCCGACACCCGGTGCTCACCCACCCGCTGTATGCGCTGGCACACCGGACGGCGCCGATCCAGGTCCGCCCGGATCCACTGCACTACTGACGATCGGCAGCCTTTTGGGTGGACAACGCCCGGCGCAGTTCCGGTACCCAGGCCGCGTCGGCGGGCACCCAGTCCAGCCCGTCGAGTTCGGTTGCGCTGACCCAGCGCAACGATCGGTGGTCATGCGGGTGCATGGCGCCGGCGGTCCAGGTGACGCGGTAGGCGCGTAGCACCGTCGTCGCATTCAGCGGCACATCGGCGCCCAGGCGCTCCCCGACGGTGACCGTGATGCCCAGTTCCTCGTGCAATTCCCGTGCCAGAGCCACCTGGTCGGTCTCCCCGTCGGCGACCTTGCCGCCGGGCAGCTCCCAGCGCCCGACCAGCTCCGGGGGCCGGGCGCGCTGGGCGACCAGCAGGGCGCCGTCGGCGATGAGTGCACCGGCCACGACGATCACCCGGGGCACGCTACCGGGCGTAGGGTCGGAGGATGACTGTGTTGACCGACGCGCAGATCGATGCGGCACTGGCGTCGCTGCCCGGTTGGGTGCACGACGACGGCATGTTGCGCCGCTCGATCACCTTCGACTCGTTTCCCGACGGCATCGCCGCGGTGGACCGGGTGGCCGTACTGGCCGAGGCCGCCGATCACCATCCGGATATCGATATCCGTTGGCGCACTGTCACTTTCACTCTGGTGACACATTCGGCCGGCGGGATCACCGACAAGGACGTCGCTATGGCGCGTGACATCTCGGCGAGCGTGAACCGCCCGGGAACCTGAACGGCGCCGCGGCCATCCAGGCCAGGGTCACCAGCGTCGCGACGATGTACACCAAGCCCGCCCAGGCCAGGTACCACGGCCGGTGGACCTCCCAGATGGTCGGCTGGGCGAAGCTGAGCAGCCACGGGATGCCGACGACGATCAGCACCACCCAGATCCAGCCGAGCACCCGCGCCTCGGTGAGGTAGCGGTAGGGGCCGTTGAACAGCCAGATCAGCAGCGGCAGTAGCCACACCCAGTGGTGCGTCCAGGAGATCGGCGACAGCAGCAGCCCGAACAGGGTGACCACCAGGATCAGGCCGAGCCGGTCCGGTTCGCCGGGGATTTCGGCCACCGAGCGCCAGGCCCGCCAGGCCAGCAGGGCGGTGAGTGCGATCGCGATGAGCAGCAGCGGCGCGTTTCCGACGTCGTGGCCGAGGATCCTCGAGAGCCCGCCGCGCCAGGATTGGTTGAACGAGGTGCCGACCGGGCCGATGCGTTTGGCGTCACCGAGCAGGTGGGTGAAGTAGAAGCGCGCCTGCTCCCCGATCACCAGGATCGACACGCCGATCGTTGCGGCGAACGTGACGACGGTGAAAGCCGCTGCCGCCCAGCGTCGTCGGCCCAGCACGTAGAGGATCGCAACCAGCGGGGTGAGCTTGATTCCGGCAGCCACACCGATCAGCAGCCCGGTGAGCCAGTTGCGGCTTGACCAGATGCCGCCGGGCCTCGTGCTCGCAGAACTACCCTGCTCGCCGAACCCGTCGGTGTAGACCGCGGCCAGGACCATGAGGGTGATCAGCACATTGATCTGGCCGTAGTCGAAGTTGCTGCGCAGCGGTTCGGACCAGATGCCCAGCGCGGTCCAGGCCATGGCGGTGCGTTGTCCGCCGTCGATGCCGAGCAGTCGTTGACTCAGCCGCACCACGCCGTAGAGCGCGGCCATGGTGCCCAGGGTCCAGCCCAGCGCCACCACGCCGAACGGCAGCAGGGTCAGCGGGTAGAAGACCAGCGCGGCGAACGGCGGATAGGTGAACGGCAGCGGGAAGTCCGGGGTCTGGTCTCCGTAGACGTAGTCGTAGAGGGTGCCGGGGTGGTTCAGCGCCTCGGCGCCGCCGAGGTAGACGTGCAGGTCGACGAAGTTCGCGCCGTTGGGCAGCAAGTAGGTCCAGGCCAACCGCGCGGCCACGCTGAGCACCAGCAGCGCCGGGCCGAGCCGGACCAGCAGCGAGGCCCGGCCCGGTGCCGGGGCGGTTTGCGTGTCGATACGTCAAACCCTATCGGGTCGGTGTGCCGGTCTCGATGGACGCGAAAGCCGGTGCAGTGTGAGCGGGGCGCGCTGTGTCGGTCGTCTCTCGCTTCAGTAACGGTCCCATAAATGCCACACGTGTCACTTGAGTCCCACCAGTAACGCCGTAGCTTCGGCTGCAGACCGCCAAAAACCACGAACTGGGAGAGTCAATGTCACGTATCAAATCGCTGTTCGCCGGGTCCGCCGTCCTGGCGGGTGCGTCGTTAGCCCTGCTCGCCGGCGGTATCGCCAAGGCCGACCCGGAGCCCGCACCGGCCCCGGCCGTGCCCGACCTGAGTGTGATCCAGCAGTTCCTGGATCCGAGCAAGGCTCCGGCCCTGCTGCAGGCCGTCAGCTCGACGCTGGCCGGTGGCGCGCCGAAGGCCACCACCCC
>Ga0209023_10002088_pt1 | contig 25700 bp, 23 predicted proteins | sample LakOneMetagenome_FD_187468 | JGI IMG/M metagenome (GOLD analysis project Ga0209023, IMG submission 187468) | Freshwater and sediment microbial communities from Lake Erie, Canada (SPAdes) (version 2) | ecosystem: Environmental > Aquatic > Freshwater > Lentic | place: Lake Erie, Canada... | reverse complement strand
AACGGCACGCGGACATGATCGGCCTGTCCGGGCTGATCACGCCCTCGCTGGAGGAAATGGGCCACGTCGCCCGCGAAATGCAGCGGCAGGGATTCACCATGCCCCTGCTGATCGGCGGCGCGACCACCTCGCGCGCGCACACCGCGCTGAAGATCGATCCGCATTACAAGTCGCCGACGATCTGGGTGAAGGACGCCTCGCGCGCGGTCGGCGTCGCGCAGTCGCTGGTGTCGGTGGAATTGCGCGACGCCTTCGTCGCATCCGCGGCGAACGATTACGCGGAGATCCGCGAACGCCACCGCAACCGCGGCGATGCCAAGCGGCTGGTGTCGCTGGAGAAGGCGCGAGCGCAGAAATTCGATGGCGACTGGGCGAACTACACGCCGCCAGCGCCGCTGCGGCCGGGCCTGCACGCGTTCGACGATTACCCGCTGGACGAACTGTTGCCGCTGATCGACTGGACGCCGTTCTTCAACACCTGGGAACTGGCGGGGCGTTATCCGGCGATCCTCGACGACGCCATCGTCGGCAAGCAGGCGCGCGAACTGTTCGCCGATGCGCAGGCGATGCTCAAGCGCATCGTCGATGAAAAGTGGTTGCGCGCAAAGGCGGTGTTCGGGCTGTTCCCGGCACGGTCCATCGGCGACGACGTTGAAGTTTGCGTGGGAGGGCCTGGCCCGACTGCCGTTGTCGGCGCTAAAGCCCCGCCCGCAAGGACGCATACCCTGCACTTCCTGCGCCAGCAGACCGACAAGCCGGTCGAGCGCCCGGATTTCTGCCTCGCCGATTTCATCGCTCCGCGGGAATCCGGCAAACGGGACTGGATCGGCGCGTTCGCGGTGACCGCGGGGCTCGGCATCGAACGGCATGTCGCCCGTTTCGAAGCCGACCACGACGACTACAACGCGATCCTGCTCAAGGCGCTGGCCGACCGCCTGGCGGAGACGCTGGCGGAACGCATGCACCAGCGCGTTCGCACCGAATTCTGGGGTTACGCCGCGGGCGAATCGCTGGATGCGAAAGCGCTGATCGAGGAAAAATACCGCGGCATCCGTCCCGCGCCCGGCTATCCGGCCTGTCCCGAGCACAGCGAGAAGGCGACGCTGTTCCGGATGCTCGATGCGGGAAACAACGCCGGCATGGTGCTGACCGAGAGCTTCGCGATGACGCCGGCTGCGTCCGTTTCCGGCTGGTACTTCAGCCATCCGGGAAGCCAGTATTTCGTGGTCGGGCGCGTATCGAAGGAACAGGCCTGGGACTACGCGCGGCGCAAGGGCGTCAGCCTTGCGCAGGCGGAACGCTGGCTGGCGTCGAACCTGGACTACGACCCGGAGTAGCCGCACGCGCGCGCAGCGATTGCATGTGCCGCGAGAAATCCGGCAACAGGCGCAGGCTACCGTAAGCGCTGAGGTGGTCGCCGTCGAAGAACAGCGGCTTGCCGCCTTCGATCGCGCGGCAGGTATCGCCCGGGCACAGCAGGGGGAATGGATCCCAGATCGTCGCATGCGGCAGTTTCGCGACCAGCGCCTGCATGGTGCGCACCACAGGCGCGCGATAGGCCTCGAGTTCCGCGCGTGGCAGCTCCAGCCCTCCGGCGCAGATCGGATTGTCCCGGTTGAACGCATCCGAACAGCGATATGCCGGTGACGGGAACAGCGGCGGCGGCGCTTCGAACACCACGTCCAAGCCACGCCGGGCCAATGGCAGCAGTTGCCTGCGCGCCTGCACGAATCCCTGGCGGCGGGCGGCCAGCGCCAGGCGGCCCGCATTGCGCGCTTCGGTTTCATTGCGGTCGTACGCGACCCACTGGTTGGAGAAACGCTCGAGTCGCAACGACGGCAGGAACAGCACGTCCCCGCGGCGCGCGTGGCGCGCGATGTCCGCCATCGCTGCATCGACCACGGAACGACAACGCGGATCCCGGAATTCCCGAGCCGTTTCCAGTCCGAAGAAGCGACAGCCAGGCGACTGGTACAGCCGGACTTCGATCCCCGTATCCATCGCGTACTGGCGCAGCAGCGCGATGTAGGCGGTCGCGTGCGAATCACCGGCGACGAACAGGCTCGGTGCAGCAGGATTCGCGCCGCAACCGATGCGCGTGAATGTCCAGATGCTGCCCTCGCCCATCGGTTCCGACCGCATCGTCACGTCGCAACCGGGGCGCAGCGGCCGCGGCAACGCGGATTCCGGATACCAGTCCTGCTTATTGCGGGTAACGGTACTGAACGACAGGGTTTCGTCGTGCGCCTGCACGGCCCGTACGGCCTGCGCGCACAGGATCGCGCACAGCATGCCGCCGGCGATGACGAATGCCGGTTTCCTCTGCGTGATCCAGCGGCCGCGGCGCATCGGCGTTTCGACGCAGTGGTAGGAAAACACCGCGAGCGCGAAAGCAACGGCGAGTGCGGCGAACTTCTGCCAGTACAAGTCGATGCCCGTGGTCCAGCGCATCAGCACGATCGCCGGCCAATGCCACAGGTACAGCGAATACGAAAGGAAACCGATGTAGCGCATCGGCTTCGACGACAGCAGGCGAACCGCCGCGTTCGATGGCGGCGCGGCGAGCAGGGCCGCGATGATGCCGGCGGTCCCGAGCACGCTCGCCAGCCCGTCGGGCCATGGCGCGTGCGCTTCGCGCGTCGCGAGGATCCCCATCCCGAGCAGCAGGATCGACACCGCCAGCAGCGCGGTGCGCGGCACCCGCGCCAGCAATCCGGCGGCGAACGCCTGGTACAGCAACACGCCGGCGGCCAGTTGCCAGAAGCGCGACGGGAGCAGATAGAACGCGCGCAGCTGGTCGCCTTGCGCATGCCACCACGCCGCCGCCCCGATCGAGGCGAGGCCCGCGGCGGCGAACACGACGACCGACGCCTTGCGCCCGCGCCCGCCGCGCAACCACGGCAGGAACAGCAACGGGAACAGCAGGTAGAACTGTTCCTCCACGCCCAGCGACCAGGTGTGGGTGTAGGGATTGAAATCGATCTGCGGGGAAAAATAGTCGTTGCCGTTCGACGCCAGTTCGAAATTGGCCAGCCCGAACATCGCGAACAACCCGGTGCGCGCACTGCCTTCGTTCAACCATGCCGGCGGCACGAACAGCACGCACAGCAGCGCCGTGCAGGCAAGGCAGAACAGCAGCGCGGGCAGGATCCGGCGCACGCGGCGTGCGTAGAAACGCGCCGCGAAGGCCGATGCGCTGCCCGCGTCGAAATCCGCGACGGAGGCGCTGACCACGAAGCCGGAAATGACGAAGAACATGTCGACGCCGGCGAACCCGCCCGGCAGCCAGCGCGGATCGAGGTGGTAGGCGACGACGGCCGCGATCGCGATCGCGCGCAGGCCGTCGATGAACGGGAAGTAGCGCGGTCCCCGCCCCGAGCCGGCGTTCACCACGCCAGGTCGTCCGGCACCTGGTACTTCGGGTCGGAATACGGGTCGTCCGCGATCGGCGCATCCGGATCGACCTTGAGCGCGACGGCCGGCGCGAATGCTTCCCCGGCCCGCGCCAGCGTCGCCGCGTCGACCAGCAGGTAGCGTCCGTCGAGTTGCACCACGCCGAGTTCGCCGGCATTCAACGCCTTGAGCTGCGCCGCGGTGACGTGCACGCGCTTGATCTTGCCGCCGTATTCGAAATGGCGGACATGGTCGGCCTCGTCGGCGCCGGCATTCAACGCCTTCCCCTGCAGCAGTTCGGCGAGCCTCGCCTTGGCCTCGCGGCGCTGGCGCGCTTCCTCCTGCTTCACGCGTTCGGCCTCGATGCGCTCGTCCTTCTCCTTTTGCGCACGGATGGCGTAGGCCTTGGCGAGATCGATGCCATCGCGCGGACGCGGCCCGCGCTGCTGCGGTTTCGGCTTGCCGGCATGCGCGGGTTTCGCGCCTCTGGCCGCGGAATTCGCGCCTTTCGACGCTGGTTTCGGCGCTTCGCGCTTCGGGCGCGGCTCCGGCCGGGGCGCGTTGAAGCCGAGGCCCAGCAACTGGTCGCGGAGGGAATTGCTCATCGCCGCGGCATCAATAATGCGGCGGGGGCGGTTCGCTGCCGGCATCGCCGACCGCGGGCGCCGTGGCCAATGCCCCGCGGATCTGGCGCAATTCCTCCAGCGCGCGATGCAGCAGCAACGCATTCCGCGATTCGCCATCGCGCGCGGAGGCCAGTGCATCGCTCAGTTCCTGCAGCGCGTGTTCCTGGAACGCGAGCCGTGTTTCCAGCTCGGCGAGGCGCGCGTCGAGGTCGGCATCGGCCATGTTCATTGCGCCTCGAGCGAGCGTCCGCGCCCGATGCCGTAGTAGGCAAGGCCGGCGGATTCCACGTCGGCGGGTTGGTACATGTTGCGGCCGTCGAACACCACCGCGTCGAACAGCGTCGCCTTCAGCTTGGCGAAATCCGGGCTGCGGAACTGCTTCCACTCGGTCACGACGATGAGCGCGTCCGCGCCTTCCAGCGTCGCCGCGGTACTGTCGCACAGGGCGAAGCCATCCCGCTCGCCGAAGATGCGCCGGGCCTCGTGCATCGCTTCCGGGTCGTAGGCGCGCACCTTCGCGCCCGCATCCCACAGCTGCTGCAGCAGGCGCCGGCTCGAAGCCTCGCGCATGTCGTCGGTGTTGGGCTTGAACGCGAGCCCCCACACCGCGAAGGTCTTGCCGCGCAGCTTGGCCTCGCCGCCGTAATGGCGCGCCGCGAGCTCGAACAGATGGCCCTTCTGTGCGTCGTTCACCGCTTCCACCGCATCCAGAAGGCGTGGCTGCAGGCCGTGCTGCTGCGCGGTCTTCGCCAGCGCCTGCACGTCCTTGGGAAAGCAGGAACCGCCATAGCCGGCGCCGGGATAGATGAAATGCCAGCCGATGCGCGGGTCGGAACCGATGCCCTTGCGCACGTTCTCCACATCCGCCCCGACCTGTTCGGCGATGTTCGCGATCTCGTTCATGAAGCTGATCTTGGTCGCGAGCATCGCGTTCGCGGCGTACTTGGTCAGCTCCGCGGAACGCACGTCCATCACCACGAAGCGATCGTGGTTGCGGTTGAACGGTGCGTACAGGCGCTTGAGCTTGTCCGCCGCGCGCGCATTGTCGGCGCCGATCACGATCCGGTCGGGGCGCATGCAGTCCTCGACCGCCGCGCCTTCCTTGAGGAATTCCGGGTTCGAAACCACGTCGAACTGCACGTCGGCGCCGCGCGCCTGCAATTCCCCGGCGATGGCCGCGCGCACCTTGTCCGCGGTGCCGACCGGCACCGTGGACTTGTCGACCACCACCGTCGGGCGTTGCAGGTTGCGGCCGATGGTCTTCGCCACCGCCAGCACGTACTTCAGGTCGGCGCTGCCATCCTCGTCCGGCGGGGTGCCGACCGCGATGAACACGACTTCGCCATGGGCGATGCCCATCGCCGCGTCCGTGGTGAAGCGCAGGCGCCCTTCGGCGTGGTTCGCCTTGACCATCGGCGTGAGCCCGGGCTCGTAGATCGGGATCACGCCGTTGTTCAGGCCATCGACCTTGGCCGCATCCACGTCGATGCAGACCACGTCGTGGCCGACCTCGGCCAGGCATGTGCCGGTCACGAGGCCGACGTAACCGGTACCGAAGATGCTGACCTGCATGCGCGATGCTTCCTCAGTGTGCCTGCGGCATCGGCGGCTGGCCGCCCTTGGCGACGCCGAGCAATTCGACTTCGAACACCAGGGTCGCGTTGGGCGGGATCGGGCCGCCCGGGGTGCCCTGCTCGCCGTAGCCCAGCGCGGCCGGGATCCAGAAACGGTACTTCGAACCCACCGGCATCAGCGAAATGCCTTCGCGCCAGCCGGGCACCACCTGCGCCAGCGGGATCGTCGCCGGACCGCCGTGCTGCGAGGAATCGTCGAACACCGTGCCGTCGAGCAGGCTGCCCTTGTAGTTCACCTGCACGACATCGGTGGCCTTGGGCTTGGCGCCCTTGCCTTCGCTGATGACTTCGTACTGCAGGCCGGTCGCGGTGGTCTTGATGTTCGGCTTCTTGCCGTTCTCGGCGAGGAAGGCCGCGCCTTCGGTCGCGTTCTTCTTGCCCTTCGCCATCATCTCGGCGATCTGCTTGGCCTGCAGCTTCTCGCCGAACGCCTCGCGCACATTCTGCGCCTGCTCGTCGGTCATGAGGTACTTGCCGCCGGACAGGCCGGTCTTCACCGCCTTGGAGACGGTGTCGAAATCGATTTCGTCCTTCACCGGCTCCAGTGACTTGGCCAGGTCCATGCCGACCATGTAGCTGATGCGATCCTTCTCGGTCGGCAGGCCGGCGATCTGGTCGCCCTTCGCGGCCGTCGCTTCGGTCTTCTTGGCGGCCTGGTCGGCGGCGGGTTTGTCGGCCTTGTTGCAACCGGCGGCGGCGAGCGCGGCCAGCAGCAGCACGGCGAGCGTGGAACGGGACTTCGACTTCATCGGGTCACTCCGGTGGACGGCGGCCTGCGCCGCACGGATGGGGGAAAGGGAAACGAACGAGGGCTCAGCGGCCCGGCGGCAGGATCGCCATCAGTTCGACATCGAAAACCAGGGTCGCGTTCGGACCGATCGGACCCATGCCCTTGGCGCCATAACCAAGGTTGGACGGAATCCAGAACCTGTACTTGGAACCGACCGGCATCAGGCCGACGCCTTCGGTCCAGCCGGGGACGACCTCGTTGAGCGCGAATTCGGCGGGTTCGCCGGTCTTGTACGAACTGTCGAATTCGGTGCCGTCGAGCAGCGTGCCGCGATAGTTGACGCGCACGCGGTCGGTCGGCATCGGCTGCGGACCGGCGCCCTGGCGCAACACCATGTATTGCAGCCCCGACGGGGTGACGTGCACGCCGGTCACCGCCTTGTTCTTCGCAAGGAAGGCTTGGCCTTCGGCCAGGTTGCGGCTTCCGGCCTGCGCGGCCTGCGCCTGCATCTTCGCGTTCACGCGTTCGGTGAACGCGGCGCGCACGCTGGCCGCCTCCTCGTCGGAAAGCAGCGGCTTGCCGCCTTGCAGCACGGTGCGCAACGCCTGCATGAAGGTCGGAATGTCGATCTCCGATGCGACGGGCGCGAGCGAACGGCCGACGTCCGCACCGACCAGCAGGCCGACCTTTTCGCTGGAAAGCCCGGGGGTCGCAGCCGGAACCGCGCCCGGTGGCAGGCCCTTGCGCGCACCGATGGCCTGCATCAGCGCACGCCCGGTGGCCTGGGATTCCGCATCGTCGAGCAGCGGCTTGCCGCCGGCGAGGCCATTGCGCAAGGCGCGTTCGAACGCCGCGTAATTCATTTCCGGGGCCGCGGCTGCGATCGAATGCGCCACGTCGATGCCGGCCATGTAGCTGACCTTGTCCCGGTCGGTGGCCAGCGAGGTCTTGTTTTGCGCCATGCCGGATTGCGCCAGCACCAGCAGCAGCGCGGTCGCGACGATGCCGCGCAAGGTAAGTCTCATCGATGCATTCCTGTGGTGTCGCGCGGCAACGCCGCCGCATGGGCCGGCTATTGTCGATGCGAACGCATGAACGGGCAACGCGATGCGCGCGTCAGGCGTCGGGATCAGGGGTCGGCGGCCGGGCTCCAGTCCGCCAACTGCCACCTGCTGCCCATCCCTTGGCGCCTATGCCTTCAGTTGGGGTCCGGGGGCTTGACCGGGTGTGTTTTGGTGTTATAGTTACATACAACACCACTCCCCCAGCGGAGAGCACCATGGAACGTCGATTGCAGAACAGCCTCTGGGCCCTCGGCGCCGCCCTGACCGCGGCATTGCTCCTCGGCAGCCTGCGGCCCGCACAAGGCCATTCCCCCCGCCTCGCCGATCCCGGCCTGAACGATGCCGGCGTGATCGCGACCGGTTCGGTCGCTGCCGATGCGATGGCACGGCCCTCGCCCCGCCGCCACAAAAGCCTGCGCCACCACGGCCTGTCGATGCCCTATTTCTCCTTCTCCAGCTCCATTGGAGGCTGAACCATGACCGCCATCCAGTGGAGCGAGGGCGCTCCGATCTATCGCCAGCTCAAGGAGCGCGTCATCGCGATGATGCTCGACGGCGTGCTCAAGCCCGGCGATGCGCTGCCGTCGGTGCGCCAGGTGGCGGCGGAATACCACCTCAATCCGATCACCGTCTCGCGCGCCTACCAGGAACTCGCGGACGAATCGCTCGTGGAAAAACGCAGGGGACTCGGCATGTACGTCACCGAAGAAGCTTCAAGGAAACTGCTCGCCAGCGAACGCGAACGCTTCCTGCGCGAGGAATGGCCGCTGGTGCTCGAGCGCATCCAGCGCCTCGGCCTGGACCCCGCCGAATTGCTCGACCCGAACAGCAAGTGGAGCACGCAATGAACCAGGTGATCTCCGCACGCGGCCTGCGCAAGGCCTACAAGAACAAGCTGGCGCTGGATGGCGCCTCGTTCGAGGTACCCGCCGGGCGCATCGTCGGTTTGATCGGCCCCAACGGCGCCGGCAAGACCACCGCGCTGAAGGCGATCCTCGGGCTGATCCCGTTCGAAGGCGAGCTTTCCGTGCTCGGCCGCGATCCCCGCACCCAGCGCGACGACCTGATGAACGATGTCTGCTTCATCGCCGACGTCGCGGTGCTGCCGCGCTGGATCCGGGTGAAGGAAGCCATCGAATTCGTCGCCGGCGTGCACCCGCGCTTCGACCGCGAGCGCTGCCAGCGCTTCCTCGCCAATACCCAGCTCAAGCCGGGCATGAAGGTGCGCGAGCTGTCCAAGGGCATGATCGTGCAGTTGCACCTGGCCCTGGTGATGGCGATCGACGCCAAATTGCTGGTGCTGGACGAACCGACGCTGGGCCTCGACATCCTCTACCGCAAGCAGTTCTACCAGCGCCTGCTGGAGGACTATTTCGACGAGGAGAAGACCATCCTCGTCACCACCCACCAGGTCGAGGAGATCGAGCACATCCTCACCGACGTGCTGTTCATCCGCGACGGCAAGATCGCGCTGGACGCGCCGATGGACGCCGTCGGCGAACGCTTCACCGAAGTATTGGTCAATGCCGACAAGGTCGACGCGGCGCGCGCGCTGAAGCCCATCGACGAACGCGCGCTGCCGTTCGGCAAGACCGTGATGCTGTTCGACGGCGCCCCCGCCGACCAGCTCGCCGCGCTCGGCGAAACCCGCATCCCGGGCCTCGCCGACCTGTTCGTCGCCACGATGAAGGGAACCTACGCATGAACGCCGTGATCGACACCGTCGCAGCCTCGCCTTCGCGCGTGGCGCCGCATGCCACCCACAAGTTCAAGCTGCTGCTCAGGCGCGAGTTCTGGGAGCACAAGGGCGGCTTCTTCTGGGCGCCGATCTGGGCCGGCGCGATCTCGCTGGTGTTGACGCTGATGGCGCTGGTCGTCGCGGAAGTCGCCGCCCGCCGCGCCATCGCCAGCGGCAGTTTCCACGGCGACAGCATCGCCAGGATCAATGGCAGCGACGTCAACATCAACGGCCTCGACCTCGGCATGCTCACCTCGAAGATGGATGCCGAATCCGCGCGCAACCTCGCCGGCGGGATCGACCTGGCCTCGCTGACCTCGTCGTTGTGGCCGATGGTCGTGCTCGGCTTCGTCGTGTTCTTCTTCTGCCTCGGCAGCCTCTACGACGAGCGCAAGGACCGCAGCGTGCTGTTCTGGAAGTCGCTGCCGCTGTCCGACGGCGAAACCGTGCTTTCCAAGGCCGTGAGCGCCTTGCTGGTGGCGCCCGCGCTGGCCGTGGCCGCGGCGATCGCGAGCATGTTCGGTTTCCTGCTGCTGGTCAGCGCGTTCGTGCTGCTCCACCACGGCAATCCGTACTCGCTGATCTGGGGCCCGGGCAGTCCGTTGAAGGTCGCGGCGAGCATGGTCGCGCTGATCCCGGTCTATGCGCTGTGGGCGCTGCCCACCGTCGGCTGGCTGATGCTGTGCTCGGCCTGGGCACGCAGCAAGCCCTTCCTGTGGGCGATCCTGATCCCGGTGTTCTCCGGCATCCTGATCAGCTGGTTCAACCTGATGAACGTGTTCCACCTCGACGACGGCTGGTTCTGGAAGAACATCGTGTTGCGCGGCTTGTTCAGCGTGTTCCCCGGCACCTGGTACGCGAGTTCGTCGATGCAGGGCGCGATGTCGATGAAGGTCGATGGCCCCGGCGACCTCGCCAATGCCATCGAGATCGGCAAGAGCTGGGCGTTGTTCGGATCGGCCGAGCTGTGGATCGGCGCGCTCGCCGGCGCCGCGATGATCTACGCCGCGGTCCGCCTGCGCCGCTGGCGCGACGACAACTGACGCGAGGAGCGAAACGCATGAACCGCAAGCACGCCGCCATCCTCCTTCTCGCGCTTTCGCCCCTGGCCGCGCAAGCCTCGGTACACGACGAAGTCGCCAGCGATCTCGCGGATGCCCGCCAGGAGGTCCGCAGCGAAATGGCGCAGGAACGCGCCAGGCTGGACAGCGAGAACCTGTCGCTCGACGGATTGCATGTCGGCAAGGACGACAAGCAGGAGGCCGCGAAACGCCGCTCGCAGCCGAAAGGCGAGATCACCCCGAAGGGCGACCTTCTGGTCGACGGCAAGGCGGTCGCCGTCGATGCGACCCAGCGCCGGCAACTGCTCGATTACCGCGCGCAGGTCATCGAACTCGCGAAGGCCGGCATCGATGCCGGCGAACACGCGGCGTTGCTCGCGATCGACGCGACCAACGTTTCGCTGTTCCACCTGATCGTCGGTGGTCTCACCGGCAGCCTCGAACGCCGGGTCGAGGCGTCGGTGAAGCGCGATATCCAGCCGGCGGTGCTGCGGATCTGCCGGCAGTTGCCGCAATTGCGCGATTCGCAGCAGGCATTGGCCGCGAGCGTGCCCGAGTTCCGGCCTTACGCGACGCTCGACGACGACGATGTCGAGGATTGCGAAAACGACATCCGCAACGACCTCGCCACGCGCTGATCCCGCCACCCGGAATGGAAACGGCCATGAACAAGATTCGCACCCTCGGATGCATCGCCCTGCTCGCATCGCTGGCCGCCTGCCAGGACAAGGCTCCCGCCACGTCGACGGGATCGAACGCGCCCGCAAAGCCCGCCGAACCGGGCGGGCTCACCGGCATTGTCGGCGCGGCGATGGACAAGGCCCGCGCCGAGATGGCGACGAAGAACATCAGCATCGGCGGCAATGGCGTGCACATCAACGTCAACGGCCACGAGATCAATACGCCCGACGACAAGACCCCGCACGCCGAAATCACCCCGCAGGGCGACCTGCTGGTCGCAGGCAAGCCGGTCGACATCACCCCGGCGCAACGCTCGCTGCTGCTGCAATACCGCGGCGAAATCATCGGCGTTGCGAGCGCCGGCATGGAGATCGGCAAGCAGGGCGTCGACATCGCCGGCAAGGCGGTCGGCACCGCCATCGCCAGCATCTTCAACGGCAAGAGCGACCAGGCCGAACGGGAAATGAAGGCGCAGGGCGAGCGCATCGAAGCCGCGGCGATGAAACTCTGCAACCAGTTGCAGCCGATGCTGGAGACCCAGCAGGAACTCGCCGCCTCGCTGCCGGCGTTCAAGCCCTACGCGAACCTTGAGCAGTCGGACATCGACGATTGCCGCAAGCACGACAAGGGCGACGGCGTGGCGATGTTCGGCGACGCGGATCGCGACCAGGTCCGCGACGAGATCCGCAACGGCATCCGCGAATCGATCCGCGGCGCGGTGCGCACCCCATCGGGCGATTCCGAGTCGCACGACGACGCAGCGGCGGAAGCCGACGCAGCCGCCACCAAGGGCGACTGATCGAAGAGCAAGAACCTCTCTCCCCCGACTTCATCCCGGCGCAAGCCGGGATGTTTTTATGCGCGGCGCCCAGACCGGGCTTCAACCACCTTCGTGGATTCCGCCCTTGGTCAATGCCACCGGATCCAGCAGCTTGCGCAGTTCCGCGGCAGAGAGGCCGCTGTCCTCGACCGCGATGTCCAGCACCGGGCGGTTTTCCTTGTAGGCGCGTTTCGCGATCGCCGCGGCCTTCTCGTAGCCGATGATCGGGTTCAGCGCGGTGACGAGGATCGGGTTGCGCGCCAAGGCTTCGCGGACGTTGCTTTCGCGCACCTTGAGCCCGGCGATGGCGGAATCGGCGAGCAGTCGCATCGCGTTCGACAGCAGGCGGATCGATTCCAGCAGGTCGCAGGCGATCACCGGGAGCATCACGTTGAGCTGGAAATTGCCGGACGCGCCGGCGATCGTGATCGTCGCGTGGTGGCCCATCACCTGTGCGCAGACCATGCAGGTCGCCTCGGCGATCACCGGGTTCACCTTGCCCGGCATGATCGAGCTGCCCGGCTGCAGCGCCGGCAATTCGATTTCGCCCAGGCCGGCGAGCGGGCCGGAATTCATCCAGCGCAGGTCGTTGGATATCTTCATCAGCGCGACCGCGAGCGCGTTGAGCTGGCCGGAGAGTTCCACCGAATCGTCCTGCGAGGCGATGCCCTCGAACTTGTCGGTGGCAGGTTCGAACGTCGTGCCCGCGAGCGTCGACAACGCCTTCGCCATCGCCTTGCCGAAGCGCGGATCGGCATTGATGCCCGTCCCGATGGCGGTTCCGCCGATGGGCAGCCGGCGCATGCGCCTGGATGCGTCCGCGATGCGCGCTTCGGCCGAGGCCATCTGCGCGGCCCAGGCGCCGAATTCCTGGCCGAAGGTCAGCGGCATCGCGTCCATGAGGTGGGTGCGGCCGGTCTTGACCACGGCGCGCAGGGACTTCGCCTTGCCTTCGATGGTCCTGCGCAGGTGCTTCAGCGCGGGCAGCAGGTCCTCGTGCAACGCCAGTTCCGCCGATACGCGGATCGCGGTCGGCACGACGTCGTTGGAACTCTGGCCGAGGTTGACGTCGTCGTTCGGATGGATCTTCGCCCTGCCGGCGCGCGTCGCCAGCGTGGCGACCACCTCGTTGGCGTTCATGTTGCTCGAGGTGCCCGAACCAGTCTGGTAAACATCGATGGGGAAATGCGCATCGTGTTCGCCGTTCGCGACTTCGAGCGCGGCCTTGCGGATCGCCGCGGATGTCGTCTTGGGCAACAGGCCGAAACCGGCGTTGACCTCGGCCGCCGCGGCCTTGATGAGGCCGAGCGCGCGGATGAACCCGCGCGGCATCGGCCGGCCGGACACCGGGAAATTCTGCACCGCGCGCTGGGTCTGTGCCCCCCACAAGGCATCGGCAGGCACCTGCAGCTCGCCCATGCTGTCGTGCTCGATGCGGGTCCTGCCCGTGGGAACAGCAGCTTTCTTCGCCATGGCCAGGCTCCGCGTGGGTTGCGCCGAGGATAACGCCGCGACCGTTTAGAATCGTGCATCTCCCCCGCCGACGCCGCGCCATGCCAGACGCCCTCACCGCCTTGTCCCCGCTCGATGGCCGCTACGCGGGCAAGGTCGACGCGCTGCGCCCGATCTTCTCCGAATCCGGCCTGATCCGGGCACGGGTGAAGGTCGAAGTCGAATGGCTGCTGGCGCTGGCCGCCGAACCCGGCATCGTCGAGCTGAAGCCGTTTTCCGAAGCCGCCGCCGCACGCCTGCGCGCGCTGGCCGACGACTTCTCGCTCGGGGACGCGGCGCGGGTCAAGGACATCGAGGCCACGACCAACCACGACGTCAAGGCGGTCGAATACCTGATCAAGGAAAAGTTGAAGGACGACGCCGAACTCGGCCCGGCGCTGGAATTCGTCCACTTCGCCTGCACCAGCGAGGACATCAACAACCTGAGTTACGCGTTGATGCTGTCCGAAGCGCGGCGCACGGTGCTGCTGCCCAAGCTCGACGCGCTGATCGCCGCGATGCGCGCGCTGGCGCACGAACACGCCGCACTGCCGATGCTGTCGCGCACCCACGGACAGACCGCCTCGCCCACGACCGTCGGCAAGGAACTGGCGAACGTCGTCGCCCGCCTGCGCCGCCAGCGCGAAGTGCTGGCCGCGCTGCCGATGCCCGGCAAGGTCAACGGCGCGGTCGGCAATTACAACGCGCACATCGCCGCCTACCCCGACATCGACTGGGCCGCGTTCTCCCGGCGCTTCGTCGAATCGCTGGGCCTGGACTGGCAGGCGTACACCACCCAGATCGAACCGCACGACGGCGTTGCCGAACTGTGCGACGCCTGCAAGCGCATCGACACCATCGCGATCGACCTGTGCCGCGACGCCTGGGGCTACATCTCGCAGGGATATTTCAGGCAGGCGGTGAAAGCCGGAGAAGTCGGCAGCTCGACCATGCCGCACAAGGTCAACCCCATCGATTTCGAGAACGCGGAAGGCAACTTCGGTATCGCCAGCGCGCTGTTCGAGCATTTCGCCGCCAAGCTGCCGATTTCGCGCTGGCAACGCGACCTCACCGATTCCACCGTGCTGCGCGCGCTCGGCACCGCCTTCGGCCACATGCTGATCGGCTTCGATTCGTTGCAGAAGGGCCTCGGCAAACTCAGCGCGAATCCCGAACGCCTCGCCGCCGACCTCGATTCCGCGTGGGAAGTGCTGGCCGAGGCGGTGCAGACGGTGATGCGTCGCCACGGGCTGCCGAATCCCTACGAACAACTGAAGGCGCTGACCCGCGGCCATGGCATCACCGAAGCCTCGATGCGCGGCTTCATCGCATCGCTGGACCTGCCGGCGGACGCGAAGCAGCGCCTGCTCGACATGACGCCGGCGAGCTATACCGGCCTCGCCGAGAGGCTGGCGCGGGAGATCTGAACGTGCGCGCGGCATTCATCCTCGCTGCGCTGCTCGGCTTGTCGGCCTGCACGGCCCCCTTGCCACGGGCGACAGCCAAGGCGGCGCTACCCGCAGCCCCGGATTCCAACATTCCGGCATGCCCCGCCGATGCCGGCGTGATGGACGGCTGGGACGAGCGCGCGCCACCGCGCAAGGTGTTCGGGAATACCTGGTACGTCGGTACCTGCGGCATCACGGCGTTGCTGGTGACGTCGCCGCAGGGCCACATCCTGATCGACGGCGCCACCGCATCCGCGGGCCCCGCGATAGCAGCGAACATCGAAGCGCTGGGTTTCAAGCTCGCGGACATCAAGTTCATCCTCGACTCGCACGAGCATGCCGACCACGCTGGCGGCCTCGCCTACCTGCAGCGCGCCACCGGCGCGCCGGTCCTGGCGCGCGAACCATCCGTCGCGACGCTGGAACGCGGGGCGAGCGACCGCCGCGATCCCCAGTTCGACGTCTTGGGAAAATTCCCGCCCGTCGCGGACGTGCGACTGTTGCGCGACGACCAGGTCGTCCGCATCGGCGAACTCGCATTGACCGCGCACCCCACCCCCGGGCACGCGCCCGGCAGCACCGGCTGGACGTGGCGTTCGTGCGAAGGCTCGCACTGCCTGGGCATCGCCTACGCCGACAGCCTCAGCGCCATTTCGGGCAAGCAATACCGTTTTGGCGATCATCCGGATGACGTCGCGGCATTCCGCCGAAGCCTCGACACCGTCGCGGCATTGCCCTGCGACATCCTGCTGACCCCGCATCCGCTGGCCTCCGATCTGTTCGCGCGCCTCGACGGAAAAACCCCGCTGGTCGACCCGGATGCCTGCAGGCGCTACGCCGAAGGCGCGCGCGCGAATCTCGAGCGACGCCTGCGGGAAGAACGGAACGGCACGGCCCCATGATCGAAATCGAAGCCAAGAAACATTTCCCGCTCGGCATGCCGCCGGAAAAATTCCTGCGCGAGTACTGGCAGAAGAAACCGCTGCTGATCCGCAACGCATTCCCGGATTTCGCATCGCCGTTGCAACCCGAGGACCTCGCCGGGCTCGCCTGCGAGGACGGCGTGCTCGCGCGCATCGTCGCGCACGAACCGGTCGGCGACGAATGGATGCTGCGCCACGGTCCGTTCCCCGAGGAAATGTTCCCGACGATGCCGCGCCAGGACTGGACCCTGCTGGTGCAGGACGTGGACAAGTGGGACGCGGACGTGCACGCGCTGCTCGAACGCTTCGATTTCCTGCCGCGTTGGCGCATCGACGACGTGATGGTGTCCTTCGCCGCGCCGGGCGGTTCGGTCGGCGCGCACGTGGACCAGTACGACGTGTTCCTGCTGCAGGCGCAGGGCCGGCGCCGCTGGCGGATCGACGACCGGCCGAATCCGCCGCTGCATTTCCGCCACGACGTGGAGTTGAAGCTGCTGCAACGCTTCGACCCCACCCACGATTGGGTGCTCGAACCGGGCGACATGCTCTATCTGCCGCCGGGCGTGCCACACCACGGGGTCGCCGAAGATGCGTGCCTGACGTTTTCGGTGGGAATGCGCGCGCCCGCCGCGGCGGAACTGCTCGGCGATTTCGTCGACACGCTGGCGAGCGAAGCCGACGAATCGCTGCGTTTCGCCGACCCCGGCCTCGAACCGGCTAAGGACGCGTACGAGATCGATCCCGCGGCGATGGAACGCGTGGTCGAGGCGCTGAACAAGCTGCGCATGAACGACCCGGGACGCCTGGGGGAATGGTTCGGGCGCTTCATCACCACCTATCGCACCGCGCTGCGACCGGGCGGCCGCGAGGAAGGCGGCGATGGACGTTCGCGCATCGAAATCGAATGGGACCTGCGGCAAGGCGCGTGGCTGCAGCGCGATCCATGGACGCGCATGGCATGGCAACGCGCGGGGCGCGGGGCCAGGTTGTTCGTCTCCGGCGAATCGCATGCGTTGCCGCTGGCCGACGCGCGCCGCATCGCGAACGGCGAACGCCTCGATGGCGGCGACTACGCGAAACTGTCCATCACCGGCCGCGACCTGGTGCAGGAACTGCTGCAAGCCGGGCACTACGCGCTCGAATCCCCCGACAACGACGCGGCATGAACGCAACCGCGCCGGACTTCAGCGTGTCCACGGTCGACTATGCGACCGACCGCGAAGCCCTGCGCGCGGTTCGCGAAGCGGTGTTCGTGCGCGAACAGGGCGTGCCGCTGGAACTGGAACTCGACGCACGCGACCCGGATTGCCTGCACGTCCTCGCACGCGACGCGGCTGGGCGCCCCATCGGCACCGGACGCCTGACCCCGGCGCACACGCTCGGGCGCATGGCGGTGTTGCCGGAGTGGCGCGGCAAGGGCGTCGGTGCGGCGATGCTCGCGGCGCTGACGCAACTCGCCCGCGACCGGCGCTGGAACGCCATCGAACTGCACGCGCAGGTGGATGCCATCGGGTTCTACCTGCGCCACGGCTACCTGCCGGTCGGGCCGCGCTACATGGAGGCCGGGATCGAACACCAGTCCATGCGCCGTGCGCTGGGCGGCCCGAATGCGGTCGAGGATCGCGAAGCCGCCATCGCCGCGACCATCGCCATCATCGATTCGACCCGTCGCGGACTGCGCGCATACAGCCGCGCACTGGACCCGGGCCTGTTCGATGCGCCAGCGGTGCTCGAGGCCTTGCGACGGCTCGCGGTGCGCGGCGACGGCATCGAACTGCGATTCCTGCTGCAGGACGCGGAGACGCCGCAGCGCGACCACGCGCCGCTGATCGGCCTCGCCCAACGCCTGCCCAGCGTGCTGCTGTTCCGCGCCGTGGACGATCCCGTCGACCGCGCCTATCCCTCCGCGTTCATCGCCAACGACGGCGGTGGCTACTACTTCCGTGGCCTCGGCCACCGCTTCGATGGCGAAACCGCGCTCGATGCAGGCGGCCGCGCCCGACAGTTGCGCGAGGAATTCGACCGCACCTGGGAACGCAGCCGCCCCTGCACGGAGTTCCGGGCACTCGGGTTCTGAAACCCTTCGCGATGATGCAGCGCGGCAAGCTTGGCGGCTATAATCGCGGTTCTTTCGCGTGCCCGTATCACCGGGGGGCAAAACGCCGCCGGATCAACGGGTTGCCACCACTTCCGAGCGCCCGCCAGCACCGTGGACAGTCTCCTCAAGCAGTTCGCCAAAACCTCGCAACTCGGGGCCAACGCCGCCTACATCGAGGAGTTGTACGAGCAGTACCTGGTGGCTCCCGACAGCGTCGGAACTTCGTGGAAAGCGTATTTCGACGGGCTCAAGGGGCGCGAAGCCGGCGACGTGCCGCATTCGGTGGTGATGGAACAGGTCGCGCAGGCCGGCCGCGATGCCGGACGTGGCCTCGCCGCGACCGCCACGGGTTCCGGCGATGAGCGCGACCGCGCGGTTGCCAAGCTGATCACCGCCTACCGTTCGCGCGGCCACCTCGCCGCCAAGCTCGATCCGCTCTGCATGCAATCCCGCCCGGACGCACCCGACCTCGCCATCGGTTTCCACCACCTGTCCGAATCCGACCTCGACCACGAGTTCGGCACCGGCGGCGTCGGCGGGCGCGAACGGATGAAACTGCGCGACCTCGTCGCCCTGCTCAAGGCCACCTACACCGGCCCGATCGGCGCCGAGTACATGCACATCGCCGACGTGGAGCAGCGGCGATGGATGCAGGAACGGCTGGAAACCGCCGCCGGCGATTTCGGCTTCGACGCCGGGGCCAAGCGCCGCATCCTCGAACGCCTGACCGCGGCCGAGGGCCTCGAGCGCTACCTGCACACCAAGTACGTCGGCCAGAAGCGCTTCTCGCTCGAAGGCGGCGATGCGCTGGTGCCGCTGCTGGACGACCTGGTCCGCCGCGCCGGCAGCGACGGGGTGAAGGAAATCGTCCTCGGCATGGCCCACCGCGGCCGCCTCAACGTGCTGGTGAACACGCTGGGCAAGTCCCCGCGCAAGCTGTTCGACGAATTCGAGGGCAAGTTCGACCACGCCCACGACGATCGCGCCCATACCGGCGACGTGAAGTACCACATGGGCTTCTCCGCCAACCTCGCCACGCCCGGCGGCCCGGTGCACCTTGCCCTCGCCTTCAATCCTTCGCACCTGGAGATCGTCGACCCCGTGGTCGTGGGCAGCGTGCGTTCGCGCCAGCACCGCCGCCGCGACGACGGCCGCAAGCAGGTGTTGCCGGTGCTGCTGCATGGCGACGCCGCGTTCGCCGGCCAGGGCGTGGTGATGGAACTGCTGCAGATGTCGCAGGCGCGCGGCTTCGCCGTCGGCGGCACCGTGCACGTGGTCATCAACAACCAGATCGGCTTCACCATCAGCGACCGCCAGGACGCGCGCAGCACGTTGTACTGCACCGACGTGGCCAAGATGGTCGGCGCGCCGGTGCTGCACGTGAACGGCGACGATCCCGAGGCCGTGGTGTTCTGCGCGCAGGCCGCGTTCGATTTCCGCCAGCGCTTCGGCAAGGACGTGGTGATCGACCTGGTCTGCTATCGCCGCCACGGCCACAACGAGGCCGACGAACCGGCGGCGACCCAGCCGCTGATGTACCAGGTGATCCGCGCGCACAAGACCCCGCGCGAACTGTACGCCGACCGCCTGGTCGCCACCGACGTGCTGAAGGCCGGGGACGCGCAGGCCGTGGTCGACGCCTACCGCGACAAGCTCGATGCCGGCGAAGTCACCGCCGAGCTCGCCGAGTCCAAGCCCGACGCCGAGGCGATCGACTGGTCGAAATACCTGTCCGGCAAGCTCTCCGACGCCACCGACACCCGCGTCCCGCGCAAGAAGCTCGATGCGCTGGCGAAGGCGATCAACACCATCCCCGCGGAGATCGTGCTGCATCCGCGCGTGGCCAAGATCTACGAGGAACGGCGCAAGATGGTCGCCGGCGAAGTGCCCGGAGACTGGGGTTTCGCCGAAAACCTCGCCTACGCCACCCTGCTCGATGCCGGCCACCGCCTGCGCCTGGTCGGCCAGGACAGCGAGCGCGGCACCTTCTTCCACCGCCACGCGGTGCTGCACGACCAGAAGACCGACACGCATTACACGCCGCTGCAGCAGCTGGCGAAGCATCCCGACGACGCGGCCATCATCGATTCGCTGCTGAGCGAGGAAGCGGTGATGGCGTTCGAATACGGCTACTCGACCGCCGACCCCGGCACCCTCGACGTCTGGGAAGCCCAGTTCGGCGATTTCGCCAACGGCGCGCAGGTGGTGATCGACCAGTTCATCAGCTCGGGCGAGGCCAAGTGGGACCGCCTGTGCGGACTTGTCCTGTACCTCCCGCATGGTTACGAAGGCCAGGGCCCCGAACACAGTTCCGCGCGGCTCGAGCGCTTCCTGCAGCTGTGCGCGCTGGAGAACATGCAGGTCTGCGTGCCGACCACGCCCGCGCAGGACTTCCACATGATCCGCCGGCAGATGCTGATGGACACGCGCAAGCCGCTGGTGGTGATGACGCCGAAGTCGCTGCTGCGGCACAAGCTGGCGGTGTCGTCGCTGGACGAACTGGCGAACGGCTCGTTCCAGTTGCTGATCCCGGATGCGCAGGCAGGCGCCAAGTCGGTGAAACGCGTCGTCGCCTGTTCCGGCAAGGTCTATTACGACCTGCTGGAGGAAGCGCAGAAACGCGGACTCGAGGATGTCGCGCTGCTCCGCGTCGAGCAGTTGTACCCGTTCCCGCGCAAGGAACTGGCAGCGGAACTGAAGAAATACGCCAAGGCCACCGACGTGGTCTGGTGCCAGGAAGAGCCGCAGAACCAGGGCGCGTGGTACCAGATCCAGCACCACCTCGACGCCTGCCTGCAGCCGAAGCAGTCGCTGCATTACGCCGGGCGCCCGCGTTCGCCCTCGCCCGCCGTCGGCCATTTCAACGACCATGTCGCCGAACAGCAGAAGCTGGTCGCCGATGCGCTGGTGAATCCGCTGAACGGCCACATTTCGAACGAATAACAACCCCGCATTCCGCAGAGAAGCCCCATGGCCACCGACATCAAAGTCCCGGTTCTCCCCGAATCCGTTTCCGACGCCACCATCGCCAGCTGGCACAAGAAGGTCGGCGACGCGGTCAAGCGCGACGAGAACCTGGTCGACCTCGAAACCGACAAGGTCGTGCTCGAGGTGCCCTCGCCGACCGACGGCGTGCTGAAGGAAATCAAGTTCGCCGAAGGCGCGACCGTCACCAGCCAGCAGGTGATCGCGGTGATCGAGGAAGGTGCGGTCGCCGCCGCGGCACCGGCCCGCGGCACCGGCTGCTCCCGCCGCCCAAGCGCCGAAGACCGCGGCTCCTGCCCCGGTCGCCGCTGCGCCGGTCGCGGCCAAAGCCGCTCCCGCGCCAGCAGCACCTGCGGCGACGCCCACGGGCCTGCCGCCGGGCGCCGCGTTCTACGCCGCATCGAACAAGGTCGATCCCGCCGACGTCGCCGGCACCGGCCGCCGCGGCGCGGTGACCAAGGAAGACCTGGTCAACTACGCCAGCGGCAAGACCCCCGGCGTGTCCGGCGGCGCACGTCCGGAAGAGCGCGTGCCGATGACCCGCATGCGCGCGCGCATCGCCGAACGCCTGATGCAATCGAAGAATTCCATTGCGATGCTCACGTCCTTCAACGAGGTCAACCTCGGCAAGGTCATGGCGATGCGCAAGGAACTGCAGGACGAGTTCGTGAAGGCCAACGGCATCAAGCTCGGCTTCATGAGCTTCTTCGCCAAGGCGGCGGCGAACGCATTGCAGCGGCATCCGGCGGTCAATGCCTCGGTCGACGGCAACGACGTGATCTACCACGGCTACGCCGACATCAGCATCGCGGTCTCGACCGACAAGGGCCTGGTCACGCCGGTGCTGCGCAACGTCGAGCGCATGTCCTTCGCCGACATCGAGAAGGGCATCGACGCCTACGCCAAGGCCGCGCGCGAAGGCGGGCTCAAGCTCGAGGACCTGCAGGGCGGCACCTTCACCATCACCAATGGCGGCACCTTCGGCTCGCTGATGTCGACGCCGATCGTGAACCCGCCGCAGAGCGCCATCCTCGGCATGCACGCGATCAAGGAACGCGCGATCGTCGAGAACGGCCAGGTGGTCGCCGCGCCGATGATGTACATCGCACTCAGCTACGACCACCGCATCATCGACGGCAAGGACGCGGTGCTGTTCCTGGTCGACATCAAGAACCAGCTCGAGAACCCCAGCCGCATGCTGCTCGGGATGTGACGACCCTGCATCCGCAGGTTCGAATCCCGCCCCCGCTACCAAGCCTTAGGAATTGCAATGGCTGAACAACAACAATTCGACGTCGTGGTGATCGGTGGCGGCCCGGCCGGCTACCACGCCGCGATCCGCGCGGCGCAACTCGGCCTGAAGACCGCCTGCGTCGACGCCGCGCTGGGCAAGGACGGCAAGCCGGCCCTCGGCGGCACCTGCCTGCGCGTGGGCTGCATCCCGTCCAAGGCGCTGCTCGATTCCAGCCGCCAGTTCTGGAACATGGGCCACATCTTCGACCAGCACGGCATCGGCTTCGACAAGCCCAGGATCGACGTGGGCAAGATGGTCGCGCGCAAGGACGCCATCGTGAAACAGTTCACCGGCGGCATCGCCGCGTTGTTCAAGGCGAACAAGGTGGCGGCGTTCCACGGCTGGGCGCAACTGCAGCCCGGCAACGTGGTCAAGGTGAAGCAGCACGACGGTTCCGAAGTCGAGTTGAAGGGCACCAATGTCGTCCTCGCCGCCGGTTCGGACTCGATCGAACTGCCGTTCGCGAAGTTCGGCGAGCACATCGTCGACAACGTCGGCGCGCTGGATTTCGACAAGGTGCCCAAGCGCCTGGGCGTGATCGGCGCCGGCGTGATCGGCCTCGAACTCGGCAGCGTGTGGAACCGCCTCGGTTCGCAGGTCACCGTGCTCGAAGGCCTGCCGAACTTCCTCGCCGCCGCCGACGCCGAAGTGGCGAAGGTCGCCGCGCGCGAATTCAAGAAGCAGGGCCTCGACATCAGGCTCGGCTGCAAGGTCACGAACACCGAAGTGAAGAAGGACGGCGTGCACGTCTCCTACACCGACGACAAGGGCGAGCAGCGGATCGTGGTCGACAAGCTGCTGGTCAGCGTCGGCCGTCGCGCGGCGACGAAGAACCTGCTTGCCGACGGCACCGGCGTGCAACTCGACCAGCGCGGCATGATCGTCGTCGACGACCACTGCCATACCGGCGTCGACGGCGTCTGGGCCGTCGGCGACTGCGTGCGCGGTCCGATGCTGGCGCACAAGGGCTTCGAGGAAGGCATCGAGGTCGCCGAACTCATCGCCGGCCTGCCCGGCCACGTGAACTACGACACCATCCCGTGGGTGATCTACACCGAACCGGAAATCGCCTGGGTCGGCAAGACCGAGGAACAGCTCAAGGCCGAAGGCATCGCCTACAAGGCCGGCAGCTTCCCCTTCGCGGCGGTCGGCCGCGCGGTGGCGATGGCCGAACCCGCGGGCTTCGTGAAGGTGCTGGCCGACGGGGAAACCGACCGCATCCTCGGCATGCACCTGGTCGGCGCCAACGTCTCCGAACTGGTGCACGAAGGCGTGATTTCCATGGAATTCAACGGCAGCGCCGACGACCTCGCCCGCATCTGCCACGCGCATCCGTCGCTGTCCGAAGCCGTGCACGACGCGGCGATGGCGGTGCACAAGCGGGCGATCCACAAAGCGAACTGACGGTCGACTGCGATTCGCGGAACGGCGCCTGCGGGCGCCGCTTTCGTTTGCACCCATGCGGGTCGCTTCCTGCCAGCACAAGTCCGTCCAATCGCCCTGCAACGGCCGCATGGGCGGGCAATCCGGGCATACTCGCGGCATGGGCCATGCGATGCGCCACAACCCGCCGTGGAGCTGGATCGTCCCGGTCGCCGGCGCCCTCGTCCTCGGCCTGGCGTTCGCCGCGCCGGCCATGCCGGGCATCGCCCCGCTGCTGGTCGCGGGCCTGTTCGCGAGCGTGATCGCCGCCGTGCACCACGCCGAGGTGATCGCGCTCAAGGTGGGGGAACCCTTCGGCACCATCGTGCTGGCGCTGGCGGTCACCGCCATCGAGCTGGCGCTGATCGTGACCATGATGCTCGCCGGTGGCGAGGCCAATGCCAGCCTGCCGCGCGACACCGTGTTCGCCGCGGTGATGCTGATCCTCAACGGCATCATCGGCCTCAGCCTCGTCGCCGGCAGCCGCCGCCACGCGGTGCAGCGCTACCGCATCGACGGCGTGACCGCCGCGCTGGCGACCTTGACCGCGATCGTGGTCCTGACGCTGGTGCTGCCGAACTACACCGCCACCCGCGGGCCGGTTTACTCCATGTCGCAGTTGATCTTCATCGCGGTGGTGACGCTGGTGCTGTTCGCCGCGTTCACGACCTTCCAGACCGGGCGCCACCGCGATTATTTCCTGCCGGTCGACGATGGGAACCCCGCGACCGAAGACCATGCGCTTCCACCGTCCGCGCACGTCGCCTTCGCCAGTCTCGCCCTGCTGCTGCTGAGCCTCGCGGTGGTCGTCCTTGCGGCAAAGAAACTGGCGCCTGGCCTCGAGGCAGCGCTGGTCGCCGCCGGAGCGCCGCCCGCGGCGGTCGGCATCGTCATCGCCGCCATCGTGCTGCTGCCCGAAGGCGTGGCCGCGGTCCGCGCCGCGCTCAACGACCGCGTGCAGACCAGCCTCAACCTCGCTCTCGGCTCGGCCATCGCCACGATCGGACTGACCATCCCGGCGGTCTCGCTGCTCGCGGTCGCGATGGGCTGGCCGCTGGCGCTCGGCCTCGACGGCATGTCGACCGTGTTGCTGTTCCTGTCGTTGTTCGTCGCATCCATCTCCCTGCGCACGGGCAGGACGAACATGCAGATAGGGATCGTGCATGCGGTCCTGCTCGGTACGTACTTGTTCCTGAGTTTCGTGCCCTGAGCCGCGGGCATAATGGCGGCATGAACCCGCAATTCATCGCGAAAACCGCCATCACCGTCGCGCTCGTGCTGGCGGCGTCGATGTTGTCGAAACGCCCCGGCCTGCTCGGCGCGCTGGTGGCGGCCTTGCCGCTCACCTCGCTGCTGGTGCTGGGTTGGCTGTATGCGGAAACGCGCGACGCGCAGCGCGTCGCGGCGATGTCGATGGACATCTTCTGGTTCGTGATCGGCGGCCTGTTGTTCTTCCCGGTGCTGTCGTTCTCGCTCAAGGCCGGCTGGCAGCCCTGGCTGTGCTTCCTGCTCGCCGGAATCGCCGCGTTCGCCGGCATGAGCGGCGCGCAGATCCTGCTCGCCTATTGGCGCCCGCGATGAAATCGGTCTGCGTCTATTGCGGTTCCAACGCCGGTGGCGATCCGGCTTATGCAGCGCAAGCCAGGGAACTCGGCGCGCGCCTCGCCAGGGAAAAACTCGCACTGGTGTACGGCGGCGGCAACGTCGGGTTGATGGGCATCGTCGCCGATGCGGTACTGGAAAACGGCGGCGAAGTCGTCGGCGTGATCCCGCGGCAACTGGTCGCCTGGGAAGTCGCGCACAAGGGCATCACGCGACTGGAAATCGTCGATTCCATGCACGAGCGCAAGGCACGGATGTTCGACCTGTCCGATGGTTTCGTCGCCCTTCCGGGAGGTTTCGGCACGCTCGACGAGATGTTCGAGATGCTGACCTGGCGCCAACTCGGCCTCGGCGACAAGCCCTGCGCCTTCCTCGACGTGAACGGCTTCTGGCAACCGCTGATGGCGATGCTGGACACGATGGTGCGCGAGCGTTTCCTGCACGCCGACCAGCGCCACGACCTGTGGCACGGCGACGACATCGACGCGATGCTGGCGTGGATGCGCGACTACGTGCCGGCGCAGGCGGACAAGTGGCTGGATGGCAAGCGGCGCGGCGAATTGCGCTAGGAGGATCCTCGGCAATTTCCGAGGTATTTACCGATGCGTACCGTCCCGGCATTCCCCATCGCAATCCGTATCGGCACTTGATTTCATGGAAATCCATCCTCTCGTCATCCCGGCGAAAGCC
>Ga0209023_10002087_pt1 | contig 25711 bp, 19 predicted proteins | sample LakOneMetagenome_FD_187468 | JGI IMG/M metagenome (GOLD analysis project Ga0209023, IMG submission 187468) | Freshwater and sediment microbial communities from Lake Erie, Canada (SPAdes) (version 2) | ecosystem: Environmental > Aquatic > Freshwater > Lentic | place: Lake Erie, Canada... | reverse complement strand
GCTGTCCATCAACTTCAAAATATCGAGCTTCGCCATCGTTCCGGCGCCGTAGAACAATTCGAGTTCGTTGGAGAGAATGCCGACGCGCCGGCCCGCCGCCTTGGCGAGATAGACGAAGTCGCGCGCCTGCGGCCGCACGTGGAGATTGGGATCGTCGCCGAGCGTGCGGCGGATCATGGCGAGCATGTCCCAGTTCTCGCCGACGCGCGCGCCCGTCTCCCTCGCGCGCATGGCCCAGTAGTCGCGCTCGCTGATCCTGTCGTCCAGCATGTCGCGCCAGAGAGCATCGCCCTCGGGATCGAAGGGGCCGCGCCAGGTCAGCGTGCCCTCGGGCAGGCCGAGCAGGCGTTCGCTCAGGCGATGGCGCTCGAATAGGGTGACCGAAATCACGCCGCCAAAATCGAGCAGAAGGCCTTTGGCTTGCGTCATTTGGCGGGATCGAGATTCACGCTGGTCAGCGCGTGGGTGATCGCATCCACGATCGCCTGCGAATCCTTGCGCTCGAGCACGAGTGGCGGCGACATGATCATGTTGTTGCCCGATACGCGCACGAGCGCGCCAGCATCGTAGGCAGCGTCGGCGAGGGCGGCCATGTAGGTCTTGCCGGCTGGCGTCTTCGCCTTGCGGTCGGAAACGAATTCGACCGCGAGCATCAGGCCCTTGCCACGAACGTCGCCGATCGTGTCGTGTTTCCCCGCGAGCTTATGCAGGGCGTCGAGGATGAAGCCGCCTTCGCGCGCGGAATTGCCGGGCAGGTCGCGCGAAAATGTCTCGTCGAGGCAAGCGAGCGCAGCCGCGCAGCCGACGGGGTGACCGGAATAGGTGTAGCCGTGATAGATCGAGGCGAGCGCGTCGTCGGACGTCATGAAGGCTTGCTCGATCTTCTCGTTGACCATGCAGGCGCCGAGCGGGAAATAGCCTGATGTGATCGCCTTGGCGATGCACATGATGTCGGGCGCGAAACCGTCGAGCCGCACACCGAACCATTCGCCGGTGCGGCCGAAGCCGGTGATGACTTCGTCCGCGATCATCAGGATGTCGTGGCGATCAAGTAGAGCGCGCACCTTCTTCATGAAGCCAGCCGGCGGCACGATCACGCCGCCTGCGCCCAACACGGGTTCCGCGATAAAGGCGGCGATCGTGTCGGCACCCTGGAACTTGATCTCGTCTTCCAGAGCCGCGAGGCAGAGATCGGCCAGCTTGTCCGGATCAGTCGCATCGAATGGGTTGCGATAGAGCAGGGGGCAGGCCGCGTGATAGACGCCGGGCAGCAGCGGCTCGTAGGCGCGGCGGAAGTTGGAATTGCCGTTGACCGAGGCGCCGCCGAAATGCGTGCCGTGATAGCCCTTCTTCAGCGCGAGAAACTTGGTCTTGTCGGCCTTGCCGCGCACTTTCCAGTACTGGCGGGAAATGCGCAGCGCCGTCTCGACGGAATCCGATCCGCCCGAGGTCAGCATGGCGCGCTTCATGTTTTCGGGTTTCAGAATATCGACGAGGCGCGCGCCGAGCTCGATCAGGCGCGGATTGGTCGTACCGCGAAAGGCGGAATAATAGGGCAGTTCGGCAAGCTGGCGCGCGATCGCTTGCTTGATCGGATCGTTCGAATAGCCGAGGTTGACGTTCCACAGGCCGCCGACCGCGTCCACCACGCGCTTGCCGTCGAGATCGACAATGTGCACGCCCTCGCCCGATACGATGATGCGCGGCGGCGTCGACTCCATTTCGGCCGGATGCGCCATCGGGTGCCAGACGTTGCGTGCATTGTGCTCGCGCAGGAAATTCGAGGAGAGTTCGTTCATGCTGTCCGTCCCGTGGGCGCTGGCGCCATGTTCGCGAGCGATTATAGACTGAGCAAACGGGCGCGCGACAGGGGAGGCTGAGGGCATGGCGGGTCGGGCCAATATTCTGCTGATCGGCACGGCCGACACGAAATCGCCGGAACTCGCCTTCCTGCGCGACTGCATCATGGAGGCGGGCGGGGCAACGCTGTTCATGGATGTCGGCGTGCTGGCGCCCGGCGCCTATGCGCCCGACATCAGCAATGCCGAAGTCGCGGCCGCCGCCGGTACGACGCTCGATGCGGTCAAGGCGTCGGGCGACGAAAACAGCGCCATGTCGAAGATGGCTGCAGGCGCCGCCGCGATTGCGACCCGCCTGCGCGCGGAAGGGCGCATTGACGGCATGCTGGCGCTGGGCGGCACGATGGGAACCGATCTCGCTCTGGATGTCGCGGCAGCCTTGCCGCTCGGCGTTCCCAAATGCGTGGTATCGACCATCGCCCATTCGCATCTCGTGCCGCCGGAGCGGGTGACGCCCGATCTCATCGCGGTGCTCTGGGCGGGCGGGCTCTACGGACTCAACGCCATCTGCCGCTCTGCGCTGGCGCAGGCGGCGGGCGCGGTCGTCGGCGCCTGCCGCGTCGCGCGTCCGCCGTCGGGCGAGCGTCCGCTGGTCGGCATGACCTCGCTCGGCAAGAGTTGTCTTTCTTATATGGAGCCGCTCCTGCCCGCACTGGAGGCGCGTGGCTACGAGGTTGCCGTCTTTCATACGACCGGCATGGGCGGGCGCGCCTTCGAGGCCTTGGCGGGCGAAGGCGCCTTTGCGGCGGTGATGGATTTCAGCCTGCAGGAGCTCGCCAATCATTGCGCGGGCTCGGTCGTGACGGCCGGCCCGACGCGGCTGGAAGCCGCCGGCCGGCGTGGGGTCCCGCAGATCGTTGCGCCCGGCGCTATCGACATGATCGATTTTCCGGCATGGCGTCCGGACGGCAAGGCGGGTGAGGGGCGCGGTTTTCATGCGCACAACCGGCTGATCGCCTCGATTGCGGCGACAGCCGCCGAGCGGCGCGGCGTTGCGGAGCTGATTGCGCGGAAACTGTCGATGGCGGCAGGGCCGACCGCGTACATCCTGCCGCGCGGCGGGGTGGAGGCCTGGGACAGGCCGGGCGAGCCGATGCACGATCCGCAAGCGCTCGACGCCTTCCTGAGCGCGGCGCGCGCATCGGCGCCTGCCAATGCCGAACTCGTCGAGATCGACGCGCATATCAATGACCGCGCCTTTGCGGACGCCGCGCTGGCGATCTTCGATCGCTGGGTTGGCGCCGGGCGGATTGCAGCTGCGCGCTGAAGCGGCTTGTTCGCGCCCCGGAGGGCCCGCTAGTCTTGGTCCCGACAATCGCGCCACAGACGCGCGAGCGGGAGAACGCCATGCACGACGCAATCCACCACGGCCCCACAGTCGGCGCGCAGGCGCTGCGCGCGCTCGCCCGCTATCCCGACCGTATCGCCTTCGTGGAAGGCGAAAAGCGCTCGAGCTATGCCGCCACTCTCGATCTGGTCGGCCGCATGCAGGCGGTCTATGCCGCGCATGGGCTTGGGCGCGGCGACAGGATCGCGGTTCTCACCGCCAACCGTTCGGAATCCTGGTGTGCGAGCGTCGCGGCGCAGATCTCGGCGATGAGCATCACCTGGCTGCATCCGATGGGTTCGCTGGACGATCAGGTCGAGCAGATCGTGGACGGCGAATGCACGGTCCTGCTGGTCGACGATGCGAATTTTCTCGCGCGCGGCGGCGAGATCGTCCTGCGCGCCAAAGAGGCTCTGCGGGCCGCATTCTCGCTTGGCATGACCGATTATTCGATCGACCTGCTGGCGGCGGCCGCCGCGATCGGCGCAGCAAGCGCGCGCGATGTTGCGCGGCCCGAGGACATTGCGATCCTCAACTACACCGGCGGCACGACCGGCAAATCCAAGGGCGCGCTGCGCAACCACGCGCAGAATGCCAGCTATACGACCGCGATCCTCTCGGATTTCGAGCTGCCGGCGACGCCGCGCTATCTGCTGATCGCGCCGATGAGCCATGTCGCGGGCACCAAGGTGCTGCCGTGCTTCATGCTGGGCGGGACGATATACTTAATGAAAGGTTTCGATCCGAAGGCGGTGCTGGAGACGATCGCGCGCGAAAAAATCAACATGACGCTGCTCGTGCCGACGATGATCTATGTGCTGCTCGACCATCCCGACCTCGACCGCACCGATCTCTCCTCGCTTGAACTGCTGCTCTACGGCGCTTCGCCCATGTCGCCTTCGCGGCTCGAAGAGGGGCTGAAGCGGATCGGCCCGGTCTTCTCGCAATTGTATGGGCAGACCGAGTGCTATCCGATTTCCGTTCTGCGCAAGGCCGACCATGATCTCGACCGGCCGGAGCTCTTCGCCTCCTGCGGCTTTCCGATCGCCAGCGTCGATGTCGCAATCCTCGACGATCAGGACCAGCCGGTCGCGCCGGGCGGCGCCGGCGAAATCTGCGTGCGGGCGGCCCATGCGGTGGACACCTACTGGAAACGGCCAGAGCAGACGGCGGACCTGTTTCGTGGCGGCTGGCTCCATACGGGCGATATCGCGCGGATGGACGAGCGCGGCTACATGTTCATCCTCGACCGCAAGAAGGACATGATCGTGTCCGGCGGCTTCAATATCTATCCGCGCGACGTGGAGGACGCTCTTTCGGCCCATGCGGGCGTCGCCATGGCGAGTGTGGTCGGCGCCCCGGACGAGAAATGGGGCGAAGCGGTGGTGGCCATGGTCGTACGCCGCCCCGGCGCGCAGCCGAGCGCCGAAGAGCTGATCGCGCTCGTGAAGGAAAAAAAGGGCGCGGCGCACGCGCCCAAGCGGGTTGAATTCGTCGACGCCCTGCCGATGACGCCGGTCGGCAAGGTCGACAAGAAGGTCCTGCGGGCGAAGTTCTGGGGAGGCCGCGACCGGCAGGTCGGTTAACGAATGGTCGCCGCGTTCGCACGCATTGTTTCACAAGGCGAAGGACGGGATTCGGGATGACGGCGGCGTGTGCTGCAGACGCACAGTTAACACGTTTTTAGACATATCGATTGATCGCAAATTTGAATTAACTCGACTCTTACGCGACGGAACCATGCTGCGAGGCAAGGGACGGAGAGGCGCCAGTGCGCCCTCCTCAGGAGCGTCGGTTCATGCGTTCGGGTCGTGTCATTCTGACGACATTGGCGGCAATGGCGCCGTGCGCGGCCGGCGCAGCCGAGTGGTATACCGGCGCGCCGCTCGCGCAGGGCGTTGCGCCCACGGCTTATATCGCCGCCTTTCCGCCGCAGACCGAGCCGGTCTACACGACCTACAAGCCGGTGGTCTCGAAGTCAGCGGACTATGTCGGTGGCCCTACGTCCAGGGAAACCTTCGGTGCGGCGATCGACTTCGCGGTCACGGCCGACACCAAGGGCTCGCGCTTCCTGACCGCCATCGCGACGATCGCGCCCTTCAGCGGGCTGGACGAGTCGGGACTTCGCCTGCGCCTCGGCGGCGTCGTCGGCCAGTACTCCTACACCAACACCAATCTCGGCACGATCAAAGGCACGCAATCCGACGTGTCCTTCATGATCGGCTACGAGTGGGTCACCGCCCGCGCCTCCTTTGGAGTCTATGGCGGCGCCAACTACGACAACAATTCGACCGACAAATATGATCCGGCCAATACGTCCGTCGGCAAGGGCACGGGCGCGAAGATCGCGGTCGACTTCAATTACCGCCCGACCGACTTCACGATGTTCTCGGGCGTCGGCTCCTTCTCGAGTTTCCACAGCGCCTATTACACGCGCATGAAAGCGGGCTATGCCATCGCGCCGCAGCTCTACGTCGGCCCCGAGGCGGTTTTCATGGGCGACGACTTCTTCAAGCAGTGGCGCGTCGGCCTGCACATGACCGGCGCCAAATTCTCCGCGCTGCAGGTGGGCGCCTCGGCCGGCGTGCTCGTCGACAAGGTCCGCGGCACCGGCATCTACGGGATTCTCGACGCGCGCCTCGGCTTCTGAGGCGCGATCTCAACACAATCTTAACATGCAGGGCGTATCGGCGACGCAGAGCCGCCGGCGCGCCTCGCAGAAACACGGGCCGATCGCGAATGGGGCGGAATTGCAGGGCAAGAGCACTGTTCTGGCGATGCCTCCCCGCAGGCCGCGGCCGCCATTTCTTAACGGAATCTGCACGCCCTGCGCTTTCCCGTTCAACCTCCAGTAGCGTTAACCGAAGCGTAAAGCGTCGCGTCTAGATTGCTATCCCAGCGTCAGGGAGTTGCGTGAATGTCGGCGACGGTGCGCGCCATAGCGTGGGGGATTTCCGGTCTTTTGGCCGTGATTCTGCTTACGCAGCCAGTGAGCGTGCACAGCCAGCTCGCGCTCAGCGCGACTGTCATCGTCGGTCTCATAGCCATCTGGATTTTCGGCCGCGGCCTCATTGCCCGCCAGTTTTTCCTCGCGCTCGCGAGCTTCGTCGTCATTCGCTACATGTATTGGCGCTGGACCTCGACGCTGCCGCCGGCGAGCGATCCGCTCGCCTTCGGCATCGGCCTGGTTCTGGTCGTCGCCGAAATGTACTGCATGCTGATCCTGTCGATCAGCCTGATCATCAATGCCGACCCGCTCGTCCGCCCGCCGCTGGAACGCGAAGACGACGACAAGCTGCCGGTCGTCGACGTCTTCATCCCGACCTACAACGAAGACGAATACATCCTGGCCACCACGATCGCGGCGGCCAAGTCCATGGACTATCCGGCCGACAAGTTGAACGTCTGGCTGCTCGACGACGGCGGCACCGACCAGAAGTGCAACGACAAGGATCCCGCCAAGGCCGAAGCCGCCCGCCAGCGGCGTATTTCGTTGCAGGCGCTCTGCGCGCAGATGGGCGCCATCTACCTGACCCGCAAGCGCAACGAGCACGCCAAGGCCGGCAACATGAACAATGCGCTCGGCCACGTGAAGGGCGACATCATTGTCGTGTTCGACGCCGACCACGCGCCGTTCCGCGCGTTCCTGCGCGAGACCGTCGGCTATTTCGCCAAGGACCCGAAGACCTTCCTGGTCCAGACGCCGCACGTCTTCCTCAATCCCGATCCGATCGAGAAGAACCTGCGCACCTTCCATGAAATGCCGTCGGAGAACGAAATGTTCTACGGCGTCACGCAGCGTGGCCTCGACAAGTGGGACGGATCGTTCTTCTGCGGTTCGGCCGCCTTGCTGCGCCGCTCCGCGCTCGAGACGACCGGCGGCTTCTCGGGTATCACCATCACCGAGGATTGCGAGACCGCGTTCGAACTGCATTCGCGCGGCTGGAACAGCGTCTATGTCGACAAGCCGCTGATCGCCGGGCTGCAGCCGGAAACGTTCACGTCCTTCATCGGCCAGAGATCGCGCTGGTGCCAGGGCATGTTCCAGATCCTCATGCTGAAGAACCCGGCCCTCAAGAAGGGCCTGAAGTTCATTCAGCGCGTGGCCTATCTGTCGAGCATGACCTTCTGGTTCTTCCCCGTGCCGCGCATGATCTTCATGTTCGCGCCCCTGACGCACATTTTCTTCGACATTAAGATTTTCGTGTCGAACCTGGACGAGGCGATCGCCTATACGGCGACTTACATGATCGTCAACGTCATGCTCCAGAACTACCTCTACGGCCGCGTGCGCTGGCCGTGGGTGTCCGAGCTCTACGAATATGTGCAGGGCGTGTTCCTGGCCAAGGCGATCGTGTCCGTCGTGATGAGCCCGCGCAAGCCGACGTTCAACGTGACGGCGAAGGGCCTGACGCTCGACCAGGACCATCTGTCGGAGCTGGCCTGGCCGTTCTTTGCGATCTATGGCCTGCTATTCAGCGCAGGCATCGTGGCAGCCTACCGCTACATGTTCGAGCCGGGCGTCGACAATCTGATGCTCGTCGTCGGCCTGTGGAACCTGTTCAACATGATGATCGCCGGCGCAGCGCTGGGCGCGGTCGCCGAACGCAAGCAGCCTGACTGCCATCCGCGCCTCTCCATCACGCGCGAGGGCACGCTGACGGTGGGCGACAAGAACATCCGCGTGAAAATCAAGGACGTGTCGGCTGGCGGCGTGTCGCTGGTCGGTTCGCCCGAAATGACCGCGCTGGCCTTTGACGCCGGCGTGACCGGACGTCTCGCGATCGACCCGATGGGCGAGATCATCAAGGACGAGACGCTGCCGCTCACCTTCGTCCATCAGACCGGAACGGGCGACGCCGCCGTCTACGGCTTCGAATTCTCGGCGATGGAGCCGGACGAATATTACGTTCTGGCCGATCTTATGTACGCCGATTCCGAGGCGCTGCCCTCGTTCCTCAAGACGCGCCGCAAGCACAAGAACGTGTTTGCCGGTTCGGGCCGTTTCATCTGGTGGGGTCTGACGGAGCCCGTTCGCGCGATTTCCTATCTGATCAAGCGCGAGAAGGAGAAGAAGGAGGAGGCGGCGCCCGAAGCGCCATCCAAGACATCGATTTCCTGGCTCCGTCGCTTGGCGGCCGCCGGCAAGACACAGCAGACCGCGCCCGCAGAAGCGGCCGCGCAGATCAAAAATTCAGCCTGACGGGACCAGTTCGAGCACGCATGCGTAAAAGCGTCACCTTCCTTCTCCTGACGACCGCCTTTCTGGCGGCGCGGGCGGACGCGTGCCTTGCGCAGGCGATCTTCACCACCGCGCCGCCGAGCCTGTCGCGCGTCGTGCCCTACAGCTCGCAGCCTGCGCCGGCCGCCCAGCCACAGCCACAGCCACAAATGCAGCAGCAGGCCGCTCCGGCCGCGCCTGCGCCGGCCCCGCGCATGGAGCGCGCAGCGCCAGCCGCCCAGCAGCCGGCGCCGATGCAGAGCGCAGCGCCTGCGCCCACGCCCGCGCCAGCTCAACTCGCGCCGCCCCCGCCTGCGGCTTACACGTTCACCCCATCGCCGTCGGCTCCCGCAGCGCCTGCGCCTGCGATGGCGCAGCCTGCGCCGCCGCCTGCCGCGCCTGTTGCGGCCACCGCACTTGCCACCGGCTCGACGCTGCGTCACCTGACCAACAACATCCAGGGTTTCCGCCTTGCAGGCGAAATCGCCTCGTCCGAATGGCCCGTTTACATCACGGGCGAACAGGCGCGCCTGCCGATCAAGTTCCAGGTCGGCTATCTCTCGGCCGTCTCGGTCATGCCGGAAGCGTCCTATCTGACGCTGTCGATCAACGACGTTGTCGTCGGTCGCGCCAACATTCGCGCCACGCATTCGGTCAAGACCTTCACTTTCGATATTCCGCCGAATGCGCTGCAGGCCGGGTTCAACTCGATCCGGCTGACCGCCGAGCAGCGCCACCGCGTCGACTGCTCGATTCAGGCGACCTACGAATTGTGGACGCAGATCGATCCGTCGCAGACCGGCCTCCTGCTGCCCCGCTCCACGCCAGTCTCGCGCCTGTCGGATCTTCCCGCGCTGTCGCCTGACGCGCAGGGCGCGCTGCCGATCCGCGCCGTCGTACCCGGCCGCACCACTCTGGCCAATGTCGAGCGCATCATGCGCGCAACCCAGCTGATTTCGCTGCACGGCCGTTTCGAACAGCCGGTCGTCGACATCGGCCCGCTCGCCGACGGCGAATATGGCGTCAATCTCGTCGTCGGGCCGGCCGCTGATGTCGCGGGCCTCGTCGATCTGCGCGCCGCCGGTCCGATCACGGGTCCGCGCGTCCTCGTCATTCCCGCCAATCCGCGGCTGCGCACGACCATCGTCGTGACCGGCGCGACGGATGCGCAGGTGAGCGATGCGCTCGCCGAATTCGACGCGAGCCAGAAGCCGATCGGCGCCGCCGCCGGCCTGCGCGCCGCTTCTGCCTTTCCCGGCCTCCACATTGCGGGCGGGCAGCGCGTGAAGCTGCGCGATCTCGGCGTCGCCAGCGAAGAATTTTCGGGCCGCCTGTTCCGCGCAGCCTTCAACGTCATCCTGCCGCCGGACTTCTATCCGGCCGACTACGGCAAGGCGATCGTCGATCTTGCTGGCGGCTATGCGCCGGGACTCACGACCGAAGCGCACATGGTCGTCAGCGTCAACGGCCGCAACGCCGTCAGCATGAAGCTGCCGAAGTCGGCGGGCGATGTGTTCACCAAGAACCCGATCCCGCTGCCGCTGGGCGCGATGCGGCCTGGCCTGAACCGCGTCGAGATCGAAGCAATCGTGCCGATGGCGAGCGATTCCGCCTGCGATCCGCTCGCTGCGATTTCCGGCGCCAAGCGCTTCCTGCTGCTCGATTCCACCGAGATCGAAATGCCGCGCATCGCCCGCATCGCGCGCATGCCCGATCTCGCGGTGACGACCACCGGCGGCTTCCCCTTCGTCGCCGAAGGCATGCGGCCGAAAATCGTCGCGCCGGCGCCCGATCGCGAGACGATCGGCGCCGCTGCGACGATCGCCGCGCATATGGCGATCATGGCTGGCCGTCCGATCGACTTCCAGCTGATGGGCGCGTTGCCCCAGAAGGGCTCGGGCTCGGTGCTCGTCGTCGGCGCCGCCAATGTTCTCGATCCATCGCTGCTGCGCGCGGCGGGCATCGATCCGCAGGCCGTGCAGAAGGCATGGGCCGGCCGGTTCGATCCATCATCCAAGCCGCCGAAGGACGAAGCGTTGTCGCGCTACGAGGCGCTGGCACGCAATCGTCTTGTCCTGGAGCGCAACTTCCCGGCCGCGTGCCGCATGCCCAAGCCGCCGGGCGGTTACGAGCGCGCGATCAATTCTGCCTTCCGCCGAGTCGACGATGTGTCGACCGCCACGGTGCAGCAGTCGCAGTCGCGCGGCATATTCGTCGGCCCGAGCCGCAAGTACGGCTATGACGGCACGCCGGTCGGTTCGCTGCAGATCACGGGCCAGGCGTCGGGCGCGCTGTTCGACGAGTGGAACGCGAAGGTGCGCAACACGAATGCACTCACCGCCTATGTGCAGCGGGCCTATACCGGCACGCGCGAATGGATCGCGGCCAAGGCGGATGGCATCGTCTCCTGGTTCGGCGCTACGCTCACCTCCGGGCCGGCTGAGCCCGAGGTCAATGCGCGCTCGTCCCTGATCGTGGCGCAGAGCATGATCGGCGATACGATCGACGACGTCTGGACTGTCGTGACCGCGCCGACATCTGCCGATCTAGCCGAATCCGTTCCGTGCCTCGTCGATCCGCGCGTGTGGCGACAGATCGCGGGCCGCATGTCGATTCTCGATGCGTCCGAAGGTTCGGTCGTCACAGCGCCCGCGCGTGCGCAGCGTCTGATCGTCACGCAGCCGCTGACAATCGAGAATTCGCGCCTGATCGCGGCTGGCTGGCTCTCACTTAACAGCCAGATTTATGTCGCCATCGCGCTTGTCATCGCGATGCTGCTGGCGCTGACGACCACGCTGTTCGTGCGCAACGTCGGCCGGAGGCAGCCATGAGCCGCTTCCGCCTCGCCGCCGCGCTCCTCGCGCTTCTCGCCGCGCCCGCCGCGGCGCAGACAATCGCGCCCGTCATTCCGCTCGGCGCGCAAGTGCAGGCGCAGCTCGCCGCCGCCATCAAGACGCCGGAGAAGGCGCCTCTCGCGCTCGACGCGCGTCCGCTCTCGCTCGGCGGCGCGTTGAAGACGCCGGAGATGTGGCAGCAGTACAAGACGAATTACGTGACCGACAACGGCCGCGTGGTCGATACCGGCAATGGCCGCATCAGCCACAGCGAAGGGCAGGGCTACGCCATGCTGCTCGCAATCGCCGCCAACGATCGCGCGACCTTCGACAAGATCTGGGGCTGGACGCGCGCCAACCTGATGGTGCGCGACGATCAGCTGCTGGCCTGGCGCTGGGATCCGGCGCATCGCCCTGCTGTGGCCGACATCAACGACGCTTCGGACGGCGACATTCTCGTCGCATGGGCGCTGACAGAAGCCGCCGAATATTGGGGCGATGTCGCGCTGAAGGTTTCGGCGCGCCGCGTCGCGGTCGAGATCGGCCGCAAGCTCGTCATCTACAAGACCAAGAACGGCGCCCTGCTGCTGCCGGCCGTCGCGGGTTTCGCGCCGGAAGATCGCGCCGATGGCCCGGTCGTCAATCTGTCCTACTGGGTCTTCCCGGCGTTTGCGCGCCTGCCGCTCGTTGCGCCCGAGATCGACTGGCGCGGCATCGTGCAGAGCGGCCTCGACGCGCTGAAGCTCGCGCGTTTCGGCGCCGACGGCCTGCCGGCGGAGTGGATTTCGCTGAAGGACGGCAAGGCGCGGCCCGCAGACGGATTCCCGGCGCAGTTCGGCTACAACGCCATCCGCATTCCGCTCTATCTCGCCTGGGCCGGCATCGGCGAACGCGAGCATTACGAGCCCTTCGTCACCTGGGCGACGCGCCATCGCGGTTCGGCCGTGGTCGACCTGGCCGGCGGCCGCAGCGGCAGCAACCTCACCGAAGGCGGCTATGCGGCGATTGGTTCGCTCACGCAATGCGTGGTCGAGGGCAAGGCGCTCGGGCGTGATCTGTCGACCTCGCGCACGCCTGAGAATTATTATCCCGCGACGCTTCGCATCATGACCGTCCTCGCTGCGCAGATGAGGTTCCCGTCATGCCTGCGCTGAGGCGGACCCCTCTCGCGCTCGCCAGCGCGCTCCTCATCACCGTCTCGACGGCGGCGATGGCGCAGACGCGCGCCGGCGGCTTCATCGTGGACATGCCGATCGCCGGCGCGCCCGCGCCTGCCGCGCCCGCGCCAGCCTCCGTGCCGGCGCGCGAAACCGCCGCGCCTGTGCAGCCCAGCATTCCGAAGGCGGACGAGCCGAACGCACGCATGCTGCGCGCGCAGCCGCTCGCGGTCGATGGCGAGGGCCCCGACGAATCCGCGCTGCGCTACTACGCGCAACTCGGCCAGATGGAGCGCGTGAACACCGAGATCGAACGCCTCGTGCGTCTCTATCCCGGCTGGACGCCGCCGATCGATCTGTTCAACGGCGAACCTCCGGGCGACCCGAGCGAAGACGCCTATTGGGAATTGTTCGCGACCGATCGGATCGACGAATTGCGCGCGGCCATGAATGCGCGCAAGAAGGAGGAGCCCAACTGGCAGCCTTCCAAGGACCTCGCCAACAAGATGCGGCGCAAGGAATTGCGCGTCCGTATCATGGACTTCTGGAAGAAGGGCAAGTGGCAGGACCTCGTCGATTATGTGAAGGCGGATAATTACAACGCCGACGACGCCGACGTCGAAATGCTCTGGACGATCGCGGAAGCCTTCGCCAAGACCAAGCAGACCAGCGACGCGGTTTCGGTTTACCTGTCGATCCTGAAGTCGAACGCCGACCAGCCCGCGCGTCTCGCGACCATCCAGAAGGCGATGGCGAACCTCCGTATGGCCGATGTCGAGAAGCTGATCGCGGCAGGACGCTACGACGCGACGGGCCGCAGTGAATTCGCGCCGATCATGGTCGATATCGTGCGCGCGCGCATCAGCGCCTATCTGCACGATGAGCGTTCCGAGAGGATTCCCGATCCCGAGCTCGAGGTCTTCAAGGCCTACGCGAAGGAAGAGAAAGACCCGAACCAGCCCGGACTGGTGGCTTGGTACTACTACAAGACCAAGACGTTCCGCGATGCGCTCGACTGGTTCAAGATCGCGCTGGAGCGCGGCGGCGACGCGATGATCGCGCATGGTCTCGCGCATTCGCTGCGCGAACTCGACATGCGTCGCGAGACGGAAGAGGTGGCCTACGCCTGGCGCGAGCCGCTGACCAACAATCTCATCCTCTTCATCGACATTCTCGAGCGCGATCTCACGCTCGAATTCCCGCCGTTCATCGAGCCCGACCGGCTTGCCCGCTACGCCAAGGTGACGATGGACGTCGCCTCCGGCGAGGGCGCACAGGCGCTTGCCTGGTACGCCTACAATTCCTGCCAGTATGAGGTTGCGCATCAGTGGTTCCAGCGCGCGGTCGCCTGGTTCCCGAAGGAAGCGACCGTCTACGGCTATGCGCTGACGCTTCAGAAGATGAAGCAGACGAAGGAATTCTGGGATCTGATGAACAGGTACGACGGCCTGTTCGGCAAGGTGCTGGAGATCATCTTCCCCGACGGCCGCTATCATCCGCCGACCCCGTGCGACGAAATGGCGAATGCGCAGCTGCGCCAGCGCCAGCAGGTGGTGGGCGGCTATACGGTGCCGGGCGCCAATCCGGTCATACCCCCGCAGGGACTGCCGCTGCAAAATCTGACCGCGGCGCAGGCGGCTGGCTATGTCGTCAACGGCCAGTACGGCGCAGGCTGGGGCTATCAGCAGCCGCAGCAGGTCGCGATGCCTCAGATCGACCGTAAGCTGTTCCCGGTCGCCGTCGATCCGGAAAATCCGCTGCGCTTCGCCGCGACCGCTGCGCCCAATGCCCAGAGCCCGGCGCAATTCTCGCAGGTCGCCGCGCAGATCGCGCTGCAGACCGAGCCGTTCCGCGGCCCCTATCAGCTGGTGGCCGCGCGCGTGCCGGGCGTCGGACGCATGCCCTACGAGCGTTACGGCTTCTCGCTGCTGCCCGGCTGGAACGGCATCAAGGGGCCGACGACGCCGACCTATGCCGCGCAGATCGCGCCGGCCGGAACGCTCTGGGCGACCGAACTGCCGGAGAAGGATCGCCCGAAGACCGCGATCGAGGCCGGCGGCGCAGGCCCGTCTGCTGGCGTCGGTTCGTCAGCGGCTTCTTCCGTCGCGCCGAATTCCGTCGGAGCGTCCTCGGTTGCGCCCAATTCCGTTGGCGCGAGTTCGCCAGCGCCGACCAGCGTTGGCCCGCAGACGTCGGTGGAAACGAGCGTGCGCGTCGTCGGCGCGCCGATCGGCGTGCAATCCGCCATGCCGCAGGTTCAGCCCGCCGCCGTGGCGCCGCCGCAGCAGCCGGCCCGTTCGGTCGCGGTCTACACGCCGGCCCCGGTTCCGGGCTCCTCGGCCGATGCGCCTGCGCCGCTGGTGCGCCAGGCCTATACCGCGCAGCTGCCCGAAGCGGCGGATGCGGGCACGCTCGCGCAACGCGCGGCGCAGTACTTCAACGAAAAGAATTATGCGGGAGCTCTCGAAACGCTCGAACGGCGCGCAGCCGTTGCGCCCGAGACGACGGAGCTTCGCATGATGCGCGGATGGTCGCTGCTGCATCTCAACCGCAAGGACGAGGCGCGCAACGCGTTCGCGACGCTCGGCAAGGCTGCGCCGGGCCAATCCCTGCAAGGGAACAAGTAAATGCGTAACGCCATCCTTCTCCTCCCCTTCATCGCCGCCCTTGCCGGATGCGCCTCCGATGCGCCTACGACCGGCTACGTTTCCCGTGTCGACAGTGCGGCGCCGCAGACCATGCCGGTCGCCGGCTCCGACGCCTCGATGATGCTGGCGCAGATGCCGCAGCCCGGCGGCCTCGTGACCAGGGTCCGCGAGAAGTCCTATCCCAACGGCATCAGCCAGCAGGCCGTGCTTGCCGGCGAAGTCTCAGGGCTCGGCGAGAACCATCTCGAAATCTATGTGCAGACATCCGCCTCCAACGGTTCGGCCGGCCTGCTCAACATCGGCCCGCCGTCGGAAGCCGGCATGAAGCGCGAGATCCTGGCGCGCTATCCCAAGGTGCCGATGCGCATCGTCACCCAGCCGCGCCAGAATGCGCTCGGCGTGTTCGGTCTCGCCATCGGCCGCGCCAATAATGGCGCGCGCTGCATCTTCGCCTGGCAGTGGGTGGACGACGTTCGCCGCGGCGGCGCGCAGAGCTCGGGCTTCTCGATCATGGGCAAGCGCATCGGCGGCTCCTCCAGCTCCGCAGGCGCGACCCCGGCTTCCATCCGCGTGCACATGTGCCGCAAGGATGCGACGGTCGATGACCTCGCCGCCACGGTCGAAGGCATGACGCTCGCCTCGCCCGCGATTGTCGACAACGCCTTGAACCCGGCGCGCCAGCTCGAAGCGACGACGCCGGTGCGCGGCGCCGACAGCGCGCGGGGCACGACCGTGATCGCCTCCGCGCCGGCCGGCAGCCTCGAAAGCGCGCTCAGCCCGCAGAAGCAGACGCAGATCGCCTCCGACGACACGCCCAAGCCCCGACGGGCGACCCGCGTGGCGCGCCGCAGGGCGCCCGCGCCGGTGGCGCAGGACGCCGACGAGGGGATCGTCGTCGCCCGCCGCCAGGCGCCGGCGGAAGTGCAGCCGCAGATGCAGCAGCAGGCGATGCAGCAGCCGGTTTATTCCAGCGGACCGCGCTACCTCGCGCCCGTGGCCGGCATGCCGGCGAGCGCGCCGGTCGTCTATGGAACGCCCGCGCCGGTCGCCGCTGCGGCGCCGACGACCGCCGGGCTCGATCCGAGCCTGCCGGCGGCCGCCTACCGCGGCCCGAGCGGTCGCGCGAACTACTGAGTCAGATTTCCCAGTTTCTGAAAGCCTTGTCCGCGTCGGTCCCCAAGGGCCGGCGCGGCTTGCTGTCGCAGCCCCGCATTCCATGCGGATTGCAGACAATTCGACGTGTTGGCGCAAAGTCTTCTCGATAACCTTGCGTCATAGTCCCGTCATCGTTCGGGAGGCCCCCATGACTGCTGCCGATGTCGAGACGCTGCTTGAAGCCGCCATTCCCAGTTTCGGACGCACGACCCTGACGCTCGCGCAGACGCCCGGGGACGCTACGGAATTGCTGCGGCTGTTGGAACGCGCGCTCGTGCTCGGCAACCGCCGCGGCGCGCCGCTTGCAGAAATCCAGGCGCCGCTGGCCGCATTTCCGGATCTGGCCGGCGCCTTCTGGCATGTGCCGATCGAGGATTCGAGCCGCGAGGGCGTGGTGCGCCTGAGTTTCGAGCGGCCCGAACTGCCCACCGCCGCCTGAGGGCGATGTTTCCAGCATTCCCTTTGCGATTTCGGCCGTCCGATTCACAATGGCCGGCGAATCACCCCGTTCCAGTTGGCGCGTCCCGGAAGCCTTGCCGCAACCGGAGCCCGATGGGGATTCCCGAACCGGGGGAGGGGGCGCATTGGCAGGACGGCGCAAGCGCGTCAAAGGCGAGGCCGCGGCCGGCGAGGCGCAGCCGCGTCAGCAATTCGCAGCGCTGCCGTTCCGTACGGACAATGGTCTGCAGGTAATGCTGGTGACCTCCCGCGAGACGCGGCGCTGGGTCCTGCCCAAGGGCTGGCCGATCAAGGGGCTGAAGCCGCATTCGGTGGCTGCGCGAGAGGCTCTGGAGGAGGCCGGGCTGACCGGCAAGATGGCCAAGACGCCAATCGGCTCCTACCGCTACATCAAGCGTATGCGCAACGGCGCAGCCATGGCCTGCGAGGTCGGGGTGTTTCCGATGGCGGTCGAGAAGCAAAGGCGCAACTGGCCCGAGCGCGAGCAGCGAACAACGAGCTGGTTTGCGCTGGAGGACGCCGCGGGGCTGGTGGACGAGCCGGAGCTGCGCGATCTGCTCCTCGGCTTTGCGCCGCCAACCGCCGATACGTGACTTTGGGCCACTGAGCGCCCGCGATCTGCGCCGGTGAAGGAAATGGTCGGAGTGATAGGATTCGAACCTACGACCCCCTCGTCCCGAACGAGGTGCGCTACCAGACTGCGCTACACTCCGCCGATTTCCTTTGCAACCCGAGGGCCGCAAGCCGCGTCCTTATAGTGAAGGCGGACGCATGCGGCAAGGCCGCATTCCGGCTTTTCGTCCCGCGCGTCACCATGGAGCCGCCCCGCGCTATCCGGCCCGCCCGGGACATGCAATTGCAGGCTGTCTCGATGCTGGCGCGGCGGGCCACCGCGCTTGTACCGTCCGGAACAGCCGGCCTTCTGAGCCGCCGCGCCAGCGCACGGCGCTGCGCAGTGGCGAGGGTTGCGAGGCAAGAGCTGCCGCTTTATGGTCCGCGCCCGCCGGTCCGCCGGCGCGTTGGGGCGTCGCCAAGCGGTAAGGCAGCGGATTTTGATTCCGCCATGCGGAGGTTCGAATCCTCCCGCCCCAGCCACGCATTCGCTAGTTCCGCAGACTTTGCCGGATCGCGCGCTGAGGCCCGCATTCTGTGGGCCTTTGCCCGCGCCGGAAATCGCAGACCGGCGACCTGCGGTCGCTTCTGGTCGGATTCTGCCCCCGGTCTGCAATGGCGATTTTCCAATTTCCAAAACCGTTCGGTCGCCAAATTCGGAGACCCGGTTCGATTCGACCGAGACCGGTTCGATTGGCGCTGCAGAACAGAAAAAAGGGCGCTGAAGCGCCCTCGGTGACGAAAGGAATATTCAGGCTCGGAGGTAAGAGCTTTCCTGCTCGGGCCATGCCAATGGTAGCGACTTGGCGAGAGCCGTCACCGTCAGCTCCGCGATGGGGCGACCGTCCGCGAGAGCTTCGATGAGGCGTGGGGACACGTAGGCCAGTGGCGCCAGCAGTTTGATGTAGCGCTCGCTCCGGCCTTCCCGCCCTGCGATGGTTTCGAATGTCTCGGCCGGGTCGCTGAGGATTGTATCGATCCACGCCCGCGATCTGGCTATGGCGGCAAGGAGCGACGTTCGATCGCCATCGGTCAGACCGGCTGAACTGCTTGGCCGATGCCTGACGCCCTTTGCCAGATTGCCGACGGGCGTGAATGCGACGCGCTTGATGCTGGCGGGCGGCTCAGCATCCTGCTCGGTGGCTGCGCTCCGTATTGCGATCTCGATCTCGCCCTGTCGCACTGTCGCCCGGACCAGATGCAAATCGATAGCATCGCGTTCCGATGGATGCGCGTTCGAATGGTCGGCGTCGGTCAACGCAGAGATCACGAGTCGCTCGACCTCTTCAGCCGACACGCGTGCGACAGAGCCAGCATCCGCCTTGCGTCCTTGCAGAAGCGCCTGAGAGGTGTAGTAGCGATAGCGGACGCCAGCCTTGTTGGCGTGGGTTGGGGACATCAGGTTCCCCCGGTCGTCGAACAGCTTGCCGGTCAACAGGTGCGGGGATTGGCGTCGGGCCAGCTTGCGGACGACTGACTGGTCGAGGAGTTTGGCCTGCACTGCCTCAAACAGATCGCGCTCCAGAATGGGCTCATGCTCTCCCTGATGAGCCTCGCCGCGATAGACGACCTCACCGATGTAGAAGCGGTTCTTGAGCAGGTGGGCGAGCGGACCGACGCGCCAGCACTCGGCCTGGACCGTCTTCCCATTCGCCAGTTGCCGAGGTTTTGGCGTGGGACCGTCCCTGTTGAGCTTTGCCGCGAGCGCGCCGACCGATCCCAGCTGCAGATAGTCGGTAAAGATTTGCCGGACCAGTTCGGCCTCCGCGGGAACGATCTCCAGCTTCTTGTCCCTGCTGCGATAGCCGAGCGGCACGGGGCCGCCCACCCAGATGCCCTTACGCTTGGAGGCCGCGATCTTGTCGCGCACACGCTCCCCGATGACCTCGCGCTCGAACTGGGCAAACGACAGCAAGACGTTCAGCGTCAGCCGGCCCATGCTCGACGTGGTGTTGAAGCTCTGGGTCACCGAGACGAAGGACACTTCGTGTTCGTCGAACTCTTCGACCAACTTGGCGAAGTCGGCAAGAGATCGGGTCAGGCGATCGACCTTGTAGACGACGATGATGTCGACCTGTCGGGCCCGCACCCGGTTGAGCAGATCCTGCAGGGCGGGGCGGTCCAGGGAAGCACCGGACAGGCCACCGTCGTCAAAATGGTCGCGGATCAGCGTCCAACCCTCGTGGGCCTGGCTCTTGATATAGGCCTCGCAAGCCTCCCGCTGGGCGTCGAGCGAGTTGAAGGCGAGGTCGAGGTTATGCTCGCTCGATTTGCGCGTGTAGATGGCGCAGCGCTGGCGTTTGGGGGCTGTGTGCTTCATCGGCTGGCTCCCGAAGCCCCAGCCAGAGACCGCAGGCTCGATCGGCGCCCAGGGCGACGTCGAACACCGGCTGGAGGCGCGACCGACGCCCCAACAGTTGGGACAGCATCGTCGGCCTCCGGCTTCTTCGACCGGAGCCCGAAGAACCGGGGGCCGTTCCACGTCACCCCCGTGATCTTCTTCGCGATCGTCGATAGACTGTCATAGGTCTTGCCCTGCCAGCAGAAGCCGCCAGGTACGACGAGTACTTCGTGGACGACTCCCTTGTGCTCGCGGACGATGACCGACCCGGCCTTGACCTGCCGGGGCGGCTCGACGCCGGGCTTTGCCAAGGTCCGCAGCAGGCGCGCGGCGGAGGGGCTGAGCCCGCCTAGAACTTGCTCCTGAAGCCGGTAGGCGATTGCCCGAGCCATCAAATCTTTCGAAAAGGCTGGCGGCTGGTCAGAGCCAAAGACGCGCCGCCATTCTGCTCGCAATGCATCGCCGTTCATGGCGCCGATGCGTGCGAGGTCCTGATCGAGATCCGCAGCCTGATGCAGTGGATCGGTCGTCCGTGACGACGACCGATCACTCGTTGTCCGGGCCGCCATGATCAGGCGCCTGCCGATCCGACGATGCGGTAGACCGAGGGCGCGTCATCATCCCGCGACCGCTCAATCTCGAACCCGCGCCTGCGCAGTCCGGTGAGCGCAGCGCGCGTCGTGTGCGGAAGCCAGCCGGTGGCATCGATAAGAGCGTCGATGGACGCGCCGCCCTTCTTCGAGAGCATGCTGATGACGAGCGCCTGCTTCGACCCGTCGCGAGGCTGAGACGCAGTGGACGCGATCGGCTCCTTCGCTGCGGATGCCTTCCCGGCGACAGCCATCTTCTTCTGCTTTGCAGGCGCAGCCGCCGCCTCTGTCTCATCATCGATGCCGATCGCATCGCGCCCCGCGCGCGTGATCATCAGGCTGATGCCGCGGCCATCCTCATCCTCGCGCCAGACGGGCATGCCGGGCTTCGCCCTCAGTTCGCGCATCAGCTTGCGGCTTACTAGGCTCGATCCAACCTTCGAAGCCGCACCTTTGTTCATCTTTGCCGGCACAACGGCTAGGCCGTCATCGTGCGCGGCTGCCTTCGACAGCACAACCAGCTGGGTATCGGTAAGCTTTGCCATGATCTCGTCTCCGTGCTTCGACAGCTCCCGCTGTCACCAGCACGACCCCGCAGTGGCCTCAGGCCAGCGGGGCAGGGCGCGCATCATGGCCGGCGCGTATCCACAATACCGCTCCGTTCGCAGCACTAGTCCAGTCGAAATTCGCCTGTTCGCATTGTCCGAATCGGATTGATCATCGCGCAACGAACAATTTTTGTGGCTGTTAGCGCGATAGGTCGGCTATTTTCGGCTCACGGTTCGGTGCGACTCACATAAAATGCTGCCGGTGGCATCGAGCACCTTTGTCATTTCGAGTCCTCTGTGAACTTTCCAAAGCAGGTTGCGCATCGCGAGATTCTGACATTCGATGTCGTCGAGGACCTCGTGGGTGCGCACAGCCGAGGCCGCTTGGCGAGTGCTCGGCGCGTGTATTACGCGCCCACTGAGGTCTGCCCCCTCATCGAGCTCATGATGGAAGGCAACGAAGATCGCGTCGGTCCGCTTCTGCAGGCGGGTTGGCTCGATTCTCTGACGCAATTAGATCTACGCTTGGCACTCGCCAGCCAACAGAACATTTGGCTAGATGGAAGCAAGGGTCGAGGCTTTATGCGAACCGTCTTTGATCCACGTGTCGAAGACGACGATCTTCAGCGCAATCGGTTTTTGATCGCTGCGAGGTCGGCTGCGGAAAGTGTTGGCTTCGTCAAGTCGGTCGCGCAAAGCCTCGCTGCCGCCATGCGCGAAATGGAATCCAATATCCATGAACACTCCGGCGCAGCGGGAACAGGCATCCTTGCCTTTCAGGCCAGGCCGTCCCTTTTCGAGTTTGTTGCTGCCGACAGCGGTGATGGTGTGTTGGCGACGCTACGCGAAGACGAGGAGTTCGCTGATCTGACTGACCACGGATTGGCGATGCATGCTGCGCTGCAGGAAAATGTTTCCCGGTACGGGCGCAATTCGGGGCACGGCAATGGATTTCGTGATTTGTTCCTCGGCCTCGCCCACCTGAATGCAGATTTGCGTTTTCGTTCAGGCGATCACGCGCTACTTATCAGCGGCCCGCATCCCGAGCTCAAAACGGCTCGGCTGGCGCAGAAAAATCCCTACAAGGGGTTCCTTGCCGCCGTTCGTTGTCAGCCTATGGTGCGCGCCACCGCCACGATCCACTAGGGGCTTACGGACCCCGGTTGCTGAGCGCTTCGACGCGGCTTCGCATCGTCGCAAGGTTTTCGAGAAGTAGCGCGTCGAGCGGCTGTTCGTCGAACGTGAACTCGGACGTCTTTTTCATTTTACCTTCATTGTCGAGATAGAGGCGCTGGCGGTGCATGGTATTCATGAAAGCTGATGTATCGACGTAGGTGACGCGGTGAAACGCCCTGGTCAGAACCGGTAACACCGTCATCCCACCGATCATTACAAGATTTAGTGGGCGATCGACGCGCGCCGCGAGTTGCATCAGCTCCTTGACATGGAACGGAAGCCGAGTGCTCCACGCAGCACCCGTCTTGAACTCGAATGTCACGTCGGTAACTTCCGGGCGTGCCGCGATGAAGGCGGCCAAACGGCGATAGTCGTGCGACGTGCGGGCGTTAAGATGATAAGCGCCAGGAACCCCTGAAGCCACAATCTCCTGCCATGTGATGCCAATACGCTTCATAGAATGCATGTCGTTGTAGCGCACTTCGTCAGTGAACATCGAATAGTTGGGGCCTGTGATGAGCGAGACGCCCAGCGTCCGAAGGCCTGCTAGCACCTTTGACCGGCGCTCGCTGAGCTTCCACCACCCTTCGATTTGCTTGTCCCGACCGCTACCGATCAGGATAAAGCGCGTGTCCGGCGCGAGCCCAAAGCGCGCCTCGACCGCCGTGCGGTTCGTAAATTTCAATGTGCCATCCGGGCGATAGAACATGCGCAACGGCAAAGCGACCGCGCTTGTCTGAAGAGCGTTTACTCGCCGATTGCCGTGATAGAGATAGGGGACGTAAGAGGGAAGCGTCCGCGCCGGGGACGGAGCAGTATGCGGCAAATTCTCGAGCTGGAGTCCATTGATCTCCCGCATTCGGTCTAGGAAGCCTAGTGCGTCTCGCGGACACATGCCGTCGCACGTCTCAGGCTTGCCACAGCAATCGTCGAGGCAAGAAAAGGCGTGCTGCTTCTTGTGCAAACCGCCGCATGTGGCAAGGTCGGCGCAACTAACGCAGCCTATCGCCATCGATAGGGTTTCGCCTTCATCCCAGCGACGCCGCTGGCGGCGCAAGTCCGGTGTTGCTGGGTGCTCGCTCGGAGGGGTCATTCGCAAAGACTGATCTCCAAGGTTTGGCTGATCGGCTGGACCGAAATCACCTTGCCTTTGGCGATACCGGCACCAGCGCGAAGATGAATTATGAACTCATCGGGCGCGCTGGGGCACTCAGCTATGATGCTATTCAAGCGTTGCACGACAAACTTGTCGCTCACGATCCGCAACAATACGATTTCGCCTTGCTGTACCACGGTCGCGCCGCATAACTCGGCGCGGGCAGTTCGCGAGATTATGGGCAACTCGCGGCTGAAGAGCGTTGGCGAGTTCAACTCGACCAAGCGGCGGTCGAGCACACGGTTGAATTTCGGCGCCGCATTACGGATGAAATCCAGACCCATCAGACTACCTCCAATACCGGCCGGTACTTCTTGGTGCGGCCGTTCAGGATCTCCACAACAAGGCTTTTGTCCGCCAAAGATGCGAGGCGGTTGTTCCAAGCGGTTGCGCGGACGGGGTCCGTGGTGCGGAATTCGCGGTAGAGTTCGGCGGCCGTCGTCTCGCGCTTTGCGCTTACGAGCTTGAGGGTTTCGAACAACTTCTCCTCGAGGCGGCCGCAAAGCTGAATTTCGATGATGCTTCCGATCGCATCGGTGGCACAGGTCAGGAATGCGTCGCCGGTGCGACGCAACATTTCTTCAATCTCCTCGAGCACCTTTTCTTCGACGTTTGCCGCCACGGCGTAGCCCGGCTGGCGGCGTAGGCGCAGATGGTCGCGCAATGGCAACAGCACCTCGCTAAGGTAGGAAGATGTCGCCAAGTCCACCCCCCTGAAGTCGAGAAGTACGAGTGACGGTTCGGCCAATTCGGGGAACTGCTCAAGGGAAGAAACAAACGCGCGCTGGCCGGTAAGCCGACCTGCAAGAATGGCATCGGACCCGGAACGGCGCATGGGGATCAGGACTTTCTTCATACATCTCACTGGTGTTGGTGAGATACTTATATGGCCTCGACGCAAGATTCGCTACTACTTTTTGTGGTCCGACCCAAGTTGCGCGGAATCAGAGGCTTAGTTCCGAGTCTTGATAAATCAATCAGTCGTCCAGTGTTGTCGGCACCTTACCCAGCAAAGAATCGTTCCTCCCCCCCCTGTTGATCAGCTTCGGCGCGGATCTCGGGTCGACGATCTCATTAGGCGAATGCTGTCCGGTGCAATCCATTTGGACCGAGTCTCACCACATGGCGGACGAGCGCGCCTTGGAGTTTTTCCCGACGTTCTTGCGGTCGCCGTTGCGCGAGTTTAAGTGCATTCTGCGCTGGCCGCTCGGCGCCACTTCGGGACCTTTGCTTTTCTCGGGACAGCGGACTTCGGCTTCGACACCGATCTAATGCGTCGTGCCAGCGACATCGCGAATGGGCAACATGGGCCGCCTTTGCGCCACCTCTCCGAACCAAGCTGCGGATTGCGGGGAAACCCCGCTTTCTTAGGGTCGACTTGAAGGCTCCCCTTTTCGACCCGCAGAGGCCGCCAGCTCGGGACTTTTGGTAAAGATCTGCTTTTCGTTGGGTAAGCTTTGTCACCTTTTTGCGCGATTGTTCGCTGCTTTTCCACGTCCACCAAGGCAAAGCCTCTAGTTTGCTTAATCTCATCTTCAGTCCTCGGACACTCGCTTTCGCTCAAGTTAAAAGTCGAGCTTACGTTTAATCGAGAACGCTGGAGTTCGTCTTTGCATGGGCCAACGTTTTGCGGCGGAAGAAAATGCTGGACAATTGATAGCCCATACCCCTATATACTATCATGTCTCACACGATCGAACATAAGCCGAAGCTGCTCGCACGCGTCCGTCGCATCAAAGGGCAGGTGGAGGCGATCGAGCGTGCGCTTGAAGCCGAGCTGGGGTGCGCCGACGTGTTGCAACTCGTCGCTTCGGTGCGAGGCGCAATGAACGGCCTGACGGCGGAGCTGGTCGAGCATCACATCAAAGGTCACGTGCTGGAATCAGTGGACCAGGCTGAGCGCGAGCGCGGCGCAGCCGAGCTGATCGACGTGATCCGCACCTACCTGAAATAGAAAGCCCGCGTCCTGTGACTTCAATTCCCGAGCTTTTGCAGCAAGGCGCAACCAACGCCTGGCTGTTCATTCCCAGCGCTATTCTTCTCGGGGCCTTGCATGGCCTCGAACCCGGTCATTCGAAAACGATGATGGCGGCGTTCATCATCGCCGTGCGGGGCACAGTCGCTCAAGCGGTTCTGCTTGGCCTGGCGGCGACGCTCTCACATACGGCCGTCGTGTGGGCGGTGGCGCTCGGCGGCCAGTATTTCGGGCAGCAATGGGGGAGCGAGGCCAGCGAGCCATACTTTCAAATGGCTTCGGCCGCGCTGATTGTGGGCATTGCTTTTTGGATGATCTGGCGGACGTGGCGTGAGCAACAGGCCGAACACCACCATCATCACCATGGCGACGAAAGCCGCCGTATCGACACCGGTCACGGCGCGATCACGCTGGAAGTGTTCGAGGATGGCGTGCCGCCGCGCTGGCGTGTCCGCTGCGAGGCGGCTGCGAAATTTGCGGCACGCGACGTGTCAGTGGCGACAACGCGCCCGGACGGAACGCGGCAGGTGTTCGGCTTCGCCGATCGTGGCGACTTCCTGGAAAGCGTGGATGAGATCCCTGAACCGCATGAGTTTAGGGCTTGCGTGAGCCTTGGCCATGGCGGCCACAGCCATGATTACGAGATCGAGTTC